>Ga0209536_100014716_pt1 | contig 11214 bp, 13 predicted proteins | sample DeeMarSeWOR28_12_FD_187461 | JGI IMG/M metagenome (GOLD analysis project Ga0209536, IMG submission 187461) | Marine sediment microbial communities from White Oak River estuary, North Carolina - WOR-2-8_12 (SPAdes) (version 2) | ecosystem: Environmental > Aquatic > Marine > Intertidal zone >... | reverse complement strand
GTGGCAAATGGCGGAATCAGGTATCACCCGTTGATCATGAAAAAAATTGAAAGCGCCGAGGGTAAAATCATCGCTGAAAGTGAGCCCGGGATAACCGGAAAGCTGCCGGTAAGCGTCGAAACCCTCGAGCTGGTCAGGAAAGGCTTGTGGGAGGTTGTGAATTCAAATACGGGGACCGCCAGAAAAGCACGGATCAAGGGCGTTGCGGTGAGTGGAAAAACAGGAACGGCCCAGGTGGTGGGACGGGCGGATGACGAAAAAGAAGAAGATCAGGAGAATAGGGCCTTCCATTTAAAACCCCATGCCTGGTTTGTGGCCTATGCCCCATCCAACGACCCTAAAATAGCTGTATCCGTTATTGTGGAGCATGGCGAACAAGGCTCCAGCAAAGCGGCACCCATCGCAAGAGAAATGATAAAAGCGTATTTATTGAAACATAAATTTTTCCAAAAAAATGTGGCGCGTACCGATGTTTTGGATTGAAAGGAAAAAAGGGGCGTAAACCCGGATCTCAGGGGGTCAGGGGGCAGGTCCTGGGGGCCGGGGATTTGGGCCTTTTCAACTTGAACCCTTGACCCCTTGAATCCTATAGGGAACTTAGCATGTTTGACCGGCGTCTGGTGCAAAATTTTGATTGGGGGCTGCTGTGCCTCACCTTTCTTCTTTGTGCAGTGGGGATGGTTACGCTGTACAGTGTGGTTACGGCCGGGGCCAGCGGGCCGCAGAAAATGTTGTATATCAAGCAGCTGATCTGGTACAGCATCGGCTTGGGGGCGATGGTCATCGCTTTCCTTTTCGATTATAAGCTGCTGGATCGCTGGGCCTATGTTTTTTATATGGGCGGGATCCTTTTGCTGGTTTGTGTGCTTTTTTTCGGAAAACATATCGGCGGCTCCAAACGGTGGCTTGTTTTGGGGCCGGTTTCAATTCAACCGTCCGAACTGATCAAAATTTCGGTCATTATTATTTTGGCTAAATACTTTTCCAAAATGGCAACGACGAGGGGCTTTAGCCTGCGGGAGCTCATTTACCCGATCGTTTTGACCACGATTCCTTTCGTTTTGATTGTCAAACAGCCTGATTTGGGAACGGCCATGCTGATTGCGCTGATTGCCGCCTCGATGACCCTGTTTGTGAAAATTGAAAGACGGTCGCTTTTATATACGATTGCCGGCGGCGTGGTGACGATACCGGCGGTATGGTTTTTTTTAAAGGGCTATCAAAAACAGCGGATCTTGACTTTTTTAAACCCGGACAGAGACCCCCTGGGTGCCGGATATCATATTATCCAGTCTAAAATTGCGATCGGATCGGGTATGATCAGCGGAAAGGGATTTTTAAAAGGGACTCAAAACGCGCTGGCTTTTTTACCGGAACAGCATACGGATTTCATCTTTTCCGTCCTGGCCGAAGAGTGGGGGTTTGTCGGCGCGATTGCGCTGTTGCTTATTTTTCTCATGCTGATCCTCGGGGGGCTGAACACGGCCCAGGGATGTCGCGATTCTTTCGGGACCGTCCTGGCGGTGGGAATCACGGCCATGATCTTCTGGCAGGTTTTCATCAATATCGGGATGGTCATGGGGTTGATGCCGGTGGTGGGGGTTACCCTGCCCCTGATCAGTTATGGAGGATCATCGATCGTAACCATGATGATTTCCATTGGCCTGTTGTTGAATATCGGCATGCGGCGGTTTATGATTGAGTAAACCCCGGGGGTGTGTCGACAATATGGCAAAGAATGATTTGCCATCGGTTGCCGGATCGGGGTATATTGGGGTCAAAGCGCGCCGGGATAAACGAAATTCGCTTTTCGATGTATTTTTGAGTTTGAAATTCATGGGGTTTTCCCATGGCCTGTGGCAGACTTCAGACGGGGGGAGAGGATGAAAAAGGACAAGAGTAAAGACACCATATCGACTTTTATAGGTCCGGACGTCAGTGTGGAAGGGGAAATTGAGTTTCAGGGATCCATCCGGCTGGACGGGCGGATTAAAGGCAGAATCTCTACAGATAGCGGGACCGTGATCGTCGGCGAGAGAGCCGTGGTCAGTGCGGATTTGTTGGTTGATGCCGCCATCGTCATGGGCGAAGTGAATGGAACGATTGATGCCAGGGAAAAAATTGAAGTTTACCCCCCCGGTCGGATTTTTGGCGATATCAAAGCGCCCTCCATCTCCATTGATTCAGGGGTTGTTTTTAACGGGACATGCCTGATGAAGCCGCGCTCGATTTCATCACCGAACCCGGTCGAAAGGAAAGCAAAAACGCCGCCTGAATCGTCAAAATGATCCTAAAATAATTAATAAAAATCGGAAAAAAAAATTGACATTTTGTGAAGACGGATGTTATAGCCTGCCCGAGCCAAACTGATACGCCCAAGAACTGGTTTTTCCGGACCTGTAAAATCCTGTCACGGAGGCGAATAGATGATTAAAATTGATGCATCCGTTATCGTGCAGATTGTCAATTTCGTTTTTTTGATCTTGGTACTAAACGTGGTGTTGTTTAAGCCGGTGCGCAAGATCTTGAGCCAGAGAAAAGAAAAGGTCGATGGGCTCGAGGAGAATATTGAATCCTTTCACAAGGATGCCAGGGAAAAAGACGCGTCCTATCTTTCGGGAATTAAAGAAGCGAGACTTAAGGGTGTAGAAGAGAAGGAAAAGCTTTTGCAGTCTGCTTCAGACGAGGAAAAAAGGATTATTGAGCGGATCAATGAGAAGGCCCGGGCGGACCTTGAAGCCGTACGCAAAAAAGTTGCCGGCGATGCAGCGAAGGTTAGTGACGCCTTGAAAAATGAAATTGATTCTTTTGCGGAAGCAATCAAGGAAAAAATTCTGGGGAGGGGGGTATGATGATGTTCCCCGCAGTCAGACGGAGCCGGTGCCTGGTGATTGTTATGGTGGTCATCCCGGCTGTTTTTTTGTTCGTGGGAATCGTCTCGGCAGCATCAGGCGGCGGTCATGGAGAAACCGGATTCAAGGGCTGGGTGGCAACCGACACCTATCGCGTTTTAAATTTTGTCGTTCTGGCCGTCGCCCTTTTTTTTATTTTGCGGAAACCGATTTCCAAAGCATTAATCTCGCGTATCGAAGGCATCCGTGATCAGCTAAGTGACTTGGAAGACAAGAAAAAAAAGGCCGAGAAACAGCTTGCGGAATATGAAGAAAAATTAGCCCACTTGAATCAGGAAGCCAAGAAGGTTGTTGCGGAATATATCCGCCAGGGGACGGACGCCAAGGCCCGCATCCTATCAGAGGCCGAAAATGCTGCCCAGAGACTGGAAGAGCAGGCCCGGCGAAATATTGAGCACGAGTTTGAACAGGCCAAATTAAAGCTCCAGGAAGAAATAATGAACAAAGCGCTCCAAAAGGCGGAAGAGATTATTAAAGACAAAATAACATCGGAAGACCAGGACAAACTGGTTGCTGAATATTTAAAGAAGGTGGTGGTATCTTGAGGAACTTGGCTATAGCGCGGCGGTATGCCAAAGCGCTTTTGTTGATCGGCAAGGAGGATGGTCAAACCGAAACCTATCGCAAAGAGCTTGAAAGAATAGCAAATTTGTTTGCCGGCGAAAAAGAACTGGAACAGGCGGTTTGCAACCCTTTATATCGTTTTGAGCAGCGGCAGAAAGTTTTAAAGAAAATAATCGAAGCGCTGCAGGTATCCCGTATTATGTCTGCGTTCATTGGCCTGCTGTTCGAGAAAAGGCGGATTGTTTACCTGGCCCAGATCAATGAGTTTTATCAAAAACTGGCCGACCAGCTGAACGGCATCGAACGGGCCAGCCTTATTTCGGCGATCAGGCTTTCTTCAGAAGCCGTCGATAACATCCGGCAGTCTTTAAATAAAATGACCGGCAAACAGATCATTCTCGAGCAAGAGTTGGATTCAAGCCTGATCGGGGGCGTTGTAACCAAAATTGGAGATCTGGTATTGGATGGAAGCGTCAAGACACAATTAATTAACCTGAGGGAATCTTTGAAAAGGGGCGAGCGAGTCTGATGGAATTAAGAGCTGAAGAAATAAGTCAAATCATTAGGGAACAGATTACGGACTATGACAAGAAAGTCGAGCTAAGCGAAACCGGCACCGTTCTCTCGGTGGGCGACGGGATTGCCAGGGTCTATGGCCTGGAAAAAGTTATGGCGCTGGAATTGGTTGAATTCCCGGGGGGTGTTCTCGGCCTCGTTTTGAACTTGGAAGAGGACAATGTCGGTGTGGCGATTATGGGTGAGGACATCCATATCAAGGAAGGCGATGTGGTCAAACGGACCAATCGCATCGCCGAGGTCCCGGTCGGGGATGCTGTTCTGGGGCGCGTGGTTTCAGCCGTCGGCGAACCATTGGACGGGAAGGGCCCCATCGACGCCAAGGAATACCGGCGGGTTGAGATGGTGGCGCCGGGCGTGATTGCCCGGAAAAGTGTGCACGAACCGATGTATACCGGGTTAAAGGCGATCGATGCCATGACCCCGGTGGGCCGCGGGCAGCGGGAACTGATCATCGGCGATCGGCAGATTGGGAAAACGGCCGTGGCCGTCGACGCGATTATCAATCAGAAAGGCAAAGATGTATACTGCATCTATGTGGCCTGCGGGCAAAAGCAATCAACCGTTGCCCAGGTGGTGGCTGTTCTGGAAAAAAACAAAGCCATGGAATACACGACGGTTGTTTCGGCCTGCGCGAGCGACCCGGCAACGCTTCAATTTATTGCGCCCTACTCGGGATGTGCCATGGGGGAATATTACCGGGACAATAAAAAGCACGCGCTGATTATTTATGATGACCTTTCCAAGCAGGCGGCAGCCTACCGGCAGGTTTCGCTGCTTTTGAGACGGCCGCCGGGCCGGGAAGCCTATCCGGGCGATATCTTCTATAATCACTCGCGCTTGTTGGAAAGAGCCGCCAAGCTGAATGATGACCTGGGCGCGGGCTCCTTAACCGCCTTGCCGATTATAGAAACCCAGGCCGGAGATGTGTCCGCCTATATTCCGACCAATGTGATTTCCATTACCGACGGTCAGATATATCTCGAGCCCGGCCTGTTTTTCGCAGGGGTCAGACCGGCCATTAATGTGGGGCTATCGGTCTCTCGGGTCGGGGGGTCCGCGCAGGTCAAGGCGATGAAACAGGTGGCCGGGACGCTGCGGCTCGATCTGGCACAATACAGGGAGCTGGAAGCCTTTGCCGCTTTTGGCAGCGACCTGGATGCGGCGACCCAGAGGCAGTTGACCCGCGGTGCACGCCTGGTGGAAATTTTGAAACAACCGCAGTATCAACCGCTGTCCATGGAGAAACAGGTGACCATTCTTTATGCCGGCACCAAGGGGTTCCTGGATAAATACCCGGTCAGTGTTCTGGCCAAATATGAGGCCGGGCTCTATCCGTTTGTCGAGGATCGCTACCCGCAGATATTCAGCGAACTGGCTGAAAAGCAAGAGATTTCCGAGGCGCTGGGCCAGCAGATGGCGGAAGCTTTAGGCGCGTATGATGAGGAGTTCAAAGATACGATCAAATAACCGGCCGATCGGAAAAACCCAGACCGGGTCCGCCGGGCGTCAAGGTTGCTGCGCGGGCGGATTAAACCGTGAGGCGGTTCGATAAAGGTTTAATTTTATGACCACGTTAAAAGATGTCCAAAACAAGATATCAGCGGTAAAAAAAACCAGGCAGATCACCAAGGCCATGAACATGGTGGCCGCCTCAAGACTTCGCGGGGCGCAGATGAAGATGGATGGCTTTCGCCCCTATGCCTCAAAGTTTGCCGAGGTTTTAGGGAGTCTGGCCGCCCGAGCGGATCAGGAAGCCAGCCCCCTGCTGGTGCCGAAGGATGAAATTAAGCATATCCACCTGATTTTGTGTACTTCCGACCGGGGTCTTTGCGGGGGATTTAATTTAAATTTGATTGAAAAAGCGGAAACGCTCATCGAAGAAAATAAGGCAAAGGGTGTCGAGATATCGGTGACCAACTTCGGTAAAAAAGGCCGGGACTGGTGCCGTAAAGGAAAAATTCCCATTGCCGATGAACATTTAGGGGTTGTCGGGAGCACCTTTGGTTTCCATGTGGCCTCAACTACCGGGAAAAAAAATGGTCGAAGCATATTTAGACGGCACCTATGACGAAGTCTACATCGTTTATGCCGCCTTCGTCAGTATGGGCCGTCTGGCGGCGGGTGTCAAGCAGATCCTTCCGATTCCCCCCATTGAAACGGGCGAAACGGAAGCGGTCGCTGAGGATGCGCCTTATACGGCTGAACATTTGTGTGAGCCGTCCCCCGCGGAACTCCTCAACGAATTGCTTCCCAGAAATATTTACGTTCAAATCTACAGCGCGCTGCTGGAGACGTCTACCAGTGAGCACGCTGCCCGCATGTCCGCCATGGATAATGCCACCAAGGCCTGCAACGATATGATTGAAGACTTGACTCTGGCCTACAACAAGGCCCGGCAGGCGGCGATTACAGCGGAATTAATGGATATTGTCGGAGGGGCTGAAGCACTCAGAGGATAAGCGATTTGCTAGGATATGGACTTGATAGGAGGTCAATAGATGGGAGAGAATACAGGTAAAATCACACAGGTCATGGGGCCTGTTGTTGACGTGGAGTTTGAGCAAGGAAATTTGCCGACGATTTATACGGCGCTTCTGATTACCAATCCGGCCATCGATGATCAGCCGGACAATCTGGTCGTCGAAGTCGCTCAGCATCTGGGAGACAACGTGGTTCGAACGATCGCCATGGATGTGACCGATGGATTGGTACGGGGGCAGGCCGTTAAGGATACCGGCAAACCGATCATGATGCCGGTCGGCGAAGCCGGGCTGGGACGGGTTCTGAACGTCGTCGGGCGACCGGTGGACGGGCTGGGCCCGATCAGCCAGGAAAAGATGCTCCCGATTCACCGGATGGCGCCCAAGTTCACGGAACAGGACACGACGGTGCGCGTGCTGGAAACCGGCGTTAAAGTGATTGACCTGCTGGTACCCTTCCCCAGGGGCGGGAAAATGGGGATGTTCGGGGGCGCCGGCGTGGGCAAAACGGTTATCATGATGGAAATGGTCCATAATATCGCCATGCAGCACGGCGGAATTTCGGTGTTTGCCGGTGTGGGTGAACGCACCCGTGAGGGGAATGATCTGTATCATGAAATGAAAGATTCCGGCGTGTTGCCCAAAGCTGCCCTGGTGTATGGGCAGATGACCGAACCGCCGGGCGCCAGGGCGCGGGTGGCCCTTTCCGCGCTGACTGCGGCCGAGTATTTCAGAGATGAAGAACAACAGGACGTCCTGATTTTTATTGATAATATTTTCAGGTTCACTCAGGCGGGTTCCGAAGTTTCGGCGCTGTTGGGCCGCATGCCTTCAGCGGTGGGTTATCAGCCCACCCTGGCGGTCGACCTCGGAGAGCTTCAGGAGCGGATTACCTCCACCGACAAGGGTTCTATTACGGCAGTGCAGTGCGTCTATGTTCCTGCCGATGACTTGACCGACCCGGCACCGGCGACAACCTTTGCCCATCTGGACGGAACCGTCGTTTTGTCGCGGCAGATTGTCGAACTGGGGATATATCCGGCGGTTGATCCGCTGGATTCAACCTCCCGGATTCTGGACGCCGCCTATATCGGCGAGGAACACTACCTGGTCGCCCGGGATGTTCAGAGAATTTTGCAGAAATACAAGGAACTGCAGGATATCATCGCTATTTTAGGTGTCGAAGAACTCTCGGACGAAGATAAAGTGACCGTTTCCCGTGCCAGAAAAATCCAACGATTTTTATCTCAACCCTTTCATGTGGCCGAAGCTTTTACGGGAAAAAGCGGGGTGTATGTGAAAATCGAGGATACGGTCCGGGCCTTCAAGGAAATTTGTGAAGGCAAGCACGATGATCTGCCGGAACAGGCCTTTTATATGGTCGGCGGCATCGAAGAGGTTGTGGAAAAAGCCAGACAGATGTCCGAGAGCGAATAAAGACAGGGGGAAGAGATGGCTGATTCGATTCGATTGGAAATTGTTACCCCTGAAAAAGCGGTGGTAAGCGAAGATGTGCAGATTGTCATGGCTCCGGGCATCCTGGGGGAATTCGGTGTGCTGCCCGGGCACACGCCGTTCATGACCACCCTTAATATGGGTGCCGTTCATTACAGAACCGCTGACGATAGGGAAAGATTTGTCTTTGTCAGCGGCGGCTTTGCCGAGGCGCTCCCGGATAAAGTGACGATACTGGCAGAATCCGCTGAACGACGGGTTGACATTGATTTGGAGCGGGCACAATCCGCACTAAGCCGGGCCAAAGAGCGGTTGGCCCGCGAGGATGCCAAGGATTTGGATTTTGAAAGAGCGAGAGCGGCGCTGGAGCGGGCGCTGTACCGGATAAAACTGGCCGAATCCAGAAGGTCGCAATAAGCCCTACATGTGAAAATTAAGGTTTTATTTTTTAGGATATTAACCGGAAAGGACAACAGATGCTGTTTCAAGGGCGGTCCTCGCAAGAGGCTGCCCTTTTTTAATTTAAAAGATGATTGGAAGGCCCATGCAAAAAAGAAAGACAGCGGTCATCATACTCGCCGCCGGGTTGGGGACCCGCATGAAGTCGCAAAAGGCCAAAGTGCTGCACGAAATTCTCGGCCGGCCGATGATTTTGTATGTTGTTGAAACAGCTGATAAAATATCCAGAGGCCATGTGACCGTGGTGGTTGGCTATCAGGCTGAAAAAGTCCGGCAGGTGGTATCTGAACAGGTGGAGGTTTCCTATGCCCTGCAAGAACGGCAACTCGGAACCGGCCATGCGGTTTCATGTGCCTTGCCGCTGTTGCCCGACGATGTTCAAGACGTGGTCATATTGTGTGGTGATGTGCCGATTCTCAGGCCCGAAACGGTCTTGGGACTGATTGACGACCACATTGCTTCAAGGCGCGATTTGTCGGTTTTGGCTGTAAATGTTCCGGACCCCACCGGTTACGGGAGGATACTGGCTGACGCGGACGGAATGGTGAAAGGGATTGTCGAAGAAGCGGATGCTTCCGCGCAACAAAAGCGCATCAACACCATCAATACCGGTATCTACTGTGTCGAAAGGGAATTTTTAAAGGAATCATTATCGAAAATCAAACCGGATAATACCCAAAAAGAATTTTATCTCACCGATATTATCGAGATCGGGTACAAGGCCGGCAAACGGGTCGGGATCACCATCAGTGACGATCACGAGGAGGTGATCGGTGTAAACAGCCGGCGGGACTTGGAAATTGCAGCGCGGGCGATGCGCAGACGCAAAAGTAAAATTTCTTGACTTTGGATAAGACAAGCGGGTATATTAAATTTTAACTGAAGAGGTGGATGATTGGAAAACGAGCAAATTTTACAGCAATTTGATGAAATTGAAAGGAAAGTAGAAAAATTAATCGCGGCCAAAAACACCCTTGAAGCGGCGAACGCAGAGCTTCGAAGCGAGAATCAGAGATTAAACGATGAACTTCGAGGAAAGATTGAGGCCGAAAAAAGCTACCATGAAGAGAGGAATTTAATCCGGTCGAAAATTGATAACCTCTTGTTTAAATTAGAGGAGATGGCAGAGAGCACATAGTTCTGGCGGTACCTGAGCGAATGGAAGGTATGCATTGGAAGAGCTAATCACGATAACGCTTTTCGGGAAACCTTATAATTTCAAGGTTGAATCAGATATATTAAAGGCACGAGAGGTTGCTGATTTTTTAGTTGAGGAGGTTTCAAAAGTTGAGAGTCAGCAGGCCCATAAATCATCAGAAGTCGCTAAAGTGGCTATTTTAATTTCGGCCGCACTCAATATTGCAAACGAACATATTGAATTGAGAAAGAATCATACCGACCTGTTAAAAAATATATCTGAAAAATCGACGAGCTTAATTCGTGTTTTAGATGCCCATATGCAGTAAAATGAAAAGCCGGCCTGCTTTTGAAACCGATACCTGAAAAGGCGTCCATTCATTTTAACTTTCGATGATCATCCGGAAACCTTCTTTCCGCCCGGAAAATTAATGGACCGCCAGGGATCGGCCAATGGGTTTAAATCTGTTGATACCCCTGCCGTGTTCGTGATTGGAAGATATTCTTTGACCCAACAGTCATAGAAAGGGGACTTCCGCTGGTTTTGGTGAGCATGTTCTGCTGGTACAGAAAAGCCTAAAGAAACTATGAGGTGCCCACTTAAATTCTTTGGTTCAAAGACCTGCCAACACGGCACTTGGGCGGGGGTTCCCCCAAACGATCAATTGGTCTTTCCAGAAAAATCTTGCCCGATCCACGCTAAAAAGGAAGGGATGATTTTTGGATTGGTCAGAGATGGTCTGCCTTTTGTTTGATGGTTTTGCCTCCACTCTCCTCGACCTTTCGATCGCCACATTAAAATGAGCGGGTATTTTATATCCGGCCCGGCCTTTAAATGGAAAATTGATCGGCTTTTATCCTCCGGATACGCAGGTAAAGAGACATTCGATAATTTTAACGGTTAAAAACCGTGTTTGATAAAAATTTTTCAAAGCTGAGACATCAAGCGCTATCCACTTATCAAGGTTCAGGTATTTCTGAGGAGAACGTGAATGGACGAACTCAATATATTACTGATAATTATCGGCTTCGGCGTGGGTTTTTTAATTGCTTACTGGGTCAAAGGAAAATTTGTTTCTCAAAAAGTGAGGATTGCCCAAAGCGAAGCCAAACGCATTTTAGTTGACGCCAAGCGCAAATCGGAAACGATGATAAAGGAGGCGGATCTTGATGTGAAAGATCGACTCCTGAAGATGAAAGGCGAATTCGATCTGGAAACCAAAGAGACCCGTTCCGAATTACAGAAACGGGAAAGAAGGTTGATCAAGAAGGAAGAACATATTGATCGGAAAATCGAGCAATTCGAACAGAAAGAACGGGAGCTGACCACGAGGGAAAATCAGCTGACGAAAAGAGATAGAGAGATTGAGAAAAACGAGTTAAAGTACAAGGAACTTATCGAAGAGCAAAAGAGGCAGCTTGAAAGGATATCGGGATTAACGGCTGAACAGGCCAAGGAACTCCTGTTAAGGGCAATGGAAAATGATGCCCGCTATGAAGGGGCCAAGCTGATTAAAAGAATAGAGAACGAGACCAAAGAGGTCGCCGATAAAAAGGCGAAGATGATTATGGCCACCGCCATTCAAAGGTATGCTGGGGACTACGTGGCCGAGCGGACCGTATCGGTG
>Ga0209536_100014715_pt1 | contig 11214 bp, 10 predicted proteins | sample DeeMarSeWOR28_12_FD_187461 | JGI IMG/M metagenome (GOLD analysis project Ga0209536, IMG submission 187461) | Marine sediment microbial communities from White Oak River estuary, North Carolina - WOR-2-8_12 (SPAdes) (version 2) | ecosystem: Environmental > Aquatic > Marine > Intertidal zone >... | reverse complement strand
CACGCAGTATCCCTGACAAGTTTGCAGGGAACATGCTGATAAGCGGGAGACCCATGGCGGAGGTTTCAATAAATTTCCTTCTTTTCATGGCTCAGGGTTTTATGCCAAGATAGGAAATTGAAATGTCAGTGTCAAATCATTCAGATACAGTTCCCGCGCTCCCTTCAAGGGCGGCATAGAAGTCGTTCATAATGGCATCACGGTCGAAGTTCTCCCAGATTGTTATCTTCCTTCTGGTTCCGGGCTGTTCCACCCATCCGTCATTTCCATAAACGGGGGCCGGTACCTCAAAGGCTTCGGCCCATTGGGGATTCTTCACAATTGCCACTGCCGCCATATCATACAGCGAACGGTAACATCCATCCTCCAGGTGAGTGATATGCCTGAAAAGATCCACCGAATAGTCGCCGAAACAGGTAAAGCTTCCGCCGTGCCTTCCGCTCACAGCTTCAGTCACGACCGGACCTATCCCCGGCATGCGGGTATAGATCTCCTTCCTTGCCACCTTCACATGGCCGGTACCTGTGGGCTGACCGTAACGCACGGTGGCCATTTCAAAAGGCACATCCCTGCCCAGGATGTAATTCAATGATGCGGTATCGTTATCCAGGTTGTATTCTCCCGGATCCGGATAATTGGATCCCAGCCAGACGATCCGTATCTTTTTGGCTATGGCCGGCTCCTTTTCCAGTGCCAGGGCCACATTGGTCAGCTTTCCCACGGGCAGGAGCACCAGAGGCTGCTTTCTCTTTTTCAGGGCTTCCTCAATGATGAAATCCACCGCTTCCGATCCGTCAAATTCCTCCTGGTCCAGTGAGGTCCTGATTTCCTCGAAATTTCCGTTGGCCCCTTTGAAAACGGTGACCTTTTCTTTCCATCCCACCAGGTCCACCACCCGCTGGGCCTCCTTTACATGCTCATCAATTTCCCCTCCGTTGCGGGTGGCATTGGTGGTGATACCAAGCACCTGGAAAGTCTGCTCATTAAGCAAGAGGTAGGCCAGCGCATGCTGGTCGTCCAGTTCGTTGTTGGCATCGGTATCCAGGATCACAGGAATGCGTGAATCGTCCTGTTCGCTCCCTGCTTTATTACAGGCATTGCTTATGAGAAGGCTGGTCAACATGGTAAGGATCAGGATCAGGTTTTTCATTCGTTTAAAATAAGTTAAGAGTTAATCGCTTCGGGCAGTGAATTTACGAAATAGGATCCAGATAAGGGCCAGATGAAACAGGAATGTAATGCCTGCATACAGCCAGTAGCTGCCCTGGGATTCTGCCAGTAGGGAGCGGCTGGCCCAGTAGAGGGGTGAGTAGGCACCGACCCAGTTAAAAGGAGCAGGAAGGCCATAATCCAGCAAGGGCCCGATCAGCAGGATTCCAAATCCTTTGGCAATAGCCATTCCCATTACCTTGTTATGGGCAAAGGCTCCCAGCACCAACAGCAGGACCAGGGACTGACTCGATACGAGGACCGAGATCAGGATAAGCTGAAAAAAGTCAAGTATGCCGGTAAGTTGAAGAAGGTTGAGGTAAAGGATGATGAAAAGGAAGGAGAGTGCCATGGGGATGCCCAGTCTGATCTTAAGGTACCCCGATTTACCGGTGGGAGTGACCGAGATGGCTGTGATAACCCCAGCATCCCTTTCGTCCAGCAGGATAAATCCATAAACCATTCCTATCATCATGGGGATGAGCATCAGAAAGAAAATTCCCGCCTGAGGGTAATAGGGGGAGATATCCACGCTCCACTGTTTCATTATCAGTATTTCCAGGAAAGGAAAAAGGAAATGCATCAGTAGCCAAAGGATCAAAGGAACCAGCAGGCTGAGCATCAACATGGGATCCCCCTTCAGCAATTTATAGTCGTATGATATGGCACGCCAGTTCATGGGATTTATTGATATGCCAGATAACGGTTTACCCGCCTGAGGGCATAGCTGTAGGCCAGGTAAGCCCAGGCAAGCATAAGACTTATATCCACTAGGATCCTCCAGAGTGGCAACGGACCCCTGGCCCCCATCATCAGGTCCAGGGAGGCCACGTAGGGCAGGAACAGGAAAGCGGGGTGTTGCCCCAGAAGCATGTACGGCAAAACGGGCAGGATCAGCAGCATGGAAACTCCCATCTGGAGGCCAAAATACTGGTTGATGGTCTCCACTCGGACCGCAAGTCCCAGGCCCAGCATCACAAAGGTCCCTGCAGTGATTGTTATACATGCCAGCAAAAGCGGTGTGTAAGCATTGAAAGTCCAAGCTGGCAAATAGACCAGTATGCTCATGCAGGTGGCAATCAGCGACAGCGAAATAGTCTTGGACCATATGTAGTTCTTCGGTTCCAGTGGAGTAACAAAAAGACTCTGGAGCACCGCCTGTTGTTTCTCCAGCAGGACCAGCGCTCCGATGAAGATCACGCCCAGCATGGTGGTGTCGGTGAGGATCAGGATCAAACTTACCAGCAGCCTGCTGTTATCCGGAATATTGAGGAGCACAACCACATAGATGGCAGTGAATACGAAATAAACCAGCCAGAAGCCCTGTCTCCATTGAAGCGTGATATCTTTTTTCACAAGCATCCGCATCACACCTTCATTTTAGTGCTTCAGCTGTTTACCGGTCACTTTGATGAATATATCCTCCAGTGAAGCTTCCTGGGTATGGATGGTTAAGATCTCGCGGTTCTGCAGTATATCGGAAAAAGCCGGATTGGAGCCCAGGTGGTCCACGGGAAATTCAAGGGAATTGATTTTACCACCCTCCCGGTATTCCACTCTGACTGTTTTTTTTCCATGGCGAAGCCGGAGTTCCTTCGTGTAATCTATTACAGGAAGTGTCCCGTCCACCATAAAAGCCAGCCGGTTGCATAATTCACCGGCATCGTCCATATGATGGGTGGTCAGAAAGACGGTGACCCCCTGTCGCTGAAGATCCTGGATTATATCCTTCATGATCCGGGCGTTACCGGGATCCAGACCGGCCGTGGGCTCATCCAGGAACAACAGTTCGGGATTGTTAAGCAGGGCGCGAACGAAACTGAGACGCATCTTCATCCCTTTGGAGAAGGCCTCCACCCGGGTATCACGGTCACCATCCAAATCAACCATTTTCAGGAGTTCTTCCGGATCGCGGGTAGCGGATTTGAAGAATGAGGCATATAGCTGAAGATTTTCAAGGGCGGTCAGCTTAAGATAGAGGTTGGGAAATTCGAAGGCCACTCCAATTCTTTCATAAAAGGAGCGTTCCATCCGGGACAGATCGGTTCCATTAATGAAAACAGCCCCTTCAAATCCCTTCAACAAACCGTTCAATACTTTTTGTGTTGTACTCTTCCCCGCACCTGAAGGTCCCAGAAAGCCAAAGATCTCGCCTTCATTTATCTCAAAACTGATATCCTTCAGCACCCTTTTTTCTGAACCTGGATAGGTATAGCTCAGGTTTTCAACCCGGATCATCGGTATCAGTGCTGATGGAAGGCATCAGATATAAAGGAGAGTACTTCGGGGAGGGATTCCCTCCAGTAGGTCCAGGTATGCCCGCCGTCGCGGATCCGGAACTCGTGGGGAATCTCCTTTTTCCGCATGGCAATATGGGCCAGGGAATTCCCTTCGAAAAGAAAATCATCATCACCGCAGTCGATGTACCAGCGGACCTGCTTCTCCCGGTCCTCTCTCAGAGCTTCCGCATCTATGGCTTCTATCAACTCCAGGACCGAGTGCCGTTTGTACCAGGTCTCCAATTCTTCCCGGCTTCCCTCCTCCCAGCCCCGACGTTCCACCCAGCGCTCCATATCTTCCATGTTCAGGGGGCCGCAGCTGGCGCTGAGGGGACAGGCAGAGGAGAAGAGTTCCGGGTGATGCAGGGCATACATAAATGTTCCGCCGCCACCCATGGAAAGTCCGGATACGGCACGGTATCTTTTTTCTCCCTTGATCCTGTAGGTAGATTCCACATAGGGCATGAATTCCTCGAAGAAAAAATCCTCATAACGCCACTGGTTCTTCACATCATTAAAATAGCCGCGCTGTCCGGCACTTGCATCGGGCATTACAATGATCATGGGTGTGGCTGAACCTTCCAGAATGGCTTTGTCGGCAATATGCAGGACCTCACCGAACTGCACCCAGCCGGTCTGGTCGTCCCCTCCACCATGGAGCAGGTAGAGGACCGGGTAGCTGCGATTGGAAGTCTCATAGTCCGGGGGCAGGTAGATGGCATATCTGCGTTCCATATTCAGGATTTCACTATCCATGGTCAGCATATCCTTTACTATGCCGGTTTGCGCCTGCAACTGCAGTGTCAATGCTGCCAGGGCCAGCAATAATGTGAGTCTTTTGTTCATGATGCTAGGGTTCTTTAGTTTTTTTAAGGAGTACCTGTAAAGGTAAACGCAAAAATCATTCGAGCCCATACTCCAGGATAGTTTTTTACTTCCAGTCGTAAGGGGTTACCTGGTAGACATAATAATTTAGCCAGTTGGAGAATAGCAGGCTGGCATGGGCCCTCCAGCGGATCACCGGATCCTTTGCGGGATCGTCGTCAGGGAAGTAATTTTCCGGCACTGCCGTATCCAGTCCCTTGGCACGGTCCCGGTCATACTCATTTTTCAGGGTGAGGGGATTGTACTCCAGGTGCCCAGAAATGAAGATCTGCCTGTTGTCTTTGGATAATACGATATTGGACCCTACCTGGGGCGACCAGGCCAGCAGGATCAGGTCGGGATGCTTCTGGATGTCTTCCATGCGGTTTTCGGTATAACGGGAATGGGGTGCAGGGAAAAGATCGTCAAATCCCCGGACCAGGTGATGTGTCCGGTCGCTTATCTGATGATCGAAAATACCGAAGGCCTTGGCCGGAAGCGGGTATTTCTGGATGCCATAGTGGTAGTAGAGCCCTGCCTGGGCCCCCCAGCATATGTGCATGGTGTTGCTCACATTGGTCTTGCTCCACTCCATCACCTCGCAAAGGGTCTTCCAGTAATCCACCTCCTCAAATTCAAGGTGTTCCACCGGGGCCCCGGTAATGATTAGACCATCATATTTATGGGCCTTGATCTGATCGAAGGTCTTATAAAAGACCTCCATGTGTTCACGGGGGGTGTTTTTGGAACGGTGTTCATCCATGTAAAGCAGGTCCAGCTCCACCTGCAGGGGAGTGTTGGCCAGGGAACGGAGCAGATCCGTTTCGGTCACCATTTTTACCGGCATCAGGTTCAGGAGGGCAACGCGCAAAGGACGGATGTCCTGGTGGATTGCCCGGCTCTCTTCCATGATAAAGATGTTCTCTTTTTTCAGCTCTTCGATGGCTGGCAGGTTGGTAGGTACATTTATGGGCATGGCTGTCTATTTCACTTTATAACTGATAAATGAAGTTTTTGTTCTTAAAAAATTAACTGGAACTGACTGCCTGTTCCAGGTTCGGAGCTCACCCTGATCTGTCCGCCGTGCATACGCATGATATGCTGGCTAAAACTTAGCCCGATCCCGGTCCCGGATTCTTTGGTGGAAAAGAAAGGGACGAAAATACTTTCCATCTGGTCCTGCGGGATCCCGCTGCCGGTATCCTTAACGGACAGGATGGTCTTCTTATTCTCCTTTCTTGCAGCCAGGATGATCTTCCTGGTGGATTCTTTCTTTACCGCCTCCAGGGCATTTCTCATCAGGTTGATCAGCACCTGTTCAATCATTTTAGCATCCATATCCAGAATAAGTCCGTCGTCGGGACAATCCAGCTCCAGCGTGGTAATCTGATCATCTGCCTCCTCTTTGAAGAGCTGCGAGATCCTTTGCAGCAATGGGAAAATTTCGGTGGGCTCCGGTTTAAATTCAGGCGTTCTGTAGAGGTTGGCGTAGGCATCCAGAAATACGGATAATCCGGTTGCCCGCCGGTGTATGGTATCCAGTCCGGTTTTAATATCCGAGGCTTCTTCAGCACTGAGCCGTTCCAGGGCCACCGGCTTTCCATCCGGCTGAAGCTTCTGTGACAGGTTCCCTGCGATCAGTTTTATGGGACTGATGGAGTTCAGGATCTCGTGCCGCATGACCCGCAGCAACTTTTGCCAGGCCTCCAGTTCATTCCGGTCCATTTCCCTGCTGATATCGCGCACCGACAACAGGATGATCTTTTCACCCTTCAGGATGAAGCCCGATGCCAGAAAGATCAGGTGGTGCTGACCGTCCGGAAGCACGATCCTCTGCAGCAACTCTCTACCTGGACTGAACTGCATGAATAATGACGGAAGTCCGCCTGACACGGCTGCCAGGTCCTTCACATTGGTGATCGCACGGATCCCGAAGAGTTCCGTAAAAGCCCGGTTGAACATGCGCACTTCTCCTTTTTCGGTATAGGCTATAAGTCCAAACTGCACATGATCCACCGTTTCTTCGAAAAAGCGCTGCTGAGCCTCGCGATCAAGTCTGACCAGCCTGAAATCGCTGATCAGCTCATTAAATCCCGCGTGAATGGCAGTAAAGTAGGGATCGCTCTTCACCTTGGAGAACTGCATGGTGGGATCATCGTTGCTCATGGCAGAAATCAGTTTCAGCAGGTCCCTCCTGATGCGGGTAAGATACCATACCAGGGAGAAGGTCAGAAGTACCAGGATCACCATGAGCAGGGATGAAGTTACCGGGAATTCAGGTTTTCGTAAAAAAATGCCCAGCAGGACAGAACATCCCACGATGGCTGCCACAAAGGCCAGGATGGACCATATGAAACGGCTAAAGACCATATTTTTTCATTTTCTGGTACAGGGTGGAGCGATTAATGCCCAGGACCTTTGCCGTGGCACTGATATTACCTCTCTCCTCCCGCAGTGCCCTGCTTATCACAGACCTTTCATTTTCTTCCAGATTCAGGCTGGTGCTTGCCGTTCCTTCATTAACAGCCATAGGCCCGGGTGTGAGGGAGATATGGGAAATCACCTCCATTTCGGAAAGGATAACAGCTTTCTCGATGACATGTTCCAGCTCCCGGATATTCCCTGGCCAGCTGTGCCCCCGTAGTTGGTCCAGCGCTGTTCTGGCAAGTCTTAGCCCGGGTTTACGGTATTGCTCGCTGTATTTCTTCAGAAAGAAAGACGATAATACCGGGATATCCTCTTTCCGCTTTCGCAGGGGAGGGATCTCAATTTCAATGGCGTTGATCCGGTAATACAGGTCCTCCCGGAAGCCTTTCTCCGCAACCATTTCTTTCAGGGGCATATTGGTGGCGGATATCACTCTCACGTCCACTTTTTTGGGTACGGACGAGCCAACGGGATATACCTCGCTGTTCTGCAGTACCGAAAGTAATTTGCTCTGCAGGTTCTGAGACAGGTTTCCGATCTCATCCAGGAAAAGAGTCCCCCCGGACGCGATTACAAATCGTCCCTCCCGCTCCTCCCTGGCATCAGTAAAGGCCCCTTTTGTATGTCCGAATAATTCGCTTTCAAACAGGGTTTCGGGGAGGGCCCCAAGATCCGTTTTCAGGAAGATCTCATTTCGGCGTTCCGAAAGACGATGAATCTCACGGGCCACCACCTCTTTACCCGTACCGTTCTCACCCAGGATCAGCACACTGGCATCGGTGCCGGCAACCTTTGCCACCATCTGGTCGATCCCCCTCATGGCAGCGGACCTGCAGGTACAGATGTAGAGGTCCTTTTCCAGTTCCCTTGCCAGGTGGGCCTGCTTCTTCTTCAGGAGGCTTATCTCCATCCGGCTCTTTCTCAGTTCGTAGGCACTGAGCAGGGTGGACAGGATCTTCTGCTCGTCCCAGGACTTCATGATGAAATCCAGTGCCCCTTCCTTGAGAGACCTGATTGCCAGTTCCACATCTCCATAGGCGGTGATAAACACCACGGAAGCCTGTGGATCTTTCTCCAGGATCTTGTTCATCCAGAAGATCCCCTCATTGCCCGTGGTCTGTCCCGCCTTAAAATTCATGTCCAGCAGAATAATATCAAAGGCATGCTTTTCCAGAGTGGAGAGGATCAGGTTGGGATTACGCAGCGTATCAATTCGTTCAAAGCTCCTGGACAGAATCAGTTTCAGGGCGATCAGCAGGTCGTTGTTGTCATCGACGATCAGTATGGAACCCTCTTTCCTTGGCATGTGAGACCGCTAAGATCCAGAGAGTAAAATTAAGGGATTGTCCGGATCATCCACACATGGTGTCGGATTTTCCGACACTCATTTGAACACATTATTGTATATAATGCACTAAATCAATTACATAACTAATTTGGCATGTTTTTGAATACTAGTAGGGAAAACGGGATCAGATGATTAGAAATTACCTGCTTATAGCTATCCGCAACCTGTGGAGAAATAAAGTGATGAGTCTAATAAACCTGCTGGGCATGGCCATCGGATTCGGGGTCTTCCTGACCCTGTTCAGCTGGATCCGTTTTGATGCCCATTTCGATAAGTTCCACAAGGACATAGATAAGATGTATGTGCTGAATATTCGGCTGACCATGAATGGTTCCGATTACACGGCGCAGCGCACCGGGGGGATCTATTCCAGGGTCCTCAGGGAACAGTTCCCGCAGGTGGAAAGCAGCTGCCGGGTCAGCCAGCCCTTTGAATTTGAACTGGGAGTACCGGTGGCGGATACGGCTGCTGGTTTGCCCATGAAATACTATGATGAAAGCCAGGTGGTCATGGTGGACAGCAATTTCTTTCACTATTTCACCTTTCCCCTCGTGAAAGGGGATCCGGAGCAGATCTTAACTGCCAGGGACCAGATCGTCATAACCGAGCGCCTGGCAAAGAAACTTTTCGGGGATGAGGAGGCCATGCACAAGCAGATCAGGATCGGGGAAGGGGGGTATTTTACGGTGGTAGGGATAGCAGAAAATCCCCCGGTGGCTTCCACCCATCAGTTCAATGCGCTTCTTGGATTTCATGTCCTGGAGCAAATGGGCTATCCGCTCAATGGTTACGGGGGTACCATTTATTTCAATCATTTTAAGCTGGCGGGGGGCACCGACCTGGTGGCCATGAACGAGGCCATTAACAAACATGTGGAAGAGCATTTCGATGCCGATTTCGATACCTGGCTCTTTATGGACCGCTTTGACCGCCTGCACCTGCATGGCGAGAACAAGGGCATTATCGGCTATATGATGAACCTGATCATGGCCATCGTGATCCTCCTGATAGCCAGCATCAACTATATAAACCTGACCACCGCCGCGTCTTCACAACGGATCAAGGAAATAGCCATAAGGAAAAGCACGGGTGCCAGCAGGAAGCAACTGATCATCCAGTTCCTTAGCGAATCCTACATCCTGTTGTTACTTGCCCTGTATGCGGGTTTCTTTATAGCCGAGCACCTATCTGGATCCGTCTTTCGTTTCTTTGATGTTTACCTGGAGAAGATCCCCCGGGGGGCGGAATACTGGTTTTTGATTGCCGGGGTATTTCTGCTGACCGGACTCCTGGCCGGACTCTATCCTTCCCTGAGGATCACTAATTTTGAACCCATGGTTTTCTTCACGGGGAAGGGGAACAGGAACTTAAACTCTGGCCGAAGATCCAGACAGGTGTTGATCGTGATGCAGTTTGCCTTCTCCATCTTTTTTATCACGGTTTCCATATTTATCATCAGGCAGTTCGACCACATGAGGGAGGCTGATCTGGGATTTAACCGGGAGGATGTGCTCTATATCCGGACCAAAGGCAAGATCTGGGACCGTTACCCGCTGGTCAAAGAGGAACTGGAGCAACTGGCCTTTGTAAAAGGAGTTTCCTCGGCTTCCGATATTCCCGTACAGGTTGATCGCGGGGAAATCGACTGGGGGGAACGGGATGGGGAACACAATAAGTTTGCCCGTGTGATCCGGACCAATGCGGATTTCCTGTCCACCTTTGAGATTGATCTGCTGGAAGGGGAGTACTTTACCACGGATCGCGATTCGCTGAACTTCGACTACGTGGTGGTGAACCGTTCCCTGGTGGATTATATGGGATGGGAAGATCCCCTGGGCAAGGAAATGTACCTGTGGGGCAACGATTGCATTATCCTGGGGATCGTGGACGACATTAATTTCTTTCCTTTTAATCTGGCCGTTGCCGATAACGATGCCCTGATCTATATGTATGAGCCGGTGCAGCAATTCCTGTTTGTCCGGGTGAGTCCGGGTTCAACTTCAGAGCAGATTGCGGCCATGGAGAAGGTATTTGACAAACACAATCCGGGCTATGAACTGGAGTATGATAAAGTCAGCAATTATAAGTTCGGGGTGCTTGAAAACGCAGATGGGGTTACAATTTTGTTCAAGTTATTTGCAGCCATTGCAATCTTCATCGCCATCATGGGACTGATCGGACTCTCCCTGTACAATAACAACCGGCGCACCAAAGAGGTGGGGATCCATAAAGCCATGGGGGCCCATACAGGATCGGTAATGAATCTTCTCCTGTCTGAGTTCATGAAACTGGTTATTATCTCCAATCTGATTGCGCTGCCTCTGGCCTATCTGGGCCTCTGGAGACTCTTCCAGTTTTTCAGCTATTCCACGGAGCTGAGGATCCCGGTATTTGTGATCGTGTTTTTCTTATCGGTACTTTTCTCCATGCTAACAGTTATCTATCATGCCTGGAGAACTGCCCGGGCCAACCCGGTGGATAGCCTGAGGTATGAGTGAGGGTCCGGCTTAGGTTTCGAATTTAAATGATAGCTTAACTTTGGTCCGGTAACAGGTGATCTTACCTTCTTCCAGATGCATATCCATGGCAACGACCTCTGCAATACGGAGGTCCCGGAGGGTTTTTGATGCCTGGGTCACGGCATTCTTGGCAGCATCCTCCCACGAATCAGGGCTGGTGCCTACCAGTTCGATGATTTTGTAAACGCTGTCTGACATGATGCAGAATGTTTTGGTTCACTACAATTTACGATCTATAAAGGCTTAAGTCAAGACGAAATCTTTTGAGCTTTGGAAAAATTCCCTATCTTGCCTTCGTTAACACCTTTATTTAAAATAGTAACACGATGTCGGTGGTACGTTTCGGGGTAAGCTTTGAGAAGGACATACTGGATGCTCTGGATGAATACGTGCAGGAGAACAAATTCTCCAACCGTTCCCAGGCACTGAGGCAGCTGGTGAACCGGCACATTGTGGAAAAGAAATGGCAGTGCAACAACCGGGTGGCCGGATCGGTTACCCTGGTATATGACCATCACCGCAGGGATATAGCCAACCACCTGGGAGAAATACAGCTGAATTACAGCCA
>Ga0209536_100014713_pt1 | contig 11215 bp, 13 predicted proteins | sample DeeMarSeWOR28_12_FD_187461 | JGI IMG/M metagenome (GOLD analysis project Ga0209536, IMG submission 187461) | Marine sediment microbial communities from White Oak River estuary, North Carolina - WOR-2-8_12 (SPAdes) (version 2) | ecosystem: Environmental > Aquatic > Marine > Intertidal zone >... | reverse complement strand
AAGTCTTGGTACCATTTAAAATATAGTGCCGCCCGTCCTCGGATTCGGTGGCAAATGTTTCAATGTGCTGCGCATCCGAACCCGTCTGGGGCTCGGTCAACGCATACGAAAAAATCATATCTCCACTGGCTGCCGGAGACAGATATTTGCGCTTCTGATCCTCCGTGCCGAATAACACAATTCCTTTAATGCCAATCGAAAGATGTGCCAAAGCGAGAATCCCCAGGGACATATTTTGACTGGCCAGCGTTTCGACGACATGCAGATACTGGTTCAGGCTCAGACCGACACCACCGTATTCACGGGGAATCGTGAGGCCGAAAAAATTATTGCGGCCCAGCTTCTCCATTAAATCAGCAGGTACCATTCCCTGCTCTTCCAGCTGGGATGCCGGGTATTGCGAATTTACGTCAAGAAATTTTTGTATAATATCTCGAGTGGTTTCGGTAGCCTCAAAGTCCTTGAAACCATCAAACGCTTCGGGATCCAAGCGTCCAAAATAGGTATTGGTCAGAAAATTTTCGTAATCCATCTGTAACTTCCTCGATTCAGGCAACAGTCACTGCGTTTGATTCCTATCGGGCCATGATTTGATTGAAACCTTGAACGATCATATAGTATATATTAATCACTTCGTATATGCGGTCAAATTCGGCTGCGCTGATGATCCAATACGGCAAAGGCCAGTTCGCGAAAGGAAAAGTACTGATGGCAAATGAAAAAGGCAATCTGGAAGTGAAACACTTCGTATCTCAATCGGGACAAAACCAATATCTTTTGATCAGTGACAGTAAAGCCGCTACGATTGATGTCTCCGAGGCAATCGAAAGCGTTATTCACCTAATCGAAGAAAAGGATTTGAGCTTAAAGTACGTGCTGGTCACCCATGCCCATCAATCCCATGTGCAAGCGTTACCACGCCTCAAACAAAAATTTGATACTAACTTTTGTCTGCACGAATATGAATACCAACACCTTAAGCAAACAGACGTCGACACTGAGCCAGACCAAATTCTGAATGACAACGACATCCTCAAACTGGGAACGGTAGACATACGGGTATTGCTGACCGCCGGCCATACAAAAGGCTCTGTCTGCTATTGGATCAAGGAGGCCGACGCCCTGTTCAGCGGCAGCACCCTGCTAAAAAAGAGTTATGGCCGCATCTGGGGCCCCAGCAGCATGTCGCTGATGCACTTTAGCCTGAAGCGCCTCGGTTCTATTATCCCAGCCAAAACAACGATTTATACGGGTAGCGGTGAGTTGACCAAAATGGCAAATGAAGGCTGGATACACTGTATGCGCTCAGCTTAAGCAATAGCATAATGAGCGTTGGGTTGGTTGAACAACCTCGGCAACTAAAAGGGATTAACCCTGTTGCACCTGAGATATGATTTTCCAAGCCTCTTCAGCGCTTTCAACATACTGGAAAAGATCTAGATCCTTGGGTGAAATGGTACCCTCCTCTATAAGGGCATCAAAGTTGATGACTCGCTGCCAAAATGCCTTGCCAAACAACAAAATCGGTATGGACGTGACTTTTTGGGTTTGAATCAACGTCAGCGTCTCAAAAAGCTCATCCAAGGTTCCGAAACCGCCAGGGAAAACCACCAGTGCCCGGGCGCGCATCAGAAGATGCATTTTGCGTATCGCAAAATAGTGAAACTGAAAGCACAATTCAGGGGTAATATACGGATTGGGAGCCTGTTCAAAGGGCAGTACGATGTTCATGCCGATGCTGGGAATGCCGGCTTCGTGCGCGCCACGGTTGGCGGCCTCCATGATGCCGGGCCCGCCGCCGGTTATCACCACCATCTTATCTTTGCCGGTATGGTTGGAAATAAGACCGCCGAGCTTGCGAGCTTCATCGTAATATTGGCTGTTGGCCAGAGCGCGCCGTGCGATATCAAGTTTTCGCCTGAGCGCGTCGTCGGTCTTATTTTTACGGTACTCGGTTTCAGCGGAAACCAGTTGGGCTTTGGCTGTTTCAGGGTCCAGTATGCGCGCACTGCCAAAGATGACCACCGTTGATTCGATATGGTTTTCCTGCAAAATCAGTTCAGGCTTCAACAACTCCAGCTGTAAACGCACTGGACGTAGCTCATCCCGCAAAATAAAGTCGTCATCCTGATATGCCAGTTTATAGGAAGCTGAAAGGCATTGTGGCGATTCAACATGCAGAAGTGCTGATTTGGCGGCATCCAGGGCTGAAATAAACAAACGGGACTTCAGGTTCGGCTTTTGAGAAGACATCGATGATACTCCTTAATGTGAAAACGCTGGTTTTGAATTCCAACCAGAGCCTATATTGTGACCACAGAGCACGCAGCGCCCACAGCGTAAATGGTAAAAAAACCGATAATTTAATTTATCTTAAATCCAACTCAGTATACTCTGTGGTGAAAGAAAGAGGCGAAAATGATAATTGTCAAGACCGCTGTTTAATATACGATTACTGGAAAAGCAACCCTCCAAAACATAATGACGCCGTCTGACCGCACAATGGTAATGCGGGACAGATGCATTGATTGCTGAAAGGAAGAAAATCACCACATTCAGGAATTGCATAAACTGGTGAATCGTGATGCAGCTGAGGAAAAGATTAGATCTGATTTGGGTTGATCTGAAGTGCCGGCTTCTTGACTTTAGAGCTTCCACGCTTCCCAGCCGCTAAGAAGATCATGGATTAACCGGCAAACGGGCGACGGGCTCGACCGGCACAACCAAAAATGCCGCCTGCGCGAAGCGGCATTTTCAACCGACGATATCCAGGAGGGAACCCAGCATTTCGTCGTGGGTTTCCAGCGTTTTGAGGTTGGCCTGATAGGTGCGTTTGGTAAGCATTAAATCCGGAATTTCTTCCGTCAGGTCAACATTAGAGGTCTCCTTTTCGACTTTCTTGCCGTCTTCGATAACGTTATAACGAAGGCCTGGGCTTTTATCTTTGCTTATTTCCACCCGAACACCACCATTCTGATCTTCATTCAATGTGGTGCGTTTCCGCTTGAATCCATCCGTATTAACATTGGCAATGTTGTCAGCCGTCACCCCAAGTTTGGTGATAAAAGCTCTAAGAGCCGATACGGTCCCGTTTAATGCTGAAATCATTTACCCCCCCAAAAGCTGCAAAAATGGATTAACGCCCTAAAAAATGAAAACTTCCCTAAATGCCGTTATTCTAACCGGAACATACTCCATCATAAATAGTTGTGAGAGCCCGAATAAGAAGATGCACGTACATCTGGGAAGTTTCAAACGAAATTAATTTTGGCATTTGTAGGTACAATATTCGTGCCAAACTTGGCTGTGTAAATTTTTATAATTATTTCAATTGATTATTGATCGGCTAAAGACAACAGCTTGAAAAAAATGACAATTATCGTCAATGTTTTTGCCCTAAAATGTCAATCAGCAGGCAGCGCCCTTGCCTGGTGTTCCGTATCAGAAATAGTGTATAAAACCGGCGCGCGTTGTTCGGTTATGTCATTTTCTGAAAGGCGCTATAAATTCCAAAGTGCCGGTGCCCCGAACGATATGGTAAATTATTTCGGTAACCCAACACGAGGTCATCAATCCGGCAAATAGTTTGGTTTGCGGCAGAAATTGCCGAGTATCAAATGGGGTGAGCGCTCAATATTGACGGAGATTCGCGTCTGCGGCATTCTTAGTATTTTGTGTCATCAAGGTGTCCAAATGGAGTGATTTGGAACGATAATGAAGCTACTGGAGGGGTGTTTGTCGGCAAGCTTACCTGAAAACAAAAGGAGGGGCGTCATCATCCATGGTGACATGTTTTTTCTTGCGGTTGGGTGTTTTGGCATCTTTTTTCGGCTGGGGTTGGCCACGGCCGGCGAACAACCCTGATAAGGTATACATAGTGATGCGGAAAGACACGCGCACTAGCTGTAAAACCAAATAAAACAGGCCCATACCGAATGCAACCTGAATAAATACCGGTTGGGTGGATGTCCAATGGCTAAATGTCTTCCAAGCATCGACCAGCCAGTTTAGGGTAAGGTCCATATTTTCATTCTTTCCGGTCTCGTTTTCTGATATCCTCGTCCTGTTACATTGTCAAGCAAACAATCGACGCCCCAAGCGGTCAAAAATTTGACAGCTTCCACCTGTTTCCCACCGATCCAATTCAGACACCCGAGCTTGTTGATTACGAGCCCTTTCATAACGAGACATTCTCTGGGATATTGAATTGGCATGAAAGTTGAATATACATTTATCAGCTTGCATGTGAGTTTGGAAAGCCATGCGGCGTCCGTCCCCAAGCCTCAAATCCTGCGGGACGCTCCTCCTTTCAATGCCCCCGGGGCTTAGCTCACCCCGGGGGCTGCATCGGATTCGTAAGATGAAAGCAAAAGACCCGTTGGGTGAAAGGTTGAATTAATAATGATTTGCGTCGTAGAATATGGCAAACACATCGGGACCCTCCGAAACCTCTTTTCCGACAAACAGCAGGCCCTTGCTTTTGCGCAGCGAATTATTGCTTTATCTGACGGCGAGTATCGCAGCGTGGGACCGCACCAATGGTACTGTCAGGAAAAAAAAGAGTTTGTCAAAATTGAAGCCCTGCGAAATTAAGATCCGATCTGAGTCAGCATGGTAAAGCATGATTAAAGATTCAGGGTAAAGTTTTAAAAAAAAATACCGATAATTAAAGTAACAGTGTGCAGGCGGGCACGCTGTTTGATATAATTCCTTAGGGAGGGGGCGGTTCATAGTGAACCGCCCCTATTTTTTTGGTGATTTCATGCTGCTTTGCCGAAAGCGGGCTCAGGCCATTGAACACTCATCAGCCTCATCAATCCTTTCAAGCGGTTGACCCTATCAAATTCAAGCCCTATTATAATCATCTGGATTTAACAAAGATAGACAACCATTTTAAACCTTCAACACCGCAAGCCAGTGCCCATGCGATTACTTAAATGGATCGCCATCATCAGTTTTTGGATATGCCCGCCGACCATGGTCGCATTTAGCGGAATAATGGATGAAGCAGCTGCTAGCGAGGTGCCGCGCATTTCCATTGAACAGGCGAAACAGATCCATGATAACCCGGAGGTGGTTTTCATAGATGTCCGCTCGGCCAAATCATGGTGGCGCAGTGCTACCAAAATAACCCATGCCGTCCGCGAAAATCCCAGTGCCGTGCAGCAATGGGCGTCGAAATATACCAAAGATCAGACGCTGATCTTTTATTGTGCCTGACGAAATGAAAGAACAAGTGCCCGGGCGGCTCGTCATTTCATTGAAAACGGATACCTGAAGGTTTACGCCCTCAAAGGCGGCTGGTCCGCCTGGAATAAAGCCGGATATCCCATTGAAAAAAAATAAAATCGCATAAATATTTGGCCTTGCAAAGTAAACAACCAGGATTTATGGTTTTTACGACTATCATTGATACATTGCTGCGTCTGGTGGCTAACGAGAGAAAACATTATGAGTGGTTTGGATAATCTGATTGCCTATATTGATAACGGCGGCACCCGCTCCGGTTCGGAGCGGCGGCGCTCCTCCAAAATGCCGCATCGGCCCGACAGAAGGACACAATACGATCGCAGAAGCGGTGCCGATCGTAGAAAAAGCTCTAATGAAAAAAGAAAGGCGGGCAAAGAAAAACGCACGATATTCTATCAATAAAGACTTTATTGGAAGACGATCCGCCCCAAAATTGACAAACATCAAATCGTTGTACCCTCTTTTCAACTCCTGTATCTTTCTGGAATCCTCTCAACCATGAGAGATCATCTTGTCATATACGACCGCTATCGATTTAACTTTTGTAACTTCAGCCTTCCCAATTGTCTCTTCAAGTTTGCCGGTAAGGGTATTGACGGGTGGACAAACCGGTAGTGTTTACCCTCCAAATGATTTTCTATCAAAACGAATTCGTCAATGGTAATTAAAGGTAGCAGCTGAACAGTGCGCCAACAAATTCGCTGGGTCGACGGATGCGCTGTTGACTTGTCAACGGTATGGACATTAAGCGCGTCTCTTGATTTATCTCAATCATTCAGGAGACGGATCAACGATACCAGATGCCATAATGCCGTCGAAAACCGTTTTTGCTATTGTGTCATAATCGAAGAATTGAGTGGATTATCGCTTATACAAAGGAAGCGTCGGATGCGTTGACAACCATTTCGATACCAAGCGCAAGCTGCCGGGAGCATGTGATAATGACGAGTAGTCCAAAGGAAAAAAACAATTGTCTGCTACGCGAAGATAAGCCCGATCTGCACCTGGTTAGAACCAATTATTGCGTGTCGGGTGTCATGTCTCGTTGCAGTGCCGGTCTGGTCTGGAATGATCAGAAAAGATGCAAATATGCGGTTAAATCAACGGTTCGCGATGGTTGCATGTATTATATCGAAGCGATCGGCGGTCATTGTGATTGCGCTGAAGCGCAGCGAGAATTAAGAGATGTTCAGAAAAAAGGGCGGGACACCTTATAAGGCCTCTGATAAACGAGCAAGGCACTCAAGTGATAGATTAAAAAACCCCCGGGCAGCCCTCACACCACCCGGGGGTGATTTAATTGCGGTCATAGTAAACATATCAAAACGTCAATTCAACTCAAATGGAATGTACGATGCCCAGTCGCCCGTCCACTATGACCATTGTGGGCAAGACCCATAACGGATCTTGCCCTGCCTGCCCTCAAATGATTATTACCAATGGCCAGCAACAATCATTGACACGCTGACATAACTTTATCACAACATATTGATAAATGTCAAGAAAAAATACTATATGTGGTATATGCAGGCTATTTTCAGCAGCTTTCACGATCATTAAATTCAAGCCAAACCACAAAAATCAGAAAGCCTTCTGGCGAAATTTCCAGAAATAATGCGATACGGGCTTTAATCTGGTAATTTTGTGCTTACCATTGTTTTTGATTGATCCCAAAAGGGTTTACAGCTCTTTCAGCCGACAATCAATCCTATGAGAGGTGGTGGACGAAAACAGAGGGAACCCAAAACGTAAGGCTGACCTCATAACAGCGACTTAAGATGGATGTAAAAAACGGTTTTAAAACAAAGATTCACATCCACATTGCAGACGTGCTCGCGATATCTTGATGCTCCATTATTGACGGTCGTTTAAAACCGTGTCATTTATGGAAGAAACGGAAAACCGATGAAATTGAATATACAAACGCTTGTTTTAACTGCTGTCATCGTTGCGACCTCTTCGGTTACGGTCTCAGCCGCCAATTTGACCGAATTGGTGAAGTCCATTCAGCCGGCGGTAGCCACGGTTGTCGCCTATGATGTCAACAACAATGTGGCCAATATCGGGACCGGCTTTTTTGTTAACAAATATGGTCATTTAATAACCAATCATCATGTGCTCATCGGAAAATTCGGCGCTGAAATCAGAACCGCCGATGGAAGCACCTACCGTATCAGAACGATTGTGGCTGAGAACCAAGAAACCGATCTGATCAAGGTTAGTGTCGATATCCCTTCGGAAAAGATACGCTGGCTGACGGTGAGCGACGAGGTCCCCCCCGTTGCCGAGCAGGTGGTGGTCGTGGGAAGTCCCATGGGATTGGAGCAATCGGTCAGTGATGGGATCGTTTCCTCGGTGCGCGAAATCCCCGGCCTGGGAACCTTCTTTCAAATGTCGGCCCCTATATCTCCGGGCTCAAGTGGCAGCCCGGTCGTAAACATGAAAGGCAAAGTGGTGGGCGTGGCCAGCTTTCAATTTTTGCAGGGCCAAAATCTAAATTTTGCGGTATCGAGCAAATCGATACGCAATCTAAAAATCAAGGCCACCGCCCAATCACTGTCGGAATGGACGTTCAGCAGCAGCGACCAAAAGCCGCGTCTGGCGGCCGAACTATGCCGCAAAGGATACAGTCTTTCGATAAACGGCCAGGATCAAAAGGCGCTGCAGTATTTTAAATTGGCTACCGAAAATGATCCCGGCAGCACCACCGCCTGGTACGGCCTGGGTTATTGTTATGCCGGTAAAAATTCGCATAACGAAGCCATCGCGGCCTACAAGCAGGCCATCAAGACAAACCCGGCCAATGAAATGTCCCATTATCATCTCGGAAATTATTACAGCCACATCGGTCGCTACGATGAGGCCATTGCATCCTACCAGCAGGTGGTCGCATTAAACCCAAAATTTGAAGCCGCCTACTTTAACCTCGGTATGCTTCTCAATAAGATGGGCCGGTATGATGAAGGCCGGCAGGCTTTTGAAAGTGTTATTCGCATAAATCCCCAGGCGCAAAAGGCGTATTACAACATCGGGGTCACTTATACCAAACTCGGCCGTTACGAACTGGCCGCCATGGCCTATCAAAAAGCAATTGACATTCAACCCGAATTTCCCGAGGCCATATTCAATCTGGGCGTGGTGTACGGCGAGCTTGGCAACGTCGAAGACGAAATGAAGGCTTACAAAAAGGCCATTCGGGTTAATCCGGATTTTGCGCCCGCGCATTTGGCCATGGGCCAGGCCTTTTTACGGCAGGGAGATAAGGCTGCCGCCTTGGATGAATATAAAATTTTAAAAAAATTGGATGATGAACTTGCGGAAATGCTATTCGAAAAAATTTACCGCTAACCCGACCTGAATGGATTCTAAAAAGACCGCCTATAAACAGCTGCCCAACAATCGGGGTCACAATTGTTTCGGTTGCAGCCCCACCAATCCTTCCGGCCTGCAGATGACTTTTTGGGCTGACGAAACAAGCGTGACCTCAACTGTCACCGTCCCCCAACACCTGTGTGGCTGGAACAACCTGGTCCACGGTGGCGTCCTGAGCACGATTTTGGACGAAATCATGAGCTGGGCCACCATCCATCTGCTCAAACAGGTCCCGATGACAAAATCGATCTCTATTGATTTCATTAAACCGGTATATGTCGCAAATCCCCTTAAGGTTCAAGGCAGGGTGCTGGATAAAATCAGCCGGCGCGAGGCCTTAATGGAAGGCAGCATTTTTAATGCCGACGATGAGTGCTGTGCCAAAGCCACCGGGACATTTGCCATTTTCTCCCCAGCAGTTGCCAAGCGACTCCAAATTACCGATGACGAATCGCTGCGCTGGTTCGAGCAGGTGTTTGGGCTCAAATAAAAAAGGTTCTGGGTTCAAATGTTCTAGCCTCAGTCTACCGTCGGCTGGCAGCTTGCTGCTGGCTGCTGGCTTTTCGTCTGAAGGTCAGCTAGAAGCAAGAAGCGAGAAGCCAGGAGCAAAAAATCTGAAACCCTAATCGATATTATTAATCTGGTTCCTGTAGGAAAGAACGAACTTTTATAAAAATTTTGTCCTGATTCTCCCGCGTCAACACAAAGAGCCGTACATCCGTTCGTTTCTTCAACTGAGCAATAAGGCCGCCGCCTTTCTTGGCGATGGTTGCCACCAAGCGCCTGTCGGAATCGAATACGGACTTTATTATTTCGATAAAGCGATCCGATAAACATTCCATCTTACCGATTTCATCGATCATCACCAGACCGGTCTGCGGCGCCCATAACGGCAGTTCTGCCAAGAAAGCCTCAAAGCCGTTGATGTCAACGCCATATTTTCCCACCCGATAGCCGGTGCGCAAGTCCACATGGGCCAGCGTACCGGTGCGGCCATCCAGGCTGCAAAGTTCGAAGCCCCGGCGCGATTTGCCCTCACGGATTTCGGCGGTGTAAAAACCGACCGGGTTCAGGTGTTGCAATTCATCCACCAGCCGCCGAAAAAGGGTCGTCTTGCCCGATCCCGGAAATCCGGTAATCAGGATGTGATCGCGTCTAAGCATTATTTTCTTCTATTCTTTTTTTGAATAAATCCATGGCTTCAGATATCAGCAACCAGACGACAGAGAACAGAAAACAGAGGACAGATAGATCGTCTGATCTTCCGGTTTTTCAATCTGTCTTCTGTCGTCTGGCCTCTGTCATCTGTCTTCTGACCTCTGACTTCTGAATGATACACCTTAAACAAGCAGATGCTCATTCCCCAGCCGCACATTATGCAGTCCTGCATCCCGGGCGGCCTGCAGGCATTTCGTCGCCAGCATTTTTGAAGTTACAGGCATATCGGACATCAAGAATTGGGGGTGGAAGGCCAGCAGGTTGTACGGAATATCGGGATTGAGCCCGGCAATGAATCCGGCAATCGCAGCTACCTCAACCGGATCGATATACCCCGGCACCAGCAGCGTGCTGGCAACCACCAGCGGTGGAATCGGCCTATCAGCAACTTGTTCTGCTGCACGCCGAAAATTGTCCAGACTGGGTTGATTGGAAACGCCGGTAAGTACCCTGTGGAGCACCGGGTCCCAGGCCTTCAGATCAAATTTGACACAGCCACCGGAGTCCAGCGCAATTTCCATCATCTGATCGAGCCGCTCCCGACTGGTGGAGCCATTCGTCTCCCAGCAGATTCGCAAAATTCTGTCGCTTGCTTTTTGCCGCGCCTGCTTTGAGGCTTCGAGGGAAAACGGCATCTGCGGTGCTGGATCACCGCCGAAATAGCAAATACAGGAGGTGCGCTCATCGACATCCGCTACCAATTCTTTCACTGTCCGAAACGGCGCTGTAAACGTTTGGTTGCGGAAATGCCAGTTCTGGCAAAACAGGCAGTTAAACGAACAGCCTTGAAAAAAGACCGCCAGATTCTTGAAGCCGGTTTCAGGACCGCGACGATAGGCATATTGGGGAAAACCGCAACCGGTTCCGCCCGCGCAAACCCGGTCGGCCACGCAATTGGTCGGCAGGGGATCATGATACCAGGACAGTTTGCCGCTGTTGGAAGAGACGCCCACCAGCTGACCGCCTTGAAGACGGCGCAAACCGCAATACCCGGTTTCATTTTCAGGTATGCGGCAGCGGTTGGCACAGATCCGGCACTTCACACCCTCGGGCGCATTCGGTGGGGCGGGTGGCAGCCCAAATTCCCGCCGGCTTTGCCGGTGAACCTTTGTCGCAATTTCCAGCACCTCCTGCGGCTGCCGGCGAATGCATGCCAAACAGAAGCCCAGGACTTTCGAGACTTCTGTTGAATCCCGTTCGCATAAGGTACAGCGCGCCATTGTTCAATTCCAAGGTTTCAGAGGTTAGATGACAGTAAGCGGAAGTCGTAGGTCAACGTTTTTATCATCCGTACTGAATTATACTAAAATTGACAGAATCGGAAAGTGAGTTAAGACTTCGATTGGCGCAATCATATCACAGCTTAATAGGGATC
>Ga0209536_100014712_pt1 | contig 11215 bp, 10 predicted proteins | sample DeeMarSeWOR28_12_FD_187461 | JGI IMG/M metagenome (GOLD analysis project Ga0209536, IMG submission 187461) | Marine sediment microbial communities from White Oak River estuary, North Carolina - WOR-2-8_12 (SPAdes) (version 2) | ecosystem: Environmental > Aquatic > Marine > Intertidal zone >... | reverse complement strand
GGTGCAGATTCGCATGAACGCGGCCCTGGAGGAGATCGCCGGTGCGGCCCGCTCTTTGCGGATGCTGACCAATTACCTGGAGCGGAACCCGGAAGCCCTGCTCAGGGGGAAAGGAAAACAAAAATGATGGTACGATCAAAGGCCGCGAGAGTTGCCTGCGTTATCGGTCTGATGGGATTGGCGGTGCTGACCGGATGCCTTGGAACATCTCCGCCGGTGCAATATTATACGCTGCAGCCGGTTGCGCCGGCGTCCGTCGGCCGGGGCCTGTCAGAGAGCATTGCCATATCCATCGGACCCGTTGTAATTCCTCCTTTGCTGGACCGGCCGCAGATTGTGCTCCGTGATGCGCAAAACAATATCAGTTTCTCCGAATATCATCGCTGGGCCGGGCTTTTGAAGGATGACATCGCAGCGGTTATAGCGGAAAACTTGAGCAAAATGCTGGTCTCTGAGCGTATCATGCCTTTTACCGGCCAGGATGTCTTCCAGCCGACTCATCGCATTCTTGTCAACATCAACCGCTTCGACAGCCGCTTGACGCAAGCATGCGTGCTGGATGCCACCTGGAGTCTGAGGGATCTAAAAAACAAAAAAACAATTGTGGTGCGGAAAACAGTAATCACAGAGTCCCTGTCATCCGCGTCATTTGATGATCTTGTAACCGCCCAGAGCAAGGCGCTGGCGGGTCTGAGCGAGGAGATGGCCGGGGAGATCACAAAGATGGCCGAGTCCGTGCAGTGAATCGGTCTTTGAAGGCGGGTTTCTTTTCCGGAAGCGGTCTTTGCCGTTAACGCAATCATCCAGGCGGCGGAAACCCTGGCTACCGACCTTTTCATAACCCCCTGCGGCAGCTGTTTCCGCCACCGCCGGTGATGCAACCCGCAGCATTTGCCCCATTTGGATTCGATAGGTTCTTGCTATCATTAAACGCCCAGTTGTTGACGGTTGAATTTTTTATTTTCATGAGTACATTCTTCTGGGTACATAAATTCACTCGTTAATCGGAGGTGTGTCATGAGTCTTAAAGATTATTTCCAAAACACCAAAGGACTGGGCGTGCTGGCCACTGCTGACGGTGGGGGGAAAGTGGATGCGGCCGTCTATGCCCGACCTCATATCATGGAGGATGGAACACTTGCATTCATCATGCGGGATCGCTTAACCCACCATAACCTGCAGTCCAACCCTCACGCAACCTTTTTGTTCAAGGAAGAAGGCCCGGGCTACAAGGGTATACGCTTGTTCTTAACCAAGGTAAGAGAGGAGGAGAATAGCGATCTCCTGGAATCTCTGCGCAAAAGGCAGTACATCGACCAAAAAGATGAAAAGCGGTTTCTGGTATTCTTTAACCTGGATAAGAAGCTGCCGCTCGTCGGCACCGGGGATCGATAATCGGAAAGCCGGAGCGTTTTCCAAATTTTTTCCTGAGCGAAAGTCTGAAGTCTCATGCCAAAAACCGATGAAGTCCAAAAGCTTATCCTCGATTTGTTTACCTCTCAGAATCTGGCGGTGCTCTGCACCCACCGTGAGGGCCAGCCCTATGCGAGTCTGATCGCCTTTCTTGCATCCGATGATCTCAAAAATATTTTTTTCGTTACACCCAAGACCACCAGAAAATTTGCAAATCTATCGGTCGATTCCCGGGTTGCATTGCTGATAAACAGCAGCACAAACGATGTCAGTGATTTTCATCAAGCCGTTTCGGTGACCGTGGTAGGCCGCGCAGCGGAAATTTCCGGTCCGGACCGCACTGAGATTCTAAATCAATATTTGGGGCGTCATCCCCATCTGGAGGAGTTTGCCAAATCCCCAACATGCGCCCTGGTGGGTATTGCGGCCAAATCTTATTATCTGGTCAAAAATTTCCAGAGGGTTATGGAGTTGCATATCAACGAATGAAATGGGTTATATCGGCATCCGAAGTTGAGCCTTCCGATCGGCCTCGGGTCGGAGGGAAGGGATTTGCGCTGGCCAGGCTGTCGGCCGGGGGGTTCAGTGTCCCGCAAACGCTTTGTGTAACCAGTCAGGCCTACCAGGAATATGTCGCACAAACCGGTCTGCGCGAGCGCATCTCGCTTGAACTTCACCGCAAAGAATTCAAAGAAATGCGCTGGGAAGAAATTTGGGATTGCGCAACGCGGATACGCAACATGTTTCTGACCAAGACCATGCCATCCGAAATAGAAACGGCGCTCAGAGAAACCATTGAACGACGGTTCAAGAACAGGCCCGTGGTGGTTCGATCATCTGCGCCCGAGGAAGATGATAAGACAGCCTCGTTTGCCGGATTACACGAATCCTATCTGAATATCCAGGGCATAGAAGCCATCTTGGAGCATGTTCGCAAAGTGTGGGCCTCGCTATGGTCCGACGCGGCCTTGCTTTACCGTCAGGAAATCGGGCTGGACATCGAAAGAAGTTCCATGGCCGTCGTTATTCAGGAGATTGTGGTCGGCGAGTGTTCCGGCGTGGCTTTTACCTGCAGCCCAAACAATGACCAGCAGGGCGTAATTGAATCCGTCCACGGATTAAACCAGGGTCTGGTGGACGGTGTCATCGAACCTGACCGCTGGGTGTTGGATCGCCGCAAAAGAACCATCCTCGATTACACCCCGGTGTCGCGAAAATATTGGATGATACCCGTTAATGATGGCATACAGATGACTGCCCTGCCGGATGAATTGGCCCAAAAACCGCCCCTGGACGACCGCAGCGCCCGATCGGTATTTGAAATGGCCATGCGATTAGAGCAATATTTTGGTGCACCCCAGGATGTTGAATGGACATTCAGAAACGATAGATTGTATTTACTGCAATCGCGCCCGATCACGACCCTGGCAAGTGCCGATAGTAATGATCAGCGCAGCTGGTACTTGAGTTTACATCGAAGTTTCGAAAACTTAAAAGGGCTTCGCCAAAAAATCGAAGAAGAACTTATACCGGCCATGATAGCCGTCTCAGATCAACTATCGGCAGCAGACCTGAAAAACCTGTCGGATTCTCAGCTGGCGAAAGAAATCCGCAAACGCTGGGAAATCAATCACAAATGGGTCAATATCTACTGGGAAGAATTTATTCCCTTTGCCCATGGTGTGCGTTTATTCGGCCAGGTATACAATGATGTGATGCACCCTGAGGATCCCTATGAGTTCGTTGACCTATTGACCGATACCGGCATGGCGAGTCTGGCCAGAAATCAAATGCTCGAAGACCTGGCAGACCGAATTCGAAACAACCGGCAGCTGGCAAAGCAAATCAAAAATGGAGACGTTCCGGCGGCCGACCCGGTGTTTCTTGCAGATGTCGAAACTTTCATACAAAGATTCGGGGATCTTTCATGTGCGATGACGGGAGGAACCCAATGCCTGGAAGACTCAGGGCCGCTGTTCAAAATATTGCTCGAGATGGCAAACCATCCCCCTTCTGCGCCCGGCAAACGCAAATCGCAAAAGGCAGCTGAATTCAAAAAGCGTTTTTTAAGCTGTTTCGAAGGAGGAAAACGCAAACAGGCAGAAGAGCTTCTCGATCTTGCCCGCGCCAGTTACAGACTGCGTGATGATGACAATATTTACCTGGGAAAAATTGAAGCCAGGCTGCTGGAAGCCGTCCAGGAGGCAAGGCGGCGCATCGAAGGGCGGGGCAGCGAAGAAGAGGGGGCTGCGGTTTCTGGGGAATTAAAAAATGTTCTCGACGATCTGGATCATCGCTCCAAAGAGCGAAGCCCTTATCAAAAACAACCTGACCAGCCTTTTGAGTTCAGGCCCCGACAACTGATCGGGCAACCGGCGGGCCCAGGCCTGGCGCGCGGAAAGGCGCGGGTCATTGAGCAGCATTCTGATTTGCCGGATTTTAATCATGGCGAGGTCTTGGTCTGCGATGCGGTAGATCCCAATATGACTTTTGTGGTGCCGCTGGCTGCGGCTGTCGTCGAACGCAGGGGAGGCATGCTGATTCATGGGGCCATCATCGCCAGAGAATATGGATTGCCCTGTGTCACCGGCATTCCGGATGCCACGGCCCTGATTCAGACCGGAGATCAGGTTACAGTGGACGGATACCTGGGAATTGTGACTGTGGGGACGGAGGAACTCTGAGGTTAAAGCCTCAGGTAATGCGCCTCGGTCAGCCCGTTGAGCAGCAAAAATGAATTCACCCTGATACACAAAAGTTGGGCATCGGGATGATCGATAAATTCTTCCATCTGAGGGTGAACTTCCAGAAACTTTGCCCGAACCTGTTTTAGTTTGTTTTCATCCTCGATTTTGAAAAATGATCCTTCGACAGTAAGGGCCTGGGCCTGATCGCACGGGTTTTTCTCGCGGGTATCGATCATGATGCTGACAGCAGGATTATTCGTGAGATTCTCGTATTTCCGGGTGCGCTTATGGGTGACCATATAGATTTCTTCGCATTGATCGTCGGTCACATATGCCATCAACGAACAGTAGGGCTTGTTGCCGGAAACAGTAGCCAGAACACATGTACGCTTTTCTTTGGCCAGCGCTTTCATTTGCTCAATCATCACCCGGTTTCCTGAAGAGTCTATTGTGTTTGTTTAAGGTCAACACGGGTTTATCACATGTGTCGATAATTAAAAAGGTTTTATTGCACACCTGCTCATCCGAACAGCAGTACCCGATCTAACTTGAAAGGAGGTTTTTGATGAGTGAAAAAATCAAGCTCGGAATCAGCATGTGTCTGCTGGGTGAAAATGTGCGTTGGAACGCCGGGCATAAATTGGACCGCTATTTGACCGACACCCTCGGGCAGTTTGTCGAATATGTTCCGGTGTGCCCCGAGGTCGAGGCCGGGTTCGGTGTGCCGCGCGAATCCCTGCGATTGGTCGGAGATCCCGAGTCGCCCCGTTTGATTACCTATAAAAGCAAAGAGGATCGCACCGACCGCATGCTCGAGTGGGCCGCAGAGCGCGTGCAAGAACTGGAAAAAGAGGATCTGTGCGGATTTATCTTCAAGAGCGACTCTCCCAGCAGCGGGATGATCCGCGTAAAAGTCTACACCGATAAGGGGATGCCGGAGAAAAAGGGGGTCGGCATATTTGCGCGTGCCTTCATGCAGCATTTTCCGCTGGTTCCTGCCGAAGACGATGGCCGGCTGCATGACCCCATGATTCGAGAAAATTTTATCGAACGGATTTTCACCCTGAAACGCTGGCGTGAAATGCTGGGAAAAAAGAAAAAAATGGGTGGGCTGGTCGACTTTCACACGCGCAACAAACTGTTGATTTTGTCCCACAGTCCGAAACATGCCAGCCAGATGGGAAAATTGGTGGCGGCCGGCAAAACGCTGCAGGCAAGCGAATTGTTCTCCAAATACGAGCACATCCTGATGGAGGCGCTGTCTCTGAAAACGACGGCAAGAAAGAATTTGAATGTGCTGCAGCATATCATGGGCTATTTTAAGAAGCAGCTGACCGCTGACGAAAAGCAGGAACTGCTCGAAGTCTTCGAGCAATACCGCAGTGGTTTTGTACCGCTGGTCGTTCCGATTACCCTGATCAATCATTATGTGCGCAAATACGATCAACCCTATCTCAAGATGCAGACTTACCTGAACCCGCATCCGGTGGAACTTAAGTTGAGAACACACGTCTAGAACTGGTCTCAAAACTTTATCTCTTGCCTGATGGCGGCGTTGCGATCTGGCCCGAAATGCTCATCCGCCTCCGGCGGACTCCGTTTCCGAACCGAATCGCGCCTTGCCCTCAAACAAGATCTGAAGCTTTTAAATCCAGTTCGATGAAATATTTTTTTACCTATTTGGAGGTTTCTCGAAAAAGAATTGCTATGCATACGAAGCCCATTTTAGTTACCGGCGCTACCGGCTATGTCGGGGGACGTCTGATTCCGGCCCTGCTCGATGCGGGCTATCGCGTGCGCGCCATGGGCCGCTCTCTTGAAAAATTGGGATGCCGGCCCTGGGCGCACCATGAGCGGGTGGAGCTGGCAGCAGGGGATGTTTTGAATCTCACATCGCTAAAAAACGCGTCTGCGGGATGCCGAAGCGCATACTACCTGGTCCACTCCATGATTGCCCAGAAAGAAAAATTTGTCGAAGCCGACCGTCGGGCTGCCCGCAATATGGTGCAAGCCGCCGCTGCCGCTGGACTAAAAAGAATTATCTATCTGGGTGGGCTTGCAGAGGTCAGACGGGGCACTTTGAGCAAGCATCTGCAATCCCGCCTCGAGGTGGCCGCCATACTTCAATCCGGGCCGGTTCCGACAACCGATCTGCGCACACCGATGATTTTAGGCTCCGGCAGTGCCTCCTTTGAAATCCTGCGCTATCTGGTCGAACGTTTGCCGGTGATGATAACCCCGCGCTGGGTGCAATCCTTGAACCAGCCGATTGCCATCCGTGATGTGATTGCCTATCTTATCGGTTGCCTCGAGCACGAAGAAACAATCGGGCAAACCTATGACATCGGAGGACCGGATGTGCTTACTTATCGAGATCTTCTCGAGATCTATGCCGAGGAAGCCCATCTTCGCAAACGCCTTATAATACCCGTGCCGGTGCTTACCCCGACGCTGAGCGCTTACTGGATCCACCTTATCAGTCCCGTGCCGACCACTATTGCACTGCCCCTTACAGAGGGGTTGACCAGTGATGCGGTGTGCACCGAAGACCGAATTCAAAGTATCATCCCCCGCAAGCTTTTGAGCTGCCGCGCGGCAATTCGCCTGGCGCTTAATCGAATCGAGCAGGAGCGGGTCGACACCTGCTGGATGGATGCCGGGAATCTGATTGAGCCTGAATGGGCGCATTGCGGGGATGCCGGCTGGGCCGGCGGCACGATTATGAACTGCGGCTACCGCGCGCGGGTTCAGGCCAGCGCGGAGGAACTGTGGAATCCGATCCGAAAAATCGGGGGCAAGACCGGCTGGTATTTTCTGGATATCCTCTGGCGGCTGCGCGGCGCCATGGACCGCGTTGCCGGGGGAGTGGGCTTGCGCAGGGGCCGTCGCCATCCCACCGACCTGCTGGTTGGTGATGCCCTTGATTTTTGGCGGGTTCTGGAGGTGGAGCCTCCCCATCGCCTGTTGCTGCTGGCCGAAATGAAGACACCCGGTGAGGCATTGCTGGAATTTCAGATCAGGCCGCTTGGAGACCACCAGGCTGAATTGCAGATGCTTTCCAGGTTTTTGCCCAGGGGCCTGGGCGGTATCCTGTACTGGTATGCTTTGTATCCCTTCCATGAATGGATATTTTTCGGCATGCTCAAATCCATGGCCAAATCCATCGACAAGCCTATTTCAGCGGGTCCGGAACGCTTCACACCCAGATTGCATGCATCGTGTGCGCTTCCCGAAAAATCTGAAAATGCTCGAAAGGAAGATTCATGAGCCCAAAAACCATTGACAGCTCACGGGTCAAAATTCTCAATAATGCCAATATTCGCGATGGGGACCACGTTCTCTACTGGATGCAGCAATCCCAGCGGGCAGAATACAATCATGCTCTTGAATATGCCGTGCAGCAGGCCAACGGGCTCGGCCAGGGCGTGCTGGTTATTTTCGGCCTGATGGATGATTATCCGGAGGCGAATTTGCGGCACTACACCTTCATGCTGGAAGGGCTGCAGGAAACGATGAAAACCCTTGCCGGGCGGGGCATCAAAATGCTGGTCCGTAAAGGGCATCCGGTCGATGTTGTATCTGCGGCCAGCCAAAAGGCTTCCCTGGTGGTGTGCGATCAGGGCTACCTGCGGCATCAAAAGGCCTGGCGGAACAGGGTTGCCCGCCAATCAAAGCGCCGGGTCGTGCAAGTGGAAAGCGATGTGATCGTACCGGTGGAGGTTGTATCCGACAAAGCCGAGTATGCCGCCCGCACCATCCGGCCCAAAATTCACCGGCACCTTGAGAAATACCTGAGCAAATTGACACCTACCCCCGTAAAGCATCCTACCGTCGATCTCAACCTTAAAAGCCTTGAAATTCAGAATACGTCTGCCGTTCTGAAAACACTCCAGGTTGACCGCAGCGTTGCAGCCGCATCCCGCTTTTTCAAAGGCGGAACTTCCCAGGCAAAAAAGCGGTTTACAGATTTTATGCGTTGCGGGCTGGCGAAATACGACGATCACAGCAATCAACCCCAAACCGATGATATCTCCCACATGAGTCCCTATCTGCACTTCGGGCACATATCCCCCCTGTACCTGGCCCTTGAGGTCAAAAAAGCCGGTTCGCGCCGGCAGGCCGCCAAAGACGCATATATGGAGGAGCTTGTTGTCCGGCGCGAATTGGCCATGAACTTTGCTAATTATGTCAATAAGTATGACGCCTTTGACTGTGTACCGCAATGGGCGCAGAAAACGTTGGCCCGGCATGAAAAAGACAAACGCGAGCACATCTATACCCGCAAACAACTCGAAGATGCTCAAACCCATGATGAATACTGGAATGCAGCCATGAGGGAGATGAGATATACCGGATTTATGCACAACTACATGCGCATGTATTGGGGGAAAAAAATCATTGAATGGTCCAAGACCCCGCAACAGGCCTTCAAAACGACGCTTGCCCTCAACAATAAATATTTTTTGGATGGCCGTGATCCGAATTCCTTCACCGGGGTTGCATGGCTGTTCGGGGTTCACGACCGGGCCTGGACGGAACGACCTGTTTTTGGGAAAATACGCTGGATGGCCGCCTCCGGCCTGGAGCGAAAATGCGATATACAGGCTTACGTGAGAAAGGTCGATGCCCTGGTAAAAAGGGCTTTATCCGCATGACGCAGGCAAAAATTCTAAGATTGATCCTCGGTGATCAGCTCAACGAAAGCCATTACTGGTTTAAACGGCCGAAGGATGCCGTTGTCTATGTGATGATGGAAATCCGCCAGGAAACAGATTACGTCATGCATCACGTTCAGAAAATCGCTGCATTTTTTGCTGCCATGCGGGCTTTTGCCGACCGACTGAAATCGCTTGGGCACCTGGTCATATACATCCACCTGGACGATCCGGCCAACACCCAAACCATCGAGGGCAATATCAAGCGCCTGCTTAAAGAAAAGAAATTTGGCCGATTCGAATATCTGCATCCCGATGAATACCGCCTGGATGTGCTGCTAAGCGAGCTTGCCGATCGACTCCCGCTTGACTGCCGGGCAGTCGATAGCGAGCACTTCCTTACCCGGCGGGATGAGCTGCAGGAGTTTTTCAAGAGCAAAAAACGGTATCTGATGGAATCTTTCTATCACCGGATGCGCCGGCAGCACGAGGTGCTGATGGACAAAGGCAAGCCTGCCGGCGGCAAATGGAACTATGATCAGAAAAACCGTGAGAATTACGATGGGCGCGTGCCGATTCCGAAATCGCTTTTTTTTGCAAATGACGTGACCGATATATGCCGGATGATTCAGAAAAAAAAGGTCAAAACCTTTGGCGAAATCGAGCCTGAAAAATTGATATGGCCCACAACCCGCAAGCAGGCGCTTTCATTGCTCGAACAATTTGTTCAAAAAAGTCTGCCGGCTTTCGGAACTTACCAGGATGCCATGACGTTGAAAAGCTGGTATCTGTTTCATTCCCGGCTCTCGTTTGCCCTGAACACCAAAATGCTCAGCCCGCAGGAGATCATCGCGGCAGCAATAGGCGCATATAACAATAAGAATTCAAAAATACAGATTCAGCAGATTGAAGGTTTTATTCGGCAAATTTTGGGCTGGCGTGAATATATGCGCGGAATCTATTGGGCCCTGATGCCGGAATTTGAATCCATGAATTATTTCAATCACAATGCGGCGTTGCCTGAATTTTACTGGACTGCCGACACGGGCATGCGGTGCCTGAAGGCCGCCATCGGACAATCTTTGCAACACGCCTATGCGCACCACATACAGCGGTTGATGGTGACCGGAAATTTTGCCTTGCTGGCCGGTGTGCACCCCGACCAGGTGGATGCATGGTATCTGGGCGTCTATATTGATGCCGTCCAGTGGGTGGAGCTGCCCAATACCCGGGCCATGAGCCAGTTTGCCGATGGCGGTCTGGTCGCCACCAAACCCTATGTCTCTTCGGCCAAATACATTCACACCATGAGTGATTATTGTGAATCATGCGAATATGATTGGCAAAAGCGCCACGGTCAGATGGCCTGCCCCTTCAACAGCATGTACTGGTATTTTTTTGAACGCCACCGAAGCCGGCTTCAGAAAAACCCGCGGGTCGCCATGATGTATCGGGTCTGGGACCGCATGCAGCGGGCAGAGCGCAGAGATACCCTCAAGCAGGCCGAATACTACCATCAACGTTTGAATCGAATTTGATTTCTCTTCAGTCAATCTTTCACTCACAACCGCGTGCAACCTCCCCCCTTATGATGGTTTTCTCCTCTCATTCTCACCATTTTTTTCCCGTATTGATTTCTGCAATCGAATGCAAATGATTCTTAAAGATAACTATTTGTTGGCTGCGGTTTTCAACTGTAAGTCATTTTTATGCAAAATGAAAAAAAACTGAAGATCACCGCAAGGCGTCAAGAAAAACGGTGGTGTCCCTGCACCGGTAAAGGGAGGTCGAAAGTCAGTGCTTGATACCGGGCCACCACCTTGCTGCGGAAAATCGTAAATAAGGAAGGTCAGACCACTTACATTACAATTTTAATGAGACAAAACAACTCCAACTGGTTGCAATAGAGGTGATAAAATGAATAAACTGGACTGCAAATTAGAACGCACTTCAAATGTCACCATTGGCTTTTTTCTTCTGCTAATTGCCTTATTCTTCATTCTAATCGGTATACTGGTGATACCCGTTATTGGCCTGATTGTTGCCGCACCGTTTCTGGTGCTTGCCGTTATTTTCTTTATGGCGCCCAAGAGCAAGGCATGCGCACTTATCCTTAAAAGCGCCCAAAGCGCATTAGGCAAAGATTAGGAAGGGTAAACGGTGAAAAATAGGAATTCTACAAAAACAATTATCTGAGGCGTGTTATTAATTGTTACGACTCCCGCCCGGGGGCAATCCCCTGCGGGTCGCAACAATATAGACGTGATCTTCGAAAAAGGCAGCATATCCGCTCAGATACAGCCCCGGCCAACCCCGAACGGCGGATTGCCGCGAATCCGCTGGATCAAACCGCCTGTTTGCACAGATATCCTGATTTTGGGCGCGTGTAGAAAACGTGTTATTGTTTGTTGACATAGCAGGGGATTGCCCCCGGTTGGGCGGCAAATCATGATCGAGGGC
>Ga0209536_100014711_pt1 | contig 11215 bp, 5 predicted proteins | sample DeeMarSeWOR28_12_FD_187461 | JGI IMG/M metagenome (GOLD analysis project Ga0209536, IMG submission 187461) | Marine sediment microbial communities from White Oak River estuary, North Carolina - WOR-2-8_12 (SPAdes) (version 2) | ecosystem: Environmental > Aquatic > Marine > Intertidal zone >... | reverse complement strand
AAGAGTCAGAAAATGTTGCTACCGTTCAATACTCTTCGGGTTTACAGGTCTCAGGAGTCCTTTCAGAACTCATAGCAGATGACAAGGGTGATATATGTTATCTACAGTTTTCCGGACCATCAGCACTTGCGGCTGACTATAGACAACTCGATGGGCATGGAACAGATTATCATAAAGACGGATTTGGTTCACCTGTCGGAAAATTGGTGGGAACTGAGAAATCACTGGAACGTTTTGAAAAAAATGATATGGATGAATATGGACTTCATCCCGGGAACAGAACGACAATAACCTTTGATAGTGGGATCGAAGTTCAGGGAGTGGTGGCAGATATCAAAAGAAATGGCAAAAAGATTCAGCTCATCAGCTTTCAAGATTGCCGCGTAAAAAATAATAATGGAAATATACTCTTTCGGCCAGAGTGGGGAATCTATGATATGGCCGTAGGATCAGAAATCTCCTCTGTATTTGCCGGTACTGCCGATAAAGAAACATATAATGTCCTGCCCCCTAAATCCGACGAAATTGCTATTGAGATAAAATATTCCGATGATCAGAAACAACTATTTACGCTTTATCAGCAGGTAAAAGATATGCGAAAATCGGGATTACCAGATATCGGAAGACTCAGAAAGATTGAACAGGAGCTCACAACGAAGTATCCCAAGGAGTGGCTATTACACCTGGAAATAGCAGAACTCGTTAAAGATGTAAAAAATGGATCAGATTTATATAATACCTGTATAAAAAATCTGGAACAATTGAAGAAACATTCGGATGAATTTGAAAATCTGATAAGTGAGGGATTACACCTACTATCTATGAAACATGAAAGATATTAGGTAAAAAAGTAGGAAGTAGGATGTAAGAAGTAAGAAGGATTTCTTACTTCCTACTTCTCACTTCTTACTTTAAAATTATGCTAAAGATGGGTATATGGGACATTAGAAATCTGAAAGTTTGCGTAGAGTGGGAGGATGCAATTCATGTTTTCCCTCAAACCGTATCTTTTGATAATTGAGCTCCGATCTTTCCAGACGCTCTTCTTCCTCTTTGATAATCCCATGTTTGGCAAAGGGATCCTGGGTACCGACCACTATAAAAATTTCCAGTTTTGGATAATGTACCCTGATTTTCCAGAGATCTAGTTCCGGTGGAATTGTTCCCGCCCAGAGTATCAGTCTGTCCGCCCGCACGCTCACCTGCTCTAACCAGTGGCAGACAGTAGATACGCCCTGCGAAAACCCCATTAATACATTTTTTATATGCGCATGCGGGATTTCTCTTGTAACCGTTTCATACACAGCGTTGGTATAGGTTAGGTAATCGCATATTTCATCAAGACGTTCTTCGCGGGTCATCCAGGAAGCACCCACTTTGCCTGAAGAACCTGAACGATAAAAACGGGAAAGTCCTTCCGGCGCTACAAAATAGCGTGATCCATCTGCGATATAGGCAAATTCCTGAATAAAATCCGTTGCCAGTTGTCCATACCCATGAAATACATACCAGACTTGTTTGAGCGCCGTGGTGGGTTGACCGAGGGTCACATATCTGGCAGATCTTGGAACCGTGATACCTCGTGTTTGCATATTAATCCTAAGTTTTTTTCCTCTAAGAGCTGTTATCGTCAAAAACAAGCATAATTTTACATATTTTTTATCAAAAATCTTTGGCGGCAATTTTTGCAGCTTTTAAATCTTCGTTGAATTTTTGAGCTGTCACGTCTATATTGATGCGGGGAACGAACTTTGGATTTTGTAAATCAAATCGGAGCGATATAGATTGACACCTTGCTTTAGCAAGGTGATATAAAGATTGAGATAAAAAAAGCCGTTTAAACGGCTTCTATAACAAGGATTGAATTTCTAATCATCTTGATAAATCAAGGTGTTAATAATAGCTATGAAATCTGGTAAAATGATCAAGAACTATTATGGCTTGATATTAGGTTTCGTCGTTTTTTTTGCGTTTTTGCTTTTTATTCCTGAAGAGAGCATGCCTTCATCCGCAAACAAAATGGCTGCCTGTGCCCTGCTGATGGCTATTTGGTGGATAACAGAGGCACTGCCAATACCGGTTACCTCTGTTGTTCCTATTGCTCTCTTTCCTCTTTTAAATATTATGCCAACCAGTCAGGTGACGATCAATTATGGACATCACCTGATCTTTCTCTTTCTTGGTGGTTTTATCATTGCTTTGACCATTGAAAGATGGAATTTACATAAACGCATCGCTTTAAAGATCATTCATTTAATAGGGGTGAACCAACGGAAAATTGTCCTTGGATTTATGTTGGCGACCGCTTTTTTATCGATGTGGATATCAAATACGGCAACGACGATGATGATGATTCCGATAGGTCTGGCGCTTATTTCGCAATTTGATAACCCCCAGTCTGAAGAAAAAATTAAACAGGGTAAAAATAATTTTGCACTGGCTCTGATGTTAGGTATTGCCTATTCAGCAAGTATTGGCGGTATCGCCACGATCATTGGTACACCACCCAATGTCGTGTTTATTGGTATTTTAAAATCTAACTTTCCTGCTGCCCCCGAAATAAGTTTTATGCAATGGATGTTGCTTGCACTTCCCTTTTCACTGACGTTCTTACCACTGGCCTGGTTTTATCTGATCTATATTGCCGCTCCTGTAAAAGGGGATAGCGATGAAAAGTCTAAATCGACGATTATCTTAAAGGAACTAAGGAATCTGGGACCTATGTCTCCTGCAGAAAGATACACGTTGATCATTTTTATCATAACCGGCATATTATGGTTGACCCGGTCTGATATCAATTTAGGTGCTGTACATTTTACTGGATGGGCAACGCTTCTCGATCTACAGGGTATGGTTCATGACAGTACGGTAGCAATTGCCATGGCAGCTTTGACTTTCATCATTCCAGCCGGTGAAGAACACGAGGGTAAGCAACAGTTTTTAATGGAATGGCAATGGGCAAAACGTGTACCCTGGGGAATACTCTTGCTATTTGGCGCTGGTTTTGCGCTGGCAAACGGCTTCCAGGTATCAGGACTGACAAGCTGGTTGGGGGAACAACTGAAAACATTTCAATTTTTACCACTTTCCCTGATCATATTGATCGTCTGCGCAATGGCCACGTTTACAACCGAATTTACTTCAAATACGGCCATGGCATCAACCCTATTACCAATTCTTGCGGGATTATCAATCGCACTCGAAATAAATCCTATTATTTTAATGATTCCGGCCACAATTTCATGTTCTACGGCATTTATGTTACCTGTTGCCACACCTCCCAATGCGATTGTCTTTGGAAGTGGATTTCTTCAAATACGTGATATGGTCAAAGTGGGATTTGTTATGAATATACTCGGTCTTATTTTGATTTTTATTTTCGTACAGTTATTGATTGAACCGGTATTTAATGTTGACTGGAATCAGTTACCAGTTTGGGCCAAATAGCTTGAAACCGTTAGGACGCAAAGGATAAAACGCATAGAGCAAAGAGCAAAGAGCATAGTGTAAGTTGAGTTGTACAACAGGCTATACTCTAAGCGCCATGCCCTATGCATTTATCCAAACCACAATTATTTGCATGGTAAAATGGAACAGTTGATACTTAACACAAAGATTGAAATCCCACCGGTAAGAGGGGATATTATACAGCGGAAAAGACTCTTGCGTCTGATCAGTGATAATTCGGATCAAAAAGTTATTCTTGTATCGGCAGCAGCCGGATTTGGTAAAACCACTTTACTCAGTCAATGGGCAAAGCAGACTTCAAAGCAGGTTGTTTGGTTCTCAATCGATGAAAACGATGATGATGTTTCCTGTTTTTTTTCATATTTTATTCGGGCATTGCAACAGTGGAAATCCACCGTAGGAACTACCTCTCTAAATCTCTTGCAGGTCCCGCAACCCCCTCAACTTGAATCAATTCTCGTTCTTTTACTCAATGAGATTCATAAGCTAAATGACGATATAACAATTATTTTGGACGATTATCATCTCATATCATCAGCGCGTATCAACCAACTCCTGAATTTTCTGATCGATCATCTGCCTCAAAATATGCATCTGATCCTGTCTTCCCGTTCTGATCCAAATCTCCCCATTTCCCGCTGGCTAAGTCAAAAACAGCTCATTGAAATAAGAGCATCTGATCTCATCTTTACGCATGGTGAATCAGATGCCTTACTCAATAAAACGCTCAATTTAGAACTGTCGTCAAATGACGTTTCCCGTTTAAAATCGCGAACAGAAGGTTGGATTACCGGATTACAGCTGGCCGCCCTGTCTTTAAAGGGGTATGAAGACAAAGTCAGTTTTATTAACCAGTTTCACGGCGATAACCGCTATATCATAGATTATCTACTTGAAGAGGTCTTTCACCAGCAACCGGAAGAGATCCAGAAATTTCTCTTATATACCTCGCTACTCAATCGATTACATGGTTCTTTATGCGATTCTATAACAGGCAGGGAAAACAGTACAGGACTCCTTGAATCGATCGAGAAACAGAACATGTTTCTTTTCACAGTAGATGCGGCAAAGAAGTGGTACCGTTATCATCAGTTATTTAAGGATGTACTCAATCAGCGTTTGCAGCATTTACCGGGGATTGATCACAAGCAAAAGGAACTGCATCAAAAGGCAGGAGAATGGTTTGCCGATCATGGGATTCACGATGATGCAATCGATCACTTTCTTCTAGCAGAAAATTATAAAAGAGCATTAGCAATGATGGAGATAACGGCAGAATTAAAATGGTTATGTGGCCAACAGGTGAAATTGTTAACCTGGTTCGAAAAACTGCCACCTGAATACATTCAAAATCACCCGCATCTGGCAGTTTTTTATGCCAGAGAATTGGCTATGAATGGTCGCGACGGAGAAGCAGAAGATATATTAAATCAGACAGAAGAACATCTGGTTACCCTGAAAGACCATACGATCGATACGACCTCTGGTCTGAAGTTAACGGGCGAACAGATCAGGGGGCGCATTTTAGTGATTCGCTCTGTGATGTCTTCATACCGGGGAAATTTTACCGGTGTGGTTCTCTATGCCGGTGAAGCCCTGGAACTGCTCAATAAAGATGATCTGCGCTGGCGAAATATTGCTGAAATTACGTATGCCCTGGCCAATAGTTGGGCAGGGTTTGGTAATTTCAGCATCGCCTGTAAAGCTTTTCAACAGGCACAACATTCCAGTGAAAAAATAAAAGATGTCTACCTGTTCATATTTTGTGGTATCTGTATTGCCGCGTCCGAATATCTTCAAGGTGAATGTTACAAAGCAATTGAGACCTATCATAATTTATTGGAAGAGGCAGAAAAAAAGGGGATGATTGATTCCGGAATTGTTGGTTCAGCCTATGCTGCACTGGGGGGTATTTATTGTGAGATGAATGAAATTGAAAAAGGGATCTCCTTTCTTCAAAGAGGGATACAGATAGCAGAGCAGGGACATGATGCGCTAATGCTTGCTTCCACCCGTCTTAATCAAATTCGCATTCATTTTTATACAAATGAAATAAATCAGGTAATAAAAATAGTCGATGAGATGGAGGCATCGCCGCAGAGTTCATTTTATCCACCCTGGATGAAACATGTACTTTCCGCTATACGTCCCTGGATCTGGATGAAAACCGGTCACCTTAAAAAGGCGGAAGAGTGGGCAGAACAACTCGATTTTCCTTCAGCAGATGATATTTCAATGCGCCGGGAGACAGAGTATACGGTTTTAGCACGAATTCTGATCGCTCAAAAAAATACGGAAAAAGCGGAACGACTATTGAATTATTTACAAAATGATGCGGAAAAAGGGAACAGGCTGTTAAAAATCACGGAATTGCAGATCTTAAAAGCGGTAAACTACTATTATAAGGATGAAATTAAATCTGCCTTGGATGAATTATATCACGCACTTTCCTTTGCGGAACCAAAAGGTCTATTCAGAATTTTTGCTTATGAAGGTGAAACACTTGCCGAACTGCTCGGCGTGATCCTTGATGAGAAAATGGCAACCCAAAAGGATCCATATCCTCAGGTTTCAAAAGAGTATATAAAAAAGTTGCTTAAAGAATTAAAAGGTGAGAAGCATAAATTCGCTGACTTAACTCTGGAAGAACCTCTCAGTGACCGGGAACAGGAGGTATTGATGTATATTGCTGCCGGATTATCCAACATTCAAATAGCCGATAAATTGTTTGTCTCACTGAATACCATACGGACTCATACGAAGAAGATAAACAGCAAACTGGGGGTGCACAGCCGAACACAGGCTGTTGCCAGGGCTAAAGAGTTGGGTTTAATTGAATAATCATGCTTAAGGAAGAGCTCTTTTATCCACGAATTACACGAATATATTATCGTGGGGCGTCATGCGTAGGGCGTAGGGCGTTATAAACTAATTATTTTTCGCCTCACGCTCTACGCTCCACGCCCTACGATATTATTTACTAACTTCTACTTTAAACGGCACTTTCAGCTTCTCCCAGTGCAGAAAGGCAGTTGCCGAAGTACCGGCCAGGTTATCAAAACCAAATGTCAACCATTCCTCATGTGGGGCTTCAAGCGGGATAACCGTGATACGAAGGGCATCATTTTTCTCGTCATAGGAATAACTTCCCCATTCCTCATTCTTCTTACTAAAAATAACGATCCAGTCAGATTCAGAGGCAATCATATGGATACCATATTTACCGGCTGCTAGATTATTACCCTCGATCGAGATATCTTTGTTAAAGGAAATGGTTGTGTTCTCATCGGCTCCGGCACGCCAGGGGTAGGGCTTGTCATTTGAGTACTTTACTCCCGGATACATGCCATAAGGAACAAGATCCCCCCAGATCTTACGTCCTTTGACACCGGGTCGACCGTAGTCAAAAGTGATGTCTGTGTCTACTCCTAATCGTTGTGTCACCGATGCGCGTAAACTCTTGCGTATCTCATCATCCTGTGCCTGCGCCAGTGATGCCAGAGCAACGACAATGGCGATGCTCACAATAAAAATAAGGTCAAGGTAAATGCGTTTCATTTGTCCCTCCATATGATATATTGATTTATATTAACAACCAAAATAAGTGGCGACGCGATAAATCGCGACGCTACATAAGCACCATTTCTGATAACCATAAATGGAGGTTTAAAATTCCGGGAGTTATTGTGTCTCAAACTTTCTTTTGTTTTAGGACGGAGGGATACGGAAGGGTCAGGGACCGTGACTTCACTTTTTCGTCTCTCGCAGCATCGTTAAAGAAGTCCACGAATTTCACGAATTTGAAAAACTATTTTATATAATAATTCATTTGTGTAATTCGTGGTTAAAAAAGATTTCATATCTACCTCACATTTCCCAAAAATTCGGCTACTTTCATCACCCCAAATTTTACCTCAGAATCACCATTTTTTTCATCTCAAAGAACTCCCCGGCAATGAGTCGGTAGTAGTAAATACCACTGGCAAATCCGGAGGCATTCCACTCCACCTGATAATACCCGGCAGCCTGCCTACCTGACACAAGAGTTGCTACTTTTTGCCCGAGCAGATTGTAGATACTTAACACAACATCATTGGTCATTGGTAATTGATAATTGATCATTGTGCCCGGATTAAAGGGATTCGGATAATTCTGCTTTAAAGCAAATTCTTTGGGGAGTGTTTCTACATCTTCATTCGAAGATGATGGTGGCCCACTGACGAAGACGGAAATCGTATCCTTCCACCATAGTTTATCATCGGTATAAATATCTACCCTTAGTGATGTCCAGGTACTGTCGGCGCATTCTGTGGAGAATATAATACTCTGTCCATGACCGCTGGCAACTGTTTCACCAGGATCAATCGTTCCATACTCAGGGTAAAATGCAATGGCCGCCGGTGTCGCACAGGAGTCTATAGCCATCAACTGAGTAGAAATATTTGGAACAGCTGTGATGAAACCTTCGTTTTTTAAAGTAAGCAGGAAAACCAGTCTATCACCGGGATTCGCAAAGGTATCTTCTGATGTTATTTCAAAATGGTCAACGATAATGGGCCCGATTGTATAAAATCGGGTCAATTCAGTCGATCTATAATTTATACCGGTGTTCAGATCAGAGGCGATCATCGAGATCGTAAATTCTTTTTCTGCATTGATTGGACCTATCATATTTCCCCAGATTCCATCATCAGCGTATTGATCATGATGATTGCCATCATCAAAAAGCATAAGAGAATCGACATAAAGATTATCCAGACTTTTAATAATTGCAGTAATAGTATAGTCATGATTATCGGGATTGGGAAAAGTTACACGTAGATACATCGAATCGGTTCTCGCTTTCAAGAAACTTTTTTCAACCATACATTCGAAATCTCCGGCAATCCAATAATCCGATATCTGGTTATCGGTAAACCGGTGAATATCAAGTGCGGTTTCTTTAAGTTCGGTGATGCTGTCAATATGATTATCTCCCTGGCCCATAAAAATAGCAATTACCACCTCCTGTGTATCTCCCGGCGCCATTGTAATGGGGCCGGTGGTCATTAAATACCGCCTGTCATCCGGGTGTTCACCCCCGGGCCAACCGGAACCTTCATACCAACCTTCACCGATTACCGGATCACCGGGCAGACAAAATTTTGTTTCCAGACCGGTTTGAGGATCCGTAACCGGATTCCCATTCCAAATCAGACCGTTCATGTTATAGTAAAAATCTGATGGTGTTCCCATACTAGGATCTTTAAAGAATACATTTGGTGAGATAAGTAAGAAGAATGAACTTAGTGGAAGATTTTTATAACCGGTGATCCAGGTATCTTTAAATTTGGCACTATCATTAGGCGTACCGGGAGAAATCGGTCCCTGAATCAGCATATGACCGACTGCCGGTGGGGACGTACCATATTGAATTCCGCTGCCATCTCCATCTTCATTATCTCCGTTATAGACATAGCCCAAATCGAGCAGTGTATCACACCCAACAAAATCATCATTGGCATTTCCAAGATCACAATCAGTCCAATAGGTGAGAAACATTTGATCAAGTTCAGAAGGACCTTTGTTGATCAGGACATACTTTTTAAAGACCACATCTTTTAAATAGTCCGATTCATTATATGCCCATACAAGTGTTTGTACCTCAAGTCCGATCGGATCACTGCCATAGGTACGCCGTGTACGATTGGTATCTAAATCATTAGAAACAAACCACAACACCTCATCACCGACAAAATCCGGTTGATCTATGCCCCGTGTAAAAACACCGTCATCATCAACATCTACCCAGGGAGCCCCATCTTCCACCGGCCATTCATTATAATCTCGTTCCAGGGCATCTTTTTTAGGACCATTGGGTAGATCTTGCCAATTTTTGTTAATCTTGTAAACCCGATATCGGGGATCATCAGGATTGTCAGGCAAGCCATCGAAACCTATCTTTCCAGCCTGCAAGCCCTGTCGATGGGTATTACCATTGACAACCGTATCACCATTAACCAGGCAACCCCAAACCAATCCATCCTCAAAAACAGCTGCCTTTTTGGCGTTTTCACCTCCCGGCCAGTAGAAGCCATTGCCATCGGTATAAGGATCATGAGATCCATCACCATTATTAGAAACCCACATTAAAATTTCATTAACAGCAATGTAGTTATAATAATCCTTCGTCTGAATTTGTGGTTTACTATTATCTTTGGATTTACCTGAAAACAGCATAGAAAAAATCAGAAACAAAGAAAATATTAAAGAGAAATTAGTCTTCATTTTTTTCCTCTTACAGCATCGAAAAGGAAGTCCACGAATTCTCACGAATTTAGACGAATTACACGAATAAATAATTTTATAATATATTTTTAAAAATTCGTGAAATTCGTGCTTAATTCGTGAAATTCGTGGTTTAAAAAGATCATACCCCTACCTCACATTTTCCAGAATAACCGCCAGTTTCATCACTTTCTCCCCGATATTGGGCATTTCCAGATGGGCAATGTAAACACCGCTGGCCACCTTTTCACCACTGTTATTTCTTAAATCCCAGTCCAGCCAGGGATTATCATCGTTTTTATCAATACTCTTTACATAAGTTCCACCTAAAGTAAATATTCTGAGGGTTACCTCTGTTGGCAGATTGGTAAAACGGACGAAATTCTGTTCGACATAACCGGAATAAACAGCCGTGGCAAAAAAGGGATTGGGAAAAACAGAAATATCATCCAGATTTGCTTTTGCCTCATTGTAATTTTTGGTTTCAGGCGCAGTGACGACAAAGGAAAACACATCTTCTTCAGAAAGAGGTTTCCAGGTGGTAATACGGATAACCGTTCCTTCTGCGGGAAGATCACCGCGAATCACAAACTTTCCAAAACGTGAATCTTCGACGTTTACGATCCGTCCCGAATTTTCCTGAAGTGGTTCTTCATAAACTGAATCCTGCAGGAATGCGAAAATAGGTTCCCAATCGCCATTTTCCAGTTGTGACCATTTTTCATTCTGATCAACACGAACAGAATCCTCCACAAGAGAGCTATATGTATCGAGTGTTTTGATTGTTAACCGGAAATCATCCTCTTCAGAATCGGTTAAACCAAGATCCCAAATTTCAAAGGGTACCCTATCAATGGCCTTTGGATCATAACCTCTCCAGGGAGAGAATCCAATATTAGATCCGGTCAGATAATACTCACTACCAGTGGATTTGAAACGTATTTCATAGGTATTATAGCCAATCTGATCATTAACATTTATGTAATCTTCAGTATTACTCCATCTGCCGTAAGAGGAAATTTTCCAGTCACCGGTTGAATTTAGGTTCTCGATCACGTTCACCGGATCTTCAAGAGTCGCTCCGTCGGGACCAATTACTTCTAATACTTCATTTAATGTATAATTACTCCAGGGGAAAAGACTATCCAAACCAGTGTTGTAAACATTCATTGCAAAACCGTCAATAATAACAGATCCCAGTGTATCAATGAAAAATGATGTGCAATCAGAAATGATTGTATCATTGGTTGTAGAATTGATAAAAGAATAGGCAGCTTCTCTACCCTCCCCATTAAATATCACTCGATATTCATCACCGGTCAGGGCATAGGGATCTACAACAGAAACTTCGACATATCCATCCCCGTCACCGGCAATCTGATCCGCGATAATCTTCTCACCGGAATCATAAATGATCTTATCATCGATTTTTTTTACACCGGGAATTACTTCAATGATTACCGGCTCACTCTCGATATAA
>Ga0209536_100014709_pt1 | contig 11217 bp, 9 predicted proteins | sample DeeMarSeWOR28_12_FD_187461 | JGI IMG/M metagenome (GOLD analysis project Ga0209536, IMG submission 187461) | Marine sediment microbial communities from White Oak River estuary, North Carolina - WOR-2-8_12 (SPAdes) (version 2) | ecosystem: Environmental > Aquatic > Marine > Intertidal zone >... | reverse complement strand
CAAAGATTGCAGTAACATCCCAGCTTCTCAGCTCGTGTTTTGTTTTCCGTCCTTAGGTTCATATTATTCTTGCCTTACGGCCGGCCTGGCTCAGTGGCCGCGCCGTAGCTCCAACAGGAGCGTAGGCGGGCCTGTCCCGCCATAGTCGAGCCTTGGCGTGACCACGGCATATCCGCCTTTAGCGAGTGGGGGGTCTGTATCTATTTTACTTCCTAGGTAAAAATCTGTTCTCCCATCCTTCGTCGCAGTCAATGCCACCACAAGTATACCATCTTAATTTGCCCAAATTTGCCCCATCACCACCATCAATGTCGTGATCCATCTTTATTATTGCATCTTTTAGCTTGCGACCTTTATCAATGATACGAGTGTCTGAAGGTTCTAGCTGATTTTTAAATATGGATTCATCATTTACATGAACGTATATACCATATTTTTTGTAACCGCTTGCTTGCCAATGGAGAAAAAGGAAAAATACTAAAAAGAAAATTAGTAGTCCAAATACAAGTTTACCCACAGATTTTAATAGTTGATCGTGGCCTAGTTCCATAATAGATAATAAGATTTAGCGGCCGAGCTCAGCTGCTCATCGACATGACCTGTCGACATGACCTGTCGACGAGACTTGTCGACGAGCTCGAGCCGTGTTGATCAGGATCCGACTGCAGTAAGTGGCTGTGTGCATTCCTTCCCCATCGTTTCAGGTCAATTTTTTCCAGACTAACTTAATTGAGCACCGCATTTGGAGCAGAATTTCGGATTAATCCCTTTACCCAAATACTTATTGCACGATGGGCATCTCCAATTAAGAAGGGAAAATATTATAACAGAGATGATCACCGCGAAGGCGGTCACCAGAATAGTGTTCGGCGGCAGGCCGAAGATGCCGGTTGGATTACCCTCAACTGAGAGAAGTCCAATAAATGCGAGTATTATTGGACCAACTGCCATAATCTGACGTGTTCGTTTTCTTTTGAATTCCTCAATTATTTCTGTATTAGACTTGTTCAATTCCATGACTCTCTCCTTTGTTGTCGCCTTTAACCAACGGTAATGATCAGCTTCCCGCAGAAAGCACAGCTGTTTTTCCAAGTGACCAGCAACACCCTGGCATATAGCGCCGACAACTGAGTGCGGCTGTGTTGCGCGCTGAGTGATGTGACGTACTATGATTCAGTAAAACCACCGACTAGGTGCCTCGTCCTGAGTCCGATGCAAAAATCGTCCCAGAATCTGGCATGGGGCATAGGGCAGAGAACAGCAGGCAGATTGCAGCTAGCAGCAGGCAGCAGGTAGATTGCAGATTTTAGATTTTAGATTTGAGAATTTAGATTGTAGATTTCACTATATTTTAGGCATTTTAGAACACTTTAGACATTTTAGGCATTTAGTGCTGTGGATTTGGGATTGCGGAATTAAGGGATATGAAATTGCGAATTGCGGATTGCGAATTTCGAATTCTAAGAAGTGTACCTCTTCCGTTTACTGTTCACAGTTCACCGTTCACCATGTTAAAGGGCAACAATCGGCCGGCGGCGAGTTCCAATTCTCGGCACAAACGCTCCCAGGCGATATCCATTATTGTTTTCAGATTGACCACGTCAGCCTCATTGTAAAGGAGCAGCCTTTTGAGGGCATCCGCTTCTCCCCGAAGATATTCGTGCCAGAGGATGACTGCCTCGTACCCACTCATTTCCTGAATCTCTGGGTTTCGACAGATTCCGAAAAGTGGCTCAATGCTTTTGAGACCGCCGCGACAACCAAGCCGCCGAACCACATGGCGCAGATCGATATGCGCCTGGCGGAACCTAAAGTTTCGGAAGAAACTTGTGATGAAGGGAAGATCAAACCTGCTACCATTAAAGGTCACAATAAGATCATAGTGCTCAATGGCATCCTCGAAATCCTCAAGATTCTGCCCGTTGACGAAGTGGTACATCTGCTTTCCGTCGTAAAGACCGATAACGGTAATTTCATGGCCGTATAGGGTTATTCCAGTGGTTTCAATATCCAGGAAAGCACAGCGATCCCGAAAGTCCCCGTACAACCGCCATCGCTCAGCACTGGGAAGGTGTTCATGGAAGTAACCGGCCTGTCCAAGTTGCTCCCTGGATTCCTGTAGCCGAGTTGTCATCCGTCTCCGTCTGTCAGGAAGCTTGGGCCAGTCCTTCAGATGCACCTCCAGGTCATCCCAGGTGAGGATGTTCTGACGCCAAAGTTCGATCTCGGTCTTTGGGCCAATATGGGGCAAATGAAGGAAGGTATTTTCTAGCATAGCGTATAATCGTGGCTCAAGGCGTAAGGCGCAGGGCTCAGGGCGCGAAGTGCAATGACTTGTAAGTGCCTAGTGCCTAGTGTTTAGTGCCTCGTTGAAACGGCTGCCTGCTGCCCACTGCAAGCTGCCAGCTGAGTCAGGTGTCGCCGCGTCTCCGTGTCTTCGTTTCGCCGCGTCGTACCCCTTAGTTTCTAACAGACCCCACAGCGTTCGCATACCTCCGGCTCACACGGTTCGGTTGTGGCACCAACCAGGGCCTGCTGGTATTCATGCCAGAGATAATCTTTCTGGACGCCGTGATCAATGAAATCCCAGGGGAAGAGTTCTTCCTGCTGTCGCTCCCGATACACATAGAATTCCGGATTGACATTGACTGTTTTGATGGCTTGTGTCCAATTACCGGATTTTTTGGACACTTTATCAAGTAGCGGCGCCAAGTTGCGATCGCCGCGCGCCAATAGTGCCTGAAGGTAAGCCCAACGTGGGACATCGGCATGAACCCTGACGTTGGCCACCCCACCGAGACCACGCTTGAGCTTTTTTATCCTGTTTTTTAACAACGAAAGGTCACAGAATGGCACCCACTGAAAGGGCGTGAACGGCTTGGGAACAAAGGAGTTTACGCTGAGGGTAAGCGTACCGAGATGCTTCTGCCCTCGCCCGATAACCAGCTGCTCGTGCTTTATGCGTTTGACCAGACGGATGATGGCGGCCAGGTCCTCTTCTGTTTCAGTAGGCAACCCGATCATGAAGTAGAGGCGCAAGTTGGGAATACCTGCACTAACCACGGCCATTGCAGCATCGAGGATCTGCGCTTCGGTAAGATTTTTGTTAATGACCTGCCGCAGCCGCTCGCTTCCGGCCTCAGGAGCAAGGGCCACTGTTCGGAGGCCACTTTCGTGAAGAGCCTGCAGCATGAGGGGAGAGAGAGAGTCGGCTCGAAGTGAAGAGACCGACAACTGAGCCCCCGCTTGACGCATCTGCAGGCAGATGGTGTCTATGTCAGGATGATCTGAGACCGCCGCGCTTAGCAACCCAACCTTACCCCCTGAAGGTGATCGCTCCAGGGCGGTGCGCACCACTTTCTTGCCCTCGTGATGACGTACCGGTCGATAGACAAAGCCCGCGGCACAGAAGCGACAACCCCGGCCACACCCCCGGCCGATCTCCACCAGAACGGTGTTGGCAAACTCAGTATGGGGGGTGAGGATAGGGGAGGCCGCCAGATCTTCTCCTTCAAAGTTTGTTGCTCTAACCTCGATTCTTCGTGGAATATCGACTTTGGGTTCAAAAGCGGTCAAGAGGCCGTTGTTGTCCGTTTCCACCCGAAAAAGGGAGGGTGCGTAGGCGGAGGGTACTTTTTGCGCAATGTGGATCAGAAGTTCTTCCCTGGAAACCCCGTCATTTTGCGCTTCTTGCCAAGCTTCTATGAAATCGTCCAGAACGTTTTCTGCCTCACCCAGAAGGAAGAGATCAACGAAAGGTGCGATGGGTTCGGGGTTAAGGAAGGTGGCGACTCCTCCCGCCACCACTAGGGGCTCGTGCTGGTGGCGGCGGGAAGCTTGGAGGGTTAATTTAGCCAGTTGCAGAAGGTGAACCAGATTTGCATAATCATTTTCAAAAGCCACTGAAAAGGCGACGATCTGAAAATCCGCCAGTGGTCTTTGCGTTTCCATGGAGAGCGGACCAGTTCCCGAGCTTGCCACTGCCATATCCTCGGACTCGGGCAAAAACACCCGCTCGCATACCACGTTCGGTAGACGGTTGAGCCGCTGGTACACAGTCTGAAAACCCAGGTTGGACATACCCAGGAAGTAACGGTTGGGATAGACCAGAGCGATTGGAATCTTGCCCCCCCAATCCTTTATGACCGTGCCGGTCTCGTCTGCTAGCCACTGTCGAAGTCTGCGCTGCAGTTGCCAGGACATCTGTCACCCATGTTCGCTCTCGCCGGGAAAGCGTGAAAAAATTCATCGAAACCGTGCCGCCCTGGTAGTGCTTCAAAAACCAGTTTTTGTTCAACGTTACCAGGGCCATAATTTGCCACGACTCAATTATGCCACAGGGAGTTCGCTGCGTCCTCACCTTTTCACCGCCTAGACTTGGAATTTTTCTCACTGTCCTGGAAAGTAGTCGCTATCCAGCCAGGACCTAGTCCGCCTGTCGCCTGAGGAAAGTGGGGATCTCAAGCTCATCTTCATCTATCGGCAAGTCCTTGTAACTCATGGGGCGGCTCAATTCACCCGCATCTTCCTCGCTCTTCCTGTTCCGGCGCAAAAAAGTGGGAATGTCCAAGTCGTTGTCACGGCGAGATCCTTGGATGACGCCTAGGTCGGGCTTAGGCCTGACATCGATCTCGCCAATCCCGGTGGCAATAACGGTAACCCGCAACTCGTCGCCAGCGCTCTGATCAAGTACAGTACCCCAGATGATATTGGCATCTTCGTGAGCTTCCTTCTGGATAAGCGAAGATGCCTCCTGAACCTCGTCAATGGTGAGGTCCAGTCCGCTGGTGATGTTCATGAGCACACCTTTGGCTCCGCTTATGGTCACGTCCTCCAGCAGTGGACTGGCGATTGCCTTCTGAGCCGCTTCAGTGGCGCGGTCCTCACCACTAGCCATGCCAGTGCCCATCAAGGCCATGCCCATCTCACTCATGATGGTCTTGACGTCGGCAAAGTCGAGATTGATCAATCCTGGTATGGTGATGAGATCGGAGATCCCCTTCACGGCATACAGAAGCACATCATCCGCTTTTTTAAGCATTTCCAAGAAAGTTGCCTTCTTGGCCGCCAAACTCAGCAAACGGTTGTTTGGGATTGTAATGATGGTATCGACTACTTCTTTGAGTTCCTTGATACCATTGTCGGCCGTCTTCATGCGCTGGCGCCCTTCAAAATTGAATGGCTTGGTTACCACAGCCACGGTGAGGGCTCCCATTTCCTTGGCTATCTGGGCCACAACCGGCGCGCCGCCGGTGCCGGTACCGCCACCGAGCCCGGCAGTGACGAAGACCATGTCGCAGCGATCCAAAGTCTCCCGGATTTTGTCAGCGTCTTCCAAAGCGGCGCTACGACCGATCTCAGGATTAGCTCCGGCCCCGAGCCCCTTGGTAATGTTAACGCCCAGTTGGAGCTTGGTGTGGGCCTTGGAAATTTCCAGGGCCTGGGCGTCGGTGTTGGCGGCGATGAAATCAACGCCCATAAGGTTGGCGTTGATCATGTTGTTGATGGCATTTCCACCGCCGCCACCAATGCCTATCACCTTGATCTTGGCCCCATTGTCACTTTCTACAAACTCGAACATCATGATTCACCTCCTGCAGTTGGGTGTTTCATGGGAGTTTCCACACGACACCTCACGAGCCCTTTCTGTGCCGGCGGCGTCTAAAAAGGAGAAACAACGTATTAAAGGCAAGAAAACAACCAAAACAAATCAACAATACGACCAACAAAAAATCGAAATCCAAAGTTCCCATATCGTCCCTCCAGTCCTCAAATTGGGAATTGAGAATTGAGGAATTAATGAAAGCTCCTATTATCCATATCTAAGTCCCCGAACCTTTAAATTGGCTTTAAACGATGTCACTAAACCAACGGCGCATACGCTCAACCAACCGATTGAAAATGTTATTTTGACGAATACGAAAAAGTTTTCTGGGTTTGCTGTTCGCACCGTAAAGAACCAATCCTACACCCGTTGCATACATGGGATTTTTGACCACGTCCTTAAGTCCACCGATTTGACTGGGTATGCCGGTACGCACCGGTAGGTTGAAAATCTGCTCGGCCATTTCGGCAAGGCCCGGAAGCAAAGCGGAGCCCCCGGTAATCACCAGTCCGGAAGCCACGAGATCCGAATAGCCGGTACGCATGAGTTCTCGCTGCAACAGCGAGCAGACCTCCTCAACCCGTGGTTCCAGGATGTCGCCCAGGATTTGGCGGCTGAGTACCCTCGGTTTGCCGCCACCCACATTGGGTACTTGGATTGTTTCGTCCTTTTGAATCATGGCGGTAAGCGCGCAGCCGTAGCGTTGCTTTATCTTCTCTGCTTCTTCCACAGGCGTTCTCAAACCCACGGCAATATCATTGGTTAAATTGTTGCCACCCAAGGAAAGAACCGAGCTATGGCGAATGCTGTGATCTGAGAAAATGGCCAGATCTGAGGTGCCCCCACCAAAGTCCACCAGTGCAACTCCCAACTGGCGCTCTTCCCGACTCAATACTGACTCTGCGGAAGCCAGTGATTCCAAAACAATGTCGCAGACATCCAGGCCGGCGCGGTTGCAACATTTAACGATATTTTGGGCTGAGGTAACCGCGCCGGTGACGATGTGAACCTTGGCCTCCATGCGCACCCCCGACATGCCCAGCGGGTTTTGTATGCCACCCTGGTCATCAATAATGTATTCCTGCGGAAGAATATGAATAACCTCTCTGTCGAACGGTATCGCAACGGCCTTGGCAGCATCTATTACCCTGTCGATGTCTTGCTGGCTGACTTCACGGTTTTTTACGGCGATAACGCCGTGGCTGTTATGCCCTTCGATATGCCCGCCGGCAATGCCGGCATAAACCGCGTTTATTTCGCAGCCTGCCATTAACTCGGCCTCTTCTACTGCCCGTTTGATCGACTCCACTGTGCTCTCTATGTTGACCACCACACCTTTGCGCAGACCAACAGAGGGATGGGTGCCGATGCCAACTATGTCTATTCCCTCTGAGGTCACCTCGCCAACCACGGCGCAAATCTTAGTGGTGCCGATATCAAGTCCTACGATCAATGATTCCTTCTTGGCCATCTTTACACCCCCCTTTGCTTACGGTGGTCTCGCTGGAAAACCGGAAAGTTTCCCCTGACGAAAACCCTATTTCCGTGGCTAAGATCAATCCCCCGTAGCTTGGTGTGAACCCCCTTTTTCTCCAAATAGCTCAGCACCTTTTTAAGCCTGTCTATCCTGGGGCCGTAGTTACCGTTACCCAGGTCTACCTGAATTCCACCCTGGACAGTGAAGATGCTCAACCCCGCATGGCTGTCCCAACGAATTTCCGAAATAAGTCGCCAGGGCAGTTTCAGCTGACACTCTTTGTAGAGATCCTGGAAGAGGTCAGTAAACTTCCGGGGCAGGTTAAGACCCGGACCCAGAGACTTCGGGTCGAGTCCGGTAATAATCGGCAAACCTCCATATTCGCCTGGCATCGCGCGAGTGAAACATATGCCCCGGGAATCAATCAGGTAGAAGTGCTGCCCTTTGACCAGGGCAACAGGTTTGCGTTCCTCGATCTCTATGCGAATCCGGTCCGGGATCTCACGATTGATCAGGGCCGAGACTATCCAAGGATGGCTGGTGAGCCTCCGGCTAACACTATCCAGATCAAGAGATAGAATGTTGATGCCAGAAGGAATTCCAGCTTGCTGAATGACTGTTTGCGGGTCAAGCCGCTTCAAGCCGCTAACATTTATACTGGTGACCTGGAGCACAGGTGAGGTCAGCAGGGTGCGATAGACGCCAAAACAAAGCCCGCTCAGTAGCAAAAAACCGAGGCAGACAAAAAGGAACTGCAACCCCCAGCGTAGTATCCGGTAGAACCTGCGCTCCTTCAGACGATACTTATTAAATTTGGCCACCATATTTATGAACTCAGTTTCATTCGAATCTGGGCAACCTGGTCCTTCCCCCGCATAATGGGATCTTCGACAGACCTGGGTTCTTTACTGGTCAGTTTGTTGTGTCCGCCCATAACCGCATTTGGCAGTGCGACCAGTTACGTCTTATTGTTGTTGCCAACGACTTCAATCTCCAGTTCGAGATTGACGCCAAATTTTTGTGAGACCTTCTCCTGTGCAAGGTTGATCAGAGCGAGAATATCGCGCGCTCGAGCTTGGCCGCGATTTACGATAAAGTTGGCATGCCGCATGGAAATCTCGGCGTCGCCGACGCGGGTGCCCTTCAAACCAGCTGCCTCAATGAGCCGACCGGCATAATCCCCTGGTGGGTTCTTGAAAACAGAACCAGCAGATGGTAGCTGCCATGGTTGTTTCTCCTTGCGTGCCTTGAGCAGCTGACGAAGCTGCTCTCTCATGTTTTCCCGAGAGCCAGGGGTAAGGGAAAACTCAGCCTCCAGCACCACAGAGTCTGCTGGCAGTTCAAGTTTGCGATACGAGAAGCGGAGCTGAGCTCCTGATAGCCGAGTCAGGGAGCCATCAGAGAGAAGAAGGGCCACCTCTTGGCAGACATCGGCCATGACGCCTGCGTCGGTTCCAGCATTCATACGGAGAGCGCCCCCCACAGAGCCGGGTATGCCCACGATAAACTCGAGACCGCTGAGGCCCTCTCGCAAGCAGAAGCGGAGAAGCCCACGGAGCCTTAACCCGGCACCCACCTTTACCGTTCCCGAAGATCCCACTCGCTCCACCTGGGAAAAGCCACTCTCAAGGCTTATGGCTGCTGCGCGAATACCCGTATCGTGAACCAAAAGATTGGTTCCACGGCCAAGAATAAAGTGAGGGTAATGGTTTTGATTCAGTACCTGGACGGCGGACCGCAACCCTGCCAGACTTAGAGGACGAATTAGACAGGACACCGGCCCCCCTACCCGCAATGAGGTATGTCCTGCCAAAGTCACATTCCAGTCAACTTCCACACCGTCCAGGTACCGAAGCTGTTTTTTCAATTTAGAATCCATTGTTTATTTCGCATTAATCATTTCACATTTATCATTAATCTCGCCGCGTCAAACGCGTCTTCGTGTCGCCGTGTCGTTTTCAAATAAAGACTAAACTTCGTTCATAGCTTTCAGCCTCCCTCTCTTTCCTGCAAGCATTTGAGCAACTCTTCGCCCGTCTGCCAGACGTTTCCTGCGCCAAGGGTGAGGATCACATCACCCTCCTGTGCTTCGTTAACAAGCAGCGACACCAGGTCGATGTGGTCCGGAACATACCTGGTGTTGCCATGGCCGTGTTGCTGGATGGCCGCTGCTAGCTTTTCTGCATGGACCCCATGAATGGGCGGCTCACTGGCAGCGTAAATGTCAGTAACGATGAGAACGTCCGACTGGTAAAAGGCAGTGGTGAAGTCATCGAAAAGCGCGTGCGTGCGGGTGTAACGATGCGGCTGGAAGAGTACCAAGCGACGTCGGCCCGGATAGGACTGTGCTATGGTTTTCAGCACGGCCTTGATCTCGGTTGGATGGTGGCCATAGTCATCAATTATGGTGATGTCATTTACCTCTCCCTTGATTTGAAAACGACGCTGCACTCCGGTCATTCCCTGAAGACCTCGACAAATAGCAGAGAAAGGGATCTCTAATTCGTGACCAACAGCCACGGCTGCCAGGGAATTCAAGACATTGTGCCAGCCAGGAATTGGCAGATTAACCCTTCCCATTTCAGTGCCACGGTAGGCGGCTGTGTAAGAGCAGTTGAGTCCGTCAAAGGCCACATCACGTGCTTGAAAATCGGCCTGCGCCGAGAAGCCATAAGTGACAAGGCGTTTCTTGATCCGAGGGAGCAGGCTCTGAATGTTCTCATCTTCAAGACAGAGGATGTTGAGCCCATAGAACGGGACCTGGTTGATGAATTCAAGAAAAGTCTCACTGATCTCATTCAGGTCCTTGTAGTAATCAAGATGTTCGGTATCAATATTGGTCACCAGGGAAATGGTCGGAGAATAAAGCAGAAATGTACCATCGCTTTCATCCGCTTCAGCCACCACAAAATCGCCTTGGCCGAGTTTTGCGTTGGTTCCCCAGGCGTTTAATCGACCCCCGATTACCACGGTAGGATCAAGGCCGCCCTCAGCCATCACCGTTCCCACCATGGAGGTGGTGGTCGTTTTGCCGTGAGCCCCAGCCACCAGTACTGCATACTTTAGCCGCATAAGTTCGGCGAGCATCTCGGCTCTCTTGATAACCGGTATATGGTAATCCTTTTCGGCCGCAACCACTTCAGGGTTGTCTGGGGCAACGGCGGATGAGACCACGGCAACTTCAGCGTCGGCTACGTGCTGACTCGCATGGCCGTAATAGATCTTAGCCCCAAGAGTCTCGAGACGACGGGTAATTTCACTCTCAGTCAGGTCAGATCCACTTACCCGATGACCGATATTCAAGAGCAATTCAGCGATACCACTCATACCGATGCCACCGATGCCAATGAAGTGAATATGGTAAGAACGCTTGTACATGAGTCAGTTTAGCCTGTTGTGCCGGTTTAGCCGGTCACAAAAATCTGTGCACTTCAGTAAATTCTAGCCATTCCTTATCTTTTTCCTCCTGCCCGGACTGCCAGCCGACCAGTTTGCTTTGGCCGCGCTCTGTTCCTTGCCTCGGCTACTGATATTCAGGAGAATCCCAATGGCTGCCAGGTTGGTCAGCAGAGAACTACCACCGTAACTCATAAAGGGGAGCGGAAGCCCCTTGGTGGGCAGCAGGCCCATGACAACCGCACCGTTAATCAACGCCTGGAGGCCGATGACCATGGTCAAGCCGAAGGCCAGGTAGGTGCCGTAGCGGTTGGGTGCCCGTAAGGCGATTTTGATCCCTTTGTAGACCATCAAACCATAGAGCAAAAGAACAAAGGATACACCCACCAGACCGGTTTCTTCACCAATGACCGCCAAAATGAAATCCGTATGCGCTTCAGGTAAATAAAAAAGCTTCTGCTGGCCGGAACCAAGACCAACTCCCAACGGACCGCCCGAGCCCAAGGCGAGCAACGAATGGAGCAGCTGAAAACTCGAATCGCTAGGATCCCGCCACGGATTGAGAAAGGCGAGCAATCTCTCCAAACGGTAACTAGTTTGGGCGATGGCCAGACCGAGAAGGGGAATCACTGCGATGCCGGTGGACCTACGGGTATTATTGCCGCGGGGCACATGGCAGCCCGGTTGCGGCAATATCTCCCCCTTGCGGGTGTCGGCGTTTTCGAACTGGGTACCCTTT
>Ga0209536_100014708_pt1 | contig 11217 bp, 9 predicted proteins | sample DeeMarSeWOR28_12_FD_187461 | JGI IMG/M metagenome (GOLD analysis project Ga0209536, IMG submission 187461) | Marine sediment microbial communities from White Oak River estuary, North Carolina - WOR-2-8_12 (SPAdes) (version 2) | ecosystem: Environmental > Aquatic > Marine > Intertidal zone >... | reverse complement strand
CGAGCCGACGATACACGGCGAGCCATGCGTCGGCTTCCGCCGTGCACGGCCCGCAGGCGCGCAGATGTGCTTCGACGCGCTCCGCCCGGCGGGCCGGGAGAATCCCGTCGAGGAAGTCGTGCAGAACATCCTGCGCGACGTGCTCACCCGCTCCGGGGAGCGTCACGCCCGCCATGACACGCTCCGCGAAGCCGAGATCCGGCTGGAGTGCGCCGAGCGACCCGAGATCCTCGTACAGGGTCCGCCACCCCTCGAGCTCCGCCGAGCAGCGCGCGCACGCTCCGAGGTGCTCCTCGACCGCGGCAGCGTCCCGGCGGGACAGCTCCCTGTCGAGGAACGCCTGCATGCGCTCCGCACTGAGGTGCTCTGAAGACTGGTGGCTCACGAATTCAACTCCTCGATCCTGCGATCCGCGGGACCTCCCGCGGTCTGCCGGCACTACGCAATTCCGTTCGACCGAGTTTCAAGAAAAATGCCAGATCGGCGTCCAACCACATTTGACCCGTATTTCCGCGCGGGTGCTGAGGAATCGACATATGCACCGTCCGTCACGAGGCCAGGTGAGCGAGCGATTTTCGCAACTCGCCACGGGCGCGGTGCAGATACGTCTTCACCGTCCCGAGGGGCAGGTCCATGACCTCCGCGATCTCGTCGTAGGCATAGCCCTCGACGTGCCGGAGCACGATGACCGTCCGGTACTCGTCCCGGAGCTCCCCGATCGCGGCTTCGATCTGACTTCCGAGCTCGCGGTGCTCGACGAACTCCTCGGGCGTCTCGTCGCGGGACTCGATCACGACCCGGCTCCGCTCGACCTCTTCCGAAGTCCGAGCATGAGGCGACCCGTCGATCGACACCGTGTCCAGCTTCCGCTTGCGGAGATGGTCGATGGTGTGGTTGTTCGCGATCTTCAGGATCCAGTTGCTGAACTTGTAGCTCGTCTTGTACGTGCCGATGGCGTTGAACGCACGGATGAACGCTTCCTGCGCCAGATCTTCGGCGAGCGTGCGATCTCGCACCATGCGGTAGATGAGCGAGAATACCGGCCGCTCGTACCGCTGCAGCAGCTCGCGAAATGCCGGCTCCCGACCGCTGGCGGCCATGGTGGCCAGTTCGCGGTCCTCGAGCGTCGCGTAGTCGGGAGAGGCCAGAGGTTTCTCGTCCTGCCTGGTGTGAGCGAGCCAACCGGCGTCGGCACGTGGCAGGGAAGCGATGTCGGTGCTCATCGCGCGGCCCTACGAACCCGCCTGCCGAGGGGTTTCGAGCCGCTCGTGGGGCGCACCCGAAGCGGAGTCCCCTCGTTGAGCGACCGGACCGCTTCCCATAGCTTTCGGCCCGGCGAGCCGCCGCCGGCATCCGATCGGTCCTCCGAAAGCTACGCGGCCGCACGAATCCTGTCATGCAGAGCACATCCGAAGCCGCGCCGAAGTCCGGTGCCGACCGTGAGAAGCAGGTCCAGCAGATCTTCTCGGAGATCGCTCCCCGATACGACCTGCTCAATCATGTCCTCAGCCTCAACATCGACCGCTCGTGGCGGCGGAAGGCCGTCGATCGCCTCGACTGGCGGAGTGTGCCCGACGGCACCTACCTGGACGCGTGTGCCGGCACCTTCGACCTGGCCCTGGAGCTCGCGGATCGCGACGGCTTCAGTGGTCGTGTCGTCGCATCGGATTTCGCCTACCCCATGCTCCGCACGGGACTGCCCAAGATCGAGCGCGCTCCGATCCGCTCGGTGTGCGGGGACTCCCTCCGCCTACCGTTCGAGGACGCGTCGTTCGATGGCGCGACGGTCGGGTTCGGCGTGCGCAACCTCTCGAATCTGGCCGCCGGGCTGGCCGAGTTCCGACGCGTGCTCAGGCCGGGCCGCCGGCTCGTGGTGCTCGAGTTCACCGTCCCGCCGAATCCGATCGTGAGAGGCGCCTACCTCTTCTACTTCCACAACATTCTCCCGATCGTCGGTCGTTTCGTCTCGGGGCATCCGTGGGCGTATACGTACCTGCCGAACTCCGTCACGGAATTTCCGGGTCCCAGGGATCTCGGACAGCTCTTCGAGTCCGTCGGGTTCCGGGACGTGGGCTGGAAGCTCCTTTCGGGTGGGATCGCCGCGATCCACTGGGGGAGCGCGTAGCGGTCCCGACGCCGGGCTCCGGCACCGCTCGGGAATCGGCCGGCGCCACGCGCCGAGCGTGCAGAGGCCGGGCAGCGTCGATCGGGCTCTCGATGCTCCTTGTCGTGGGGGGGGCGGCCGCGCTCGCCCAGGCGCCACCCGCATCGTCATCCGCGGTCGCGTCGTCGGCCGCGGAGTGGGTCGTGTTCGTTTCTTCCAGGTCGGGCGACGGGGACCTGTATGCGGTGCGGCCCGACGGTACGGGTCTTCGGATGGTGCTCGGTACGGAGGCAGCAGAGGGGACGGTTCGTTACGACCCCGCGCGGACCCGCCTCGTGTACCATCGATTCTCCGACTCGGGAGCGATGCTGATGAGCGGCTCGCGAGCGCTTTTCGAGGATCCGAACGGAGACGTGGCGCCCGCATGGTCGACCAGGGGAGAAGTGGTCTATGTGGCGGAGCGTGACGGTCGAGCCGATCTGTTCGTTGCGGACTCGCTCGGCGGGAGCGTTCGTCGACTGACGAGCGATCCGGAGGTGGAGCGCTATCCTGCGTGGTCGCCGGACGGGAGTCGGATCGCGTTCGACACCTTCCGGGGCGGCCAGACCGAGATCGTCGTCCTCGATCTGGAAGGCATGGACGTGACGGACCTGACGAGGCGCCCCGGCAACGATCTGGTACCGAACTGGTCGGCCGACGGCGGGAGGATCGTCTTCGGCGCCGAGGTGGAGCCGGGAAATTGGGACGTGTGGATCGTCGATACGACCACCTTGGCGTTGACTCGCCTCACGTCGGACCCGGCAGCCGATGGTGGCCCCGTCTTCGTGCCGGAAGCGGCTCTCCCGCCGGGCGGGCCGTAAGCCGGATCCTCCTCTCGGGTGGTGAGCTCCGGTCACTGGCTGCGGCGTAGGAAGACCCGCCTCAGCGAACCTCCACGAGGGTCACCGGTCCGAGCCGAGCCAGATCTTCCCGGATCCGGGCGGGGTCACCTACCACCAGGATCGTCATCTCGTCCGGGCGCAGGTGCTCCGAAAAGACGGTGCGAATGTCGTCCGGCGTCACCTCCTGCACACCTCGCCAGTACCGCTCGAGCCAGTCTTCGGGCAGGTCCTGCGCCAGGTAGTACATCGTCCGGGCGACAATGGCCGACGGGGTGTCGAAGTTGAAGACGAAGCCGTTGACGATCCGATCGACGGTCGTGCCCAGCTCCTCGGCGGTCGGTGGCGCGTCGCGAAGCTCGGACATCGTTCGGAGGATCAGCTCGATGGCCGGTGCCGTGTTCTCGGGGCGAGTCCGGGTCGTCGCGCCGATGATGCCCTCGTGCGTTCGAGGGGTCGTCCAGATCGAGGTCGCCGAGTAGGCGAAGCCCTCCTCGGTCCGCACGCGTCCGAGCATGCGGCTCGAAAACCCCCCGGCGCCGAGGATCGAGTTCCCCAGCATGGCGGAGAAGTACTCCACGTCGTCCTCGAGTCGGACGTCGGTCGCGTGCGCCATGACCACGACGGACTGCTCGATCGGCTTTTCGATGAGGAATACGCCCGGCGCGCGTCGGATCTCCGGCAGGGGAGGGGGCGGCAGCGGCTCGGCGCAGGGGGCGAGGCGCTGAACGAGCCGATCGAGGAGAGGCTCGACCGTGGGCCAGTCCACGTCGCCGGTCACGCCGAGAATCACGTTGTCCCGACAGACGATGCGCTCATGCAGCGTCCGGAAGACCTCACGTGTGAGGCGCTCCGGGGCGAGGTCGGATTCCTCGGTCTCCCACCCGATCGGGTGATCTCCGAAGAGGAGGCGGTTGATCTCGGAGTACGCCAGCCGAGCCGGATCGTCGACCCGACGCCGCACGCTCTCGAGCTGGCGGGCTCGCCACGCCTCGATCTCCGTCTCGTCGAAGCGAGGTCGCGTCAGCATCTCGCCCCAGGTATCGAGCGCTTCCGGCAGGTGCTCGACGAGCGTGTTGATGGAGGCGCTCACGCTTCCACCGGAGCTCCCGAATGCCACCTGGAACGCGTAGAACTCCAGGACCTCGTCGATGGCCTCCGGCGTGCGGGATTCGGTGCCCCCGTAGCGGAGGAGCGCGGGAAGGCCCATCGCGGCGCCGTAGTAGGAGCGCTCGAATCTCCCGTAGCCGCCGCGGATGTACGTGGCGACGGTCACCAGTGGCAGGTCGTGGTCCTCCAGCAGGAGCACCGGGACTTCGCCGACGTCGTGTCGGTCCACCACCGGTTGCTCGAAGGCGAGCGGAGCGTACGTGAGACGTGCGATCGCCTCCCGGACTTCGAGCTGCGGAGACTCGACGGCCTGTGCCCGCGCCCCCTGGACACCCACGCTGTACAGCACCGCACAGGCGAGAACGGTTTGCCGCGTAGCCCGGATCACGGAGTCGCCCTGGACACGAGGGTCGCGACCGTGCGGTTGTCCGCGACGAGGTAGGTGGCCACGACCCGGCGCACGTCGGCCGGGGTCACCGCTCGCAGCCGGGCGGATGCACGGAAGGTCTCCCGCCAGTCGCCCCATAGGGACTCGGAGTCGGCGAGCTGGAACGCCAGGCCGAGATTCGACTGGATCCTGCGGACGGCGCCTGCCTCGATCTGGTTTCGGACCCGCTCGACCTCGGCTTCGGTCGGGCCCTCCTCGATCAGGACCTCGATGTGTGCATAGATCTCGGTCTCGATCTCCTGCGTCGAGTGCGGATGGATTGGCACCGCATCGATCTGGAAGAGACGGGGATGGAGGCTTCCGGGCCCCATCGAGCTGTACACTGAGGTCGCAAGGCGATCCTGGGTCACGAGGGCCCGATGGAGCCGGGACGTGCGTCCACCCGTCAGGAGGGCCGAAAGCACGGCGAGCGCGGGCCCGTCGTCGTGCGATGCGGCGGGCACGTGCCATCCGATCCGCAGGGAGGGCCGAGCGTCCCACTCGACCTCGACCCGCCGCTCGGCGGTCTGAGGCGGCTCCACGACCCGCACGGGGGCCGGCCTCTCACCGGCGGGGATCGAGCCGAAATACGACTGGGCCCACTCCTCGATGCGCTGCGGGTCGACGCTCCCCACGACGGCGAGCACCGCGTTGCGCGGGCCGTAGAAACGGCGGTAGTAGTCCGCCACGTCGGATCGGCGCAGCGACCGGAGATCAGCCATGGTGCCGACCACGGGCTGGCCGTACGGATGCCGGGTGAATGCCGCGCGCAGATGGGCCTCGTAGAGGGCGCCTGCGGGGCTCGTGTCCACGCGCATCCGGCGCTCTTCCATGACCACGTCGCGCTCCGAGTAGAACTCGCGGAAGACGGGCTTCGACATGCGGTCCGATTCGAGCGCGAAGAAGAGCTCTGCGCGGTTGGCAGGAAGCTCCACGAAGTACGTGGTGGACTCGCTCGTGGTCATCGCGTTCAGGCCTCGAGCTCCGGCCCGCGTCAGGATGCGGTCGTACTCGTTGGGCACCACGTGGGCGCGAGCCCGGTCCTCGAGCGCATCGATCTCGGCCGAAAGCTCCGCCACGCGAGCCTCGTCGCCGACCTGCTCTGCGGCGAGGAGCTCGTCGTGCAGGGCGTCCATGCTTCGGAAGAGAGCTCGCTCGGCGTCGACGTCGGTCGTGCCGATGGTCTCCGAACCCTTGAACAGCATGTGCTCGAGCAGGTGCGCGATGCCCGTCGTGCCGGGGGTCTCGTTCACCCCGCCCACCCCGAACTGCATGACGAAGGACACGGTGGGCATGCCCGGGCGAGGCAGGACCAGGAGTCGCATCCCGTTCTCGAGGACGACCCGCCGGACCGGCAGATCGTCGCCCACGCGCTCCGAAGGTGCCTCGTCGGCGTCGATGGGGACGGCCTGGGCCCGCAGGCCCTGGGCGGATGCGCCCCCGGCGATGAGCGCCACCCATGCAAGGACGGCGGCCCACCCCCACGTCCTGTCACGGTGCGCGTGCCGCGTCCTCGTCATGGGCGCCGCGGGGGCTGGCAGGTCGGACAGAAGAAGGCCGATCGGTTCGAGATCACGAGGCGCTCGATGGGGGCGCCGCACCGTCGACAGGGTCGACCCTGCCGACCGTACACGAAGAGCAGGCGCGCGTACCCTCCCTCGCCTCCGATCGCGTTGCGATAGTCCCGAATCGTGGTTCCTCCCTCGTCGATCGCGTCCTCGAGGACCATCCGGATCGAACCGTGAAGCCGCGTCGCCTCTTCGAGGTCGATCGAGCGTGCGGGACGCTCCGGATGAATGCCTGAGAGGAAGAGCGCCTCGGCGGCGTAAATGTTCCCGATTCCCGCGATGCGGCGCTGATCGAGGAGCCAGGACCGGATGGGGGCGCGGGAGGTGCCGAGGGCGGCGGCGAGCTGGGAGGGAGCGTAGGCCGGGTCGAGGGGCTCGGGTCCGAAGCGGGCCTCCCGCTCGCTCCACTCCTCCGGATCGAGGCACTCGACCGTGCCGAAGCGTCTCGTGTCGTTGAAGACGAGAAGCGATCCGTCGTCGAAGCGGAATCGCACGGCCGGGTGTGTGGGGCGGCGCCGACCCCGCGGGGGCCGAGGGAAGGGCAGCAGCTGCCCGGTCATCCCGAGGTTCACGGCGATCCGCCGCCCCCGGTCCAGGACGATCAGGACGTTCTTCGCGCGTCGCTCGACCGATCCGATCGTCCGCCCCCGTACCTTGGCGCTGAAGCTCCGCCTCCCCTCGCGCAGGACGTCGGGCTTCGGGACCTCGACACGCTCGATGCGCCGACCCGTGATGGCGGGGCGAAGTCCTCGCACGATCGTTTCGGCTTCAGGAAGCTCGGGCATTCGTGTCGCAGGGGTGTCCGGGGAGCCTCGTCGGGAGCCCGGTTCGAGTTCAGCCCGTCCGGATGCGGCGCTGCTCGCGCCACCCGATGTCCCGGCGAAAGAAGGCCCCGTCGAATTCGATGCGCTCGGCCGCTGCTCGGCTCGCGGCGGCTGCGGCCGAGAAGTCCGGAGCGACGGCCGTCACGGCCAGAACCCGGCCTCCGGAGGTCAGCAGCCGCTCACCTTCGGATCGCGTGCCGGCGTGGAAGACCAGGACATCGCTCCCGAGATCCTCGGGGATCGTGATCGGCTTGCCTTTCTCGTACGAGCCGGGATAGCCCCGCGAGGCCAGCACCGTCGTGACCGCCGCTCCCTCGGTGACGTCCACCGTCCGTCCGGCGAGCGATCCACCCTCCGCCACGGTCACCATGAGGTCGAGCAGGGAGGATCGCATGAGGGGAAGGACTGCCTGTGTCTCGGGGTCTCCGAACCGGCAGTTGAACTCGACGACCTTGAGGCCGTCGGCGGTGCGCATGAGGCCGGCGTAGAGGAGCCCGCGAAACGGTGCGCCGTCTGCCGCGAGGGCCGCGAGCGTCGGAGCGATCACCTGCGTCGTCGCCTCCTGCAGCAGCGCCGGCGTCGCGATCGACACGGGCGCGTAAGCCCCCATTCCCCCGGTGTTCGGTCCGAGGTCTCCCTCCCCGACACGCTTGTGGTCCTGCGAGGCGGGAAGGAGCACGAAGTCCCTGCCGTCGGCGACGGCGAAGACGGACAGCTCCTCTCCCTCCATGTACTCCTCGATGACCACTTCCGCCCCGGCCTCTCCGAACCGGCGCGATCCGAGCATCGCATCGATCGCTTCGACCGCCTCGTCCACCGTCGAGCAGACGACGGCTCCCTTGCCCGCCGCGAGGCCCGATGCCTTCACGACGATCGGCGCACCCTGGTCGTGCACCCACGCGACCGCGGCGTCGCGGTTGCTGAACGTCCGGTGTCCGGCCGTCGGGATGTCCGCGTTGCGAAGCAGCTCCTTGGCGTACGCCTTGCTCGACTCGATGCGGGCTGCGGCCTGCGAGGGGCCGAAGATGGGAAGGCCGAGGGAACGGAAGCGATCGACCACTCCGGCCGCGAGCGGAATCTCGGGCCCGACCACGGTCAGGTCGATGCGGTGTCCCGCGGCCCAGCCTGCGAGCGCCTCCGTGTCCGAAGGCGCCAGCGGCACGGCCTCGCAGAGTGGAGCCATGCCGCCGTTGGGCTGGGTAGCGAAGAACTCCGCGGACGGCGCGTCGAGGCGGAGCTTCCAGAGGATCGCGTGCTCCCGCCCACCGTTTCCTACGATCAGGATGCGCATGTCAGGGAGTCTAGGCTCTGGGGAGGGAAAGAAAAGGGGCGGTCGGGTGGGCCCGACCGCCCCGTCTCATCGAGGGGAACCGTGGCGCGCTTCGCGCCTGCCCGCTCGGCCCCGGGTCAGCGCCGGAAGCCGCTCATGAAGTCCGATCCCGCGCGCTTCGCGGCCTCCGTCACGGTCTCCAGGAAGTCCTTGGCGCCCTCGGCGTACGCGGCGGCGGCCTCGCGGAGGTCCTCCTGGTAGGCCGCGTCGGGCTCACCGCGGCGGGCGTACTCTCCCCGCACGATCCGATCGTAATCCCCGCCCTCGATCCAGTCCCGGAGCTCGGCGACGCGGAGCACGTAGAAGGGGTGCGTCCGTCCGAGCAGGTTCAGAACCTTGAACACCTGATCGGCGACGTCTCCTCCCTCGCGGTACTCCTCGGCCTGGATGATGAACTCCTGGAGGTTCGTCTCGCCCGGCTCGGTGCCTCCTCCGGCCATCTTGAGCATCGTCCGCATGACGACCTCCGGATCCTGGACTCCCAGCAGCCCCGCCCGGTCGCAGGAGAGCTCGGACTTCCGGGACCACTCGAGCAGCGCGACCAGGACCGCCCGCGCGGCGAGTCCGACGATGGGGAAGCCCATGTTCGCCAGATTGATGAGCAACACGGTCATCGTCTTGTAGAGGACGTGGTCGCTCACGATGTGCCCGATCTCGTGCGAGATGACGTAGGCGAGCTCGTCCTCCTCCAGCAGCCTGACCGTGCCGGAGTTCAGGATGATGAACGGCTTGTCCATGCCGTAGGCGCCGGCATTCACCATCGGCGTCTGCGACATGAACAGCGGGTACTCTTCCGGTGCGTCGAGCGTCCGCAGGCACTCCTTGTAGACCCGGTACACGTCTCCGAACTGATTCTCGCTCACACGCACGGCGTCGGCCTGGAACGCCAGGCGTATCGGCTTTTCGCCGAAGAAGCCGAACACCTTCTTGAGAACCTCGTCGAAGACGGGAATGCGACGCAGCGCATTCAGCGCGGCCTTGTCCGCGGGGTGCTCCCACGAGTGAGGCGCGATATCGGTCAGGACGCGCTTCGCGCGCGTGCGTCCGCTGCCGTTTTCCTCCTGTCCGGCCTGCTCCTCGGTGCGATCCTGCTCGTCCGCCATGTCCAGTTCCTCGATCGGTTGTCGGCGCCTCGGTGCGGAGGCGCAACACGCTGCGGGCCCTTACGGTGGGGCCGTGACCCCGGTTTCAGTACTCCGACACGCCCGTCCCGTTCGCACGTTGCCGCCGAGCGCGGCGTGCCGACCTCCCCGACTCGCGTCCCCGGCTACGAGAGCACGCGGTCGAGGTCGGTCAGGATGTCGTCGATGTCTTCGATCCCCACCGAGAAGCGAACCAGGCCCGGCGTGATCCCCATGGCCAGGCGCCGGTCCTCCGGGACGGACGCGTGCGTCATGAGCGCCGGCACGTTCACGAGCGACTCCACGCCGCCGAGGCTCTCGGCGAGCGCGAAGACCCTCAGGTGCTCGGTCAGAGCCCGGGTCCGTTCGAGGGTGCCGACATCGACCGAGACCATCCCGGTGAAGCCGGACATCTGCCGAATGGCCAGATCGTGCTGCTCGTGGGAGGGTAGCCCCGGGTACAGAACGCGATCGACCTTGGGGTGCTCCTCGAGCCAGCGCGCGACGGCGAGCCCGTTCTCGTTGTGCCGCTGCATCCTCACGTGCAGCGTCTTGATGCCCCGGAGGGTCAGCCAGCAGTCCATCGGCCCGGGAACCGCTCCCGACGACTTGCGGATGAAGTACAGGTCTTCGGCCAGCCCGTCGTCACGGACGGCCACCAGCCCACCGATCACGTCGGAGTGACCGTTCACGTACTTGGTGGACGAATGCATCGTGAAGTCGGCGCCGAGCTCGAGAGGCCGCTGGTTGAAGGGCGAGGCGAACGTGTTGTCCACGCACAGGAGTGCGCCCCCCTCGTGCGCGATGTCCGCGACGGCCGCGATGTCGCAGAGCTTCATCATCGGGTTCGTCGGGGTCTCGACGTGAACCAGCTTCGTGTTCGGCTGCATGGCGGCGGCTACCGCGTCCGCATCCTGAGCGTCGACGTACGTGAACTCGATCCCGAGGCGTCGGAGGACGTGGTTGAACATGCGCGTCGTTCCGCCGTACGTGTTCTCCTCGCTGACGACGTGGTCGCCTGCGGAGAGCCGCTTGACGATGGCCTCGATCGCGGCGAGTCCGGACGCGAACGCGACGCCGTGCGAGCCGCTCTCCAGCGCCGCGATGCTCGCTTCGAGCGCTTCCCTCGTGGGATTGGCCGTACGTCCATAGTCGTACCGCCCCTGCCGCGGCTCGCCCACCGCCGGCTGCACGTAGGTCGAGGTCTGGAAGATCGGGGTCATGATCGCCCCCGTCACGGGCTCCGGGTCGACGCCCGCGTGCACGGCCTTGGTGCCGAACGACAGGCCCTTCGAAGCCTCGTCACTCATGAACGTCCTCGTTCGCATGGGGGATGTGCGCGCTTCCGCGCCTCGAGCCGCCGGAACGAACCCGGCTTCTCGAAGATACTGCCATCCCGCGGCTGCGTCGTTGTCGTTGACTCACGGGCGGCCGGAGAGCAAGACTTCGTTAGGCGGCGACGACGACCCGAAAAGCCGCGTGTTTCCTGAACATTCGAACGATCGAGGGAGTCGTGCCGATTCAGCTGCCTGAAGGACTCATGGTGAGCGTGTCCGGTGTGCGGGGCCGAGTGGGTGATCCGCTCACGCCTGAGCTCATGGCGGGCATCGCGGCGGCCCTGGGAGCGCACCTGCGCGAGGTCGAAGGAGGGCGACGTGTCTGCCTCGGCCGCGACTCGCGCGTCTCGGGTCCGATGTTCGCGCGGGCCGTGACCTCCGGACTCCAGTCCGTGGGGTGCGACGTGATCGATCTCGGGGTCGTGCCGACACCGACCCTGCTCATGGCGGTGCGCGACCACGAGGCGATCGGCGGGATCACCGGCAACCACCAGAAACGCATAGTCGCTGAACGAGCG
>Ga0209536_100014706_pt1 | contig 11218 bp, 8 predicted proteins | sample DeeMarSeWOR28_12_FD_187461 | JGI IMG/M metagenome (GOLD analysis project Ga0209536, IMG submission 187461) | Marine sediment microbial communities from White Oak River estuary, North Carolina - WOR-2-8_12 (SPAdes) (version 2) | ecosystem: Environmental > Aquatic > Marine > Intertidal zone >... | reverse complement strand
TGATAGTCTGCGGCCAGAAGATTGAAGAGATTCCAATTACCGTTGCCGTCAAAAATAACTTCACCGTCGCCTGCGGCTTTTATAGCAATCGGTTTTTCGGGTGTCCCCTTCGCAGTTAAATAATAGGTCCCTCCTATAGGAGTGCCTGTGCCTTGTTCCCAGATATCCGCCCCGTAAAAAGTCGGATCATCCACGTAGAGGCCGGCATGAACCAGTATTGTGTCTCCCGGTTGAACGCGAGGCGGAGCGACATTCCACCAGTCCGCTTCACACCAGCCGGTGTAGTAGGCAGCCATCAGATTGTCAAAGGCCGGCTCCTCTTTCGGCGCTTCATGATCCCGAGGATAGACGTGGTAGATCCGGCCGCCCGCGGAGGGTTTTGGTTCGGAACGGGTAGATACTGTTACGGTTTTCTCCGAATAATCGCCTCTTTTACCCGCAACCCCGTCGGGATCTAGCATGCGGAACCTGCACTCATACTCCGTATCGGGTTCCAGATCCAATATGCTTCCGGCAAACATGTTGGGAGTCACATAATCAATTCTGTTGTTTAGAAAACTGTAAATGCTTTCTTCTTTGTTGATCCGAAGAAGAGGCAACGCATTTTTCCAGACATTCTTGTCTTTTTTTCGATAGCTGACTTCTACCGTGGCGTTGTGGTTGCGGTCTCCATCGACGTACCATTCAAACCCAAGAGAAACCAAAGTTGGAGACTCAACAACAAACATACCCGGATTGGCTCCATTTTCCTCTTCCAGGGTCTGAGACAGGACGATTCCGACAACAAGCATGAATAGTCCGATAAGGATCGGGTGCCAAAAGCTAAGCCTTACGGCTTGTTTTCCTGCCGCCGTCATACTCATCCTCCTTTTCCTTTAGACCGATGCCAAAACCTTCATTGTTGAGTTGTTGTTGCCGTCGCGCACGCGGAATCCGTAAAGAATATTGTAAAGGTATAGATTTTCCATTTTATACAATCCTATGTATAGTAAAATCTAAACCTGAAATTCTACGAAATTGCATACGGGCCTATTTCAGCAAGCAACAGGATCTCGCACGTAAAATGTATAAGGTTCTTAACCCGCATTATAAAGAACCACTGAATCTTTAATCGATTTTCTCATTCCCGATGAATTGACGGTAGCCGGTTTGGTAGACTCCGTTGAAATAGGGCGCCAGAAGCAGCGGCATGAACAGCAGCGGTTTGCCTACCCTTTTTATGTCCATCGGATTATGCTCGAATCCTCTGGGGATATAGAGGATACAGGGCTTGGTGATGATGTGTTTTTCGTATTCCGGTCCCAGGAATATCTCAATCTCCGCATCGAAATTGGCCGTAAGGTCCGGCAGCTGTCCGCCCAGAAAAAAGAGATATTCGTCCACATCGTGGTGATGCGATTGCAGTTCCATCTTGAACGGTTTGACATAGTAACGGAAGCCCATATTGATGCCGGCGCCCGGCAGGTCACTGTCCCCGCGGAAACTGATCGTCGGACTGAGGATCGTGTCCGTGAGAGGTCGCTCTTTTAACCGGGTACAGAACATGTGATCATATTTGTTGCCGATAGTTCCTTCAGGCCAGGGTGGAACATCTTCCTCTCGAACCCCCCTATGTGGCTTTATCCCCTCCTGGGCCGTAGACGTTGTGGGTGAATTCAATTGGGCCATGGCCACTGCGGCCAGGGCGCATGCGGCGGTCACATTATTGAAAAACGCCCTGCGTGTTTGATTGTTTTTTCCGATACTGGAACTCATTTGGCGCCTCCTGTTATTGAACGATAAAGCGTTTTTGTCATCTACTCTTCGCATGACGTTTTCGCCGGAATGGTGCAGATGATCAGAAAAGCCAGGAGCATGGTAACCGCGCCCAGCCAGAAAACGCTTCTCAAGCCGGCATGCAGCGAATAGCGGATTGCACCTACGGTTTCTGCCCGGATGACTTTGAGTAATACATCTGTAGGGTGTTGCCGCGCGGGAACAGGCTGCTCGACAATCACCACCTTTCTTAGTACGATAAGTATCATGGCTTTCACGGTGAAGTCCATTTCTTATCTGCCATGGGGAACTTGCAATTAGGGACCGGACAATCGTTGCAGTTGCAAAGACGGAGATCCGGAAGCCTGGCTCCTTTCGACTGCTCGACGAAATCGAGAGCTTTCTTTACCTGGTCGGACTTTCCTTTCAGGACGAACGTGACCGCTCCTTCCGCACCCCCCAGCCCGCCCGATGCAATCGGGATTGCTGAGGCGCCACTCAGTATCTCGATTGCCCGCACCTCGTTGATGGTGATGCCTGCAGGGCAGGGATACAATCCTACGGGCATTCCCATACCCGACTCGTATTGAGTGAACATGGCTTCTTTTGCCGCTTCCTTGACCGGAATAGGAATAAGTTTTTCCAGTCCTGCCGGATAAACTACGGTGAAATTTCTTTTCTTTTTTGCGGCCTGGATATATCCCATCGATCCCTCGAGACCGAAAAGAACGCCGACATTCTCTTCCCGATCCAGGGCGTTCACGCCTTTCACGTAAACATCGGAATGTGTCATGCGAGAGAGCAGGCTGGAAAGCTTCTCTTCGGAACCCTGTTGTCCCTTTTCAATCACCCATGTTCCCTGGAGATCACCGGGATCGATGCGCTCTTCGTGCGGGGTAAGTCCGGCGCCGAGAGCCATGGCCATTTCCACGCACATACCTCTTGGTGTCACAACGCCGCATACCCAGTAATTCGTCTTCGGTTTTGATCCAGTTATTTCTTCCACGATGAAGTAAGTACTGCTGCTGGGATGGAGTGCCACGATTCCCTTGTTTGCCGCCTTCTGTACGGATTCCAATTGTGTGACGGCCTTGGCGATCAATTTTTTAGATTCCGCAGGCGTAAGGACGATTTGAGCGAGCATATATCCTCCTATAGGTGTACGTAAAGAGACTATTTATGATAAGCAATCCTCTATCCGCTGTTCTCTTTCATAATCTTTGTCGGGCAAAAAGGAATCGCCAAATGCCCAATGTTGTGTAGTTATGCTCTGACGGCCTCGAGATCTCCGATTATCGTGGTAGTTTTACCAGCCGGTCGCCCTGGAAAGAACCTACATAGATTGCATCGCCAGCCTCTAATGCGACGGAAACACCATTAATCAGCGCCTTGCCGTCGTTGTCGAACAGGATCCGGTGCTCTAGGGTTTTCGGATCGACTTCCGCTACTATAAAGCCCTGGAGGCAGGGATATGGGGATTCCGGAGGACAATTGCCGTTGACGCCCTTGATGCCCGCGGCCAGAATTTTGCCGTCCCGTGTCCAGGTGAGATTATCCGGCATGAAGTTTAGATCGCGTTTTGCGACTTCCTTTTTTGCTGTCAGATCGTACTGGTGCACGTCTCGTGTGGTCCAGCCGCTGATGTAGGCGTAGCGGTCGTCCCCGGAAACCAGGACGCCGTTGGGATAGCCGTACTCTGAACCTGGGAGCACCTGCTCCCCGTCCCTGGCGTTCCATACCGCGACATTCCCGGAAGGTACGACTCCAAAGGGATTCCGTCCCTCCTTCTGAATGGCCTGCGGTCGTGTGGCTACAAAGCTCCCGTCGGGCAGGGCTGCAACATCATTATACGGTTTACGTGCGAGTACGCATCCTCGCCATGCAAGTTTCCATTTCTCGCCGTCCGGCAGCAATTCATACATCTCCATCGATTCGCGCACGCTGTGATTGACGACGTACAGCTGCCACTCTCCGCTCGTACGTTTCGAGAGTGATAGCCCGTGGGGCTGGATCTGTTCACCGATCGATTCCGTACAGCTGTCTTCACCCCAATCCGGCCGTTTGTCGGCGGATAGAGGAATCCCGGTAAAGTTCTGCGTGGCAAGCTCAAATAGATCCAGACCTTTTTCTTGACCCCGGCCCATTTTCGCCACGATCAGAAAACGTTCATCCGGTATCCGTTCAAAATCTTCCGGTGCAACCGTACCGCAGACAATCTCAACCTCGCCATGTCGACCACAGTCAAGCAGCGAAGGATTAAACGCTCCGGGCTGCGCGTCTGCGGATGACCATAGTAATAACAGGTACAGGAATAGGAACAGCGTATATCGACAAGCGTTCATAGCCACCTCCCATTAATTTTGTATTACAACGGCCGGTAAATCGTCAACGAGACCGTTGTCAGTCATGACCCTTCTTGACGCGATAGTTATCTCTCCGATACCCTTGCGTCTGTCGGCAACGTATTTTGATCTTACTGCCCGTTATTTTCACGAGCCTGTTCTCTACGCCAGGAATAGTAGCTGTCGAAGGCTTTCAGCTTTTCCAGGTTCGGGATTGGTTTTGCGCTTGCAGAATTATCGAAATACAGAACTTGTTGATCCTGCTCGGTGAAGTTGGGCCAATTCGGCAAGCCGGATCCATTGGGATCCCCCGTTGCGGCGAAATTTATCCAATAGGCTTGAATCAGTTCGGAGAGGGCCAGATCTTCAGGACGGGGTTCGCCGCCCAGCCCGCTAAAATTCCCGAAGACATACGAAACCTCCGCTGCATGATTAGCCCCATCGGGAGATGCCGGAGTGCGATGATCGTAATAATAGACGAAGGCTTTCCCATTCCCCATGCGGGATTGCATTCGTGCCCAGGCCCAGGTTGGCCACGCAAAAGCGAATTCCCGGAAAACATCCGCCGAGGCACGGGCCGCTTCAATGTCTGTTGAATGCGGATACGCTTCCAAAATTACATCCGCCCTTTCCCCATAACCCGATCGTATCTGTTTTTCAAACGACTCGGCTGTAGCGGGGCCGCGCATGAACAATCCGCCCTCATTGGAATTGGTGCCGGCCAGGATCGGAGTATCGTTGAATCGGCCTTTTTCATACAATTCGTAGGGATCGCCCGGAATTACATATCCATCGGCGACGGGCCAAAAACGGGGGGCGCCCATACCGTCTCCGACCGCTTTCTGGATCTGTTCGGCCGGCAGATTCCGTGCAGCTTTAATATCAGCGACGCCGAGTTTTTTCAGGAATTTTTCGCCGTCCGATTCTGCCAGCTTCAGCGCCGGCACATTCTGACCCGCTCCGTCTTCAATACGCGGCGGAGCAAAAGAGCCCCCGCTTTCGGAAATCACACGCTGGAACAGCCCCTTGGCAGGCGGCGCGGCAGCAAGCATGCCGACCGCGATTCCTCCTGCGGACTCGCCGAAAATCGTGACGCGCGAAGGATCGCCTCCAAATTGTGCTATATTGTCCTTAACCCATTGAAGACCGGCGATCATATCCTGAATTCCATAAGTGCCCGATCCCCTGCCGCTTTCAAGACTGAGTTCCGGGTGCGCCATAAAACCGAAAACGCCCAGCCGATATGCGATGCTTACGAGGACCACTCCTTTTTGGGCGAATTTAGTTCCGTCGAACATGGGAGTTCCCGTCATTCCACCGACGAAGGCGCCGCCGTGAATCCACACCATCACCGGCCGCTTTTCATCGATGGTTTTTGCTCCCGTCCATACATTAAGGTATAAGCAGTCCTCGCTGAAATTTGCAGGTGCGCCCGTCATGGCGGACATGCTGGCGTCCTGCATGCAGCCGGGAGCGAATATATCGGCATTTCTGATTCCCGTCCAAGCCTTTGTCGGCTGTGGAGCCTTCCAGCGCAAATCGCCAACAGGAGGCGCTGCGAAAGGAATTCCTTTGTATGAAAAAACGCCGTCCAGTTCGACACCTTCGATGGTGCCTCCCGTGACCTCAACGGTTGTCGTCAGAGTCGGAGGACTGCATGAAACGATTAAAATAATCGAGACGGTTAATACAAAAAAACAACTTGAATTTTTGAAGAGCATCGCATCTCCTTAATGTATCTGTAATGCAATTTTTTTCATTTCAGGCTCATCACCCACTGTAATAAAAATAGTGAGGCGATATTTCATTCCGGCAATTCAGGCCGATTCATTGTGTGCAGTACATTCCGGAAAGTGCATAATGCGTTTGAATATCCCTTTACTGCGAGTTCTGCAAATTATCGCTTGAAGACCGGCATCTTTCATATTATAAAACCGGAATTCACGATTTATACAAGTGTATAATTATAGAATGTGACACAACCTGAATATGAATTATGCGTCGCAGTCATTGCATAAGGTGATTAGGCATGGCTTCCGAGACTGAAATCGCAAAATATCAGAAAGAAAATCTGCTTCTCAAAAAACAGATTGAAGAACGTACCGGCAAAACCGTCGACCGGCTTTATGAGGAGAGAGCCAAACGGGTCCGGGATGTGATCGAATTGAGAGAACCGGATCGGGTTCCTTTCATGGTTCTTGTCGAGCCGCATCACTATTCCGGAATTCCCAAGACAGCGGCGTTCTACGATCCGATCACCCTGAAGAGAACGATGCGAAAAATGGCCGTGGATCTGGAACCCGACATGGGCGAATCGGGTTTTCCGTCCTGCGGCGCTGCAATGACCGAACTGGATGTCCAGAACTGTGTGTGGCCCGGCGGCCCGAAACCACCTGATTACGAATACCAGTTCATCGAAGGGGAATACATGAAGGAAGACGAGTACGATATGTTCCTGAATGACCCCTCGGGCTTCATGATCCGCCGTTATCTTCCCCGCGTATATAAGGCCCTGGCGCCTTTGGCAAAACTCCCTCCCCTGGACGGCATTTTTATGGGGTTTGAGCACCTGACTCCGTTTTTTGCCGATCCGGAATTTCTGCAAATGGCCGGACATCTGGCTGAATCCGGGAGGCTTGTGAATGAATTCCGCAGGAATGTAGGGGATGCGCATGAAGATCTGGCCCAACTGGGATTTCCTCCATTCGCTCGGTTTGCGCCGGGAGGTGTGGGAGGAGCGCCGTTTGATACGGTCACGAGCTTCCTGCGGGGAATGAAAGGCTCCATGCTCGATATGTATCGCCGGCCCTACAAATTGCTCCAGGCTTGTGAGGTGATCCTGGAAAAGCGCATTGCCTGCGCAGTTCCCGCGGATCCAAATGCAAGAGAATATCCCCCGAGAGTCGGCATGCCCCTCTGGAGAGGCGATCCTGTCTTTATGTCCGAAGCACAATTTAAAAAGTTTTACTGGCCCGGACTGAAAAAGTCCCTGAAAACCCACATAGACCTGGGTTACGTGCCGGTGCCGTTCTTCGAGGCCGCATTTGGCGACAGGCTGGAATACCTTCTGGAATTGCCCAAGGGCGGGATATTGGCTTCTGTCGAAGCTGCGGATGCCGTTCGGGCAAAGGAAATTCTGGGTGGGCACACGAGTCTTCTGGTGCGGTGTCCGAATGTGTGCAAGCTGTGGTCGGTCGGCCAATTGGAATCCTTTATTAAAGATCTTATCGATAAGTGCGGCAACGGTGGCGGCCTCATAATTGTCGTCAAGATGCCGGATAATACACGCATTGAAGACATGCAGGCTATGATGAAATCAATTAAAGAGTACGGGAAGTACTAATATTTTGGATATCATGCCCCATAGTTGTATCAACACATTCGGACATAAGGAGGAGCAATGCTTTTAAGACATTCAAGTTGTATTATTGTATTACTGATCCTCACCTTTTTTGCTGTTGCATGCAGTTCGCCGTCTCTCACAACAACCGTTGAGGTAACGGGAGGCACTATTGAAGGTGTAGAGGAAGACGGCATGTTTAAATACAAAGGAATTCCGTTTGCCGCGCCTCCGGTGGGCGATTTGCGCTGGAAGGCTCCCACCCCATTAGAGCCCTGGACGGGTGTAAAGAAAGCGGATGCCTTTGGGCCCGCCTGCATGCAGGCCGCCCGTTCAATGGGGAATACCGCTCCGGTCAGCGAAGACTGCCTGTACCTGAATGTGTGGACGCCTGCGAAAAAGACGGATGAAAAACTCCCGGTCATCTTCTGGATCTATGGAGGAGGATTCAGCGGCGGTTCGACCAGCACTTCCATGTACGATGGAACGGGTTTTGCCAAAAAGGGAGTCGTTCTTGTAAGCGGCGCCTACCGGGTCGGTCCTTTCGGATTCCTGGCGCATCCCGAACTCAGCCGCGAGAGCGGCAAGGGCTCGGGCACCTATGGATTGTTGGACATGATCGCGGGCCTCGAATGGGTACAGGACAATATTGGCCGGTTTGGCGGCGATCCTTCCAACGTGACGATTTTCGGCCACTCGGCCGGAGGCATGGCGGTCAACATGCTCGCGGCTTCCCCGGTCACGAAGGGCCTTTTCCACCGCGCCCTCTGCATGAGTGGAGGATCGTTTGCCCCACTTCAGACTTCAAATCAGGGGGTTACCGGCCTGGGAATCCCGGCTCTCGACGTGGCGGAGTCGACCGGTAAGGAATTTCTGGAGAAACTGGGGGTTGCCGACATCAAGGCTGCCCGTGCTTTGAGCGCGGAGGAAATCCAGAACAGCCTTGGAGGCGGAATGGGAGGAGGCGGACTTCGATTCCGGCCTGCAGCCGACGGATATATAATACCGACTGACCTCTACTCTCTATATCAGGAAGGCCGCTTCAATGACACCCCGATTCTGGCCGGCAACACCTCCGATGAATTGGGATCGTTCAGGGGCTCCAAGAGCATCACGGCCGCACAATTTGAGCAGCAGATTAGATCACAATATGGCCCTCTCGCCGATACCCTATTAGGCGCCTACCCGCATTCGACCGATGCCGAGGCGGCTAAATCTTCAAAGGAAATCTCCCGCGACAGCATGTTTGCCTGGAGTACGTGGACATGGGCCCGGCTTCAGTCCGAAAAAGGGACGGGCAAGGCCTTCCAATACTATTACGACTACCACGCGCCCAATGCCGACGGGGCCGGCCATGGCAGCGACGTTCCCTATGCATTCCAGACCCTGGGAGGTCCGGGACCGCAGAGAGATCCCAAAGAGGAGGATTTAAGGCTTTCCGATATGATCAGCTCCTATTGGGTCAACTTCGCTAAAACGGGCGATCCGAACGGCCCCGGGCTCCCTGAGTGGCCCGCTTTCACACCAGACGATCAAAAAGCGATGGTATTCGATGCAGAACCCGGTGCCCGGCCTGTCCCGAACCTGGACAAGCTGAAAGCATATGATGCTTATATCGCTTGGCTCAGAGAACAGGCAGAGTAAAAAGTAGTACAGCAGGTACTTCGGTAGGCACGACACCGCAAAGAGCGCGGTTATGGGCATATCCTCTTTAGGTGTCAGATTAGAAATGAGGGTTACGGCTTGCTAAAGGTCCAACGCGCCTTGTCGCTTTTGGGATCAAATCTGGCCAGTGTCGGTGTGCTTCGGCCCACCGCGGTTAACGCCACGGGTTCGCCGGAGTTCGGCATCGACTTGGGCATGATGCGGTAAGTGCCGTTGGTCAACTGGTCGATGCGCCACAGTTGTTCGGGTCCGCCGGTAAAGGCGGGAAGCGCCACAACTTCACTGTCTGCGGTGGCAGCCAGCGTGCGTTCGGTGCCGGCGATTGTGATTTTGAAATAGGGCGCTCCCGGATAGCCGCCGGTGTTTGCGACGGGCGTAACGGTCCACTTTTGATGGGGGCGCACCATGTAGTCGCCGATACGAATGTCTATGTTGCCGACAGGCCAGTCCATCGACACATCGGCGAGTTCCTGGGCCGGAACCGGTGTTACGGGGCCGCTCGGTCGTCCAAAGCCGCGTGCGCGGCCAGCCATCCGCACGAAATCCACAGCCAGTTCCAGCGCGAATCCGCTTCGTTCGGACTGGATCACATAGGTGCCTTCCCACAAATTGTCGCCGGCAACAGGCCATCCGTCCTTCCATAGCAGTGGGCGAATGTCCATCACGCTGCGGCCGCCGCGGTCCAGGTCGGCTTCGTAGTGACAGGAGAATTTCTGTACGCCGTCTCCTAGATCCAACAGCCCGAAGTGGCCGGGCCCGATAAAGCGGCCGCCGGCGGCCACGACGAGTTTGCCGCCTCCTTTGAGCGTGTCCACGCCCATGTTGTCCAGGAACGGCCCAGTGACTTTTCGGGAACGAGCCACGCGTATGTTGTAGGTCGAGTTGGCGCCGTCGCAGCAGGTGCCGTGAGTGCCCAGAAGGTAGTACCAGCCGTCGCGATACATCATCGTCGTGGCTTCCATGTCGATGGCGATGTTCACCGGCTGGTTGCCGGGAACGCGTTTCCCCGTATCGGGATTGAGCTCGATGATGCGGATATAGCCGAAGTAGGTCCCGTAGGTGAGCCACAGCCGGCCGTCGGTGGGATCAAGGAAGAATCCCGGATCGATGGCATCGCAGTCCTCGATGCCGTCGGTGGTGACGACGATGCTGTCGTCATGAAATCCGAAGTCCGGGGATTCGGGATCGAGGGTTCTGGCCCACATTGTGTTGATGGCGCCTGCGTGTCCTCCAGACAGCCCTCCGCCCTTCGAGGCATAGGCTATATAGTAACGATCCCCGATCTTGATGGCGTCAGGCGCTAATCCGCCGCCAGGGCGGACGGCCCCGCTATGCCAGGTCCAGCCGTCGTCGGAAACCAGGCCGCCACCGCCTGTCCCGAAAGTATAGAACTTACCGTCGCACACCATGATCGTAGAGGGATCGTGGATATAGGGTTCGCCATTCAGCGCCGGCGCGCCCGACGACCCAAAAGAAAGCAGCGTGGAAACAACTGCGGCCAGAAGAATCGCTGCGGTGAGAACACGGGGTTTCATGGAAACTCCAAAAACAAAAGGGTAGAAACGCAAAATAGAATGATTCATTAGTTTCCGGCGCTTTCAAGGCTTAAGCTAATATCCTTGATCGGTTTACCCAACTCATCGATAAAGCGGACGCAGAAATCACTTAAGCCGGGGCCGTTGATGACGGCCCCGCGAATGACATTCCGGCCCTTATGGATCGTGAGTCGTTTGGAGACGCAGTCATCCATCGCCATGCGCCGATCGCCGAAGAGACCGACGGCTTCCTTGCCGTTGAACCACCACATGGATGCTGAATTGGAGCCGACGGCCATACGGGCGTTCTTAATATCACGCGGGCTATTGACGCTAGTAACGGCCCAGAATAGGACGCCGTAAGTCTGTTTGTTCAGGCCGTAGGAGAAACGAAAAAGCTTGACGTTGAAATTGGTGGAATCCAGAGCATGCCATGTGAGTTCCTGGCCGGCAACCGTCACCTTGTCACCGTTGCGCGGAATTACGGTGAACTGGTTTGGAAAGTACTCCATATTCATGGCGTTCCTGACGTAAGTGTCGGTAAACACGATGTTGGTGCGGTTCGGCTTGTTAATCGGCTC
>Ga0209536_100014705_pt1 | contig 11218 bp, 8 predicted proteins | sample DeeMarSeWOR28_12_FD_187461 | JGI IMG/M metagenome (GOLD analysis project Ga0209536, IMG submission 187461) | Marine sediment microbial communities from White Oak River estuary, North Carolina - WOR-2-8_12 (SPAdes) (version 2) | ecosystem: Environmental > Aquatic > Marine > Intertidal zone >... | reverse complement strand
CCCGTACATCACCTCCCCCGCAGCGAGCTTCCGCTCCAGCATTCTGCGGCATGCCTCGATCCGCTGCTCCGCTTCCGGGTGAAGCGACACGGGCGCCCAATCGCGGGCGACCGCTACCACCCCGTCAACAGTCAATCCCGACCCCGTCACCGTGAGCGTCATTGGTCGTCCTCATATCTGCCGGTTTGCGAACGCGCCCCCGGGCACAGTCGCATCGGTGCAATGAACCCCACATGAATCCGGCGTGAACCTGAATGGCGAACGGTTCTGTTGGAATTGATTCGGTGGCGGCCGTGCCCGGTCACCGGATTGCTCGCTCGACCATGCCCACTCCGTGGGTCGAGGACGACGGTGGTCAGCGCACACGCTTGTCGGTGGACGACGGAACACGCGATCTTCAGGAAGCTCGTTCCCCTCTATCGGAGCTCACAGATGCCCTGCACCCACCGTCGCCGGCAACCACTGACGACCCTCGGCACGGGGGTCCTCGTCGCGCTCGCGCTTGCGGTTGATGCACGCGCACAGGAGCAGCCCACTCCATCGTTCGAGGAGGTGCTGAGCCTGCGCGGTGTGTCGGATCCCCAGATCGCACCCGATGGAAGGATCATCGCCTGGGTCGGGTCCTCCACCGACTGGAAACAGAACCGCTACGACCGCGAGATCTGGATCGCGCGGAGCGGAGAGGCACCCACGCAGCTCACCCGAACGGCTGACGGAAGCAGCACGTCGCCGCAGTGGTCGCCAACGGGTAGCCTGCTCGCGTTTCTGGCCGAGCGCGACGAGGCAACGCAGATCCACCTGATCCGACCGACCGGCGGCGAGGCGTGGCCGCTGACCGACGTGGCCGGGGGTGTGAGCGCGTTTCGCTGGTCGCCCGACGGGACGGAGATCGCCTTCACGCATCGGGACTCCCTCCCGCCTCGGCTCAAACAGCGCGCCGAGCGCTACGGTGATTTCGGCATCGAGGACGCCGACTTCCGCATGACGCACCTCTGGGTCGTCGCTGCGGACACGCTAAGTGAGCCGCGGCGGCTCACCGGCGGCGATGCGTTCACGGTCGGCACCTTCGCCTGGTCACCCGACGGCACCACGATCGTCTTTTCCCACCGCCCCGATCCGCTGACCGAATCGTGGCGCAAGGCCGACCTGTCGCTCGTGACCATCGACTCCGGCCGAGTCCGCCCCCTGGTGCGGCAGCCCGGAAGCGATGGTGATCCGATCTGGTCTCCCGACGGCCGCTGGGTCCTGTTCTCGGCCGGACTGCAGGACACCGCGGGCTACCGCAACTCGGTGCTCGCACGGGTGCCGGTGGCGGGAGGCGACGTCGAGGTGCTCACGGAGGGGTTCGACGAAGACCCCGATCCCGTGGGCTGGAACGCGGCTGGTATCTGGTTCCTGGCCAGCATTCGGACGGCACGTCACCTGTACCGTCTCGATCCCGCCACCCGAGCCATCGCCGAGTATTCCGTGGGACCGAGCATGGTGTGGTCGGCGGACTTCACGCCGGACGGACGGACGATGGCCGTTGCGGCGCAGACGCCGAGTACCCTGACAGAGATCTATCGCACGCCGGTCGCACGGCCACGGCCAACAGCCGTCACCGACATGACCGCGCAGATCGCCGATTGGCCGCTGGGCTCGAGCGAGGTCATCACCTGGCAGAGCCGGGATGGGCAGGAGATCGAGGGGGTGCTGTGGACACCACCCGACTACGATCCGTCACGGAGGTATCCTCTGTTGGTCGTCATCCACGGCGGGCCGACGGGCACCTCGCGCCCCTCCCCCGTCACGGGCGGGGTGTACCCGGTGAACGCCTGGCTCGCCAAGGGCGCGGTGGTGCTGATGCCGAACTACCGCGGCTCCGCAGGCTACGGCGAGGCGTTTCGAGCCCTCAACGTCCGCAACCTCGGCGTGGGCGACGCGTGGGACGTGCTGTCCGGGGTGGACTACCTGATCGAGCGCGGCATCGCCGATCCCGAGCGCATGGGCGCCATGGGATGGAGCCAGGGCGGCTACATCTCGGCGTTCCTGACCACGACGACGGACCGGTTCGCGGCGATCTCGGTGGGCGCGGGGATCTCCGACTGGATGACATACTACGTGAACACGGATATCCACTTCTTCACGCGGACGTACCTCAAGGCGACGCCGTGGGAGGATCCCGACATCTACGCGCTCACGTCACCCATGACCTACATCCTGGATGCCTCGACGCCCACCCTGATTCAGCACGGCGAGTTCGACCGGCGCGTCCCGATTCCCAACGCCTACCAACTGTATCAAGGACTGCAGGACGTCGGCGTCGAAGCCAGGCTCATCGTGTACACGGGCTTCGGGCACGGTATCACGAAGCCGAAGGAGCGCCTCGCCGCGATGTGGCATAACTGGGAATGGTTCGGGGAGCACGTGTGGGGGGAGGAGGTGGAGATACCGATCGTGGAGGAGGGACGCTAGCGCGTCTCGATCAATAGGGAAGGGTGAAGAGTGAAGGGATCTGTGGGGAACCCCACCCTTCACTCTTCACCGTTCACGCTTCACGAGCCGTCCGATTCCGCCGTCATCAGGTCGCGCACGTCCTCCACCTCCCGCCACACCCTCAGCAGGTTCCCACCCCAGAGCTGCTCGATCTCCGCATCGGTGTAGCCGCGCTGCACCAGCTCCAGGGTGACGTTGAACGTCTCGCCCGCGTCGTTCCAGCCGACCACGCCGCCACCCCCGTCGAAATCGGAGCTGATGCCCACGTGGTCGATACCGATCAACTGGACGGCGTGATCGATGTGGTCGACGAAGTCGGAGACGTTGGCAGCCGGCCACCGCTCGTCGAGCGCGGTGATGCGGGTGCGGTACTCGGTCCGCTGCTCATCGGTGAGGGCACGGTACGCCTGCCGGCTCGTGATGCCCATCTCGTCCCGGATCGCCTGCACGGCTGCTGCCTTCTCCGGCGGATCGACCATCACGAACTGTCCAAGCCCGACGACTTGGATCACGCCGCCGTTCCCCTTGAGCGCCAGCAGCTGCTCGTCGTCGAGATTGCGACTGACGTCGGCCAGCGCCTTCGTGGCCGAGTGAGACGCGATGACGGGCGCGCGCGAAATCCGGACCGCGTCGAGCATCGTCGACCTCGCGACGTGTGACACGTCGACCATGATCCCGAGACGGTTCATCTCCCGCACGACCTCCTCGCCGAAGGGGCTCAGTCCACCATGTTCCGCTTCACCATCACCGAGCCGAGGGAGCGGGTCCGACGAGTCACCGATGTCGTTGTGCCCGTTGTGGGTGAGCGTGATGTAGCGTGCGCCGAGGTCGTAATACTCCTGAAGCAGCGACAGGTCCCGTCCGATGGCGTACCCGTTCTCGATACCGATACAGGCAGCGAGCATCCCGGCATCATGCAGGCGCACTACGTCACCGGGCGACACCGCGAGTCCGATCTGATCTGGGTACATCTCGACCATGCGGTGAATCGCCTCGAACTTTGCCACCGCCTGGGCATGTACGGCGGCGTAAGCGTCCGGCGCCCGCTCGCCCTGTCCTACGTAGACGGCGAAGAATGCGGCGTCGAGCCTGCCTTCGCGCATCTTCGGCAGATCTACCTGCCGCTCGCCGCGGACGCCCGGATCGACCTCCGACGTCGCGAAGTTCGCGGGAATGTCGACGTGGGTGTCGATGGTGATGATCCGGTCGTGCAGCTCCCGGGCGGCTTCCGGGCTGCGGTGTGCTTGCGGGCTGGGAGCACACGCCGGCGCCGAACAGGCGCCGACGGCAAGGTAGGCGATGAACATGCGAATGCGTGTCATGTGCAGGCCTCGCGACTGATGGGTGCAAGCGAAGCGACGTCCGCCGCTCGCGTACTGGCGTCGGCCTGCCGTCCGCCCCCCGACCGGCACGCCTCCTTATCTTACCCTCTCGCCACCAACCAGTCACCCGGAGAACGTGTCATGCCGCAGACCATTCGCGCCACTGTGCTCGCGCTTACCCTCGCGGTGCTCGCCGTCCCATCCGCACGGTCGCAGACGTTTCACGTCGACGATCCGGTCCTCCGCCGGATGTGGACCCTCGGCATGGAGCAGTCCCGCACCGAGCAGCTCGCCCATGTGTTGCTCGACTCGATCGGCCATCGGTTGGCCGGGACCCCCGGGCTCGACGCAGCCGCCGACTGGCTCGTCAGGACCTACGAAGGCTGGGGTGTGCCGGTCCGCAGGGAGCGGATCGGCACCTGGATGGGCTGGAAGCCGGGTCTGCTGCACGTGGACATGCTCGCACCGCGGCACCGCACTCTCGAGGCCTACCTCCTCGCGTGGAGCCCAGGCACGGACGGCCCGATCGAGGGGGAGGCCGTCATCGTGCCCGAGTTGGCGAATGAGCAGGCGGCGGAAGCATGGCTCGGGACGGTGGCCGGCAAGTTCCTACTGCTCTCGCCGCCCGAGATGATGTGCCGGGCTCGTCAGGAACTGGAGGCCAACGCGACTGAAGCCACCGTGGCACGGATCGACTCGGTCCGCGCGGCCACCGAGCGCGGGTACCGGCAGCGGATGGCCCTCTTAGGTGGGCGGCGCGCCGGGCAGCGATTGGACGATGCCGGCATTGCCGGCGTCGTCACGTCGGAGTGGTCGGGCGGGTGGGGGGTGAACAAGATCTTCTCCGCACCGACGCGCCGTGCGGTGGCCGTCGACGTGAGCTGCGAGCACTACGGCATGCTCTTCCGGTTGGCACAGAGCGGCTGGGCACCGCGGCTTCGCGTGAACGCCGAGGCGGAACTGGTGGGCGAGGTACCACAGTTCAACGTCATTGCCGAGCTACGGGGGAGCGAGCTGCCCGACGAGTACGTCGTGCTATCGGCACACTACGACTCGTTCCATGGCGGGCAAGGTGCGACCGACAACGGCACCGGCACCATCATGATGCTCGAGGCCATGCGCCTGCTGAAGACGACGTATCCCAGTCCGCGACGCACCATCATCGCGGGGCACTGGGCCAACGAGGAAGTTGGCTTGGTCGGATCAGGCGCGTACCGCGAGGATCATCCCGAGGTCGTCGAGGGCCTGCAGGTTCTGTTCAACCAGGACAACGGGACCTGGCGGATCGAACGGATCGAGGGGCAGGGTTTCCTGAATGCCGGCGCGCACATCGGCCGCTGGATCTCGCGCGTGCCGAGCGAGATCACCGAACACATCACCCTGGAGTTTCCGGGGGCACAGAACAACCGCGGCAGCGATCACACGTCGTTCGTGTGCGCCGGCGCACCGGCGTTCCGGCTGCAATCGCCCTACGACGAGTACCGGCAGTACACGTGGCACACCAATCGCGACACCTACGACAAAATCGTGTTCGACGATCTCAAGAGCAACGCGACGCTCGCGGCGATGCTCGCCTATCTCGCGTCGGAGGACCCGGAGCGGGTCCCACGAGACAAGGCGCTTCTGCCGGTGAACCCCCGCACCGGCGAGCCGCGGGCGTGGGGAGGCTGTTCTCCGGTGCGGCGCACCGCCCCAACCCGTTAAGTTCCTCCCCCGCAGCGGCGCCCTCCCGAAACCGAGCGCCGCTGCGATGCCACGGCCACACCCCAAGGAGGAGCCATGACCCGCAGTTGGCTCATGGGCGCCGCGCTGGCGCTCATGCTGACCAGTCCCGTCCACGGCCAGGAAGACCAGGTCGTATCGAACATCCCCGACGCAATCCTCGGCACGGCGCCGCCGCCACAGGGCATCGAGGCGCGGTACGTGCCCGGCGACGAGGAGACACAGGGCTACATCGCAGTGCCGGAAGGCGAGGGGCCGTTCCCCGCGGTGATTCTGATCCACGAGTGGAACGGGCTCACCGATCGCGTTCGCCAGGTCGCCGATGCACTCGCCGACCAGGGCTACGTCGCGCTTGCCGCCGACCTCTATCGCGGACGCACGGGTTCCAACCGGGACGAGAACATGGCGCTCGTGCAGGAGGCCCGCGGCAACATGGACGCCGTGATCGCCAATCTCGACGCTGCCCAGCAGTTCCTGCGCAACCGGCCCGACGTGACAGGCAAGATCGGCGTCATGGGCTGGTGCTTCGGCGGGGGTATCGCGCTCAGCTATGGACTCGGAGGGGAGCACCACGACGCTACCGCCATCTTCTACGGCTCGCTCGTGGAGGACCCGGACGTGCTCCGGTCACTGCACCACCCGGTGTACGGCACATTCGCCGAGAACGACCGCGGGATCCCCCCCGAGCAGGTGGAACGATTCGCTGCTGCACTCGACGCGATCGGCATCGAGAACGACATCCACGTCTACGACCACGTCGGACACGGCTTCTGGCTGCGCGTGGAGGAAGACCCGGACACGCGACTGGAGCCGGCGCAGGACGCGTGGAACCGGTTGCTCCAATTCCTGACTTTGGCCCTCCGTCCATAGACGGACGGCTTCGGGCTGCAGCGTCGGGGCCTCCGGGTGCCTTGACGCCGCAGCCCTCCGGTGCGATCTCCCTGTCGCACTGATGACCTATCTCCAGTTCCATCTCGTCTTTCTCCTGCCAGCCCTCATTCTGGCGGGGATCCCGGCGTGGAGGGTGCGCGGGCGGCTCGGCACGCGCGCGGGGTGGGCCTTGTTTGCCGTGCCGCCGATCGCGCTGGCGTACACGACGCCGTGGGACAACTACCTCGTGTGGAAGGGCGTGTGGTACTACGGCGCCGACCGCGTAGTAGGCACGATCGGGTACGTCCCCGTCGAGGAGTATCTCTTTTTCGTGCTGCAGCCGCTCCTGGCGGGCGCCGTACTGTACGGACTCCTCGGACGGCTCGCGGCACACGGCTCGCTGCCGGCTCGCCCGTCCAGCCCAAGCGGTGTCCGGCTGGCGGGTGCGGTACCGTGGCTCGTCGCAGCGGCCATCGGTGCGCTCCTGCTCGGCACGGAGCACGGGACGTACATGGGCCTCATCCTGGCGTGGGCCTCGCCGGTCGTCTCACTGATGTGGCTGTTCATGGGACCAGCCTTTTGGCGCCTTCGACGCGCGACCCTTCCGGCGATCGCGTTCGTGACGGTGTACCTGTGGATCGCCGACGCGCTGGCGATCCGCTGGGGGATCTGGGCAATCTCCGATCGATACACCTTTGGCGTAGAGCCCTTGGGTCTGCCGATCGAGGAGGCCACGTTCTTCTTCGTCACGACCGTGATCTCGGTGTTCGGCGTGATGCTCTTTCTGGTCCCCGGGATGCGCGGGCCCACGGAGGCGTAGTGGGCACGCCGGTGACCCGTACGGTGCCCGGCCCCGCAGGACGGCCGCCGCTGGAGGAACTAAAAGTACTGCGCGACGGACCGCACGAATTCCTGCGCGAACTGGCCGGTCGCTATGGGCCTGCGCTTCGCTACCCGCTGGGGCCTTTCCGCTTCTACCTGTTCGCCCATCCGGAGGCCATCCAGCACGTGCTGGTGACGAACCACGGTGGATACAGCAAGGACACATTTCAGTACCGCCTGCTGTCCGAGATCACGGGCGACGGTCTGCTCACGATGGACGGGCCGGCCTGGCTCGCCCGCCGCCGCCTGGCGCAACCGTCGTTCCATCGCGCGCGCATCGCCGAGTTCGCACCGATCTTCACGCGCTACGCGGACAGACTGGTGACGCGCTGGGAGGGGCCCGCCCACACCGGTGAGTCGGTGGATGTGGCCGCGGACATGATGCACGTGGCACTGCAAGCGGTGACGATGACCCTGTTCGGCGCCGAAGTCGGTGATCAGGCGAGTGCATTGTGGCGGGCCACGTTGGACGTGCTGCACCATCTCATGTTCCGCGCGCGCACGTTCGGGATCGTGCCGCCGTGGCTCCCGGTACCGCGCAATCTGCGGTTCCGCCGGAGTCTCGCCGTCCTCGACGGAGCGATCTACGGCACCATCCGCGACCGGCGCCGCGCAAGCACTACGTCACCGCCAGCGCAGGACCTGCTCCAGCGGCTCATGGACGCAGGTGCCGGCGACCCTGCCGGCGCGCTGTCGAACCGGCAGCTGCGCGACGAGATGATCACCCTGTTGATTGCCGGGCACGAGACGGTGGCTAGCGCCCTGACCTGGACGTGGCATCTGCTCGCCGCCACCCCCGATGCTGATGCGGCACTCGAGGCCGAACTGCGCGATGTCCTTGGCGAGCGGCTCCCCACCGCCGAGGACCTCCCCCGCCTCGTGTACACGCGCGCTGTGTTCGAGGAGGCGATGCGGCTCTTTCCACCGGCGTGGGTGATCACGCGCCGGGCACTCGCCGACGACGAGGTACAGGGCATACCACTACCGCGGGGAGCGCTCGTGGTGCTGAGCCCCTACGTCACACAGCGGCATCCCGACTTCTGGGAGGAGCCCGAGACCTTCCGCCCCGATCGCTTTCTCGATCTGGAGGTGGAGGACCGCCACCGCTACGCCTACTTCCCGTTCGGCGGTGGACCGCATCTCTGCATCGGGAATCACTTCGCTCTGGTAGAGGCGACGCTGATAATCGCTACCGTTGCGCGGCGTTATCGGGTGGAGGCCATGCCGGGACGGCGTGTCGAGGTCGATCCGGGCGTCACACTGCAGCCGAGAGGTGGGCTGCCTCTGCTGGTGCGGCATCGCTGAGCGACGCCCGCTCGCCTGCCGCAGCTCTATCCCTGCCGCTTCCTGCTTCTGAGGCGGGGTCTCGTCGACTTCCTGACCGTTCGTTCCTTGCCCGGCTAGTAGTGCCGCAGGGCGACGACAGGGTCCACTCTTGCCGCCCGCCGTGCCGGGTACCACCCTGCCACCAGGCTGACGCTCAGGGCAAACGCCAGCCCACCGAGCATGAGCCAGGAAGGAAACGCGACCAGATCCACCCTCACCTCGCCAACGCGCTCGAACTGGATGTTGGCAATGGCATTGGTGACACGGGCGACGAGGTAGCCGAGACCGAGACCGCCGACCCCTCCGGCAATGCCGATCACGCCAGCCTCGGTCAGGAACAGCCGGGTGACATCCGCGTCCGTCGCTCCCAGTGCCTTGAGGAGCCCGATCTCACTGGTGCGCTCGAGCACGGCCATGACGAGCGTGTTGACGATCATCATGGCGGCCACGAACAAGCTGACGCCACCGATCATCGCCAGCAATCCGTTCATGATCACGAACGCTCGGCGAACTTCCGCGATCTCATCGAGGATGGACTGGGCGCGGAATCCCAGCGCCTCGACATTATCCTGTACCTGCGCGACCGCCATCACATCCTCGGTCAGCACCTGGACCAACTGGTATCCTCCGCCTTGCACTTCGCCGGTGAGGAGTGCACCAAGATCGCGGAAGGATGCGGAGTGGAGCGGCTCGACCGTTTCGATCGGAGCCAAGAGTGACACGCCCACGAAATCGCCGAACGTGCCGGCGCCCTTCACGATACCGACGATGGTGAGAGAGAGCATCGTGGGCCGGAAGCGGCCGAGTCCGAGTTGGGCGGCGCCCGCGACGAGCACCTCCGATGGCGGCTCCATGCCCTGAGCGGAATCCGGCACCTGTGCCACCACGAACGTCACCGACTCGTCCAGCAACACCTCCGCGGGAATGCTATCCGGCAGGAGTCGATCGGCCGCCCGCTCCGAGACGACGAGTGCCGTCGTTTCGTCAGCCGCGTACGTGCGTCCCGCCACCAGCTCGACACGACCACGCTCGATCTGTTCGTCCAGCAACCACGCCGGCATGCCCTCGAGGTTCTGGAACAGGCGCTCGCCCCGAGCGACCAGCAGACCCGGAAGTCCGATCACCGGAAAGGCGTCCCGCACACCGGGGAGTGCTCGCAGCTTCCGGACCGCACTGGTATCGAGCGGCGGCTGTGAATCGCCGCTGCGCTCGGCGTTGTGGACAGAACGCACCATGATTGACGTGAGCACGTACTGTTCGTTGAGGGTGCGCAGCACGTTGCGTTGGGTCCCACTGCCGATCGACACCATGCTGGTCATCGCTCCAATACCGGTGGCCACGCCGGCTGCGGTCAGGAACGTGCGGAGCCGTGTCTTCCGAAGGTTGGCAAACGCATAGGAGAATTGGTCGCGGAGGATCACGGCGACCCTCCCGCGACCAGGCGACCGTCCTCGATCCGGAGTACCCGATCGGCGATCTGCTCGACTGCAGTCTCGTCATGACTCACCAGCACGACGGTGAGCTGCTGCTCGTGATTCAGCCGTTGCAGGAGTCCCAGGATCTCCACACTGGTGCGGCTGTCGAGATTGCCCGTCGGCTCGTCGGCGAGCAGGAGCCGCGGCTGTTTCACGAGCGCTCGAGCGATGGCCACTCGCTGTTGCTGCCCCGCCGAGAGCTCGGAGGGGAGGTGATCCATCCGATCGATCAGGCTCACACGCTCCAGTGCCGTCTCGACCAGCGAGCGACGCTCGCGCCTCGCGACGTTCTGCAGGACGAGGGGGAGTGCCACATTCTCGAACGCGGTCTGTGCAGGAAGAAGCTGGAAGGACTGGAACACGATACCGATGACGCTGCGGCGATACAGCGCGAGACCGCGGCTGTCCAATGCATCGAGGCGCTGCCCCATGACCTCGAGATGGCCGTCAGTCGGCGTATCGAGACCTCCGACGAGGTTGAGAAGCGTCGTCTTCCCCGAACCGCTGGTTCCGACGATTCCCACCAGCTCGCCGGAATGGACGTCCAGAGTGATGCCGTCCACGGCGCGGACAGTGTACTCGCCTCGCCGAAAGTGGCGCTTGATGTCGCTGCTGCGAATGGCGATGTGTGACGCGTCCGAGTGCACGCTGGACCCCGTGTCAGACAATACGGAACCCCGGCCCGCGATCCCGCTCGGGATCGGCACAGCACGGAGATGTGCTCACTCCCTGCCTGGCCAAGTATGCCCAGTTGGGGGGAGACCGTCTAGCGTCGCCGAGTGCGCCGTCTCGTGAGACTCGCCCGCACAGGTCCACCACCGTATTTTCGCCGCATGACCTCCTCCTCGAAGCTCCCGTGGCGGTGGATTGGCTCCGTCGCCGTTGTCATCACGTGCGCGACGCCGCTCACGGCACAGCCCGACTACGAGCCACCCCCCGAAAACGTCGCGGCACGCGAGTGGTTCCAGGACGCCAAGTTCGGGCTGTTCGTCCACTGGGGGATCTACAGCCTGCTGCAGAACGGCGAGTGGATCATGAACAACCGGGGGATCACGGTCTCCGAGTACGAGACCTTGGCGCCGCAGTTCAACCCGGTCGCGTTCGATCCCGCCGAGTGGGTAGCGCTCGTGAAGGACGCCGGCATGC
>Ga0209536_100014704_pt1 | contig 11218 bp, 13 predicted proteins | sample DeeMarSeWOR28_12_FD_187461 | JGI IMG/M metagenome (GOLD analysis project Ga0209536, IMG submission 187461) | Marine sediment microbial communities from White Oak River estuary, North Carolina - WOR-2-8_12 (SPAdes) (version 2) | ecosystem: Environmental > Aquatic > Marine > Intertidal zone >... | reverse complement strand
TGAGGGGAATCTAATTGATTTAAAGAAACCATCCCGAACTCACCTTTATCTACTTGGTGAAGTTCGAGATGGATCCACGTTGGTGCCCCCACGGAGATTCGAACTCCGGTTTTAGCCTTGAAAGGGCTGCGTCCTGGTCCACTAGACGATGGGGGCGGTTAGTTAAGCGGGGGGATTTTATCATCCACTCCCATATCGGTCAAGCGTTTGCAACTGAAAACTACTTGTCCTCTTTGGCGCGTTGGTTGAGCAAAGCGACAACATCGGCATGGTCACGATTTAGCAACATGCCAGGGCTTTCCACGCGCAAATTGGGGATCAAGATGGCAGTCAGTACCGCATCAAACATGGGAATAAAATGGCGAGCACCCTCGAACATCAAACCCTGAAAATCAAAGCGACCAGGCAGCTCAAGTTTTCCTTCAACTTCATAAACTTGACTTGTAAATCGTGCCGGGTAATCTGTAATAGTTCCGTAACCGCCACGTACCAGCGCTGCCGGTCCCAGATCTTCGCGCCGTGACAGACACATGACCATCACCCGTTTCTTGACCATGCGCACCATATCGAAATGGTCCACAAGTTTGGTCGGCATATGAATCTTTGCCAGCCTGGCGTCATGTACCTCCATGGCCGAATTGGTTGTATCGTTCATCAAACCAATCACACCAGTATTTGCGACCATGACCTTGCCAACCACGCGATAACCGGATGTGTAAATATCAGCTGGAATAAAGCGATAGGTCCGGGGCGATGTATCCATGGCCATAGTTTGCTCCTTTGTAGATTATTCAGGGCGCAGACGACTGCTGTCAGCTTTAGGATTTGGCTGTAGGGGCCGCTGTACTTTCGATGTCGGCCTGCCAGCATTTGGGCTGAGCAGCATCGTCAGCCACGAAATGGCACGTTCATCATAGTCGCGACGTCCACACACATCACATACCCAGGCCGGAAAATTCGGAACTGTGATCAACTCTTCACCTAACCAGGTAAAATAGGTGATATAACGCACCTGCATCATACCAGCCTGGCATTCATTACAAGGAGTGGGTTTAGGCAGCTCGACTTTGGTCATATCAGTTCTCCTTGGTGGAAATCTCTCGCTGCAATCAGGTATTGAATGTCTGTCATGTTTTTCTTAATTATAGAATAATTTACTGTATCGCTGCTACTGTTTCAATATGTTGAATAAAGGTCCATTCGGGGATTGGCCAGTAGATCAAGATGGCTTTGCCAATCACATTTTCAACTGGCAGCAAACCCCAGGCGTGAGAATCGGATGAATCATTACGGTTGTCACCCAGCACGAACAGATTGCCTTCAGGCACATTCCATTCGCCATTGTAAATTGGCGCGGCAGCGATGTATGGTTCATCCAGTACCTGGTCATTAACCTGTACCTCGCCACCAGAAATCTTGACCGTATCACCCGGTAATCCGATCACGCGTTTAATCAAATCTAAATCAGAAACCTGTGGGGAAACGAACACGATAATATCGCCGTACTCTGGCAATTTGTTTCGAAATGCCAACCTGTTTACCAGCACATACTCGCCATCTTGCAAGGTCGGCACCATGCTAAAACCATCTACGCGCACGCGGGCTGAAACGGCATTGATCGCAAAGAACAGGACGACTGCCAGGATAATGGTTTCCAGCAGGTCCACAAAAAACTGTTTCAAAGATTGAGAGTTTTGAGATGATGGTTCGCTCTGCTCCAGAGCATCATCTTCGAACGGTGTAAATTCCAACAAGTACCTCCGAGTCTTTCGGAAGGCATTATACTGCTTTTTGCCGCTTAAACACGCCCCCAGGCAAAATAGGTAGGAACATGCAATATACGTTCCCCGCGCTTCCAGGCGCCTTCATCCACTTTTTTTAATCGCTGGAATTCCTCCACCAGGACGAAACCTGCTAAATCGTTTTCTAACACAGCCCACTCCAACTCCCGTTCAGCGGAGGTAGGCGCATCATTTCCCTGTTTTTCGATTGCCCCCGTTTCAACCAGTTCGATTCCGGCTTGATAGAATAAGCCTGCCAACTTGCCACCCAGGGATGCATCTGCTCCTTGCCTTTGCAGGGACTCAATCTGCCAGCGCCCCAGAATCGCCAGCTCAGCAGGTTCATCCACGCGGGCGTTGTAATCAGGCTCGGCCAATGCCAGAACATGTCCGCCTGGTTGGGTGACGCGCTTCATCTCATGCAGGGCTTGTTGTGGATCTAAAACCCACAACAGTAGATAGTGACAAATGGCGATGTCGAAAATATCGTTTGGATAAGGGAGAGACAGGGCATCACCGCAAGTCAGGGAGGCGGTTGGAGCATGGATTCGCGCTTCCATAAGGGAAGCAGGCTGAATGTCCAGACCATGGAGCGATTGAGTTTGGATTTCGTTGAGGATGGCCCCCGTTCCGCAGCCCACTTCCAGCACGCGTCCCGCTGTTTTTAATCCAGCCTGTTGAAAGAGATAGTTACGTAGTTCGCGTGTCCAGGTGGCTTGTTGAGTGTAACGGGTGTGCCAGTTCATCCCTCACCCTAACCATCTCCCGGGGAAGATGGGGATTCATCCCAATTCAAAATATATTCCACTTGCCGGTCTGTTTCAGGGGAGCGGGGATTATAGACACTCTTGGGAACATCCTGCCACCATTTGGCTAGTTGTGCCAGAGCTTGCTCACCAGTAAGGCCACGCCTGACAAGGTGACAGCCAACCGTTGTGCCTGTGCGCCCAATGCCGCCCCAGCAGTGAACGTAAACATTGCGGCCGTCTAGAAGAGCATTGTCTACGGCATCCAGAATTGCAGTCATGAGACCGGTTATTGGGATGCTGCGATCTATGATGGAAAAGCGTTTGTATTGGACATCAATGTCACGCAGGCTGGCTTGTTCGAGCAAGAGGGGCCGGTATGGGGGTAATTCGTGTGGAAAGGTCAGGTCAATAAAGGTATTTATGCCGGATTCAAGAAACCTGTTCAAGCGCTCACGCGTTCTACCTACAAATGCAGCGGCGGGATATTCCCCGGCCAGGAAACGGCCGGGTTCTACCCAGTAGGATTCAAGAATAGGACGGTTGAGTTCGCTCATTGGTTCAGGCTGCAGATTCCACTCATGATCTCGACACGTAGTTGCACAAGTTCAGGGTACGCATAAAAAAACAGGATTTTTTCTTCGGCGATAGTATCGCCATTAGGACGGGGCGAAAGCACGAAAAAAGTGAAAGCTTCCGCGATATCTTCTTCGGGGTTAGTGGCAGCGTAGTCGGTGACGAAGCGGTCTTCATATTCGAAATAAAACTGGTCTAGCGCTTCGTAGTAGGCGTCGTCATCTTCAATCAGGTTGATGTCCTGCCACTCTTCGTGGATATCAGCCCAAAACGCATCGAAAAACGCGTTGATATAAGAATTAGATTGGCTGCAACCTTCACCGGGGAAGTAATCCGGGCAATTGCTGACTTCATTATAATAGATATCATCGTCATCGGGGTTGTTGAAGACCGTTTCGCTGGGCGTGACCTGGTCAGGGCCGAGTGTCAGCAAGTGAGCATATTCGTGGATTAAAGTATAAGTCAGGTTAAGTTTGTCGTCTGAGTCGACGATGTCTACTTCAAGAACCCACAGGCTGGGATCATAGGTCGTTTGGGCAACGGCCGCCAACCCGTTGCTTTCGCCATCGGTAACGATCATAAATTCTTCTAATCCAGTTCGTTCGCCGGGAGGAATAAGGGTAACGAAGTGTTCCCAGATTTGCTGGTGTGAAGCGATATCGTCCTGGTAACTTTGCAGGTCGCCAGAAACGTTTTCATAGGATGGGTTATTAATCTCATTACTGGAAATCTGATAAGTGACCAGATACTGGTTTTCCGTCTCATCTTCGTGTTCTGCATCTGAGTCATCTTCAACCTGTGTGGCCGCGGACAATATGTTTCCCGTCACAACCGGGCAAATGTTATTGGCCATGGGTTCATTATTTTCTGTTACCGAATTGTAAGTATCGGGGGCGCTTTCTTCAGTAGCTTCTTCAAAATCGCTTTCATACTCATTTTCGTAGTTTTCTTCGTAATATCCATCGTCTTCTTCAAAAATGCCTGTAACAGCCTGACAGGCCAGACTGGATGATAACAAGATGACAATAAACAGAATAAGATGGAAAAAAGTTTTTCGTATCACGGACAAAAATTGTCTCCTTTTGGCAAGCATACCATTAAAAATTAAAGCAGATAGCTATCGGGTACTTACTATCTGCTTACAGGTTTGCTGCTCTTACAAGGGCTTCGCGCAGCGCTCCCGAAAGGAGCAGCCCCTGCAAGAGCATAAGAACATTGTAGATTCAGGAATTACACATCCAAGAACTCAGCAACAAGCTCAGTCGCATCCTTGACGAACACAGGACATGCGCTGGTAAATACTCCTTTTTCTCTGGCACTCTTTAACTCATCTGGTTGGGATAGATCGTAACCTAGCAGCTCACGACATAAAATGGTGTCATGAAGTTCTTCAAAGCGTTTTACAAATGCTTCAGCAATTTTGTAAGTTTCGTCTTTAGCTTCAGCTTCCACGGTTGCGCTTCCGCGTTTCATGCCAAGTACCATCAAGGCCCCGGTGACTGCGCCGCAGACTTCTCCCTGGTGGGCAACGCCGCCACCAAAGGGGGAAGTCAGTTTTAGGGCAGTTTCAGCGTCAATTCCAAGATGAGCAGCATAGGCCGAGAAAACGGACTGGGAACAATTGAACCCTTTGGCAAAGCGCTCTTGTGCAGTTTTGATGGGGTCTGTCATGTTTATCCTTGTGTTTAGGAATGATAAATGGTTTCCCAAGAATCTCGCAGGAAATTGCCGAGTACCTGATCAGCCAAGCCCTGTGCAGGTAGCACATCCCCGTCTGGCTCAACATAAAGCCAGGATTTGCCAGATCCGGAGGGGACTTCGTCTTCGGCGGTTTCAAACTCGACCGGATTATCAGCAGAATAGGGGACGGGCAGATCGAAGGTCAGTTGCATACCCAGGTTGGCAGCTCCGTCACGAACAACGTCCATGCTGTCGTTGAGTGATGCATCAACCATGCCCAGCGACAGGCTGGTTACTTCTAATTCAGCCAATTTTTCAAGCGTTTCATCCATCTTTTCTAATGTATTTTTATGAACCGTAATGTGCACGGTTGTGAACAAGTCTTCGTGCATGATGGTTTCAAGCGCCTTCCAGGAATCTTTGTTATCTGGCTGGAGCAGGAAGAGCAGATGATCGAGCCCGGTGTTGAGCAGGCTATGCAGATAGCTTTTGTCGGTCAGTTTCAAACCGTCGGTCAGCAGGCCGCAGACCTGGCCGTTCTTTTCGGCATGTGCGATCAGATCGGGTAGGTCTTCGCGCAGGGTGGGTTCACCCCCCGTAAACGTGATGTGCGGCACGCCTTCGCGCCAGGCGATATCCAGAATTTGGCCCCATTCTTCAGTCGTCAGCTCGCGGTCTACGCGCTTGGTGGGTGCATAGTCGGCTTTGGTTTTGGCGGGAAGCTTGTAAGTGAGGGCACAATCCAGGCGCACGGGAGCAGTTAGATCGCCGGAGTGAGGCGCGACGCGCTCAAAGTTCAGGTAAGAGACGGGGTCCAGGTCCGGCGTATCGATCAGGGTGTGGATACGGTCCACGAAGTCCTGAAAGTCCTCTAGCGCGATGCCCTTGCTAATGCGATAGCGTTTGGAGATCTCTTTAGCAGCTTCTTCAGGTGGGGTGCCCTTGATGAAGTGATATGCGTATTCAGTGGCCGTAGGGTTGAGATGCAAAATGGTGGAGGCGTTGACAACCAGAGTTCCGGAGCCATCCTTTCGCAAGCGCAGGTGCAAGCGATAAGGCTCTCCATCTTCTGGCGCGGCCTGCATATGATGTGTGCCTTCAGGCAGGGGTTTGACATTCGAGAATTGGTCAGCAAGACGGTTGAAGATTTTCATAGTTCCTCCTTATCCCCCTCTCCTGTTAGGTTAGGAAAGGGGCTAGGGGTGAAGTCATTTCACATAATATCCAACATCAAAAAAGAACAGGACAAAATATCCGATTAACAGGATAACCCAGCCAACAAGCTGAATCATATCCATCAGTGCAGACCAGGAGAGTGAAAAATTCTCCTGGATGGTCTCGATGATGCTTTCCATATTATCGAGCTTGGTATGCACGGTTTCTTTCCAGGTATCGAGGTAGAGTTCGTTGCGGATAACCTCGTACAATTTGGATGTATACCAATCACCGATCATCAACAGGTTCTGGTCAGTATGTTCAAAATCGAGCATCAATTCCAGTCGCAATTGCACGATACGGCGAAGCTTGCTCCGTGTTGATGGGCCGGGGCGCAAGGTTTTGCTTGGATTCTCACGGAACTGGGTTGCGATCTCTCGCAGGCTGGCATCTACACTCTTATCGAGCATACGGTAACGAAGCAGTTGGTAGTTGCCAACCTTGAGCAGTTCGATGTCCGATTGAAAATCGCCATCCGGGGCGACGATGACCGCGCCATCCCAATCTACGATAGTGAGATCATCTTTCGAATAGCGCACACGCGATGTCAAAATCTCTTCAATCTCCACTTCATCCAACGTTTCGCGCTGCGGGCGGATAAAATGTGCCAACTGTTCCGAATGCTCATCCACAAATGTATCAGAAGTGGCCACGTCCTTGAGCATTAAAATAATGTATTCTTCGAACAGCCCGTCTTCCAGAAAATTTTCCGGGACAAATTGCACCAACAGGGCTTCCTCGATGCGTTCTCGCTGTTGAATGGCGTTCGGGTTGAGAACGTCCATCATCGGAAATTTACATTCGATCACCTGGATGTGGTCATCATACCTTTGCCGGGTAACATAGACCTCAACGCCTTCTGCCTGGACTTTGGCCTGCCCCAACGTACTGACAGAGATGTCTATGGGTTGGAAGTAGGGCGCATCCTTGAGCCCACGTATTTGTTCCGGCGGTTCGGTCGTTTTCTCGACTGCGTCTGGAAAACAAAGGATGTAGCACAATTCAGCGGTAATCGACATCAATCCTGTTCTTAACTCAAAGATACAACTGGCAGTTCAATGCCAGACTTTTCAAGTTGATTCTCAAACTGCAGTGGACAACCACCGCCGCATTCGGCCACCAATCCGCAGCCATCGCATTTGGCGGGCAGTTCCTTGCGCTCACGTAATTGGATCGAGAGATCATGATTCCAGATCGAATCCCAATCGTCATCAAGCATATTGCCCAACGGCGTGTAATAAGATTGACAGGGCAGCACATCGCCATTTGACTCGATGCACATGCTGTATAACGCCGCGCTGCAACCCTTGACACCCAGGTTCTGTTGGGTGGGATCGAACTCGCAGTATTGCGTGGGCGTGTACCAGATCAGTTTCTGGCCGCGTGCTTCGGTCTTCTGAATGGCAACATCTAAAATGGGCTGTAACTCGCTCTCAGCCAGGCCTGTACCAACCGTCAGACCGTTACCGGAGTAGATGAGCGCGTTCAGGCCAATGGTAGGCACACCGACATCTGCCAGGAAATCGAGCGTATTTGGGATAGTATCGACATTGGTACGTAACATGGTGGTATTCGTCATCACGTACAGCGGACTATTGAGCACATTCTTCAACCCTTTGATGGTCTGGTTGAAGGCGCCCTTCGCGCGCATCATCTCATCGTGGGTGCCTGCTTCACAGGATTCGACCGTGATCTGAACGTGGTCCAGGCCTGCTTCCACTAATTGAGCTACGTATTTTTCGTCAGCCAGGCGACGCGCGTTGGTGTTCAAGCCGGTAATCTGCCCGTTGGCCTCGGCGTGTGCGATCAGTTCTGGCAGGTCTTGGCGCAGGGTAGCTTCGCCGCCGGTGAAGACGATGTGCGGTACACCCAAATCCCACAGCTTATCCAGGATGCCCTTCCAGGCGGCGGTGGTCAACTCGGGAAAATCGCGTTCACGGGCGTTGTAGCAGTGCGCGCAATCGTTGTTGCAGCGATAGGTGATCGCCAGATCCATGCGATAGGGCGCGGACGGACGCGCGCTGAAGGGCATGATGGTATCCAGTTCCAGTTCGTGCACGGGGCAGGCGCCATCTGGGCGAAGTAACCCATCCAATTGCAACTGGATGCTTGCTAAATCATTTTGCGCCTGGCTCGCGCTGACGCGATATTTGCGCTGGATGGCTTTAACCGCATCTTTTTTATCTGCTTCTTCCAGGATGAACCAGGCCATCAGGGCCGCGGTCGGGTTCAGGTGCATGACCCGGTTAGCATTGACTACCAGCGTGCCATGCCCGTCAGCATCAAAGCGCAGATGGACGCGGGATTTCTCATCCGCACTCTCACGCAGGTAATGATACAAACTAGCCGAAGGTTCATAGGCCATAAGCTGCGGTCGTTTGGTGATGCTCTTGAGTGTATCTAAGAAAGTCATAGTACCTCTAAATAATGTTTGCTTACCACTAAATTATCTACCTCCACCGGCACATGCGCAAGCACAGCCGGCACAGGCGCAGGCGCAAGCACATCCACCTCCGCCGCTGCGACTACCGCTGCTGGTGGATTTGGGGATCGGGTTGGTCTTGTTGGTTACGCGGCTGGTGAAGTCGCTCACGTTGCCAATTACTTTTTGTGAAAAGTTTTGTGTCCCACTGACAACTGAAGCCGCGAAGGCTGCGCCAGGCAAACCAGTGGAGCGCGCTGAAGGCACCGAACCGCCTACCGAAACGGGGCGCGACGTGCCAACCGAACGCCCATAACCGGGATCATAGCGTCCCCACCACATGGGAACAAAGACCGGCCCGGTGAAGGTGCGGCGCGTACGCTCATCGTAATCCTTATCAAGCATAGTCCATTCCATGGCATCATCGAAAAGTTTGCTCTGTACTTCGGGCGTATCCGCGGCAGCGATCTGTGACCAGGCGCGTTCCATGATGTTTTTGTAATAGGCAACCGTCTCTTTGCGGCTGAAGCCCTTCATTTTTTGTGAAACCGCTTTGACCAGATTTATGGTCATTTCCTGTAAGCCACCCCGGCGCTGCTTAACGTTCGCAGTTGGGTCGAAAGCCAACAGGAACTGCTTTTCGTATTCATGCAAACCTTCAGGTAACGGATCAGTGATCTTAAGTTTGAGCGGATCACGGGTTACCACTTCGGCAGCTTCTTTCTTGATAACGCCGAACAGGATCATGGTCATGACTTTATCGAGCGGCTGTTCCATCAGGATGGCAGCTTCGACGGCTGTCAATCCGCGCTTGATACCATGTCCCTCAATAGAAATCTTGGGAGGTAAATACTTCAGCTTACGACGTCGCCCATTGATGATACCGACGATAGGCATGCCAAAGAACATGAAAGCGAAGAAACCGCAACAACCCAAATTTATGAGGGTGTCGAAATTAATGGACGGAGCCGTAAAGACAGGTTCCGTTTGGATAGCGGAATCAGGCACATATTTCTTGGGAAACGAAGCGCCGAACTCGTAAATAGAATGGGCATTGCCACTGGGATTGTTCCATGTGTAGGTTACACGTCCGTTACTGTCTAGCGCTGTTGCAGGTTCAGACGGGAATCCAGAGGGCGCGCCGTGCCATTTAGGTTCCTCCGTTCCTACGCCGGGTGGCAAATGGAAGATGACTGTCACATCTGTGCTGCCAGTGACGTACTGGCTGCCAAAATAGGTCGGCGAGAAAACGGCGCTGGCGTAGGTCTCATCGTCACTGTCTGTATACAGCACATTATCGATTTGTCCCACCCGTACGTGGACTGTGCCGCGGCTTCCCGGACCGATGGCCTGATTGCCCAGCACAACGGCGAATCCAGAGCCTATACCCTGATACTCTCCACGATCGACACTGACTGCCGAGCCGTTCACATCCGCGCTGACAGAGCCCATATCGAAGGAGCTGTTTGGCATGCCCATGTCCACAAAGTCGATGACGTGAGCACCGGCCTGGTTGACAAATACCAGGGTGTAGTCGAGCGCAAGTGTGCCATCCTCGTTCCAGTATACGTGGACAGTTTCTTCCTCAACGCCGAAAAAGTAGTCCTGCGCCAGTGCGTTGACAGGCAACGCCAGGGCAATGAGTACAACGATGAGGGAAGCGAGAAGTCTTTTATACATGAGATCTCCTTGCCAATTTACGATTCCAGTGATGCACTATGCACAGGAGTGACCGTAAATCAAAAATCTTCAATCGTAAATGAATTTACCACTTGGGTTCTTCTGTGAGTTGATAGGCAGTATCACAATAAGGGCAATTGACCATTGGAGCACCGTTAACTAATTTGACATTATCACCAGTTAGTGATCCACCACAGGAGCGACATTTCATTTCTTCTATTTGTGTGTCTCCGGGCAGGTCAATTTTGACTTCTTGAATGATCTCAGTTTTTTGTCCGCGCATGGCCAGGTAGATAAGGCCTGCACCGCCCCCGAAGAACAACACGCCCACACATCCAAAGCCAATGCCAAAGGTCAGCCAGTTGGAATCGCCCTGAGATGATGTGGAACCGATCACATTCAAAACGCCATAGCCAACCAAACATAACCCGATCAAGAATAAGATGCCTGCTCCAATGTATAGCATTGTTTTCGACATAAGGCCTCCTGGTCAATGAGTTCTTTTTTATATATACGCTAAACCTTTTCTAATGTAGCATTTTCTCCCCCTTTCAGCAAATGACTTTTGTCTCTATTTTGACCTATTTTGGTCAGAAAAGAAAAAACCCGCTGAATCTTAATTCAACGGGCAATAGAACTCAACTGATTTTGAGCCACGGAGTCACGGAAACACAGAGAGAAATAATAACCCTGTGTTTCTGCGTCTCTGCGTTTATTCTTTATTTACAAATTTTTCTCCAACCCATACACTTGCGCAGTGGGCAACACTACCAGGATGCCGGTATTCGGCTTGGTCAACTCACCGACCACCTTCTGGGTTGCATCCACGATCTTATTCAACATTTCATCGTCTTTTACAATTGTGAACAAGGTGCGATGATAATCTTCCACGCGCTTGTAGAAATCATCGAGGCCCGGCATGAGCGGGATGTCATCGCGAAATACTCCATTACTCAAGCGATGCATGCCGGTGCTGGACAACACAGTCGCGCCGCCAGTTCCGGCTTTTTCCCAGGCATCCAGCAAATCTTCGAGTTTATCGGGGTTATCTAAAACGAACAGGATCAGGTACATGATTATGCCTCCTTCCCTTCAGCGGAAAGTGTTTCTCCAGATGT
>Ga0209536_100014703_pt1 | contig 11219 bp, 7 predicted proteins | sample DeeMarSeWOR28_12_FD_187461 | JGI IMG/M metagenome (GOLD analysis project Ga0209536, IMG submission 187461) | Marine sediment microbial communities from White Oak River estuary, North Carolina - WOR-2-8_12 (SPAdes) (version 2) | ecosystem: Environmental > Aquatic > Marine > Intertidal zone >... | reverse complement strand
ACTCAACCTAGGTGACTAGGTAGGAGGAGTCCATACATTGGGTCGGAAACAGCTATAAGCCCCTACCAGAAGCGCATGGCCGCTATGCGGCAAATAGCGGAACTCCGCAGATAAACGCGATAGGCTTGTACTTGGCAAGCCGCCCTTACGAGGCCCAGATGCACTTCATCGCATTGGATGTCCAGACCGCCATGGCTGACCGATGCCACAGCGGCGGCTTCGATGGCCTCCTGTTCACTCAACGGCGGCAAGATGCCTGGCAATCGCGATGCCAGCATGGTCTTGCCCGTACCGGGCGGGCCTTGATCTTATGGTTCCTAAGAACACCCGTACAGAAGTCATACACTGAGAGGTTGGCGGTCTACTGTTTTGTGAGCCGCCACCGCTGTGTATCGTTGTTTTGCGCCGTTCGAGTGACCAACCGCCAATCCTGACTATCGTTTTCATGAGCGTCGACGAATCGACCGTTCACTTTTTGCTGGATGGTGTAAACGCCTTGAGACACCTTGGTGACAATCCAACGCTGGGTATCGTTGTTTTGAGCTGGTCTGGTGACTAGCCGAAAGTCCTGGTCTTGGGTCTCATGCGCGTCAACAAACCTTCTATTGCTCTTTTGTTGAATCGTATAGACATCTCCATTGATTCTGGAAAATATCCATCTTTGTGTATCGTTGTTCTGTGCCGTCCGCGTAACCAGCCGCCAATCCTCTCGGCTGTGCTCGTGGGCATCGACAAATCGTCCGGTGCTGACCTGCTGAATCGTATACACGCCCGGCAAAAGAGGCGCAGCGGCCTCGAGTTCCCGTTGCCTTCGGAGTTCCTCCTCCCGGCGCTTCCGCTCCGCTTCCAGCCGAGCCTGGTGCGCCGCTGCCTCTTCCTCCTGTCTTCGGACCTCTTCCTCCAGTTCGGCCTGCCGTGCCGCGGCCTCCTCCCGCTGCTTGCGCAGTTCTTCCTCAAGTTCGGCTTGACGCGCTGCTGCCTCTTCTTGTTGATTACGCAGTTCTTCCTCCAGTTCAGCCTGCCTCGCTGCAGCCTCCTCCTGCCTTCTGCGCTCCTGCTGTTGGCTGAGCTCGGCCTCCAGTTCGGCCTGTCGTGCCGCGGCCTCTTCTTGCTGCTTGCGCAGTTCTTCCTCCAGTTCAGCCTGCCTTGCGGCAGCCTCTTCCTGCAGTATGCTCTCTTCCTGGAGATCCACATCTCCAATGCCGCCCACGCTTTCCGCGCTATCACCGATCCCCTGTTCGGACTCGGGCGAGGTGCCGATGCTAGTCAGCCGAGTGAGAATCTGATCCGAGGCGGTCAAGGAAAGAATTATCAATGCCACGCCGACCACGCCGATAACGGCACGCGCCACGGTGCTACTCGTCCCTATCTCGAGCTCTTTTGCTTTGACCTGACCAACTAGACCTATGAGTAGCAGTAGGATGCCGAATACCAGCAGTGCGGTTTCATAGTTCACAAGTAGTCTCTCCTGGTCATGCCCCATCCAATTGACAGCCGCGGCGGATGGACGATTGCAGTTTTCTTACCGGTTCATGTTTAGTATTGCACAGTGAGGCTGCGCAGGCTTCCCCGTCAAGTTTTCAGATAAAGGGGCCGGATACATTTAGCCAAGGAACTCGGCAAACTTGCGTTAGTCATGTATGGGCTCCTTCTAGAGCGTTTTGGTCAACACTCAACCTAGGTGACTAGGTAGGAGGAATCCATACATTGGGTCGGAAACGGCTATTAACCCCCGCCAGAAGCGCATGACCGCTTCCTCGCGGAAAGCAGGCCTTATTTAGGGCCGCAGCCGTTAGCCGCTAATAGCTGTTTCCGGCCACAGGCGCAATTTCTGAAGCTGGAGCAAGCGCTCCAATCACCAGGCGTAGGCAGCCGGCGCCTCACCACCCGGGCCAGGGAAGATCTCGCCCAGCTTTTGCATGATTTCATCGTCCAGTTCGATCGAAGTTGCGCGCATGGCGCTTTCCAGCTGCTCCATGGTACGTGGCCCGATGATGGGGGCTGTCACGACCGGGTTATGCAGCAGCCAGGCGATCGCAACTTCACCGGGCGGGTGGCCGAGTTCTTTGCACAAGGCCTCATAGCGTTCCAACTGGTCCCGTTTTTTGTTGACCTGTTTCGCAAACTTTTCGTCCGTGCGGCGGCCGGTTTCCAGTTTTTCGAGTGCTCCGCCCAGCAGGCCGCCGCCGAGGGGGCTCCAGGGGATCATTCCGAGTCCGTAATGCCGGCAAGCGGGAATGACCTCGAGTTCGACTGTGCGGTTATCCAGGTGATAGATGCTTTGCTCGCTGACCAGGCCCATCAATCCACGCCTGGAGGCTTCCTGGCAGGCCGTCGCGATGTCCCAGCCGGCGAAATTGCTGGATCCCACGTAAACGACCTTGCCCTGCTTCACCAGCGTGTCGAAACTCTGCCAGGTCTCGTCCCATGGGCAATCCCGGTCGATATGGTGCATCTGATAGAGGTCGATCCAGTCGGTCTGCAGACGGGTCAGGCTACCTTCGCAGTGTTTGCGGATCTTATAGGCGCTCAAGCTGGTCCCGTCGCTGTTCACTTCCGGCAGATTGGCCTTGCGATCGACCGGATTGTAAACCTTGGTCGCCAGCACCACCGCGTCGCGCCGCCCGCCACCCTGCGCCAGCCAGCGACCGATGATCTCTTCGGTGGTTCCGTGTTCTACAGACCAGCCATACACATCGGCGGTATCGAAGAAATTGATGCCGAGCTCCAGCGCCCGGTCCATGATTTTGAAGCTGTCCTCCTCCGAGGTATGCCAACCGAAGTTCATCGTTCCAAGGCAGAGGTTGCTGACCAGGACACCGTGCTTCCCGAGGCGTCTGTGTTCTATCGACATATCTCGATCCTTCCAGTTTGGTGGGTGGGTTGAACTAATTGAGCACACAGCGCTTGACGGAGGCAAGTATTGCCAATGGGACCTCTGACTTACCTCAACACGCGGGGCCGATGGTAGCCGTGTGCGCAATCTCCCACTGTTTAACCTCGCCGTCGACAGCAAGCTGCGCGCTTGCGACCCGGAACAGTCATGAGCCCTGTGATAATCTGAATCGCCGAAGAAGATTTCAACGCAACATCGATAAAGAGGGCAACCTATGTCATTCAACCGCAGACGCTTTATTCAGACAAGCGCCGGTGCAATAGCCGGTCTATCGCTATGGGGTTGTGGCCGGGATTCCTCCCCGGCAAACGCTGGGTCGAAGGGATCCCGGACAACCGTTTTCCTGAATGGGACCGTGCTTCCCGTCGACCATGCCTTCTCCGAACACTCGGCTATTGTGATCAAAAACGGACGCATTCTTGCCGTTGGCAGCGACGAGGACATGCAGTCATTGGCGGGCCGTGACGCGGAAACCATTCAGCTGGACGGACGCGTCTTGCTTCCCGGCTTCATCGAGCCACACATGCACTTCGCGCTGATGGCCGGCCTTGGCTATCTGCGTGACATCGGCCCGTTTGAAAACCCTACGTTCGACGATGCGTTGAAAGCCATTCGCGAGATCAAGAACAGCAGTGCCGGGGACTGGGTCATGGCGCGCCAGTTCGATCCGATATTGCTCGAACCGCCACGCGACCTGACGATCCGCGAGTTGGATGAGATCGCTCCGAATCAGCCAGTTTTCGTCCTGAACGCCTCTGGCCACATTGCCTACGTCAACAGCAAGTCACTCGAGATGGCAGGTATCACGCGCGACTCGACGGATCCACCTGGCGGCGAGATTGGGAGGTACCAGGATGGCGCTCCAAATGGAGTCTTGTACGGGCAAGCGGCGTTTATGAATGTTTTGCTGCTAAACCAGCAAGTCACTGATCGTATGCAGTCGGGGTTCGTTCAGGCTGGCCGGGAAGTCGGTGACCAAGCCGCAGCTCTTGGCATAACAACCTTGTGTGACCAGGCGACTGGTGGCCTGGCCGGTCCGGCAGAACTCGATTCCTATCGCACCATGTTCGAAGGTGGCCAGATGAAGTCACGTATCAGGGCCTATGCTTATAGCGAGCAGCCGGGATGGGATGAGGCCGGAATCTTGCCGGGCTACGGCGATGCGATGATGCGCGTTGTCGGTTGGAAAATCGTGACAGACGGCTCGAACCAGGGCTTCACCGGCCGCCAACGCGAGCCCTATTACACTAATGATACGGTCGGGATTTTCTACGTCGAACCAGACGCGTTGCGCGAGATGGTTATCGATCGGGGCAGGCGGGGCTGGCCACTCTCGATGCACGGCAACGGTGATGCGGCGATCGATAGCATCCTCGACGCCACGGAGGCTGCCCGGGATGCAGGTGTCGACGTTCGTTCCCTGCGCTGCCGAATCGAGCATTGCTCCATTCTCCATGACGATCAGATCGAGCGCATGACGGCACTCGGTATGGTTCCCAGCTTTCTGATCAATCATGTCCACTACTGGGGACATGTCATGCGTGACGAGGTGTTCGGTCCTGAGAAGGTGCAGTTACTCGATCGATGCCAGTCTGTCGAAAAAGCCGGTCTGAACTGGGTGATGCACACAGACGCCCCGGTTTCTCCGCTCGGAACATTACACAAGATTCGAGCTGCCGTCGCGCGGGATCTCTGGGCAGAGCCCGAAACGATACTGGCGCCCAACGAACGCGTCAGTGTCGAGGCCGCGATCAGGGCGGTCACCCGCAACGCAGCATGGGCCTGCCATTCCGAGCACGAGATCGGCAGTCTGGAGCCGGGCAAGCTGGCCGACTTCGTGATTCTCGATCAGGATCCGCGCAAAGTCGAGCCTACCGCGATATCGGACATTGGGATCAGCGAAACATGGATGAACGGGGGGCGTGTTCACAATAGTTGATATCGGTTTGAACACGTTGCGGCGTATTTGCCGCCAACGCAAAAAGATGCTCCCCAAAGGGAGCATCTTTCAAAACTAGCCTAATGATTGGCGTCAATGCCAAATCGAGGTCAATTACGACTGGGTAAGTATCCTTCAGACCTGCAGAAGTGTTGGATGAAATCAGAATAAAAATCGTTACCGCGGCTGGCGCCGCATGGCCTGCTCCCACGGGTTGCAAGCTTCCCTGCTCTGGCGGAAACCCAGGACCCGCCTTTTTTAGACCATAGCAAGGACATCAACTTTTGCCGCCGGCTTGACCGCGGGACTTGCGCGGCCAGGGCAATTCCCCGATTCTGGAAGGGGCAACCGACGATCGCCGAGCCGATGACCGCACCCGTCACCATAGCCTTCCTGGCCGGCTTGCTGCCGATCCTGGCGGCGCACGCCGCTTATCTCCTGAACATCCACGCGGGAACGGACCTCGCCGCCGAGTTCATCTGCATGCCTTACCTCGACGGCTGCGTCTCGGTCAGCCGAGCGGCCCGTTCAGGTCCGGGCCTGCACCTGTTCCGGGCACTGATGCTGCCCTCCGCGGTCCTGCTGCTGCTCAGCTGGGAGTTCATCCGGGAGTGGTTGCGCGGCCTGCAAGCCTGCAGCCGCCGGCGGGCAATGACGATCAGCGTTCTCGGCGTGATCGGCGGCTTCTTCCTGGTCTTCTACGCCACGTGGCTGGGCACCGAGGGCGAGTGGTACCGCTGGCTGCGGCGCTACGGGGTCATCTTCTATTTCGGCGGCACGGCGCTGGCGCAACTGCTGCTGGTCTGGGTGCTGTGGCCGGAACGCGCCCGGCTGGCCGGCGGACGTCTCGCCGGGCCGGTCGTCGTGTTGACCGCGCTGGTCAGCCTGCAGTGGGCGCTGGGCGTGTTTTCGGCCTTCAAGCGCCTGATCTTCGACGACCCGCAATTAATCGATCGCCTCGAGAACATCATCGAGTGGTGCTACGCCCTGCCCATGGCGACTGGATTCATCGTCGTCGCCTGGATGTTCAGCCGGACGGGGTTTCATGCCCGGTTTCATCTGGGCGATGGGCAATGAACACATCGCGGCTGAAGCCGCTCCCACCAACAGGCGCTCCTACAGTCGCGCCTCTACCCAGGACTTGATGTTCGCTTCCAGCACGCTCAGCGGCACGGCGCCCTTGCCCAGCACCTCGTCGTGGAAAGCGCGTATGTCGAAACCATCGCCCAGCTTTTCCGTGGCGTAGGCGCGCAGTTCCTTGATCTTCAACTCGCCGATCTTGTAGGCGAGAGCCTGGCCGGGCCAGACGATGTAGCGGTCAACTTCCACCACGATGTCGTGTTCGCTCTTGCCGGCGTTCTCCTTGAAGAAGTCGATGGCCTGTTCACGGGTCCAGCCGAGGTAATGCATCCCGGTGTCCACCACCAGGCGAATGGCGCGCCACATCTCGTAAGTGAGTTGGCCAAACTTCGAATACGGGTCCTGGTAAAAACCCATCTCCTCGCCGAGGCTTTCGGAGTACAGGCCCCAGCCTTCCACGAACGCGGTGTAGGACGGGTTCTGGCGGAACCAGGGCTGGCCTTCCAGTTCCTGCTGGATCGAGATCTGCAGATGATGCCCCGGCACCGCCTCGTGCAGCGTCAGCGCCTCCATTTCCCAACGCGGGCGGGTGTCCAGCGCATACGTGTTGGCGAAGAAGTAGCCCGGCCGCCCGGCTTTCAGCGAACCGCGCTGGTAATAGGCGGTGGTCTGGGAAGGGGCGGCATAATCGGGCACTTCAATGACGCCATAAGGCGTGCGGGGCAGGATTCCAAACAGCCGGGTCAGCTCGGGATCGGCGCGCTTGGCGATGTCGCGGTATTCGCGCATCAGGTCGTCCGCCGTCGCGTGGAAAAACTGCGGGTCGGTGCGCAGGAACGTCAGGAAGTCCTGGAAACTCCCGGAAAAACCGGTGGACTCGATGATGGCCTCCATCGCGCCGCGGATGCGCCTTACTTCCGCGAGCCCGATCTCGTGGATCTGCTGCGGGGTCAGGTCGGTCGTCGTGCGCACGGCCACGTTGTGGGTGTACCAGGCCTCGCCGTCCGGCAGGTCGCGGGCGGCGATCGATTTGCGCGCGCCGGGCAGGTACTCGTTCTCGGTGAACTCGAGCAGCCGCTCGTAGGCCGGCACCACCTGCTTGCGGTAGACCTCGGCCGCCCTCTGGCGCAAGGCCTCCGCCTGCACCGGATCGACCGTGGCCGGAAGGTCGGCAAAACCACTGAGCAGCGGGCTCCGGGCGGCGTCATCCACCAGTTGGTTGCGGATCTGCTGTGGCACGTCGCGTAGGGTCACCCGCGGCGGCGTGACGCCGGCCTCCAGACCGTTGCGCAGCAAGACGATGGACTGGTCTACATAGGCCGGCAATGCCTCCATGCGCGCAATCTGGTTTTCGAGCTGGCCGGGAGTCGCGTTGGGCATCATTGCGAGCAGGCGGGACAGGAACTGCTGAGGCCCACTCATCTGGTTCATTTGCAGCAGTTCCTCGGGAAATCGCAGGCCGTCGACCTGCCTCTGGACCGTATCGCGCAACAGGTCATAGTTGACGCGCTCCGCCTCCGGAAGTGCCGAGCGGTCGATGCTCGAGAGCAGCGCGAGCGAGTCCTTGTTCGCCCGCCGGCGCCGCTGCACGCCGTCCTGCGAAAGGTCGGTCAGGCGGTCCTGGCCGCGAGGATCGCCGAGCCCGGTGGCGAAACCGGGATTCTCGAGCATGGTCAGGTCATAACTGAGCGTGTAGAAACGTTGCAGCCGCTGCTCGTCGCTGAGCCCCTCGTCGTTGCGGGTCAGGCTCCTGATTTCGTCGTGGAGGGCGGTGACTTCCTCCAGCCAGTCGGCGGAAGCGGGCGCGGAGAGGAGAAGGAACAGCGACATCGCTATGATCACATTATGCATGAGAAATACCTTGTATCTACCTGTAATATATTGTGTATTGTAGGAGCGGCTTTAGCCGCGATTGTTTTCTATCCCCTGATTGTGTTCAAAAACCATCGCGACTAAAGCCGCTCCTACGGCGCAATAGAGCCTTCTTTTCATCTTCGGGGAGGAAGGCCATCTCCAGCGCGTTGGCCTGCGCCCGGCGGGTCATTGCCGGCGTCAGCCCGGCGGCGGGCGCCGCCACCTCGTATTCGTGCCGCAGGTCGATGCCGCTGATCGCGGGATCGTCGGTGTTGAGGTTGGCCAGCAGCCCGGCGTCCAGGATGCGCCCGATCGGGTGGTTGGCGTAATCGTCCACGACACCGATATGGATGTTCGACGTGATGTTGACCTCCAGCCCGATCCGGTGCTCGGCCAGGTAGTCCACCAGTCCGGGATCCTGCAGGGAATGAATCCCGTGTCCGATCCGGGTGGCGCCGAGTTCCCTTATCGCCGCCCAAACGCTCTGCGGACCGTCGGCCTCGCCGGCATGAACGGTCACGGCCAGGCCGGCGTCGCGGGCCCGCCGGAAATGCTCCCTGAAGCGTCCGGCCGGAAACTTCTGCTCGTCGCCGGCCAGGTCGATGGCCACCAGGTGATCCCGGTGCGCCAGCAGCGCGTCCAGTTCCCGGTGGCAGGTCTCGGTGTCGTACGTGCGGCTCATGATGCCGATCATCTGCGCGCGCACCCCCGTATCCCGTTCGGCGGCCACGATACCGTCGGCCACCGCCTCGACCACGCCGGCCGGGTCGAGCCCGTGGGTCTCGGCCATGAACCAGGGGCTGAACCGCAGCTCGATGTAGTCGATACCCTCGCGCCTGGCGTCTTCCACGTTTTCGTAGGCCACTCGGCGGCAGGTATCGAGGTCGTGCAGGATGGCCGTCAGCCACCGGAACCGGCCGATGAAGTCCATCAGGCCGGCGGCCTTGCCATCCACCACCACGTGCGGCCGGAGCGACTCCAAATCGTGGCCGGGGAGTTCGATGCCCTGCTCCGCTGCCACTTCGAGGATGGTCTCCAGCCGGATGGCGCCGTCCAGGTGGCGGTGCAGGTCGATCAGGGGCAGGCGGTCATCGATCCAGGAAAGCTCGTTCATCGGCCCATCGTCGCGGACAAAGCCGGTATTCTGGCATGAATCCCCGGCCGGTATATACTCTGGCGGATTGCCAAGGAAGCACCACACCGCCCATGAACAACTACTGCAACAACATCCTGGAGACCATCGGCAACACGCCGGTCGTCAGGATCAACCGGCTGGCCCCGCCGGGCATTGACCTGTTCGTCAAGGTCGAATCCTTCAACCCGATGGCCTCGGTCAAGGACCGCATGGCGCTCAGCGTGATTCAGCAGGCCGAACGCGACGGGGCCCTGAAGCCCGGCCAGACCGTGGTCGAAGCCACCAGCGGCAACACCGGCATCGGCCTCGCCATGGTCTGCGCAGCCAAGGGCTACCCTCTGGTGCTGACCATGGCCGAGAGCTTCAGCATCGAGCGCCGCAAGATCCTGCGTTTCCTGGGCGCGAAAGTCGTGCTGACACCGGCCGAACTGAAGGGCAGCGGCATGCTGGCCAAGGCCGTGGAACTCGCCGAGACCCATGGGTGGTTCCTGGTGCGCCAGTTCGAGAACGAGGCCAACCCCGACGCCCATACGCGAACCACCGCGCTGGAGATCCTCGACGTGTTCCGCGCGCGCCAGCTGGACTACTTCGTGACCGGCTACGGCACGGGCGGGACGCTGAAAGGGGTGGGCCGGGTGCTGAAGCAGAAGAGCCCGCACACGAAGATCGTCGTCTGCGAGCCGGACAATTCGCAACTGCTCGGCAGCGGCATTGCCCAGAAGCGCCGCGACGACGGCTCCCCCGATGGCAGTCATCCGAATTTCCGCCCGCACCTGATGCAGGGCTGGACGCCGGACTTCATCCCCAAGCTGACCGAGGATGCGGTCGCGATGCACCTGGTCGACGAAATTCTGCCGATCGACGGCAACCAGGCCTTGGCGATGGCGCGGGAACTGGCCAGGCAGGAGGGCATCTTCTCCGGCACCTCGGGCGGCGCCACGTTCGCCGGCGCGATGAAAGTGGCCGCAAAGGCGCCGCCGAACTCCACCATCCTGTGCATGCTGCCCGACACCGGCGAGCGTTACCTCTCCACCCCCCTGTTCGACGGCATCCCCGAGCAGATGACGGAAGAGGAGTTGGAGATTTCACACTCCACGCCCGGCTATCGCTTCGACGTCAAGGCCCCGCCGGCGCCTTCCCCCGAGTCGCAACCCCCCGAACAGGCTTCACCCGGGGCCGACGCCTTCGTGGACGAGGTTGTCAACGACCCGGACCAGCCGGTCGTGTTGTTCGCTTTGGAATGGTGCGAGTTCTGCTGGGCCGTCCGCAAGCTGTTCAAGGAACTGGGCATACCTTACCGTTCCGTGGATCTCGACTCGGTGGCCTACCAGGAGGACGACTGGGGCGGCCAGATACGCGCCGCGCTGCGCTCGCGGCTGGGCAGCAACACTATCCCGCAGATCTTCGTTGGCGGGGAGCACCTTGGCGGCGCGACCGACACGTTCGAGGCCTACAAGTCAGGCGAGTTGCAGCGGCACCTGGAAAAGGCCGGCATCGAGTGCGGCGACCTGGGCGACAAGGATCCTTTCGAACTGCTGCCCAACTGGCTGCACAAGCGATGAGACCTGCTTGGCAGGAGCGGCTTCAGCCGCGATGGTTTTAGCCGGACGGGGCCATCGCGGCTAAAGCCGCTCCTACACCGCTGCTACATGCGCTCAGTTCAAGCCACGGATTTCGAGCAGCGGCTCGATGGTCGGATCCTGGCCGCGAAAGTCGCGGTACAGGATGTCGGCGTCCCGCGACGAACCGGCCTCGTAGACATTCTCCTTGAGGCGCTGCGCCAGTTGCGGGTCGAAAATGTCGCCGGTGGCCTTGAACGCGGTGAAACCGTCGGCGTCCAGGATTTCGGACCAGAGGTAGGCGTAATAGCCCGCCGAATAGCCGCCCGCGAAAATGTGGGCGAAGTACGGGCTGCGATAGCGGGTCTCGATTTCCGCGGGCTTGCCATAGGCCGTCAGCACCTGGTTCTCGTAGCTCACGACGTCCTCCACCGCGGCCGCCTGTTTCGGCGTCAGGTCGTGCCACTTGAGGTCCAGCAGTGAAGCCGCGATGTACTCGGTCGTCTTGAAGCCCTGGTTATGGTTGTTCGCGAGGCGCATGCGCTCGACCAGTTCGCCCGGGATGACCTCACCTGTTTCGTAGTGACGCGCGTAGATCTCGAGCATCTCGGGTTCGGTGGTCCAGTGCTCCAGGATCTGCGCGGGAAACTCCGTGTAGTCGCGCGGGCCGCCGGACGTGCCTGCGAACATCGGGTAACGAATCTGCGTCATCAGGCCGTGCAGGCCATGGCCAAATTCGTGGAACAGGGTCTCGAC
>Ga0209536_100014702_pt1 | contig 11219 bp, 9 predicted proteins | sample DeeMarSeWOR28_12_FD_187461 | JGI IMG/M metagenome (GOLD analysis project Ga0209536, IMG submission 187461) | Marine sediment microbial communities from White Oak River estuary, North Carolina - WOR-2-8_12 (SPAdes) (version 2) | ecosystem: Environmental > Aquatic > Marine > Intertidal zone >... | reverse complement strand
TATTGTTACGGCTGCTTTAACAGCAGTTGCACAATTACAAGCGCAGGGATGTCAAATTATTGTCATGTTGTCTCATATGGGATTTGAGGCGGATAAAGCTCTAGCCCCCTATCTTTCCGGCGTCGATGCGATTATTGGTGGCCACTCTCACGATGCCCTCTCAAGCATTGAATTCGTAAGTGGGATCGCCATTGTACAGGCGGGGGAGTTTTATCATTATGTGGGAAAATTAACCCTGGTTTATGATGGAAGTGGAGTCTCAGCAGTAGACTACACCCTTCAGGAAATTTCTGCCATGATTCAGGCTGAGCCGAGCATAGATGCCATCATTCAGCAACTCAAATTAGGAATCATTGTCCAATACAGTCCGATTATCGGAGATCCTTACCAGCCTATTTCCTATGCCCCGGAGTTACTGCACAATTATCCGCAGACATCGACTCCCATGAATCCTCAGGAACCACTGGACACTCCGGTCGGAAATCTATTTACTATGGCCATGCTGGACCATGTGGCTGGTGCCGACTGCGCAATGGAACCCAATGGTCACATTGTGGAAGAAATTTATCCGGGACCGGTGACACCGGCTGATCTGTTTCGGGTGTATCCCTACGGACTGGATCCTCGCGATGGTCTGGGATTTCGTCTGGCGTCATTTGATCTTACAGGTGAACAAATTTTTGGAGTCCTTCAAGGATTAATGTTTCAAATTAATCCCCTGATTGGTGATTTTGAATATTTACCGCAATCTACCGGTTTGGATTTTAATGCCTATTATACACCCGCTGGAATTGTGTTGACATCAGTAACCATCCAGAACCAGCCCCTAGATCCGTATGCCACGTATCGAATTGTGAGTAGTGATCGAACGGTTGGATATCTAGAAGATCTGTTTCAAATCACCCCCGGTAATATTGATGTTGACTCTTTATCTATATTTCAGGTCGTGAAAGAATATGTCGAACAATATGATACTCTCAATTTTCTGAGCACCGGCCACAACTATTTACCCATTGAGGCCGGACATCCCAGCAACCCTATGATTTCTCGGACTGAGCTGCTGCCTAATTATCCCAATCCATTTAATCCGGAAACCACCATTCCGATTCGGATACCTTCACGGAGTGAGGTCGAACTGACCGTTTACAACTGTTTAGGCCAGAAGATTGACGTATTATTTGAGGGTTTTTTACCTGCAGGTAACCATGAATTTCACTGGCAGGCACTCGATGGGGGGGGATGCCCGGTTGGAAGCGGGATCTATTTTGTAAAACTGAAAACTACTCAACAGCAGTTTACCCGCAAACTAATTCTGATTCGTTAAATTTCTTCCCGCTTCGACACACATCATCAGAGGGTCTTCCCGGGCCCTCTTTTTTTATTTCTTATCATTATACATTTCAGCGGTAATTAAATAACTCCAAAAGGGTAATTTAGAGAAAACAAATCGCTTCATGTACTCGCTTAAAAGTTACTCTCCGGGAATTGCCATAAAATACACACTGCAAAAAAAAGATGACATACTATAGTTGAAGAGTTATATTTATCTTTATTTATTTTTCACGGTAAAACATCCAGTAAAATAATAATGAATACTGAAATAAACTCATAATAAAGCTAAAATCTCTAAAATTTATGTTCCGGAACTATCTTATTTTCATTGTGATATGGGGTTATTCTTCTTTCCTTCAGGCAGAACAGACTGAACAACAGCCGAGAAAGTTTAATATATTTCCTATTGCACTGTATAATTCAGACATTGGTTTTGGTATCGGTGCCAAAACTTTCTTTAAAAATTATTTTAATCAACAGGAGTCCCTGGATTTAACCGTCTTTGCCAGTTCCAAGGGACAGCAATGGTACGCGTTTCAGTTTTCTATGCCTGATTTTGAGCTCCGGCAGGGGCAGCATTATCCACTGGCATTTGATATGAGAATTGAATGGGACAAACTACTGGTTAGTAATTTTTTTGGAATCGGCAATAATACCCCGGATAACAATTTTCAATTCCCCCGGGAATTCTTCAGACTTAATCCGGTCTTCTCCCATACTTTTTCCAAACGCATCATTGCTGAACTGGGATATCAACTCACCCACTATGTCGTATATGGTTATAACCCCCAATGGGGAACCATCACGGACGATACCGCGGGAGCCCAACCGCATCTAGTGTCGTTTATTTATGGAAGTCTAAGGCTTGATACCCGTAATAGCCATATCAATCCCAACCGGGGATATCGCATCTACATAAAATCCGGATTATCACGGCAAGGATTGGGTAGTGACTGGAATTACACACTATACCGTCTCGAGACCAGTATTTACCGGAAGATTTTTGCATCAAGACATATCCTGGCTGCCCGTATTTGGCTGCAGGATATAAGTGGTACTGCCCCTTATCAGGAGCTGAGTAAAATAGGAGATGGATGGACCGCCCGTGGGTACAAAGCAGATCGATATCTGGATAATGCCATGATCCTTGCCTCACTTGAGTATCGCTTTCCCCTCTACCGGCCACTGGGCGGGGTCATCTTTAGTGATGCCGGTCGGGTTGCAGAAAATCTTGCTTCCCTGACATTCGATGACTGGCATTTCAACGTTGGCTGGGGACTACGGTACTATCTTACCACATTTCTTGCCCGCTTTGATATGGGAATCAGTAGCGAAGGGATGCGAATTTTCTTCAACTTCGGGCATGTTTTTTAAATTGCACTTCCTGACAAAAAAACTACCCTTAAACAGAACCTTTATGTAATTTAGTCGTTTAGTTTAAATAACTTTTTTATTAATCCGTCAACATCATTTGCATTTTTTAGGTAATTTTCTATGATAGGCCATCGTTTTTCAGAATATATACCACCCCATGACGGTAAATCTCCGTTTGAAACATTATTGGACTTATTTATCCAAATCCTTAACTATACCTCGGGAGATGTGGATGAAGCGCTCAGCTGGTTAAATGAACTAGATCGAAAATATCAACTGACCACGGATGATTATGGCATAGGTGATTTTATCGAAGACCTTAAAGAGAAGGGATATATCAAGGAGGATGAAAACGACAGCGGTCAATTTGTCCTGACACCCAAATCCGAACAAACCATTCGCAGACGATCCCTGGAAGAAATTTTCTCAAAATTAAAAAAGTCCGGATCCGGGAATCATCGCACCCCTTATCCGGGACTTGGGGATGAGTCCACCTCAGACCGTCGGGAATTTCAATTCGGTGATACCATGGATCAGATCGCCATGACCGAGTCCATCCGGAATGCCCAGATAAATCATGGTCTGGGCGATTTTCATCTCACCGAAAAGGATCTGGAAGTGGAAGAGCGGGAATTCAAGACCCATACTGCAACGGTTCTCATGATCGACATATCCCATTCCATGATTCTCTACGGCGAAGATCGGATTACCCCGGCCAAAATAGTCGCCATGGCACTTGCGGAGCTGATTACCACCAAATATCCCAAAGACACCCTGGATATCATCGTATTTGGAACGGATGCCTGGCCGATCGAGATCAGGGATTTGCCGTATCTGCAGGTGGGTCCCTATTACACCAATACTGTGGCCGGCCTGGAACTGGCTATGGATATTCTTCGCAGGCGCAAAACCAATAATAAGCAGATTTTTATGATCACCGATGGTAAACCCACCTGTTTAAAAGAAGGCATAAGGTATTATAAAAATCCCTTTGGACTGGATCGAAAAATTATCAACCGCACCCTTAATCTGGCAGCTCAGTGCCGCAGATTACATGTCCCCATCACCACCTTTATGATTGCCCGAGATCCTTATCTGCAACAGTTTGTACGAGACTTCACCCGGGTAAATCAGGGGCGGGCTTATTACAGTACCTTACAAAATCTGGGTGAGTTTATCTTTGAAGACTATATCCGAAACCGCCGTAAAAGGGTTAAATAATAAAATCAATATATCAGGAATTATCCGTTTTAAATTTAGCGGAAATATATTTTGAAGTTACAAGGAGTTACAGATAATGAAATTAGATCAAATAGATAAGGTAAAGACTGTGGGAGAATTGAAAGCATCCGGATATCAATCCCGCTCTATCAAAGAAGAGTTGCGCTCGAATCTTATCAGGCATATACAACAGGATAAGACCGCTTTCCCGGGCATCCTGGGGTATAATTATTCGGTTATTCCGGATTTGCAGCGAGCGATTTTAGCCCGACATAATATCATTCTGCTTGGATTACGCGGTCAGGCCAAAACCCGGATTGCCAGACAAATGATAGACCTTCTAGATGAGTATATCCCCATCATTGAAGGTTCAGAACTCAATGATGATCCATTTTCCCCGCTCTCTCGTTTTGCGAAAGATATGATGGCTGAAAAAGGCAATGATACGCCGATTCGCTGGGTTCATCGCAATGAACGTTACACCGAAAAACTGGCTACACCGGATGTCTCAGTGGCCGATTTAATTGGAGATGTGGACCCTATAAAAGCTGCTGCTCTAAAGCTGCCATATGCCGATGAGCGGGTAATTCACTTCGGACTGCTACCCCGCTCCCACCGCGGTATTTTTGTAATCAATGAATTACCGGATCTCCAGGCCAGAATTCAGGTGGCACTGTTCAATATCCTGCAGGAAGGTGATGTTCAAATCAGGGGATTTAAAATTCGGCTTCCTCTTGATATACAATTTGTTTTCACAGCAAATCCGGAAGATTATACCAATCGCGGTGCTATTGTTACCCCTCTGAAGGACCGCATTGAAAGTCAGATTTTAACCCATTACCCTAAAAATCTGCAGATTTCCCGGCAAATCACCGAACAGGAATCCAAAATTCCCGGCGCCACTAAACAAAGGGTTAAGTGTCATGATCTTATCAGAGATCTGATTGAACAGATTTCTTTTGAAGCCCGGCAGAGTGAATATATCGATGCCAAGAGTGGCGTTTCCGCCCGAATTTCCATTTCAGCACTGGAAAATGTCTTCAGTGCCGCAGAACGCCGGATGCTGATTAAAGGTGAAGATTCAACTTTTATTCGAATATCGGATTTTGTGGGAGTAATTCCGGCGATAACCGGAAAAATTGAACTGGTCTATGAAGGAGAACAGGAAGGATCTGCGAAGGTAGCTCATATTTTGATCGGGAAAGCGATACGATCCCAGTTTCCCCATTATTTTCCCAGTCCCGAAAAAATGAAACGACAGCAGGATTCAACACCCTATCAAAAGATTGTAAACTGGTTTGGTGAAGGTCAAAGCCTGGATTTACTTTGCGATGTGTCTCAAAAAAAGTATGAAGCTAGCTTGAACCAGGTTCCGGGATTAAAAGAGCTGGTCAAAAAATATCATCCCGACCTGGATAAAAATACCCAGTTACTTTACATGGAATTGGTATTGTTCGGACTGGCCGAATTTTCCTTCCTGAGTAAATATCATTTGGAGGAAGGAATTCAATTTAAAGATTTATTGAGTAGTATGCTTACCATCTCGGAAGATGATGAAGATGAAATAGATACAGAAAACTATCAGTAGAAATTTAAACAACTAATATGTTGAAGAGGAAACAATCTCAGTCAGACCAAATTAAATTCAAAATTTCAAATAATTTTCTGCTTGTAATCTCGAAGCTATACTATTAAATTTTGCAGTTAATTAATTATATATCGAATTGGAGAGTGCCAGAGATGTATGCGATTGTAGATATTCGGGGACAACAGTTCCGGGTAGAAGAAAGCCAGATTATCAAAGTACCTTTCATACAAGAGGAAATTGGAAAAGCGATAACTTTTGATAAAATTCTTCTGATGGCTGATGAAAAAAATACGAAAGTTGGACAGCCTGTTGTGAAAGGAGCTAAAGTTACCGGTAAAATTGTTGATCATGGCCGGGAAAAGAAGGTCATGGTTTGGAAGAAAAAACGCCGCAAGGGTTACCAGGTTAAAAATGGTCACAGACAACAGTTTACCAGAATACAAATTGAAAAAATCAGTTAAAGCGATATAGCGGAGGTTTATTATGGCCCATAAAAAAGGTGTCGGTAGTTCCAGGAACGGTCGCGAAAGCCAGAGTAAAAGACTAGGCGTAAAAAGATATGGTAGTGAATTCGTTACTGCCGGAAGTATCCTTATCCGTCAACGTGGAACAAAATATCATCCCGGATTCAATGTAAAAAAAGGGAAAGATGATACGCTTTTTTCGGTGGTGGATGGTTATGTAAAATTTGAAAGAAAAGATCGTAATCGTTCTCGCGTCAGTGTCTATCCAAATCTTGAAAATTAAGTTTTTATTTTCAATTTACTTTTTAAAGGAATCCCACGGGATTCCTTTTTTTATTCAATCAATTTCCACCTATAAATATTGCCCGCTTCAAGTTATAGATTTTTAATGTACTAATTAATCATATTTACCAGAGAATTCTTTTCAGAGTCATTTTGTGATAAAATTTTACCTGTCGATTATCCTCCTTATTATTTTACTATTCCTGCTCATGCTTTGGATGCGAAATAGAAGTTATCAGCATCAGATTGACACCGTGTGGTCCGAATTATCCCTACCCAAAAAGGGTCAGACTATTTACCATGAAGATTCAATCACAGATTTACCTCCCGTAGTACAAAAATACTTTAACCATGTTCTGATACCCGGAACATTCAAAGCCAGCGGTGTGGAGGTTGAAATGAAGGGTGAAATTAAACTCAGCCCCTCTTCAGACTGGATTCCTTTTGAGGCGCAGCAGATTATTCGCGGACGGGAGGGTTTTGTATGGAAAGCACAGGCAGAGGTAAATCCCTTCATAAAACTTTCCGGAGCAGATTATTATTACCAGGATAATGCCCGCTTATATTTCTCTTTATTCAAGCTCATTCCGGTTGTGAATGTATCATCCGAAGCAGTTGCCAAATCTGCCCAAGGGCGATTGTTGATCGAGTCTCTGTGGGTCCCCTCAGCCCTTCTTCCGGGACCGGAAATTTCCTGGAATGCCCTCGATTCAACAAATATTGAAGTTAAGATTACCCTTGAAGGAGATATCTCAACCCTCACTTTTTTGTTGGGGAAATCAGGGAATCTACAGGAAATCAGCATGATGCGTTATCAAACCGTAGGAAAGGATTCCCTCGCCCTTCTCTCATTCGGTGCTTATATTGATGAGGAAAAAAAGTTCGAAAATTACACCATCCCCAATAAAATCAGGGTTGGGTGGAATTTCGGAACCCCCCGGTATGATGAATTTTTCAGGGCTGAAGTTTTGAAAGCCCGTTTTTTTTAGACCCCTGATATCCATGGACCTGATTGCCCTATTGTGATTCAAATTTTTATGATTTATATTAATATTTGGTTTGAATTTGTGGTATTCTGTTATGGCCAGATTGAATTTTCCAGAAATTTATTTGTGATTCAATTTCCATAAAAGAGAAGGAGAAAAGTTATGCCAAAAATCACCTTTTTAGGACATTCGGCATTTTACATGGAAGGAAGTAAGGGCAGAATCGTCATCGATCCGTTTCTATCAGGAAATCCCGTGGCAAAAATGAAACCGCAAGACCTTAAAGTCGATTTTATTTTGCTCACCCATGGTCACGGTGATCATCTCGGAGATGCCATTGAAATTTCTAAAGCCAACCAGGCAACCGTCATAGCGTCATTTGAACTTGCCAATTACTGTGCAAATCAAGGCGTCAGTATTCACCCCATGCATATCGGAGGCGCCCATGATTTCCCCTTTGGCAGGGTAAAATTGACCATTGCCCATCATGGTTCATCAACCCCGGACGGGACCTACACCGGGAATCCCTGTGGCTTCCTGGTCACTATGGATGGGAAAATATTTTATCATCCGGGTGATACCGGTCTCTTTTATGATATGAAACTTATCGGAGAGATGAACAAGATTGATGTCGCAGTTCTCCCCATCGGAGATAACTTTACCATGGGAGTTGATGATGCAGTGAAAGCAACGGAATTTCTGCGTCCCGGAATGGTCATTCCCATGCACTATAAGACGTTTGATGTGATTGATGTCAGGCCCGAGGAGTTTATTGACAAAGTCAGGGCAAAAGGATTTAACAGTCAGATTTTAACGGTAAATAGTAGTTACGAATTTTAAAATAATTCAGAAAGTTTTTACACCATGAGATACTATAGCCCTCTTCGGAGGGCTTTTTTAAATAGAAAATCAAAAATGACATATCATTTTTCAGGAATTCTCCATTTCGAAAAACAGGTACTGCAAAGATTTCTCCACAGCAGGAAAGAAAAGTCCCGCCGAGAGTTATTACAGGATTTGTCGGTTTATCTGGCCAGGGCCGGAGAAGTGCTGCAAAAAAGGCGCATATCCAACCAGCAATTGTCATTAAAAAGTCAGGCTGCCTTCACGACACTTCGAGGCATTTATGATTTATATCAAAATCTACCAGGTCGTTATACATCCATTTTTCAGCTGGTGCAGAAGGAAGTCGAAAATTTCCCCAAATTCCGGGATTACCCTCTTATTATCAGAATATCAGCATCCTCCCGGCTATCACATTCTATCAGAATTCAGGCGAAGATGATTCAGTATCAGATTTCCATCTCAAGTCTGGTTTTGCCGGATGAATACTTCAGCTTATTAACCAAAATATTATTATCCAGATTGGGCAAGAAGCCGGTTGAACGCATTTGGAAGGTAAAGCTGACGGATTATGAAGATCGTTTCACTCGGTTAACTCATAAATCTATCCCAAAAAAGAGCGAAAACCTGAGCTCACAGGGAGAGCACTACCATCTTTTGCACATTTTTAACAAATTGAACAAAATCTATTTCCAAGAAACAATAAAAGTACCCCATATCGGTTGGAGCCGCAGGAAAAATAAATACCGCTTGGGATCATATCATGCAAACCAGAAAAAGATATTGATCAGCCGGATTTTGGACCATCCCGATGTTCCACCTTTCGTAGTAGAAGGCATTGTTTACCATGAAATGTTGCACATGATTCACCCAATTCAAAACCACAATGGTCGAAGAATTATTCACGGGTGGAATTTTAAAAATGATGAAAAGAAATTCGTCAATCATATTAAATTAGAAAGATGGTTAAAAAAAGACTATCCTCTGTTTCTTGGAAACAAGCCACGGCGGTCTAAATTAAAAGATTTATTCTAATCGGGTAATGCTAGGAAACGATGAGTCAAAATCACCGGATTGAAGAAGACAAGATTGAAGGTAAGATATACGACCGGAAATTATTCTGGCGCTTGCTTCAGTATGGTAAAAGTTACTGGAAACTGATTCTGGTTGCAGTGGTTCTACTTATCGCCGGGATGGCTTTGGAGATTCTCGGTCCATACCTGACTAAAATTGCTATTGATGATCACATCATCCCGGGAGATATGCCTGGACTGTATCACATCATTGGTCTCTACCTGCTGGTATTATTTGGAAATTTTATATTTAAGTATGCCCAGATTTTATTGATGCAATATATCGGGCAGAAAGTAATGCTGGATCTTCGGCAGGAAATATTCACTCATCTTCAAAAACTGCAACTCCAATTTTTCGATAAAAATCCCATCGGACGTCTTATGACCCGCGTAACGTCAGATGTGGAATCATTAAATCAGGTTTTCACTCAGGGTCTGGTCATGGTATTCGGGGATTTGCTTCTCATCGCCGGGATTGTGGTCATGATGCTCAGTATTCATGCAGCACTGGCCCTCTGGACCCTGTCGGTTGTTCCAATACTTATTATCATTTCCTTCCTCTTCAGGAAAAAAGTGCGTGAATCCTATAGTCAGATTCGATTTTATCTGGCCAAAATCAATTCCTACCTGCAGGAACACATATCGGGAATGAGCATTGTGCAGTTATATAACCGGGAGAAAAAAAATTATGAGACATTCCAGGACATTAACTGGAATCATACTGCTGCCTATATTCGGACCATCTTTTACTATGCACTGTTTTATCCGGCAGTTGAGCTGATTAGCGCAGTCGCTCTGGCGATCATTATTTTTCAAGGTGGTTTTTACATTCAAAACGAACTTGTTACCTTTGGAATCATTGTCGCTTTCATACAGTATGCCCAGATGTTTTTCAGGCCAATCAGTGATCTATCAGAAAAATACAATATTCTGCAATCTGCTCTGGCCGCCTCAGAAAGAATCTTTAAATTGTTAGATACCCCACCTCTGATTATCTCTCAAACAGATAGTTATCAATCGGATCAGATTAAGCATGCCATCGAAATAAAAAATGTAAACTTCGCATATGATACGGAATTTGTTCTCAAAGATATTAATCTCAATATACCGGTCGGTAAAAAAATTGCCCTGGTTGGGCATACCGGCTCCGGAAAAACCAGCTTGACCCGGCTTTTAGGTCGATTTTATGATATCCGGGAAGGCGAAATCTTAATTGACGGGATTGATATTCGCCAGTGGGACCTGCAAAGTCTGAGAAGTCACATGGCGATGGTGCAACAGGACGTGTTTCTGTTTTCCGGAACGATTCTGGAAAATATCCGCCTGGGCAATCCGATTATCGATCAGGAAAAAGTAACTGAAGCCGCCGAAATGGTAAATGCCCATCTGTTTATTGAAAAAATGCCCGGTCAATACCTTGCCAAAGTCCGGGAACGTGGAAGCAATCTGTCACAGGGCCAAAAACAGCTGCTGGCCCTGGCAAGAGCGATTGTTTACAATCCCAGCATCCTTATCCTGGACGAAGCCACATCCAATATAGACAGTGAATCTGAGTATCTCATCCAACAGGCACTGAAGACAGTAATGATGGGACGTACCTCGATCGTTATCGCACACCGTTTGTCCACCATTCAGTACATGGACGAGATTGTAGTGATGCATCATGGTAAAATACATGAAACCGGGAATCATCAGGAATTGCTGAAAAAGCGCGGATTATATTATCGGTTATACCAGTTACAATACAAAGACCAAGAAGTACCCGTGTTTTAAATAGCAACAAGTTATAAATGTGAGTTGCATAGCAATATCATGATTTCGATGTACAAAGGGACTTATTGTCCCAACAGAATTGTACAGGAGAGATTATTTAGGCAAGGTTTTTTCCATTGGGTTTCAGGACCCGTTTAAATTCATCCCGGATCTGCTTAATATTGAAGGGTTTTTCAATAAATCCATCGATATAACCGTTGTGTTTTTCACGCTCTTGCTCGGATTGCTGCCAGCCGGTTATCATGACAACCGGGATATCCTCGCGAAGTGCTTTAATCCTTCT
>Ga0209536_100014701_pt1 | contig 11219 bp, 11 predicted proteins | sample DeeMarSeWOR28_12_FD_187461 | JGI IMG/M metagenome (GOLD analysis project Ga0209536, IMG submission 187461) | Marine sediment microbial communities from White Oak River estuary, North Carolina - WOR-2-8_12 (SPAdes) (version 2) | ecosystem: Environmental > Aquatic > Marine > Intertidal zone >... | reverse complement strand
GGCGGGGGCGCAGACGTTGTATCTTCCAGTACATCTCGCGCTCGGTATACTGGTTGGGGCCGCCGTTGTACCAGCGGGATCCTTCCAGCCCCAGGATGCTTTTTCCTTTAAATTCAGCCAGATCATGGGCCAGATGGGTACACCCCCCAGGCGCACGATCATGCCGCAGGTCATGGTTGCCCCGTACAAAATAGAGCGGCGCGTTCAGGCGATCCGCCAGAAACGACAGATATTCGGGCGGCAAGTCCCCGCATGCCAGAATAAGCTCGACATGCCCAAACTGCTGGGGATCAAAATGATCATATAAAAAGGGTTCAACCCGATCGGAAACCGTTAAAACTCTCATCGAACAATCTGCAAATAATAATGTTATTCCACCTGACAGACCACACAAATATCATCACTGCAACGAAAAAAGGGAACCAGATTTAAGCTGACTCCCTTTTTGATTATGCCGGATGATAAAACGTCGTTGCGGTCACTCCTGGTTATTTTCTTCTTGATCTCGTTTGCGTCGGTCTTCATTTGACCGTCGTTCGGGAATGTGCTCGGTATATGAAAATTGCCGTCGATCGACATTGGAGCGACGATCCTGTTCGTTGGAATCTTTTTTTTCTGATTTATCTGGTGTCCTTTTTTTTGCCATTGTGAAACCCATTGAGGCCCCCAAGCATTAATGCTGTCCGCACTGTTTATGCCAAATCCAATTAAAAATCAATGCTTATTTCCATTTCCCCCACCATCTGACCTCAGGATCGATGAAGAGTGTTGCTTTCGATCTTGACATTTTATATAAAATTCTTGATAAGTTTCGGGTCCATCGTCTGTTCATAAATGTACCGAAAGATAGCCCGGAAATTGGTCCAATCGAAATGCGCATCGCAACTTCACAACAGCTCAACTCTACCAGCTAATGTCATAACGCAACACGGGGGGAACCATGCTTGCCTATTATGTTTACGACGAAAAAAAAGAAAATGATACGATTGTCATACCCGAAATGGGCTGCAGCATATCGGTAACTGCAGATATCTTTGAAAAGTTCATCGCGGTGGAACCGGACTTTACGGAGTGGTCGGGGGATGCCTGCGGTGATTTGTCTCCGGAAGATTTTGGTATCGTTATCGCGTCCCGTGAAGATCAGGGCGATGTTTGCGTATCCAACGATGAGATGTGGCGCAAACGCATGTTTTTTTACATGAACCAGCCTAAATAAATTTTGTGGGCTCACGGCTTTGGGTGCCAAATAATGGGTGCGCGCAAGCGCGACGATTCAACGTCCAAGATCCATTAAATGAGAGATAAAAAATGAAAACTGACCTTACCTTTGAAAATGAAAGTTTAGCGGACAACATGGTCTTGACCGTCATCCTGATAGCGACCATCTATTGGGTGCTGGACTCGATTTTGAACCTGTTTTTTTCCAACCGGTTTAATTTGATCGCCGAACTTTTCGGGCCGGACTTATATGATGTTTATATCCGAGTGATTGTATTGTGTCTGTTTATTATTTTCGGCTCTCACGCTCAATCGATCATCAATAAGTTAAAGCTGGCCAAAAAAAAATTGGATGAATCTGAAGAATTGTGGCGATCATTGGTGGAAACAGCTCCGGACATCATCACCACAGTTGATCGCGAGGGGACGATCCATTTCATCAATCAATCCACCGGTATACTTTCACCTGATCAAATGATGGGGAGATGCTTTTACGATTTTTTACCGGATGCCTACCAGGGCATGGCTATGGAAAGCGTCGAAAGTGTGTTTCGAACCGGAGAAACAGACAGCTTCGAGGTTCTTGTCGGTGAAAGCACCGATGCAACCTGGTATACTTACCGCGTGGGGCCATTACGGATCGGCGGAAAAGTCGTCGCAGCCACCATCATTGCATCGAATACAACGGAATTTAAACAGGCGGAAGAGTTGCGGCGTTACAAAGAATTGTTTGATAATGTCGCTGAAGGTGTTTTTATTCTGAATCGCAGCGGGCAGTTTATAGAAACCAACGAGCGCGTACTCGAAACCACAGGCTATACCAAAGAAGAACTTCTAAATCTAAATATCAGTGACCTGGTTGAACCCCATCAAATCGCCTTTGTGAAGCAAACAATGGAGCAGGTTAGCCGTGCAAAGGAAGCCCGATTTGAGCTAAGCCTCAAATCCAAAGCTAACAGCCGCATACCTAATGAAATCAATTGCCGCTATGTTACCTATTTAGGAGAATATTGCTATCTGTGTGTCGCCCGCGACATTACCCAGACGAAAATGCTTCAGAATCAGTTGATCCGCTCCGAAAGGCTGGCGGCCACCGGCCAGCTGGCGGCTTCCATTGCGCATGAAATTAATTCGCCACTTCAGGGAATAACAGCCCTGATCAATGTGATTCAAAATCAGCATAAAAAGGACAAAAAATTATTAGAGCAGTTGGATTTGGTAAAAAGCGCCTTTGAAAGCATTCGGGATACTGTCCGCAACCTGATCGATCTTAATCGTCCGGGCAAAGAGAAAAAGCAACCCGTGGATATTAATCAGGTTATCGAAAATACAGCGACACTGGTTCGCAGTTACCTGACAAAGAGCCGCGTCAAAATCAATTTGAATATGGCCGCCCAAAAAACCAAGTTGACGGCATCGCCGCAGCAGTTGGGACAGGTTCTGATGAACCTGATCAACAATGCGGTTGAATCCATAACCACCGCGCCAGAGTTTCAGAAAAAACTAAAAGAAAATCCATCCTATAACGGTGATATCTTTATCGACACCTTCAATCGAAATAAGGAACTGGTTATCAAAATCAAAGACAGCGGACCCGGTATTGCCAAAGGGGATCTAGAGCGAATTTTTGATCCGTTTTTCACCCGCAAAAAAACCATGGGTATGGGCGTAGGCTTGTCCATCTGCCACGGTATCATCGAAGACCACCAGGGCTTAATCGTCGCCGACAACGACAAAGACGGGGGCGCTGTTTTTACGATCACGCTGCCGCTTAAATAGTCGCTATCTTAAAAAATCATAATGAATCCTTAAGTTGAGCCCGTTACCCGTTTGCCCGTTGGCCGGTTAAATACAATGACGTATTAATCCTGTTGAAACGGGCTCAACGGGCTAAACCGGCAACCGGACAACCTGATTCGAAGTACTAAAAGGCGTGTTTTTCAACGGGGGGTGCCGGATTCGATTTTTGACTTTCGGATTGCGCCTCCAAATTGACCAAAATTTTTTGCGGGGCGACTTGATCGATTTTGACACCAAAAGGTAAAAATATATTTTTAGCAGAAAGTCTAATGAGGTGCTTGCCGGCATTCATATTGCTCAAATCAACACTGACCTGGACGTCCTGATCCTTTAGGGTCCGGATCCTGTTGCGCCGGCCCGATAGCGTTAAATCCACCGTGGGCGTCGACCCCTGCCCCACTGTTAGCTGGCTGGGATTATTGGTATATTGCACGGGGACTGCAACAGTCAGTTCTGATTCCTGCTGGCTGGCTAAAGCAACCCATGCAATCGTGACAAGTGCCAGCGCACCTAATTTGGTTCGCCAATTATCGATAAACAGCCCTCTGAGAAAGTCCTTTATGGCGGGCACATTGATTTGCGGGCCGCCGATGACCTCATTGAGGTTGGCGGTTAGCGCATCCGGGTCCTGCCAGGTGACGATTTTGCCACCCGCAACTGTAGCGACCTCCGATCGCTCTTCTGAAACTACCAGACATACCGCATCCGTGACTTCAGACAGACCCAGCGCCGCGCGATGTCGGGTACCATATTGCGTCGGCAGATTTTCATTCTCAGACAACGGCAAGATGCAGCCCATTTGGGTTATACGGTCCTGATTGATAACAATAGCACCGTCATGTGCCGGCGAATGGCGATTGAAAATGCTTTTGATCAAATCCGGATCGGGCAAAGCCATGATGGTCTGCCCGGCGTGAATAAATTCAGTAGGGTTGTCATTTCTGACAAGAACTATTAGCACCCCGATTCGATCATCAGCCATCTCAAACAACGTTTGCGACAGCTGACTACCAAAAGTTTTCTTGAAGGCGCGTCGCCGGGATCGCAAGTATCGCATCGGGCTGACTCTTTCAAGTACCTGACGAATTTCGCTCTGAAACAGAATCAGCAACAAAATGAGAAGCACTTGCCATAAGATTTGAAAGACCCAGGTGGTTAGATATAGATCCCATAATTTGGCAAGCGAATAAACGCCGCCAAGCGCCACCAGGCCGATAATAACACGAAGGGCGCGACTTTCACGAAACCACACGTATAAATGATAGGCAACAATAGTCAAAAAAAGAATATCGACGATATCACGCCACATGGGCGTTGGAATGAGATCAATCAGATACACGCGTGTCTCCGCTAGCGCTTCTCATTAAATTTCATGCAAGACTCAGGCTAAAATGAACCGTTTAATTGTCTGTCTGTTTTTGAACAATCCCGGATAAGGGATATAAAAGAATATTAACAGGATAACCGGCATTCGTCAATTAACCTGCAGCTGCCGGATCTAATAGAATGGTGATCAAAGGCGGAATTTAGGGGTCATCTGAAAACGATCCCGTTTTTGAATATTTTTCTCAACAATGACGTGTACTGTAAATCCGGATTTAGCATTTTATTCGGGAAATTTGAAGCGATGCCCTTCAATTGCAGCGCCAAAACCGACCTCAGCCAGTATACGGCTTGCCACATTCCTTACAGCGCCCATCGGGTCCGATGACACCAATACAGCTTTCATCGCTGCACAGCTTGCGATTTTCCCATTCATCGTTGCTGTCAGACGACGGCGAACCACCGAGATCGGCATCAACAGCAGGCTCGGCTGGCTGGCTGTCACTTGGTTCTGCGGTATGCTCTTCTTCAGTCTGCTCCTTTTCGTAAGGACGGCCGCATTCTTTGCAGCGCCCATCGGGTCCGATGACGCCAATGCAGCTTTCATCGCTGCACAGCTTGCGATTTTCCCATTCATCACTGTCCGCGTCGTTTTCTTCAGGTTTCTTTAATTCGGCAGGCTCCTCCGACATATTTACACCTCCAGTAATTTCTCAAGTTCTTTTAAGTTTCCGATATGATAGGGTGTCGGCAAATCTTCATTCCGATAGGCAACAAAAGGCACTTTTGCCGCAACAGCCGCCTCGGCATCCACCTGCGAATCACCGACGTATAGTGCCTGATCGGACCCGATTCCAAAATGAGATAGTACTTTTAGCAGCATGTCCGGGTGAGGCTTTGGGCGTGGGATATCAACAGAAGTGACCACCAGGTCAAAGTATTCGACCAAGCTGAATTCAGCCAGCAACTGATCCATCGTATCCGTACGGTTCGTGGCAATGGCGGTCTTTATATCAGGTCTTATCTTTTTGAGCAACGGGGTCAGATGGGGTTCAACTTTCAAGTATTTAAGAAATTTACCGTAATCCATGGTTTGACGATAGGCGTGCACATCGGCAACACTCTTATCGTCACCAAATAAGTGCACAATGGCTTCATTCAATGTATGTTGATGGACATAGGCAAACTGCTCGGCCGTCAGTGCCGATCTGTTAAAATGCGCCAAAATATGATTGTAATAAGCCCAGTTGGCCGCTTCGGTATCAAAAAGAACGCCGTCACAGTCAAATGCAACAACACGTATATTTTTCATATGTATTTATTGGACCCGCTCTTTTTTTTCTTCAGCCGGTTGCCGTAGATCACCGTACACTCTGATGCTGAGTTTGGGCTGAATATGGCTGTCGGTTTCCAGCGTGATCATATCAAAATAGCGGCCCTTCTCTAAGCGCTTGTTTTCAATTAACAGCGCATAAACCGGTCCCTTCTCGCTTTTTTCTTCAGACAACTCAAATTGAATGTCCTTGCCGTCTTTAGCGCTGACTTTCACAATTTTAAAAGGGTATTTCTTTTCAGGGGTGATGGTCACTTTTCTTTTGATCGCGTCTCCAACAACGCCCCTCAATTTTACCCGATTGGGCCGGATGGTGACAAATTTGTCTACGCTTCCGGAAATTGTCAGTTTTAACCGTGGATTTTTTTTATCGTTGGTAAAAAGGGTGGCATGTTTTCGGATAGTATGACCACCTTTGTGATGGGTGTTTAGTTTTAAGGTAACTTTGCCCTCACCACCGGGAGGGATCTGCCTCGTGTAAGAGGCCGCTGTGCACCCTCAGTCGGTTCTGACTCTTTGAATTTCAAGCGGGGCCGACCCCTTGTTCTGAACAATAAACTCGTGGATTACTTGCTGTCCTTCCACTACCGCATCAAATTGATGAAGGGCAGCCGGCAAAAAGGCCAGTGGTTGCTTTAAGGAAAGCTGTATAATTTCAACCCGCTCGCTGCGTGCCGGATCAGCGGTGCCACTCTTTGACACTGCCGGATTTGATTCAGCGATGCTTTTCGTAACCAGGCGGCTTTTTGCAACACCCTGATTTAAAAACCACTGTTTAACGGCCTGGAGGCGTTTTGAGTACACCTCACGATTTTTTTCAGGAACGCCCTGCTGGAGACCGAATCCTTCAATGCGCAAGCCCATGGTGGGATCTGCCTCAAGCGCTGCCTGAATTTTTTTTAATTCATTTTCAAATTCCGGCTTAATTTCAGCAGAATCCATTTTAAAATAGAGGGTCGCTAAAACAACCCGCGCCGCCTCGTTTTGGACCCCGTATGTATGGGCCCCGAAGCAAACCACAACCACGAAACAGATCAAGGCAATTCTGACCTTTTTTGTCATACACCCTACTCCTTCCAAAGAATCAAAATGAACTTCATATTAAAATTCTATGTTGCTTCATAATGGATGTCAAGAAGTTGGCGATTAAGCGTCTGAATATCTTTGCTTTTCTATTTTTGTTAGAACCGATTGGCCGGTCTAATAGCGTTTGAATTTTGTTCGAGTGTGCTATTTTTAAATTGTTAAACCGTTTTAGAAGTGATTAGATTTTGCCCCAAAAAAATATATTTATGATTCAAAACCCTGTAAACGGCCTCGCAAATCTTTAGATCTTGTTCTACGACCAATTCTTCTTTTTAATAATGTTAAACCGGTCTAATAGCATTTGAATTTCGTTCGAGGGCACGGCGCAATTCGCTTCATAAGTGGAGCGTACACGCAAGTACGTGAGCATTATGAAGCGAATTGTAACACAGCCCTCGGACAAAAGGTGAATGCTATTAGACCGGTTTTAGAGGAGGGATACCGGGTCAACGTCCACCACAACCCTTACCCTGCGATTGCTAAAAACCTTAGGATGATCAGCCATGAGCCGGCTGATAAATTGATGCAAGGCGTTGGTATGTGTCCCTTTCAAAAGAATTTGCCATCGATAGCGGCGGGCAATTTTGGCTAAAGAGGATTCAATCGGTCCTAAAATGTCAACAGTATCATAAAGAGTTGGTTCTGACGTTTTCAAAGACTGGCATAATTTCCCGAGCGTCGCCGCATGCTCTTTGGTCAATTGATGGTCTATTCCAGATATCTTAAGATGGATCATTCTTGAATATGGCGGATATTTCAACATCTTGCGAAAATGGATTTCCTGGTTGTAAAAAGAGATAAAATTTTGATTCTGCGCTGTTGTAATACTGAAATGGTCCGGATTGTACGTTTGTAGGATAACCCGCCCTGGAGAGGCCCCTCTGCCCGCGCGGCCGGCCACCTGGGCGATTAGCTGAAAGGTCCGTTCGCCAGCTCTAAAATCGGGAAAGCTCAGCGATAAATCAGCACAGATGATTCCCACCAGGGTGATATTGGGAAAATCATGGCCTTTAGCCACCATTTGGGTGCCGACCAGGATGTCAATGGACCGATCGTGGAGGCCTTTGAGTAATTTAAAAATACTTCCCTTACGGGTGGTGGTATCCCGATCCATACGCGCGACACAGGCCTTCGGGAAAAGCTTTTGCACCGTTGCTTCAATCTTTTCGGTACCCAGTCCTATTTTTTTTATTTCCATAGATCCGCAATTGTCACAGCTGATGCTTGCCGCGCGGGAAAACCCGCAATAATGGCACCTAAGGGCATTGGCCTTCTGGTGATAGGTCAGAGAAATATCGCAATATTTGCATCGCAGGGCCTGACCGCATGATTGACAGAGCGCAAAATTAGCAAATCCACGACGATTGATAAAAAGGAGCACCTGCTCGCTGCGATCAAGTGTTTCTTTAATTGCGCGCTGCAATTCAGCACTAATAAAGCGTCGAGTCCCCCGATATCCCATGCTTTCACGAAGGTCCACGATTTTTATGGTGGGCAATGAGCGCTGTTGAATACGCCGTTTCAGATTGACTTCGATAAATTTGTCGGTCTGGGCATTGTGGTAGGATTGAATCGATGGTGTGGCAGAGCCCAGCAACGCGGTACAATTATTCTGTTTTGCCCTGACTACCGCAAGATCTCGGGCATTATACCGCAAATTGCTTTCCTGTTTGTAGGACGCATCATGCTCTTCATCTACAATAATGAGGCCGACAGCTGCAAAGGGGGCGAAAATGGCCGAACGCGCACCAATAGCTATAGGCACCTTGCCTTGAAGGATAAGACTCCATTGATCAAAGCGCTCTCCCGCCGACAGACCGCTGTGAAGTACGGCGATGCGTTCTCCGAATCGGGCACGAAAGCGCCGCTCCATCTGCGTAATCAGCGCAATCTCGGGTACCAAAACCAAAACGGATTGTTGCTGATTAAGAACGGCAGCAGCAACTTGCATGTAGACTTCTGTTTTACCGCTGCCAGTGACGCCTTGTAAAAGAAAGGTTGCAAAGCCCTGACCCAATTTATCGTTGACCTGTGCGATGACCTTTTGCTGTTCGGTATTTAGGTCAGGGGCTGTATCCGCATTGATGGGTTCGCCAAACGGATCCCGATAAACGCGTTTGTGCTGAACGGTCAAAAAGCCATCCTTTGCAAGGGCCCGAACCAGGCGGGTTGCACTCGGGACTTGCTTCTTTAAGTCAGACATCGAAATTTCACCTCGCTGACGGAGGGTTTCAATGATTTTGCGGCGGGCTTTTGACAGTCGGTCAATCGAGCCAATCGGCTTGCCAAGCGTGATGTGGCGCTCGGTGCGGCCTTTAGCCGACGCAGGTTTCAATTCTCGTGTTTTTGAAACCCATCCCTTGTGCTGAAGTGTCTGAATAAGCGCCCCGGGCACATTTTGATTCAGCTTGTCGTTCAATTGCTTGAGGCGACACGGTCCGGTCTCAAGCAGCTTCAATACCGATCTTTGAAGGGCGGTAACGGTTTCATTTTTTAAGGCGGTCTCGCCCTGGTCGGTAATCGCAAGAGACACATAATCATAGAGCGTAAGTCCGCCGGGAAGCGCACTTTTGATAACATCGCCGATGGGGTGTTTATAATAATCTGAAATCCATTGAAAAAAGGCAAGCATCGACGATGGAAAGAGGGGATCATGATCGAGCACATCCAAGATATGCTTGATTTCAGACGGCTCGGCTTCGGAGGCAGATCCCATAATATAGCCAGTCACCCGGCGTTGTCCGAATGGGACCAAAACGCGTTTACCGACCGCTATAAACGGGCTTAAATAAAGCGGCACACTATAGGTAAAGGTCTGATAAACGGGTAAAGCCACCGCAACTTCAATATAAAAATGAGCGTCGGTCATAGGTCAACGTTAAATTGTTGGAGGACAATCAATTTAGCCGATTTTTTCAGCTTGTAGATGATCGCAACTCTTTTGAATTCTTAAAATGTTGAACAAAAGACATATACATATCTTCAAAATAATGCTAATATAGCCTTAGATTGGCTGGGATTCAACCCAATGCGTTTGTGAGTCCTGATTGCTATGTGAAATTACCCCTTGATCACGCATTAAACGGCGTATATTCTTATTTCAAAACGATTTGCTCTGAAAAAAACTAATGAAATTTGAGTTCTGGACGATAGATAGGTTAAGGAGGCAGTTATGCGAAACTTAACAAAAAAATGGGCAGTTATGGGTGTGATCGCGGCCTTGATCTGTATGCCCCTTGCAAATTCGGCCCTGGCTCAGGATTATTTTGAGGCCAAAGAACCCGGCGGCGGCGCCATGATGTTCGATACCATAGTTGTCCGTCCGATCGGTCTCGTGGCCACAGCCGTCGGATCGGTTTTTTGGCTGATCTCGTTGCCATTTTCGGCTTCAGGTGACAATACCGAAACCGCAACCAAAAAACTGGTTAAAGAACCCGCCGCCTATACCTTTAAGCGACCATTAGGCGAATTTTAGACCCCGCTTTAACGTTTCTTCTGTCTTGACACAGGGGTATTAATTGCATATACGAAGCTGCAATTAATGACTCACGATACAGTTGTATCTGTTCTTTTCCTACCTGATCAACCCATATGCGTAACCTATCGCAAAAGGAGGTCGCCGTGCCGGTACATGTCGTAGATCACCCTTTAGTCAAGCACAAATTGGCGTTAATGCGGGAACATCATATCACCACCAAAGATTTCCGCGACCTTGCTTCCGAAGTGGCCAATCTTTTGACCTATGAATCCACCCAGCATCTGGAAACGGAGAAGGTGACCATTCAGGGCTGGGCCGGTGAAGTTGAGGTTGAAAAAATTAAGGGTAAAAAAATCACCGTGGTCCCTATTCTACGAGCCGGACTTGGCATGATGGATGGCGTCCTTAACCTGATACCCACCGCCAAAGTCAGCGTTGTGGGGCTTTACCGCAATGAGGAAACCCTCGAACCCATCAGATACTACGTTAAAATGACCAACCATATGGAGGAGCGCATTGCGCTGATTCTGGACCCCATGCTGGCAACCGGTGGCACGGTCATCGCCACAATTGATCTAATTAAAGAATCCGGTTGCAAAGATATCAAAGGAATATTTATGGTCGCGGCACCGGAAGGAATCGAACGACTGCAGGCGGCTCATCCCGATGTTGAAATTTGGGTAGCGGCCATAGATGAAAAACTAAACGAGGTTGGATACATATTACCCGGCTTAGGAGATGCGGGCGATAAAATTTTCGGTACCAAATAAACCCAGCGGATAAAATGGATTCGCTAACCTCACTTTCAGCCATCAGGGGACCCGTGTCGGTATGGCCGTCAAGGATTGGATTACAGACTATAAATTGAACATTTCTGACAGTCTCTTCAGTGTCCAAATTTTCCTGGTTGCATTTGGTGCGCTGATCACCGTGCCCATCCTCACGGGCTTGGATCCCGCAGTTGCCTTGTTTACGGCGGGG
>Ga0209536_100014700_pt1 | contig 11220 bp, 9 predicted proteins | sample DeeMarSeWOR28_12_FD_187461 | JGI IMG/M metagenome (GOLD analysis project Ga0209536, IMG submission 187461) | Marine sediment microbial communities from White Oak River estuary, North Carolina - WOR-2-8_12 (SPAdes) (version 2) | ecosystem: Environmental > Aquatic > Marine > Intertidal zone >... | reverse complement strand
GTGTCCACCAGTAATAACCATTTGGCTCGCCCAAATCTTGGATCAATTTCACTCGTCAATTCGTTTCCTTGTGATGTCACTGCAACTTTCATTTGTTTTCCTTTACTGTTAAACTTAATTCCGTCACCATCGGTTATCTTTCTAACCTCATAACCCTAACTGTTATCTGAAAAATTATACATCGCCTCAGCCGCTGTTACTTTTACATTTCGGATTTTATCAAATATTAAGGACCACATTCTGTTTTCCAGTTGCACATTACCAATTTTAACAGCAGCCCGTATTGCTTCTGCTCTAATTTCAGGATGTGAATGTATTAAGAAAAACCTTATAGCTGTTGAAGCATTTTGGTATTCTATCTCCCCAAAATATTTTATCGATTCAATAACTAATTCAACCGATTCTTCCTTAACTAAAATTGGTAAAATTACTGTCGCAGCTGGTTTATATTTGAAATGTATTAATGCTGAGATGATTATAGCTTTCAACCATAAAGACTTTTCAACGTTCAGTCGCTTAATTAGTTTTCCACATACTGATTCATCATATTCAAAAAGAATAGAAAGAATTGTATCTCTACTTATTTTCTTTAAATTTACTGCTTCGTTAAGTATGTCATCAATAGAATCCAAATCATTCATTCTTGCCAGACTAATTGCACAAGAAAGAAATACCATTTCATTTTTACATTTAAGTTTTTTTCTAAGTATATATTTTGCTCCAGTTGACTTGGTTAAACCAAGATAGTATGCTCCAAAAATCAATTTTTTCTTGCTCTTAGAGCTCAGTTGTGAAATCAGATAATCATACACTTGTGTTTTGTTTACTAGCTTTGAAAGATTAATCCAGTCGTCTTCCTTAAGTGTAAGTAGGTAACCGCTTAATGTATGCAGAAAGTATTTGTAACTTGATTTGGGAAATAAGTCAATTGTTGAGATTGGATTTCCATTATTTGCCAGGTATTCAAATATTTTATCCTCCCATTTTTTAACAAAATTCTTCTGTTTTATTTCTCTTACTTGTTCAATCATTCTGTTAATAAGAATGAAAAGAATCAACAAATAGATAGTTGTTAAAAGAATAAAGATAACTGTTATAACATGCCCCGTACTGCTGAGAAATTCTAGCAAAGAGTGCTCCGTTTATGGTAATAGTTATAGAAATACTTAGCAATTTGACAAGTATTATGCCAGAGCTTAAATATTGGTGTTATTAAATCGTCTGTGGAAAAGGGATATTGAATGTAATCAAGAGCACCGGATTTAAATGCCTACAGCACTTTTTGCCATTTGTTTTGCACTGTTAGAATAATTACAGAAATATTTTCCACTTTCTCGTTACCTTTTAACTTCTCAAAAACTCTCATTCCATCATAAATTGGGAGCATTAAATCCAGTAGCATCAATTTTGGTATTCTTGTTCCAGAACTCTTACTAAATCATTTTTACAACTGTTTAAAAGTATAACATCAAATCCCTCTTTGGATATCTTAAAATTTACTTGAAGCGCAATACTTTCCCGGTATTAAGCGTAAGTTATATTTTCGTATTTTAATTTTTCTTAAGAAATATTTTTAATCAAAGAATCCATTTATATGAATGTTGGGATCTCAGATAATTTTTTTATTTTGCCGGATATTATGAGAATTCCAATAATTTATTAAATTACATTATATTTTAATTTTGTAAGGATTTTCAATGAAAATTTCTAACGAAATCATAGAATGGCTGAATAATAATCATGATATTGCATACTCAATCATCCGAATGTTTTTAGGTGTTGCTCTGTTGGTTCGAGGACTAATTCTCCTTTCCGATCCTGCAACTATTAGTAAGTTAGCCGGATTAAATAATTTATACTGGTGGTTTTCTTACATAACAGTAATACATCTTGTTGGTGGTCTATTATTAACAATTGGGTTGTTAACTCGTATTGCTGCACTTCTTCAAATCCCGATTCTTGTAGGTGCAGTTTTTTTTATTCACCTTAATCAGGGTTTAATAAGTGGAAATCAATCATTGGAATTGGCTGTATTGGTTCTTGTTCTGCTGATACTTTTTTTCATTTTCGGCTCAGGTTCCCTTTCTTTAGATCATTTCTTTGCCGGGAGAAAACCAAAGTTGCAGAGCGAAACAAACTTGAAAGTCCCTCCTAATTAAGGTTAATGTTAAATAAAAATTTAAAAGGATGAAGCAACAAATAATTGAAACCTGGTATATCAACAACAGGGTAAACCTGATGTTGATTGATGCAATTAGTACTGAAGGAATGAATTGTACTCTGTCTAAGCGTGGAGGAAGAAATGTTGCCCTCCAATTTGCTCATATCCATAATAACAGAATATATAGATTTGAAAAATATGCTAAAGATCTGTTATGAGGTCAAAGCAGGATCAGTCCGAATGGAAAGGTAGATAAGGAACTATTAAAAAAGCAACTAGTTCTATCTGCTTCTGCCATGGCTAAATGGATTGAGATAGGGATTAATAATGATGGTAAGATTAAAGGATTTAAGAGAGGTGTAATTACTATGCTGGGATATTTAATCAATCATGAAGCACATCACCGTAGCAGTATTATTCTAACTCTTAAACAATGCGGTCATCCAATGCCAAAGGAAATACATGACGGGATTTGGGCATGGAACCAGATTTAACATATCAAAGAAAATCATCTTCCAATTAGTAGTCATATTTTATTCTGATTGAATAATTTTAATATATATTTTTCTTCTCATAATTATTTATTTTTAGCGTCACAATTAACTTATTTTATTTGGAAAAATAGGAAAGTAAGTTGAGTAAGGTTTATTTCCCATCGGATTCATACTATACAAATGAAGATAAGCCCCGTAAGTTATTAGACAGGTTAGGGCTAAACACCCGTTTCTACTTCATGATTAGATATATTTCTCTTGTTCTTAGAGACAGAAAAGTTGCTTTAAAAGGAAAATATGATAAGGAAACCTGGGCAGCAAGTTCCAATGATATTTTTAGATTTATTGAAGAGTGTGGAGGTAGATTCCACATTACAGGTTTAGATAACTTACATAGTTGCAAAGAACCTGTTGTTTTAATAAGCAATCATATGAGTACACTTGAAACTATGGTATTCCCGGGAATAATAGCTCCTATTAGGGATGTTACTTTCATTGTAAAAAAGAGTCTTGTGGAACATCGATATTTTGGTCCTATTATGAAGGCCAGAAAGCCAATTATTGTAGGTAGGACAAACTCAAGAGAAGATTTCGAGAAAGTAATGACAGAAGGTCCTGAGTTATTAACTAAAGGAATTTCAATTGTAGTATTTCCGCAAAGTACAAGGAAAGATGTATTTATTCCATTGGAATTTAACTCTCTTGGTGTAAAACTCGCAAAGAAGGCAAATGTTAAAGTTATTCCGGCTGCTATAAAAACAGATTTTTGGGGACATGGTAAGTTCTTAAAAGATCTTGGTCCCTTACATCGTAATAAACCAATTTATATGGATTTCGGTAAACCAATGGAAGTAAGTGGTTCGGGAAAAGCCGAACATGAAAAGATAATTGAATTTATTTCTTCATCTCTTACTAAATGGGATGGAAAGGTTGAAAGAAAGTAATTTAAATTTTAAAAATTAAGCTCACGTTGAAAGTCTATTTACTTCATAGCTGTTAATGGATTATAAATTACCCTTTTATTTGCAGGTACGGTAAAATCTCCCTTTTTTATTTATTGATACAACTCTATTTTTACTAATAATTTTATTGTTTAGTTTCTGGTCTGAATATTTAAATATCTACTGAAAAAATATTAATGAATTACAAATTTAGTTCTGATAAACCAAGGTGCTTTTGCGGCGTATTTGGAATCTATGGTTCGCCTACATCTTCTTTAGAAACATATTATGGATTGCATGCTTTGCAACACAGGGGACAGGAAGCCTGCGGAATCGTGACAAGAAATGTTACTGAAAAAGGTAAGTCTGTATTTCTGATCCACAAGGGTGAGGGATTAGTCTCGGAAGTATTTGGAGATCAAAGTATTTTATCCGGTGAACTTAAAGGAAAATCTGCAATCGGTCATAACCGATATTCTACTACCGGTTCATCAAAATCCCTTAAAAACATTCAGCCTTTTGTTGTTCATTACCGACTTGGAAACCTTGCCGTTGCACACAACGGTAATCTTACAAATGCCAAAGAATTAAGGGAAGAGCTAGTCAATGAAGGTGCAATCTTTCAAACCACCAGCGACACAGAAGTTATTCTTCACTTAATTGCACGCAGCAGGTTAGATGATCAGGTAGATCAGATAAAAGAAGCAATCAGTATGATTCAGGGTGCATTCAGTTTGGTTATCCTAACAGATGATAAACTTATTGCCGCAAGAGATCCGCATGGATTTCGTCCGTTATCAATCGGTAAATTAAACGGTTCCTATATTATCGCTTCCGAAACTTGTGCCTTCGATGTTTTAACTGCTGATTTTTTAAGGGAAGTAGAACCTGGTGAATTGGTTGTAATTGATAATGATACTTTAAATAACGGCGAAATAAAATCATTTTATTTTAATGATGATCTTCCTGCAAAAAAGCATTGTGTGTTTGAGTATATTTATTTTTCACGACCGGACAGCTTCATCTTTGGACACAATGTTGATAAAATGCGAAGACGTTTAGGTAAATCTCTTGCACGTAATCATCCTGTTTATAATGAAGATGATAAAAAGGTAATAGTTATAAGCGTGCCGGACAGTTCAAACACAACTGCACTAGGTTACCAGACCGAGCTTGAAAAACTTGGTGTTAAATGTAGATTAGAAATTGGATTAATACGCAGCCATTACATCGGAAGAACATTTATTCAGCCCGGTCAGGGTAAGCGTGAGATAGGTGTAAGAATAAAGTTCAATACGGTTAAAGGAGTTTTGGAGGGAAGAACAGTCGTTATTGTTGATGATTCTATTGTTAGAGGAACAACATCAAAACAATTAGTAAAACTTATTAGAGAAGCAAATCCCAAGTCAATTCATCTTCGTATCTCTTCACCTCCAATTACCCATCCATGTTTTTACGGAATGGATTTTCCGAGTAAAGAAGAATTAATTGCTCATCGTTATCACAATAACATTGAGGAAATAAGAGAATATTTAGGTGTAGATACTTTATGCTACCTGACAAATGATGAAATGCTCGAAGCGGTTGCAGAAGCAGGCAAAGATAACTTTTGTCATGCGTGCTTTTCGGGCAATTATCCGGCACCTGTTGATATTAACTTCAATAAGGAAATATATGAAGTGTAAATTCTGGTTCATCCTGATAGGGGTATTACTTGCCATATCTAATCTTTATTCACAAAATACTTACTTTATTAAGTACAAAAACAGTGTGGCTGTTCAAGAGATAGATTATAAAGTTACAGAGCAAAAAGTTATACCATCTGGATTTAATTCTCCTCTTGAAAGGGAGATATTATCGGTTAATTACCTTGCAAAAAGTCTGGGAAGGGAAGACGAAATTCTCTCAAGGATTATTAAAGTATCCTTCGAAAATTCCGTTCTCGAAACAAACATTTTAAGTTTAAAGGAAATTGATCCTTCAATAGAATACATCCAGAAATCAACTAATTATAAAATGGATATTGTTCCTAATGATACTTTATTAAGTGAACAATGGGCACTCGAAAAGATTCAGGCATTTGATGCATGGGATAAAACTGAGGGTGTTGACACAGTTCTTCTTGCAATAATCGATACAGGAATAGACTATTTTCACCCAGATCTACAAAATAAAATTTGGCAGAACTCGGGTGAAACAGGAAATGGCAAAGAGACAAATGGGATTGACGATGACAATAATGGTTTTATTGATGATTACCGGGGCTGGGATTTTACAGATCGTGTGGGATTTCCATTCGATTCAAGTGGCGGTGATTATCTCGACTGGGATAATGATCCTATAGATGAACAGGGGCATGGAACTTATATTAGTGGGATTGCAGGTGCCGAAGTTAACAATTTAACAGGTATTGCAGGCGTTGCACCAAAAATTAAATTAGTAAATTTACGTGCCTTCGATCCAGCCGGCTATGGCGAAGAAGATGATGTTGCTGCTGCTATTCTTTATGCTGTGCAGATAGGTGTTAAAGTTATTAATATGAGTTTTGGTGATAACGCTTTTTCATTAGTTCTAAGAGATGTTATAAAATTTGCATTTGACCGTGGGGTTGTTCTCGTAGGAAGTTCCGGGAATTCCGGTTCGACTGACCCGCATTATCCATCCGGCTATTCAGAAGTGATCTCAGTTGGAAATTCAACCATCGATGATTTTGTTGCGGGCAATTCCAATTACGGCTCGACACTCGATTTGGTTGCTCCGGGTTCTTCGATAGTAACCACAGCAAGAAATAACAATTATGCATCTATAAGCGGTACATCGGCTTCTACTCCTCACGTTGCCGCCACTGCTGCATTAATTTTTTCATTACAGCAATTTACAAATGAAGAAGTTAAACAGATTATTAAATCAACTACTGATGATATCGGTGAACCCGGATGGGATTTAAGAAGCGGGGCGGGGAGATTAAATTTATTCAGGGCATTAACAGTAATTGCGCCCTCTTTAATAAAGATTAATAGTCCTACACAGGATTTTGCCACTCTTGAAGACCAGATAATAGTAAATGCCTCAGTACTTTCTCCTTCGTTCGTTGCTTATTCTCTGTATTACGGAACAGGTTATAATCCTGATGATTGGATTACTTTAATTGCTGATGAAGTCACCCAGTTTTCTAATGAAGATATTTATTCGCTTGATATTTCATCACTTCCCGATACAGTATATGCTTTTCGTCTTGAAGTTCAGCTGAGCAACGCAAGAACACTCGAAGAACGGGTTAATTTTCATATCAGCAGATCTCCACCTGTTGCTGAACTAGTATCAATAGGACCTGCCTATTATGGTGATAAAACAACCATACTCGCTGCAATGTCCACAGACGAGCCGTCGCTGGTGAGAATGTTTTACAAAAGGGTAACCGAAGCTGAATTTAATTTTATCACTCTTGATGGTTTTACAACTAATAATCAATTTGTTAAAGAATTACATTATGGATTTATTCCGAGGCAGCTCGTAGAACAAAATTCCGCTTATGAATTATATTTTGAGGCTGAGAACCTTGTTGGTTTAACAACTTTGGTTACAGACGACGGTTCAAACTTCCTTTTTTCAACAAGGTTTGAGGCAGAATATTCCGGGGAGACAGAGCTGCCATATTCATTACCATCCGGAAGTATATTTGAAGACCCGGTCAGTCTAACCACAAACAATTCAAGGGAAATCTATTTACGCGAAATTACCAGCACAACAGTTTCCTCGTTATTCAAACTTAACAACGATATGTTTGAAGAAATAGATTCATTGGATGAAAGAATAGTGCGAGACTTTGGAGATTTTAATAATAATGGGCTTAATGATGTTCTTGCATATTTTATTCGTGATGGATTTATTTATGAACAAACATCAGCAGGCTCGTCTTCACTTACAGAAGAATTTGCACAAGAAGAGGAAGATTTTTGGCCCGTGATGGCAGAGGATATAGACGCTGATAGTAAAACAGAAATAGTAGTTGTTGATTCCGACACTTCATTTACTGTTTGGAAAGTTAATAACGATTTAAGCGTAACAAATCCCATTAAATTAGTAAACTTTTCTGAAGAATCTTTCGGGTACAATGTAATTGATGCACCAAATGGTGTTATAGCTGATATTAATGGCGATGGAAGAAATGAATTCTGGTCAGTTGATTTAGATGGGGATGTTTTCAGTTACGAAATATTTGGAACAAATGATTACAGGCAGGGAAGCGTTATTACAACCGAATTTATTGGATCAGCAGCATTTATTGCTGCGGGAGATTATAATGGCGATGGTATAGATGAATTAGCTGTACTTCTGCATTCAATCAGACGGGTTGATATTGCACCTTATTACCGCTTAATCATATTTAACCTGTTGGGTGATAATTTTAATATTCTATACGACCAGGCATTGATTGACGCCGCAAGTGAATTTAATTCAGCGTTCCAGCGTTCTGAAAACAGTGTGCGATTTGCTGATTTAGACAATGATCTAAGTGATGAGCTTATCGTCTTTATGTTTCCTTATTCATTCATATTTAAATATGATTTTGGAATTAATAGAGTCATTTCTTATAAAGAGAATATAAATTCCAATTCGGTTTTTGTTGGCGATCTAAATCTGAATGGTGTAACTGAAATTGCTTTTCCAACAGCTGATGGTATAAAGTTTTATGAATTTGCAGTTTCGATTATGGCTAATACACCTTATAATCTGAATGGTTTCAGTGTAGATCCCAGCTCAGTACAAATAACGTGGAATGGTAATGTTGATCAGTATTATGTATACAGAGGCACGGATCAGAATAATCTTGTATTAATTGATTCAACCTTTACAGATCAGTATTCAGATTTCCAGTTAAACAGCAATACTACTTATTATTATGCAGTGCAGGCGTTTGATCCTTCTAAACAAATACCGTTATCAAATCTATCTTCACTTATTGATGTTTATGTTCACGAACCGGGCAAAGTACTTTTAGCCGAAGCCTTGAGTGCTACAACGGTTACAGTAACATTTTCAGAAAAGATGAATAATACAATTGAAAACCTTCAGTCATTTGAATTGATGAATGTTGGGATACCTAATTCCGTTTCACCTGCAAATCAATTTGCATATTTACTTACATTCAGGGAACCGGTTCCGATTGGTGAGAACCAGTTAGTGATAAAAGATCTTAGAGATTTTTACGGTTCGCCGATTGAGACTGATACGGTCTATTTCACAATGGATTCTGTAATGGCAAACCAGGAATTTTTCATTTCATCATTTAAAATTGAAAATCCATACTTGATAAGAGTTACATTCAATTTTGATGTTGATGAAACTTCAGCGAAAAATGTGGAGAACTATCTCTTCGAACCGGATAATAAAGCTACAGGCATAACAATTGATGAAAGTAATAATAAATCAATTCTAATAAATCTTAATGGTCAGAAGCCGGTTGGCTCGATAGGGAAAGAGTACGTTCTGCGTGTTAAAAATGTTAAATCATCTTCATCATCCGGTAATATCGAGATTAACTCAGGCGCAGGAGGTTACATTGTATTAACAGGTTATGCAAACGATCTTTCGGATGTTTATGCTTATCCCAATCCAGCAGAAATTGGAACTGGAATAACTAAAATTACATTTGCCAATCTGCCGCAATACGCTAGTATAACAATCTGGACATTAGACGGAACTAAGGTTGGCGAGGTGGAAGAAAATGATGGTGACGGTGGTGCAGATTTTAATTTAAAGGATTTTTCCGGGGCATTATTAGCAAGCGGTATATATATATATCGCATAGTAATGCTGGATGAGTTTGATAACGAAAGTGATGAAAAGATTGGTAAATTTGCTGTTGTAAGATGATATGTATAAGAAAAAAGAAATTTACACAATATCCAACCTGCTGAGTCTTCTGCGTTTATTAATGGCAATTCCTTTCTGGATACTTATTGGGAATATTAATGAACCCGGCGTACGAAATATTTTAGCTGCTTTAGCAATTTTTGGCGCACTTACAGACTGGCTGGACGGTTTTGTAGCCAGGAAAAGGAATGAAGTTACCGAACTTGGCAAGATAATAGATCCATTAGCAGATAAAATTACTATAGGTGCCATTATAATCAGATTATATATGGTCGGTGAAATTCCTGAATATTATTTTTTTCTAATCGTCGGGAGAGACATATTAATTTTTCTAGGTGGAGTAATTGTATCTAAAATGATTGGTAAAATTCTTCCGTCAAATATATTGGGTAAAATAACAGTCTCGATGATTGGAATGGTTATATTATTATTAGTCCTGGAAATGAGTCGCGATTCTTATCTATTTCTATTCTTTTATTACGGAAGTATTATTTTAATATTTGTTTCATTTTTCGCATATGTTTACCGTGCAGTTGAATACATAAAAAAAGAAAACAAAAATGGCGTTATTCGATAACATAAATTTTAATAAACTAAAATCCGGTTTAAGTAAAACAAGAGATAAGATTGTTAACTCAATTAATGAAAAGATTACGGGTAAAGCAGTAATTGATGAAAACATAATTGATGAAATTGAAGAAATTTTAATTACCTCCGATATTGGCTATGATACTGCAGAAAAGATAATTGAAAAAGTACGTGTTACTTTAAAAGATAAAAATGATAGAACACAATTTAACATTATCAAAACTGTTAAAGATGAATTAGTATCTGTTATAAACAACGGCAGTACCGGAGATGCTGATAAAGAGGTTGAAGTTACAAAAACATCAAAGCCATATGTAATTTTAATTATTGGTGTAAATGGAGTAGGGAAGACAACTACAATAGGAAAACTTGCCTATAATTTCCATAAAGGCGGTGCAAAAGTGCTGGTTGGCGCGGTAGATACATTCAGAGCCGCCGCAGGAGAACAGTTGGATATTTGGGCTGAGCGCGCGGGTGTGGATATTTTACAGAAGGAATCGGGTAGCGATCCTTCTTCAGTTGCTTTTGAAACAGTTAATAAAGCAGTAAAAGAAAATTACGATGTCGTGTTGATTGATACCGCCGGTAGATTACACAATAAAATAAATTTAATGAATGAATTAGGTAAAATTAAACGTGCAATTAATAAAGTATTGCCGAATGCTCCTCACGATACTTTTCTAATTCTTGATGGGACTGTTGGACAAAATGCTTTGATACAGGCAGATGAGTTTTCTAAAGTTACTGATATTTCCGGTTTAGTTATTACAAAGTTAGATGGAACTGCTAAAGGTGGAGTTGTATTTCAAATATGTGACAGGCAAAGCATTCCTGTTAAATATATTGGTGTTGGAGAATCAATTGAAGATTTACAGACATTTGATCCTAAAATATTTGTGGATGCAATTTTTGGAACTGTGCGGGAGAACTGATTATGTTAATGAAAAAGCCACGACATAGAGTTTTTGATTATACGCCCCGGTATTACAAACCTGAAGAGGACCAAACCGAAAGAAGAAAGAGACGGATGGGATTCTCACGTCAGAGAAAATATAAATCTCGTCAGAAGAATCCTGTAATTTTTTTAGTTCTTGTAGTCTTAATCATCTATTTGATTTTAAAATTGTCAGGCTCAATTTAAACAATTTTGAGAAAGATT
>Ga0209536_100014699_pt1 | contig 11220 bp, 16 predicted proteins | sample DeeMarSeWOR28_12_FD_187461 | JGI IMG/M metagenome (GOLD analysis project Ga0209536, IMG submission 187461) | Marine sediment microbial communities from White Oak River estuary, North Carolina - WOR-2-8_12 (SPAdes) (version 2) | ecosystem: Environmental > Aquatic > Marine > Intertidal zone >... | reverse complement strand
CTGTGATGTTCGAGCTGCTGCGAGCCATTCCGGGGCCGTGGTTTCTTCTCATATATTTGATCGTGATACTCATATGTTTTTACATTGGATTGAAGATAGTCCAATACGATGGCTCATTGAAATATCCGCTTCCAGATGCGACGCTTCTGGATCCGATCGGTATCGCTGCCATGAGAGGTGGGAATAACACGGTTATAAATACGGCCTGTTTCGGTCTGTGGAGCTGTGGGCTGATGGAAATCAAACCTTCCCCATCTTTGGGTGGTGCCGAACCCTCTTCAGCAGATGATTATGTGGTCCAAAGCATGCCAGTGAGAAAAACCTATCTGAATCCTATCGAGGCTGAATTAAATGAATTCACACAAAATCAGAGGAAATCTCTGGATGTCTTTAAAAACTGGCTCCTGAAAAGGCGGATAAAAAAGCACTTGAAAGAAATTGACAAGGAACTCGAGAAGCATCATCTTATCCGCACAAAAAAGGACCACATCAAGGCCGTATTTACAGGTCTTGGTATTTTGACATTTCTATATGTTTTAGGGGGCATCAAACTGTCGATGGGATTGGCTTCTGGCAAACCAGTTGCATATCTTGTGGGTCTAATGTTTGGTTCATTATTAGGTCTTCTTATTATGTTTTCAACCCTGGGCAAGGCATCACAACTGGGAAAGGAGTACCTAACAAAATTGGAGGAGCATTACTTTTGGATAAAGGAATGTGTGGAGAAATGGACATTTCCCTACGGAGTGGACCCGGCATATGCGGTGGCGGTCTTCGGAATAAAGGGTCTGAAAGGTCCATCATTCCTCGATGAGTTCGAGGGGGCTTTTACTCTGCCCCAGCCATCCGGAGGATATGGAGGTGTGGGTTGTGGTGGTTGCGGTGGATTCGGATGCGGGGGGTGCGGGGGATGAAGAAGATGAACCTGGAATTTCTGGCAAATCGTCGGCTCCAACCGGAGCTTCCCTCCCACCTTCTCCTGCAGTGGCACATCACCGACCGCTGCAACCTGCGGTGCAGCCACTGCTACCAGGAAACTTATTCCGGAGATGAACTTCCCTTTGAAAAACTCCTTATTATTGTCGATCAATTCAAAGAGCTGCTTGAATGCAGGAAAAAAGAGATAGGCATCCCCCAGAGAGGCCACATAACAATTACTGGTGGAGAGCCCTTTGTTCGGAATGACTTTATGGAATTACTGGATGTCTTTAATCGGAACCGGTTTTCGTTTGCAATCCTTACCAATGGGAGCTACATTGATTCTGAGATGGCTTCGAATCTTGCGAAACTGCGGCCAAGGTTCGTGCAGGTCAGCATCGAGGGGGCCAGAAAAACCCATGATAGCATAAGGGGGGCAGGGAACTTCGATACAACAGTGGTTGCCCTTAAGCATCTTGTAAAGGAAAAGGTCCCTTCAATGATATCGTTCACTGCCCATAAGGACAACTACAGGGAATTCCCTCAAGTGACTGCTCTGGGCTGCAAGCTGGGTGTCTCCAAGGTTTGGGCAGACAGGCTCATCCCCAACGGGAACGGTTCAGAGGTGCAGTGCATGTCACCAGAAGAAACCAAAGAGTTCATGGAGATCATGTTCCAGGCGAAAACAAGGGCGCAGAAGAAGATGTTCAACAAAACCGAAATATCCATGAGAAGGGCACTACAGTTCCTGGTCGCCGGTGGAAGACCCTACTCATGCTCTGCGGGAAACACGTTGATCACCATCATGCCAAACGGTGACCTGTACCCGTGCCGGCGCATGCCGATTTCCGTGGGGAACGTGATGGAGACATATCTGCGAAAACTGTATTATGAAAACGAAGTCATGCTTTCTCTCAGACAAATGGACCGCATCAGCCAAGGATGCGAGAACTGCTTCTATTCCGGTATATGCCATGGAGGATTGAAGTGCCTCTCCTACGCGGTTAATGGTGATCCCTTCACAAAGGACCCAGGATGCTGGCGTGTGGAGGAACGTAATTATAAAAGACAAAGGATTGCTATATCATGTAGTGAGATTTGAATGAAGAAAAAGGTGAATGAAATGAGTGAAAAAATAGAAATCAGAGGAACGAAACTTACCGAAGAGGAAAAGACAGGTGTGACGGAGTTTGTGAAATCCCTTTCAGATATCTTAAAATCTGACCTTGAGTCCATTGTACTTTATGGAAGTGGGGCCCGACAGGATTACCGACCCGGAAAAAGCGATATCAATCTGCTGGTGGTCGTGAAACGAATCGACTTTCACATCCTCAAATCCGTGTACGAACCCGTCCAGAAGGGTCGCAGGTTCGGCATAGCACCCTTCATTCTCACCCAAAACGACCTGCAAACCTCCACCGACGCCTTCCCCGTGAAGTTCATGAGCATCAAGGAATCCAGCAACGTTCTCTGGGGCAGCGATGCCCTAATAGACCTGAAAATCGACCAGGAGCACATCAGGCTGCGCTGCGAGCAGGAGCTCAAGAACCTATTATTACGCATGCGCCGAAACTACCTCATCGGCGGAGGAAGAGGACTTGCTGATTTCATGGTCCAGTCCGTGGGAGGATTCCTGGAGAACTTAAGGTTCATCCTCTATCTCTCCGAAGGCTCGATGCCTCCCAGGGAAAAAGTCGTGGGGCAGGCAGTGAAGAAGTACGGCCTGGATGCCGACGCACTTAAGAAAGTTTTATCCCTCCGCAACCGTGAAGAGCCCCCACCAAGAGAGGAGACCGAGAAGCTCTATGGACAGTTCATGTCGATTGTGGAAAAGGTCAGCGATGTGGCAGATAAGTTGGAGGGGCACTGATCTCTTTCTGTCAATTCCCAGATACAGATTAACCTGTACAAATCCAACAAGCATAAATTTATAATCCTACCAATGAATTCAGTTATTCGAGAAGGGTGTGAAAATGTACTATCCTACAAGATACAAGATACCGCTGGGAATAATATGCCTAATCATTGGCTTCACAATAATCCTGGGAGTTTTGCTCTGGCTTGACATTCACCGTCCCTGGCAGTGGCCCATACTGTTCGGAATCATATCTTTTTTAATAATCATATTTGGACCAATCCTGATAATTTTGGGAATCAGGTTCATGATCCTCGGGTACATTGAAAGAATGCACTTTCCGATTCCCCCTCATCCAATATACCCAGGGGTGCCGCCCGAAACCACTGTACAGCTCAAACCGCAGCTCAGGGACTGCCCATACTGTAAAAAACAGATAGTCCTGGACAGCAAGTACTGTGCATACTGTGGAAAAGAGGTCTGATTTTTTTTAATGCTATAAGATAGAACTTTATATTTCATTGAACAATACCCAAGAGAATGGAAATCTCCGAAACCCTCTATGTCAGAGACAGGAAAAAATGGCGCAAGTGGCTTGCCGCAAACCACGACAAGAAAAACGAGATCTGGCTAATTCATTATAAAAAGCACACCGGAAAGAAGGGAGTATCGCTCAACGACGCAGTGGAGGAGGCCCTGTGCTTCGGCTGGATAGACAGCACGGTGAAGAGAATAGATTCGGAAAAATATGCACACAGGTACTCACCCAGAAACCCCAACAGCGTATGGTCCGACACCAACGTGAAGCGCGTCAAGAAGATGATTGCGGAAGGCAAGATGACCGAAATCGGTTTGGGGAAGTACAAGGCTGGGCAGAAAAAATACAAGGAAATCAAAAAGGCCAAATCCCAGGTAGCCAAAAAACAGATTCCGCCCCACCTGAAAAAGGCCCTAGCCAAGAACAAGAAAGCGGAGAAAATCTTCAAGAAGTTACCTCCCAGTCACAGGCTGCGCTACGTCTACTGGATAAACGAGGCTAAAAAGGAAGAAACAAAGAAGCGAAGGGCGGAAAAGGCGGTGGAGATGATCCTGGAGGGGTTATGAATCGAATTCTCGTAATTTATTGTTGTGATTTTTCTATGTAATCATTGTACGCCTTCTTTGCGGCCTCTATAATCTCTTTTCTATCGATTGAGGGATCTCTAAATGCGACCTCTATCTTTTTATCCTTGGTGATTATCTTCACGTTGCCAACACTGTTTATGTCGATATTAGCGATTTCATTGGTGATTATCTCCAGGTTGCCAACGCTGTTTATATCGATGTTAACGATTTCACGGAAATATACGGTCTTTTTTTCATTTGACTTCTTCGCAATATGGAAAACGGGAACACTTATCCCTTTCTCGTATATCATGAGATACGAGAGCCGGTATATTCCCCTGGAGATTAGAAATGAAATATATACTGCACATAACCATAATAAATAGAACATAAATACGAGAACGTTACACATTATAATTCCCGCTATTACGCCCGCCACAAGAATGGGACACAATATCGCAGCGGGTACGAAATAGAGATAAAATTCACCCCTTACTGGATAGATTTTCTTTTTGTACAATAACCTTCCCATTTCCTCCATATTCCCTCCTCAATATCGCAGTTCACTAATCTTTCAGCATATTGGAGAATGTCTGAAAATGGTTTTCCTCATCATTTTCCCTTTCAGCAATCTCTATTATTTTCTTATAAAGTTCGATGGCCCCGCGCTCCACTTCCTTGTTGATTTCTAGTATCTCTGTAACTGTCTTGCTGATGGTAATAGGATCAGGTTTTGATGTGGGCCCCCCACCGAGTCGAACAATCCTCTCTGCAATAGCCTCGGCATGTCGCATTTCTGTAATGGCGATCTTCTTCAGGCTTGTTCCTGGCAGCCAGAAGGGAAAGTGGGTCCCAACGAACTTTCTCTGTTCATCGGTGACAGAATCCTCTTTTGCAGGTGCCTTCACAACCCAGATGGAATGCTGGAGCATGTACTGCACCGAAACCTGCAGTTCTCTGGCCACGGCCCTGTTCAGGAATTCTATCAACTCTGCTGAACCTTCGTCCTCAACCATGTTCTCACCCCTAGTTATAGATTTGAAGTATTGTTAAAATACATTTATTCAATAACAGGCTATGAAACTGTCGATTCTTCCACCACTGCTTTTAAGAGCCCTTTTCCCGCAGGCCGTGGGATCTTTCTCCCCTCTTTTCTTGCGGTTTCAATCCAGAGATCGATGGCGACTGTTATCTCTTTTAAAGCTTCCTCTACAGTATCCCCGAAAGCCGAGCAGCCAGGTAATTCCGGGGCAACTGAGATATATCCTTGGTCTTCCTCGCTGTAGAATATTTCAATTGCATACTTATACATCGTCATCTTCCTCCTTTAAGAGATTGTACTTTTCAATAACCTTTATTAGCTGTCTTACTTGATAAGGTTTTGCTTTTCCGTGTACACTTTGGAAATTTAACATTTCATTAATCCCTTTCTTCATGTATATTCTATGACTTCCCTTTCCTCCTTTGAATTCAAATCCGAATGCCTCGGCAGTCTGGCACAGTTTATTAAATCGAATATTCCTGGGATTTTCTTTTAGTTTGTTATATAATTTTTCTTTATCTGTCATAGAGTATTACCATCGTCTTAAAAAAGAGTTGCAAAAAGTTATTCCCTAACCTCTAATTCACTTTCCTATGAAATGTAAATAATTTACTCCCATCTCCCAATCCATATGAATATGTAATGCAAATCTATGATATATATCTCAATGAAAGAGGTTAGTGAAAGTAAAATTGATCACGCCATACTCTCCTTGAACTTCTTCACCTTCTCCCCCTCCCCAGGCATCCTGAAAATTTGCTGTTGTCATCATAATTGGAGCTGGCAAATTTAAAGGTTGACGCTCTTGAATATTATCCATATACACTACAAGAGCGGCTTTACCTGAAAACAAACAGATGCTCGTGCATAAGCCGCAGGAACATAGTGCAGGTTCCTTCTCGTATCTCCAATTAGGATTGCGCAGAAGAGATTCAATCAATATTTTCGATTATCTCTTTTACCTTATCATTCAAATCCTTTATATTTTCCTCTTCTAAATCAAATCTGCCTAGGATCTCATTATCTGAGATTGCTCGGCTTAATGCATCTACAAAACATTCTTTGAACTCATGCATTGACACAATTTCATCGATGATGTCCCGTCTCAACTCACATTCAAAAAGCAAGGAGATGATATCGAACCTGTCTTTTCTAAGTTTGTCTTTTAAGAATCCGTTTTTCCCCTCTTTTGTGATTTTGTAGAACCTATCCCATGCAGCCTTTACCTTGAGCACGAGCAGAGGTTCTGGGTCAGGTATGTATATCTCCAATCCCTCCAACTCCATACCCCTCTGCCATTCCCTTGCAATGGACCACGGAACCTCAAAATCCATTCCCCTGACCATATTCTTGTCCTGGAGCGTGCATACGTCGAGGTAGGTCTCAGAGGTTGTATCCTCTGGATCTAGGAGTTTTACCCATTCATTCACCCCAAATGCAATCTGTCTCTGTTCATATCCATTGTTCTTTAGATATGAATCGATGATCCTGTCCCTCATCTCCCAGGAAGGCAGTACCACATCTATGTCTCTTGAACCCATTTTAGGGCTGTAAAAATATACTGCCCAGCCTCCTATTATAATCGGATGATAGCCGAGAATGTCATTCATCCATTTGGCAAAGTTCTTCAATTCATCTAATGTCAGATCGGTCCATTTCTTTTTGTATCTGCCGAAGAGTTCCGTCAAATCTCAACACCCCACAGGGATTTCAATAGGGGTTTCGTATATGCGCCTTTTCCGTCGCAGAACATGTCCACTACTGTCTGGACCTCTGTAGTTGACCTGAACCTTCCCTCCTTTTGGGCAAAGAGTTGGTCAAGAACCGATCCGATATCATCGATATTCCTGGTATAATCGATTCTGTAGCAGGTGATTTTCGTGTTTCCCCTTTTTGCAGATCTCAGGTAATCATACAGACCATCGGGATCACTTGAGTAAAAGGAGACCTCATCCGGCCTGAAATAGGGGGTGAAGCGCTCCTGAGCCGTCCCCAGGCAAAATATAACTTGTTTCTTGGAAAGTTCCTTGATCACGGTCTCCTCCTTTCCCGCAACTGATATGCTGAATACCCGAAGCTCCCTCATTGACCTGAACAGTGAGATGTACCTGAGCAGACCCACTGGATCCGAAAGCCTGTATGTTGCATTTCCGGTATCGAAGTCCTCGATCACCCTTGCGATTGGACTTGCCTTTTCGAATCTTATCAGCCGCTTTCTTCTGAACAGCTCCTCCACGAATCCCTTTTGAAGAAGATCGTTGATTACCTTGTTGACCTGCCCGATGGAGACCCTGTTTGTCCGGTTGCACAGCCTCCATACCATTCTCTGGGAGAACGTGACAGCCGACAGCACGGCCACCATTATCTGCAGTGTCTTGGGCTGTATATGCTTCATAGTTCACCTTTTTGTGAAATGTTCACTATTTAGTGAACGTTTGTAACTATATAAAATCTTCGGTTCTTTTCTGTTGTTTCCCTGTATATTACCAATATCTCCAAATGTTCCTAGTGTTCCAATTGTTCCTATCGTTCCCAATGATATCAAAGGATTTTAGGAGTGTGATTCTTTTGAGGGGGATTTTGTAAACTAGAAAGGCTACCCTTTTATACTCCCGTCAGTCAAATTTAATTTCCCATCCATGATTGATATCCATCGTACTTGGGAGACGAAAAATGGAACTTACCAACCGTATTTGGTTTCCCAATCACCAACCGCATTTGGGAAAGGATTTGGGCCTACCACGCGTATTTGGGAATTGAATTTGTCAAAGACCACTCGAATTTGGTATACCGATTGCGGTTGGTAGGGAGTTGAGAATCCTGGAGGAATGTGGATGTGCTGGCTGTGGTCCGGGATAAGGGATGGGTGAGGGGATTTTACGGGATCAAAGGGTGGGAATGCAGAGTGAGGGGTGATAGCGGTTCCCATCGTCGGTTGGTGGGCCGGTTGGTGGGAGGATTAGGTAATCCAGAAAAGGGGTAATTAAGCAAGATAAAAAGGGGAAGGAGGTTGGATGAGAGCAATGTAAGCCCCCTTTTACACTCATTTGTTTGAGCAATTGGGTACAAATTCTCTCACTTTCTTTTTTTCTTATATCTACGATTTGACTCTATCCAAAACATCAACAAATACCCAAAAGTCAACCCAATGGCCCCAATTGCTAAAAAAGATATTCTTTCATTATCCAAATTATCCTCTATTAGAAATTTCAGAAATAGTATGATTAATATGCCACATAAAAAGAATCCAAGAAAAAGCCCACAAATTGAAATAATAAGGAACGCTTTTCCATATGCTTTTTCCCCTTCCATATTGCCCATAGATTCTATAATAGAATATACTATCTTTAACATTTCGTTGCCCTTAAACAGATCTGGAGAGCCCTCTTGTCCAGTAGGTCTCATCAGAAAAACAACCTAACAAGGTCCTCTGTGGAATACACATCGACCTCGTCTTGTTTATTCTTAAGATCCTTATCATTGGACCAGATGGCAATATGCAGTGCCATTGCCAAGGCAACATACGGAACATCCTTTTTGTCTGGGGATATTGCCTTTGCTTTCTTGATAAAAGGTTTAATTACTTCATGGGGAATCAATTTGATATTTCTATGAAAAACGTCCATTACAATATCAAGCTCATTATCATCTTTGTTGGTTTTTCTCAGGATTAATTCTCTGTACTTCTCGAATTCTTCAAGGAGATATTCGGGTGCAAAAAGATGGACATCCTCGTGCAACATGAGTTCGGAAGTTGTACCGTCCTTGATCAATGCGGCAAAGAGTATGTTGGCATCCACGACAAGGTCCATTAATTTTCCTCATTAGGCTTTGTATCGTTTCGAGAGTTTTTTGCTCAGTTCCGCGCCCAGTTCCAAAGCCTCTTTTTCGGTCAAAGAGCTTTCTCTTGTGAACCTCCTCAGTATCTCCAGGTCCTCCACCTTTCTCCTGAAAGCCTGCCGTGCCACCTCGGACCAGTTGATCTCTGGGAACGAATCCATCTTCTTTTTCAGATCCTTGGGTACGGCCAATGTCATGGTCACCATGCATTTGCCTCCTTATGTGTATTTATATATGTTATGTGCATATATATAAGCTTATTGGTATGTTCATTATAAGGAGAAGTTTATTTATGATGACCTTACTCAGCGAAATATTTTCTATTGGAATTGGATTTTTCCAATGAAGGAAATATTATTACATCTATGCATGCACATCTAGTTTTTAAATTTCTTATACCATTGGTCCACTCGTGGACATGGGCATATAAATTGCCTCCCCTCCGTCTCATATACCCAGTATATGTAATATCCAGATTATATACCTCATCTCAGGGGAAGAGCGAAAGTAAAACTGTTAGGCCATACTCTCCTTGAACTTCTTCACCTTCTCCCCCTCCCCGGACTTTCTGAAAACAAACAGATGCTCGTGCATGATCATGAGGAAATTGCTCTCCATGGATTTCTTAACCCAATAGGGAGTGGACTTGCACTGCCACTGGTGTTTTGCTGTAGCTGAGCTCTGCTCTATCTGATTACATTCGTCAGCCACGCATAATCAAATACTCAACCATGATGGCAATTACCTCCGTATTAGATTATATTATGTCTTCCCTGAGGATAAATCCTACTTCTAAGAACGAATTGAGAGTTCGATATGCCACTGGAACATAATGCAGGTTTCTTCTCGTATCCCCGAAAAGGATAGCACAGAAATGGTTTGGTTTTAAGACTCGGAAACACTCCATTGCCACCTCTTTCATCTCCTTGCTAAATTCCTTTATGGAGTGCACATTCGACAGGTCCCCCTCGATCTTCTTATTCGAGCAGAGGACGATGACCGTCAGTGATACTTGTATCATATACAATACATTTTTATATCATTAATGATATATGTTTGTATCATGAATGATACAAAGTTAGAGAAGATATTTGGAAGGAATTACAACATTATTCAAATTTTCCTAGCCAGGCCAGATAAAGAGTTCTACCTGACTGAGGCAGCAAGAGAATTGCAGCTTAATAAGATGACCCTCTACCGGGCTTTGGAGGAAATGATTAAGTGTGACATTCTTGAGTCACGAACGGACAATTACAGGAAATTTTATAGACTTAGGAAATCCCATCTAATAAAACCGCTCAAGATACTTGTTAATCTCGATTCGCGTGTTGTTGGAGAATTCTTTGGGAAATTCAAATCAAAATCGCATTCAATCATTCTATACGGTAGTCGGGCGGGTGGAACCGATCTTGCGGATAGCGATTGGGATTTTATCTTGGTTTCAGATGAATTGGACCTGGTGACAATAAACAGAACAATAGCCAAGCTTGAAAAGAAATATCTCACCAAGATAAATGTAAAATTATACTCTAAAAGCGAATATGATGATATCAGAACCAGTAGAACCCCGTTTTATCTGGAAATAATGGCAAATAATATCTTATTGAAAGGTGAACCGGATGAGGCTTAAAGACTGCTTTGACAAAAGATTGCTTTTACGGATGCCAAAGAACAAGGAACTTGTAGACAAGACCTTTGAAATGGCGGTAAGCGATCTATCCGAGGCTGAAGCATCGTATTCCCAGGAAAGTTATGTTTGGGCCACGGTCCAGGTGTATACGAGCATGTTGAACCTGGCAAGAGCTGTATTATTTAATGATGGGATCAGGGAAAAGAGCCACATCTGCACTGTTCTGTATCTTAGGCGGTATCGTAGCAAGCATTACGGTGACCTGATAGAAAAGCTCGATATTCTGAGAAGGGAAAGGCATCTTACGCTTTACGATTCGAGAGAGCACATAACCGCGGAGAAGGTTTCGGAACGCATCCAATGGGCCAAGGAATTTTTGAAGAAGACCAAAGAGCTTCTGGATATGGATTAGTGCTCCAAAATAGCCATACTCTCCTTGAACTTCTTCACCTTCTCCCCCTCCCCGGGTTTCCTGAAAACAAACAAATGCTCGTGCATGATCATGAGAAAATTGGATTCCATGGACTTCTTGACCCAATACAGGTGCTCTTGCACTGGCACTGATGTTTTATAATGTCTTCTCTAACCTGCAGATTCAATTTCTATCAATATCTTATTTTTTCCAACTTTGGATATCACCACTATTTCATCCCCTTTTATATCAAGGTTCTTTTCCAAATCAGAGGGGATTCTCAGAACTGTACCTCTTCCGCTCTTCGATAGTTTCCTGTACAATTTCAATGGTCTGCCCCATATCTTCATTCTTCTGGCAATCTTGATCATCTTCTGGCCTTCCTCCTCCGGAATGAACTCCTCTCCGCACGATGTACA
>Ga0209536_100014698_pt1 | contig 11220 bp, 7 predicted proteins | sample DeeMarSeWOR28_12_FD_187461 | JGI IMG/M metagenome (GOLD analysis project Ga0209536, IMG submission 187461) | Marine sediment microbial communities from White Oak River estuary, North Carolina - WOR-2-8_12 (SPAdes) (version 2) | ecosystem: Environmental > Aquatic > Marine > Intertidal zone >... | reverse complement strand
TCCCCGCCCTTCCGATTACTTTGAGCTTTTTGGCTGCCGTCAGGAGTTCTTCGGTAACTTTTGTGGCACTGCGAATGACCAGCGCATCATAGTCTCCAATGATTTTTTTGAGTTCATCGGGCCCCAGACCGGTCTTAACATCCACATCGATTCCCGGCTCCTTTTCAAACATGTTAATGCCTGTTTCTCCGAGATTGTCGCTGACCAGAACTTTCATGATGTCCCCCCGATTTGCAATATCTGCGATGATATTTTATTGCGGATTTTGAATGGAATAAAACGAATGGATTCTTATCATCTCGCAGAGCCTTATCGCTCGGCAATCGTTTTGATCCGATCGTCATGAAAATTGTTAAAAAGCCAAGGTGATGATTGAATCCGGCATCTTTTTGGAAATGGCTGTTTTTACCGGCTTGACACGCTTTTGTATACGGTATACAAAAATGTGTCAAGCAAATTATCCCGGGCTTGTTTCAGCCTGCTTGGCTGGCTAAATAAACCGAAATAAAAACCGATCCCCAAACAGAACAGAAAGGAAATATCAAATGGACGCTGCCAAAAACCTCTATCGCACGGCCTTCAATCCCTTGCTGATCAAACCCGCCAGACCCCTGCCTGACGAAGTCGCCGTCATCGGCGCCGGAACCATCGGCCCGGATATCGGCTATTATCTGAAAAGCGCGATGCCGGCAAGCAAGCTGTACCTGGTGGATGTAATCGAAAATCCACTCAAGCAAGCGCAACAACGCATTGTGGAATATACTGAAAAAGCAATCGAGAAAAAAAAGATGAAACCGGAGAAGGCCGCTGCCGTTTTAGAAAACATCGTCTACACAACGGACTATGGGCAGATTAAAAATTGCAAGCTGGTCATCGAGGCCGCCACGGAATCCGTAAGGTTGAAGCAAAAAATATTTGAAACAGTTGAAAATATCGTCAGCGACGATACCATTATCACATCCAACACCTCTTCGATTCCGGCCGACCGCATCTTTCAAAAAATGAAAAAGCCGGAGCGCACGTCCATAACCCACTTTTTTGCTCCGGCCTGGCGCAGCCTTCCGGTTGAAGTCATCGCCTGGGACAAGGAAAGTCAGGAAACCCTCGATTATCTGTTCTGGTTTTTTGCCAAGACCGGCAAAACTCCTGTTATTACCGATAACGCTATCTGCTTTGTGTTGGACCGCATCTTTGACAACTGGTGCAATGAATCCGCTTATTTATTAGACCAGGCAAGCGCCGGCCAGATCGACAAGGTCGCTGAAGAATTTGTCTTTGCGGGACCTTTTTTCGTCTTAAATCTGGCAAACGGAAATCCGATTATTATTGAAACCAACACACTTCAGATGGAAGAAGGTGAGCATTATAGACCGGCCCCTGTCCTGGCGTCAGTGGATCGGTGGCTGACCCGTCGGCCGGGTACCCCGGTAGAGGTTCCCGAAAAAGTAAAGTCCGCCGTCCGGGATCGTTTGCTGGGTATCCTTTTTTCCCAAGCTTTCGATATTATTGACCGTGGAATCGGAACCAAGCAGGACCTGAACTTCGGCTGCCAGGTGGCATTAGGGTTTCGCAAAGGGCCGCTGGATCTGATGCGGGATATCGGCAGGGACGAAGTCAAGCGCATCATGAATAAATTTCAAACTGAACGACCGGGCTTTCCGATGCAAAATCAACCCTTCAACGTTTACCAGGATTTTAAGCGCTACATTCTGGTCGATGACGTTGCTGGCGTTAAAGTCCTTACCATCCGGCGCCCCCAGGCGATGAATGCGCTCAATGATGAACTGACCGATGAAATCTTGTCCGTGTTTAAAGAATTTGAAAATGACCCGTCAGTGAAAGGTTTTGTCATCACCGGTTACGGAAATACGGCCTTTTCGGCCGGGGCGGACATCGGCAAATTTCCGGAAATGCTCGGCGATGCAGAGGCTTCGGCCCAGTATGCCAGAGATTGTGCCAAAGTCCAAATCTTTATGGATCAGATGGCAAAACCCGTTGTGGCTGCAGTCAACGGTTTTGCCCTGGGCGGTGGGCTGGAAGTTGCCATCCGCTGTCACGGCATCGTTGCTACCCAAAATGCAAGTTTTCAATTTCCCGAAATCACCCTTGGCATTTTGCCGGGAATCGGCGGCTGCGTGATCCCCTACCGCAAATGGCCTCGGGGTGCCGAGGTATTTCACGAGATGATTTGCTTGGGCCGGCCGCTTAAAGCCAAAGAAGCCGCCGATATCGGAATACTGACAGAAATCGTAGATGATTATCCGTCATTGATCGCCGCCAGCATTAAAGCGGTCAATGTTCTACACGGCAAAACAAGCCGGATTCCGGAAGGTAAAGTTTCGATTCCTGAAATCAATATCCCTGATGTACCCAAGGCCGGCAATCAGGTTCTTAGCAAAGAAGCCGTATCCCTCACCGTTAAAGTGATCCAGGACGGCGCCGCAGCCGAAAGCCTAAACGCAGCGTTAGAAATCGGGTATAAGGGATTCGGAGAAATTGCCTGCACGGATGCGGCCAGAGAAGGCATTTTGGCATTTCTGGAAAAGCGGCCGGCTAAATTTACAAAATAATCTGGAACCCATCTCAAAAAAGCGTCTAAGTGCTCATTGCTGCGTTGCGGTTCGGCTTAAAATGCTCACATACTATCGTGTATGCTCCGCTTTTTCGCCGGCCCGCGCCTTGCCCTGAACCCTGATCCACATTTTTGAGGTGGGTTCTAGTTTTTATTTTCTTGCGTTTTGCTTCGCTTGATACTTTCAAGACGCTCTAAAAGGGTTCTGGCCTTTGTCAGGTTCTTTTTTACATCTTTGAAATCCGGATCGAGTGCCGAAACAGACTCCCATTCAGCAATGGCCTCAGCTAATTTTTGATCCCCAAAGTATGCCAGCCCCTGATCGTAGTGAACCTCCTTGTAAGTATTTTCGCATTTTTGTAAATTTTTTTCACATTGCTCACAATTTTTATCGTATTTCAGGGAAGCCTTGAATTCATCTCTGGCGGCCAGATAGTCTTCTTTGCCAAATAGAATCAATCCCTGCTCGAAATGGGATTTGGCGAGGTAGTTCTGTATTTGCGAATCTTTTGGATTCTCTTCAGCAATTGCTTCGAACTTGACGATCGCGTCTTTGAATTTTTTTTCGTTGTATAAAGCGATCGCATCGTCACGAAGACTGATGCGGCTTTTTTCCTGAATTTGATCAATGTACTGTCGGCATTCGGGACACGCCTTGTTGTATTTCAGGGAAGTCTCAAATTCGCTCTGCGCCTGAGAATAGGCTTTGTTGTCGAATGAACTCCGCCCTTTTTCAAAATACGCAAGCGCCATATAATTAAGGGCAATCTGATCAGTCGGATTTACGTTTAAAACTTTATTGAATTCGATGATCGCATCCGCATATTCCTTATTTTTGTAAAGTTCGATACCAAGCTCCCGATAGTTAGCCGTCTGATCTTCTGCTGTTATTTGCTGCCGGCGGACTTCTTCTTCTTTTGCTTGCTCAGTCAGCGGTTTGGTTGCCGCCAGATCTTTAGGCATACCGGTGGTTTTCGTTTCCAGCGCCTTTTTGTCGGCCAAAAACGGAAGTCCCTCGATCTCAGGTATTTTAACCTCCTGTCCGATCCTCAGGCTGGCATTGTTTTGGATGTTGTTAAATTTAGCGATGAGGTCGTACTTGCTATAGTCGCCGTAATACATCATGGCCAGTTTTGAAAGGCTTTCTTCGGGCTTAACGGTATGCATGATGAATCTTTTTGCTGTGATAACTTCACCGGGCAAAGCTTCGGCAGGCGCTGTGCTGTCGGTCTGAATCAATGATGGGTCTGCAATAATCGGAGTCCCTTCAATGACGGGAATTTTAATCTCCTGGCCGACGGAAACTTTGGTGGCATCCGCCAGTTCATTGTACTCTGCGATGAGATGAAACTTTCGATAGTCTCCGTAGTAACGTTCAGCCAAAGTCGAGATGGTTTCATCCCCTTGAATGGTGTGCACAATATACCTTTTGACCTGCTCCAACTCTTTTCTTGTGGCAGTCAGGATGTCTTTGGCTTCCTTGTGATCCGGATTATATCGCAGCGCAGTTAAAAACTCTTTGCGTGCCGGGCTGTATTGGCCCTGGCGATAGAACTTTAAACCGGCCTGATAGTGGTCTTCGGCCAGTTTGTCGAGTTGCGGTTCGATCGCTTTTATTTTTCCCTGAGCCAATTGATTTTCAGGATCAACGGTCAGAACGAGTTTATATTGTTCCAAGGCCGCAACAAGATCGCCTTGAGTTTCGTATTGCTGCGCTTTTGCCGTATATTCATCTGCAAGCTGTTTCGGCGACTTGGTGCCAAATGTCGAGCACCCGACGGCCCAGACAAACAAGATGATGATGCCGACCATTGCTGCTTTAGTTTTCATGGTTGACTCACTTTAAAGAAAGAAGATTAAAGGTTTTCAGTCTGGAAATAAAAGTTTGCATATCCTTTTTCAAGATCTGATCTCTTTTTAAAGCCAAAGGATTTGCGAAAAAAGGGTTGCCACCCCTTTTTACCGATACGGCTATCTTATAACCCGCTTCTCGCGCGGTTTGGATTGATCTTTGATCATAATAGCCAAACGGATACGCCAAAAAATAGGTGTTCTGGCCCAATTTTTGATCGATAATTTTTTTAGAACCAAAGAGTTCTTCTTTGATCCGCGCAAGATATTCCAGCTGTGTTTCCCCCTCTTTTGGCTGGCTGAGGTCGCTGTGATAAATGGAATGAGAGCCAATGGTGAATCCGTTCATCTGCATCTCTTTAAGCTGGTCCCAGGTGATGGCCATTCGGGAGGCACCGACAAAACTCGTATAGATAAACAGGGTTGCGGTAAATCCGTATTTTTTGAGAATCGGATAGGCAATATCATATACAGAACGATATCCGTCATCCATGGTGATAAGTACAGATTTTTTGGGGACTCTCAGCCGATATTCGAGAAAGGCAAGCAGTTGCTCGGCTGTAATCACGTGATACCCATTGTCCTTCAGGTATTGCATTTGAAGCTCAAATGTACTTGCCGGCATACACAGCGGAGAGTCGCAATTTTCTGCAAAACGATGATAGGTCAGTACCGGTATGGTTTGAAATCCTCCCGGGCTCAGCCCTGCCCTATTTTTATCTTTCAGCGGAATCACTATCGCGCTGCCCCTTTTAAAAGTAACCCCCGGATTGGCTTCTTCAATTATCCACGATTTACTTTTAGCCCCCAAAAATTTTTCAGCAAGCTCAGCAGATGTCTCATTATCCTGCAGTTGATATACAACATAGTCCTCTGAACGAAAAAGCTTTTCGGCTGAAGGTTCAGTAATTGTTCGGGTGGGCGCACAAGACAAAAAAACAGGTGAACTGATGGCAAAGAGCAGCAGAAAAGATAGAATTTTATGGATATTGGGACGCCGATGGATCTGGAGTAGAGAAATAAAGTAAGTGTACATATCAGTCCTCGGATAAGAGATCAGCCGAAAGATGACCATTTGTCGGAAAAAGGTGCGAACAGAAATCCACTGATCTGTACTGAATAATTCGAATAATTATCATTAAGCTGATTTTCGTGTGCTTGTCAATTTAAATGTCATAATTAATGGTAGCCCTTGAAACCGTGATGCGCTTTTAGTTCTTTGAGCCATCAAATCGTAAAAATTTCCGGCAGTTAATTTGCTTGACTTTGGTTTTTGACCATAATAATTTAAAAATGTATAGAGTTAAAGCGGCGCTGAGCAAACAGATCGGCTTCCGCATCTATTTTCGACCTCGATCGATAGATGATCGCCTGATAAACTAAGGGAGCGAACTGTCAAATGGATTCGATCCAACGATTGAGCAAGCGTTTAAGCGACCGTAATTTGATTCTCCTGCTGCTGATCTGGTGGGTTGCCATGCTCATTGCCTACTCAATTATTACCCTGCGTGTAAATCACCTCAAAGCCCAGTTAAGAAAATCAGGAGTCGAAATAACGAATACGTTTTCCAGCCGCGCCAGCCTGCCGCTTCTTGAGAGAGATTCTCAGTCCATTCACAGCTTGCTGACCGAAGCCGTCAATCAGGCCAATGTCGTTTATGCATCGGTAGTTGATCATCGCAATAAAGTTGTCGCCTTTACCGGAACCGGTCATCTCATGCCGGATATGACCGCTGCCGCCCGTTCCGTGGAAAAAGTATCGATGTGGGAGGGAGGCTTTGCAAGCCACGCCAGAATTCTTAACTTTGTTTCCGACATCAATTACGCCGGCACCAAAATCGGAGAGATTTTCATTGGCTTATCTACACCCAAATCGCTTCAGACCAGAAAGCAATTCTCAATTATAGCCATCTGCAGCTCTCTGCTGTTATTGTTTTTAATCGCGTTTTTGCGCTACCCGTCGATCAAGACATGGTTTGTTCGGTATTTTGATTTAAAGCATTCGAGTACCGAAAACATTTCAATTGCAAAAAAAAGCCTGGTCATTTGTCCGTTGTGTGGCTCACAGAAATCGCTATCCGCCAAATTATTCAAACCATCAAACCTGGACAAATTTTTAAAAACCGGAATTACGAAACAGGGGCCGCATAATGCGGGCACGGTTGACTCCCAGAAAATTGATTTGCACGAACTCGCAAAAACAAAGGATTTCGCATCGATTAGACGCCAGATCATATTACGCTGCACCGCAATCATTAACAAACTGACGATCTGATAGTTATTAGCGAGGTGCAAGGAGGGATCTATGCTTGTCAGCGAAATTGCTACAATGACCGCATTGAAAGTAAAGGAAATTTCGACGAGCACCTTTACCAAAGTATCGCGGGGAATAAGGCGCATTTCGAAGATACAATTGATTGAGCGCAACCGAAATCAATTCGTCATTTGTCTGGTTATTTGCCTGCTGATCAATTTTGCCGGCTGGCTAGTTTATCACCTCGCGGTTGAACGCAAAAATAGTGAATTTTTCCAGCTGGGAATTTCCGAAACCAACAACCTTGAGTCCAAAAGCGGGCCCTTTGTTTTAGAAAAAGATATCTTGTCGCTCAATGTGGCCATCAAAGAACTCAACCATCTAAAGGACCTCAAATTCGCTGCAATCGTTGATCACAAAAATAATATACTGGCTCATACAAACACGGAGAAAATCAATCAACAATTCGCTCCTGTGCAACATGAAAAACTCATCGATACGTTGGATGGCATTCGGATCATTTCCGGAATTTTACCGGACAAAACAGCGGTCTTCGGATTTTTTAAAAAAATTGTTTTTTCAGATGTCGAAATTGGAAAGGTTTGTGTCGCGCTTTCAGCCGCGCGCCTGAACGGCGAGTTAAACCGAATGTGGTTTCTATATATGTCCGGGGTAATTTTGACAGTAATTTTGCTGGTGATTGGTTTGTTCTGGTTGAATCACAGCGCCAAAGTCAAGGCAATTAAACTCAGAGAAGATATCGAAAAAATGGACCGCATCGGCCCCTACCTTTTACATCAAAAGGTAGCCCGCGGCGGGATGGCCGAGTTGTTTTTAGCCGATTATGTGCGCGAAGACGGCTTTCGAAGAAAGGTGGCGGTTAAACGAATTTTACCTCATCTTGCAGGAAATCAGGATTTTATTAAAATGTTCACCCGCGAAGCCCGCGTAGCCGCACTTTTGCAGCATCCGAACATTGTTCAGATTTTTGATTATGGAAATATTGAAAACGCATATTTCATTGCGATGGAATATATCGATGGCAAGAATTTGGGAGAAATTCTCTCAACTTTGAAACAGGGTCTATCCGCCGAGCGAGCTGTTTTTATTATCTCAGAAATATGCAAAGGACTCGATTATTCTCATAATAAAAAGGACGAAAATACCGGAGAACCATTTAAAATCGTCCACCGTGACATCAGCCCCCAAAACCTGCTCATTTCATATCAGGGCGAAGTCAAAATCAGCGATTTTGGAATTTCAACGGCAAGATCCGAACCGAGCTTAACCCAAGCGGGTGTCGTCAAGGGCAAACTGGCATATCTGTCGCCCGAACAGGCCGTGGGCGAGCCCGTTGACCATAGAGCAGATATTTATGCGCTGGGACTTGTTTTTTATGAAACGCTTACCGGAAAAAGAGTATACCCATTTAGCAGCGATGTTGAGGCGATTCGCATGATCCCGCAAATGGATATTGAACCGCTCAGCAATTCAGTATCCGGTATTCCGGAGGAATTAAATCGCATTGTCATGAAATGCTTGGAGAAACAGAAAGATTTGAGATATCAGAGTGCTGCAGCCATATATACAGATCTGGCGGCATTCAAGAAAGAGCAAAAAATAGTCTTTGACACTTCCGACCTTGCGGATTTCATGAAAAAAAGCTTTAAGGCAAATGACAACTCCTCTCAGACAAAATAGGCCGCAAACCAGAGGAGTTTAACATGCCCCACAAAATTTTCGCCGGCAAAACCGATATCGGGCTCAAACGTGAAAATAATGAGGATACATTTTCCCTGAACCCCGAGCTGGATTTCTGCCTTACCGCCGACGGCATGGGAGGCGCAGCTGCAGGCGAGGTCGCCAGCAATATTTTTGCTGAAGCCGCTTTTGAAATTTTTTCAAATAATACCCGCCGCTCCGAAAAGGAAATCCTATATCGGGTTCACAAAGCCTATAGCCACGCCAATCAAAAAATTCTGGAGCATGTCGCTCACCATCCGGATCACCGGGGGATGGGCTGTACGGCTGAACTTCTGGCATTCTTTGATGAGGGTTTCATTCTCGGCCACATCGGAGACAGTCGCACCTATCGTTTAAGCAATGGGCAGCTCGAACAGCTCACCCAGGACCATACGCTCGTTCAGCAGCAACTGCAAGAGGGTCTGATATCTGCAGACCAAATCAAACATCACCCAATGCGCAACCTCATCCTTCGTGCAGTGGGTATAAAGGAAGAGTTGACAATCGATCTGCTAAAAGGAAAAACTTGTCCGGAGGATCTGTTTCTGCTCTGTTCAGACGGTCTAACCGATATGATATCAGATGATCAGATTCAGGATATTCTATGCGCCGATATCCACGTCCACCGCAAAACTGAAGAACTGATTGAGACGGCTAAAGCTGCCGGTGGCCACGATAACATTACCGTCGTTTTGGTTGCCATCATTTGAAGCCGTCTCAAAAACAGTCAATTCCGTACAAGTGCCCGACAACACTTGGCACCCACCGGTTTTGATAGCACACTGGAATTCGGCTCAAAACACCAAACATCGCAGGCCACATCATGTCAGACCCTTACTTGGAATGGATGGATGAAAACCAATGCATTCAACGTTTGGCAATCGTCGATAAAATCTTTATCGGGCGCAGCTGCAAAGGTGTGGATCCTCAAAAACGGATTTTGGTGCGCACTGCCCAGGTGTCCAGAGATCATGCAGTGATTAGCCGCCGCGGTAAAGAGCTTAAAATTAAGGATATGAGCAAAAACGGCACCTGGATAAACGGAATCCGTTTGGCAGCCGGTTCATCCTGTCATCTGGCCGATCAAGATGTCATTCGTTTAGGAGGAGTTTCTTTTCAAGTGTTTGCCTCGAAAGATATTACCGTTGCTCGAGATCAAGCCATATTAACCGATGGAACAATGGTAACCCCGACGGAAGTGGTGGTGACCAATGTGGTTGCTGATGTGAGGGAATTTTCGGCCTTCTCCCAGGCCCATGCGTCATCCGACGTCTATGCGCTGATGAAAGAAATATTTGATGCCTTCAACACGATTATATATAAATTCAAGGGTACCATTAAAGATTATGCCGGTGATGCTGTTTACGCCTTTTGGGATCATCATGTGGAACCGGTAAAAAAGCAAGCCGTTCTGGCCTGTCAGGCCGCAATCGAACAGACCCAAACCATCGACCAAATACGGGCCAACCTATCCGGCAAAAATATTGCAGCTGATAATTTGCAGATGGGATGGGGGATAACAACCGGCAAGGTGACCCTGTCGCATTATGGCTCGCGTGCAGCAGATTTGGCGTTGGTCGGTGATTGCACCAATTTGGCCTTCCGTTTATCCGGAATGGCCAACAAAGACCTGTCCCAAAAAATAGTGATCTGCTCGCAGACGGCAAAACTGGTGCGCGACGACCTCGCGCTGAAGGACCTGGGGAGCATTTCGATTAAAGGCCGCAAGGGCAAAGAACACGTTTTTGCATTGCACCAACCCTGATGATATGGATGTATGGTATTTTCAAGCACTATTTTTCTTTTCGCTTTTCTACCGGCTGTCATCATCTTTTATTTTGGACAGCAACGCTTATTTGCCAAAAAGCTGCGTAATGCAGTTCTTCTCTTTTTCAGCTACCTATTTTATCTTTACGGAGCCGCCGGCTTTCTTCTGATTCTAATCCTGTCCACGCTGGCCGACTATGGGCTCGGACGCCTGATCGACCGCAAGGTCAAATACAAGCGACTGTGGCTTTGTTTTTCGCTGCTGCTTAATTTAGGCCTCCTGGCCTATTTTAAATACGCCAATTTTTTTATCCAAGAGCTAAATGGCTTCCTTTCAGGATGGAAATCTTTTCCCATCGAGTGGAATGCGGTTATTTTGCCCATCGGGATTTCATTTTTTACCTTCCAAAAACTCAGTTATATTATCGATGTTTACAAGGGAAAGAGCCGTGCGCTTGAAAACGCTCTAGACTTTGCCCTTTATATCGCCATGTTTCCGCAGTTAATCGCCGGACCGATCGTCCGTTTCAGCCAGATCAGCGATCAGCTCAGAGAGCGCCGCGAATCGTGGAACAATTTCTTTAACGGAACGATGCGCTTTTGCTGGGGCCTGGCAAAAAAAGTTGTGATCGCCAATTCCTGCGGGCGGATCGCAGATATTATTTTTGGTCTGAATGTTGAACTGCTCGACACAAAAACCGCCTGGCTCGGCGCGATTGCGTACACTCTTCAAATCTATTTCGATTTTTCCGCATATTCAGACATGGCGATCGGTATCGGTTTTTTGTTCGGATTTACCTTTCCGGAGAATTTCAACCGTCCCTATTCTGCCATAAGCCTCACGGATTTTTGGCGCCGCTGGCATATCACACTGAGCCGCTGGTTCAGAGACTACCTTTATATTCCCCTCGGCGGCAACCGTCGGGGCACTGCCAGAACCTGCCTTAACATGGCGGTTGTTTGTGTCCTCTGCGGACTGTGGCATGGGGCGAACTGGACGTTTCTTTTCTGGGGGGTTTACCACGGCATGTTT
>Ga0209536_100014697_pt1 | contig 11220 bp, 12 predicted proteins | sample DeeMarSeWOR28_12_FD_187461 | JGI IMG/M metagenome (GOLD analysis project Ga0209536, IMG submission 187461) | Marine sediment microbial communities from White Oak River estuary, North Carolina - WOR-2-8_12 (SPAdes) (version 2) | ecosystem: Environmental > Aquatic > Marine > Intertidal zone >... | reverse complement strand
CCGCGAAGAGGCCATCCGGGCCGGGCAGTTCTTCGTGACGGGCCGATGGCTCGGCGGCACCCTCACCAACTTCCGCACCGTCAAGGGCGGTATCGAGCGGTTGCGCGAGCTGGATCGCCAGGACGAGGAAGGCGAGCTCGACCTGCTCCCCAAGCGCGCCGTGGCCGAGCGCGTGCTGGATCAAGTAGAGAACCTCCTGTGACCGACGCGCGCGACCTGCTGGCGCGCTACCTCGGGCAGCGCGCCCTACTGGGCGACGACGTGATCTACGTCAGTGGTCTGGCGCGTGCCGTGCCTCCGGCGGCCCAGCCGCCCGCTGCCGAGCCGGATCCCGCAGCCGAGCAGGAGCGCACGAGCGCCGCGGAGCAACCGAAGGCGGCGGCGGCACGCTCCGATCAGGGTGGGGCCCGCGGGCGCCGGGCAAAGAAGGCTGAGTCCGGCGGCGCGCGCTGGAAGAAGGACCTACCTGCCATTCCGCCGCGCGGCATCGAGGTGGCGGCTCCAGGGACCGACCTGTTCAGCGAGGATCCGCTCGCCGAAGCCGACCTGGACGGAATCGCTGGCATGGTGCACCAGTGCACCAAGTGCAAGCTGTGCGAGGGCCGCACCAACGCCGTGCCCGGTGAGGGACCTGCCGACGCCCGCCTGGTGGTGGTCGGGGAGGGACCCGGGGCGGTGGAGGACGAGACGGGCAGGCCGTTCGTGGGGCGCGCCGGAGAGCTTCTCACCGAGATCCTGGCGGCGATCGAACTGCCGCGGGAGCAGGTGTACATCTGCAACATCGTGAAGTGCCGCCCGCCCAGTAACCGCAAGCCACAGCAGGACGAGATCGACGCCTGCGTGCCTTACCTCCATCGACAGCTTGCGGTGATCAAGCCCGCCGTGATACTAGCTATGGGGGGAACGGCAGCCGAGACTCTGCTCGGTACCCGTCAATCGCTCGGAGCGATGCGCAACAAGGTGCACGAGTTCCGCGGCGTTCCGCTGGTGGTGACCTACCACCCGGCCGCGCTGCTGCGCAATCCACACTGGAAGAAGCCTACGTGGGATGACGTCCGTATCGCACGCCAGCTCGTCGACCAGCGGCGCTGATCCGCTGAGCGCCCGGCAAACGCCGTGGTCCGAGGAGGCCGAGCAGGCCGTCCTCGGCGCCATGCTGCTGGATCCCGACGCCGCGCTGAAGGCGGTCGAGTTACTGGACGACGAGGCGTTCTACCGCGACGCCCATCGCCGGATCTTCCGCACCATGACCCGCGTCGTGGAGCGCAACGACGTGGTGGATCCGGTGGTGCTGCGCGAAGAGCTGATGCGCACCGGCGACCTGGAGGCGGCCGGCGGCACGGACTACATAGCCGAGCTGCTCGACGTCGTCCCCACCGCGGCCAACGTCGAGTACCACGCCCGCATCGTGCGGGACAAGGCGCTCAGGCGGCGCCTCATCCAGGCCGGCACCGAGATCGTCCAGACCGCCTACGAAGGGCCGCAGGACGTCGACGCGCTCATCGACGGGGCGGAGCAGCGCGTCTTCGAGGTCTCGTTCCAGCGTGGCACGCAGGAGCTGGTGCGCATCAAGGAGCTGATGTGGCGCACCATGGAGCGCATCGAAGCGCGCCACCGCGGCGACGAGTCGGTGCGGGGCGTGCCGAGCGGCTTCCCCGACCTGGACTCCAAGACGAACGGGTTCCAGCGCAGCGACCTCATCATCGTGGCGGCGCGCCCCTCGATGGGAAAGACCGCTTTCTGCCTCAACGTGGCCGCCAACTCCGCGCTGGAGCACAACGTGCCCACGGCGGTGTTCTCGCTCGAGATGTCGCGCGACCAGCTGGTGGAGCGGCTTCTTGCGTCGGAGAGCTTCGTCGACCTGCAGCGGCTGCGCAGCGGCAACCTGCGCGACGACGACTACCCAAAGATGTCACGCGCCGCGGGCCTGCTGGGCACCGCGCCCATCTGGGTGGACGACACTCCCGCACTGACGCTGCTCGAGCTGCGCTCCAAGGCGAGACGGCTCAAGGCGGAGCACGACATCGGCCTGATGGTTGTCGACTACCTGCAGCTGCTGCGCGGTCCCTCCAAGACCGAGAGCCGGCAGGAGGAGATCAGCTTCATCTCTCGCTCGCTCAAGGCGCTGGCCCGGGAGCTCGACACGCCCGTGATCGCCTTGTCGCAGCTGTCGCGCGCCCCGGAGCAGCGCGGTGGCGACCGCCGTCCGATGCTCTCGGATCTGCGCGACTCGGGCGCGATCGAGCAGGACGCCGACCTGGTGATGTTCATCTACCGGGCCGAGATGTACCCGTCCCTGATGGAGCGCGACGCGGCCGCGTCCGAGGGAGTCGCCGAGCTCATCCTGGCCAAGCACCGCAACGGGCCCACCGGGACCATCAAGCTCTCGTTCCACAAACAGTACACCCGGTTCGAGAGCTACTCGGAGCGCGAGCCCGAGGGGGCGGATGGCCCGTAAGGCCCGCTCCGTCTACCGCTGCGCGGAGTGCGGCACTGAGCACCCCAAGTGGGCCGGTCGCTGCGACGGATGCGGCAGCTGGAACACCCTCGTAGAGGAAGTCGTGGCCAGTGCCGCCGGCCGAGCCGCCCGGCGCGCTGCCGCCGCTGGAACAGTCTCCCCCGTTGCGCTCTCCGACATAGTGGCCCGCGGTCCGGCACGCTGGAGCACCGGCCTCGACGAGTTCGACTTCGTGCTGGGCGGCGGCGTGGTACCGGGATCGGTGCTGCTGGTGGGGGGCGAGCCCGGGATCGGCAAGTCCACGCTCCTGCTGCAGTGCGTGGCCCGCCTCGAGGCCGCCGGAGTGCCCGCTCTGTACGTCTCGGGCGAGGAGTCTGCCGAGCAGGTACGGCTGCGTGCCGACCGGCTCGAAGAGGACGCCGGCCCCGTGCGAGTGCTGCCCGAGGTGCGTCTGGAGGCGATAACCGCCCAGGCAGAGCTGACCGAGGCGCGCGTGATCGTGGTCGACTCGATCCAGACCACCTACACCGAGGAGCTGGAGGGAGCACCGGGCAACGTGGGCCAGCTGCGCGAATGCGCCGCGCGCCTGATGCGCTTCGCCAAGCAGAGCGGAGCGGCCGTGGTGCTGGTGGGTCACGTCACTCGGGGCGGAATCATAGCCGGACCCAAGACGCTCGAGCACGTGGTCGACACGGTGCTGTACTTCGAGGGCGAGGCGAGCGGCGACTTCAGGGTGCTGCGCGCCGTGAAGAACCGCTTCGGCTCCGTCGACGAACTGGGCGTCTTCGAGATGACGGCGCGGGGCCTCCGTCCGGTAGCCAACCCGTCGGCCGCGTTCCTGGCGGGGCGCGCCACCGACACGTCCGGCTCCGCCGTCACCGCCCTCATGGAGGGGACCCGACCGGTCCTCATCGAGATCCAGGCCCTCGCGGCGAAGAGTGGGTATGGCACCCCCCAGCGGGTGGCGACCGGCCTGGACGGACGCCGCCTGGCGGTGCTGCTGGCCGTGCTGGAGCGCCGAGCGGGATTGTCGTTCCACGACCTGGACGTCTTCGTGAACGTCACGGGGGGAGTGCGTGTGATTGACCCCGCATCGGACCTCGCGGTGGCCGCGGCGCTCTGTTCCAGCGTGCAGGATCGCCCCGCCCCTCCGCACGCACTGTTCCTCGGAGAGATCGGTCTCGGGGGCGAAGTCAGGCCGGTCGGCGGTGTGGAGCGGCGCCTCGCTGAGGCGGAGCGCCTCGGCTTCCGCACCGCATTCATCTCGGCGCGCGCCGGCGTGAGCACCGCGCTGGCCACGGTGCCCATCGACCATGTCTCCCAGCTCGCCGGCCGGCTCGCCGCCTGACGTCGGCATCCTCCTGGCGGCTGCGGGCCGGGGAGAGCGGGCGGGCGCCGGTGAGCCGAAGCAGTTCCGGCCGATCGGAGGCGTGCCGATGCTGCTGCGCGCGATCCGGCCGTTCGCCCAACACCCACGCGTCTGCCGGATCGTGGTGGCGCTGCCCGCGGAGCACGCCGCCCAGCCACCGTCCTGGCTGCAGGAGGTGGTAGGGGGGCGGCTGGGCATCGTTGCCGGGGGCGCCACGCGAGCCGCCTCCGTGCGCGCGGCCCTCGCGGCGCTCCCCCCGGAATGCTCGCTCGTGCTCGTCCACGACGCGGCGCGCCCCTTCGTCTCGCAGGAGACCATCGACGCGGTCATCGACGTGGCCAGCACCGGAGTGGGAGCGGTGCCCGCGATCCCAGTGTCGGACACCCTGAAGCGCACGGCTCGGGGTGAGCGGCGCGTGCTGGAGACCGTCGACCGCAGCGGCCTCTGGCGAGCCCAGACCCCCCAGGGATTCCCGCGCCCCATCCTGGAGCAGGCGTTTCGCGCCGCCGAGGAGTCGGGTGACTGGAGCTTCACCGACGAAGCCGCCCTGGTCGAGGCAGCCGGCCATGGGGTCGTGGTGGTGCCGGACCGGAGCTCGAACGTCAAGCTGACCACGCCCGAGGATTTCGCGGTCGCCGAGGCGCTCATCGTCAAATGACCACGCTGCCGTTCTCGACCGAGGCGGAGGTCGATGCCGCCATCCCCGCCGTGGCCCAGCACCTGGCCGCCGGAGGGCTGCTCGCCCACCCGACCGAGACCGTGTACGGTCTCGGCTCCCGGCCGGTTGCGGAGGACCTCGCCGCGCTCGCGCGCCTCAAGGGCCGGGAAGCGGGGAAGCCGTTTCTGCTCCTGGTGGCCGGGATCGAGATGGCCGAGCGGTTCGGGCTCCAGCCAGGCGGCGCGGCCCGCGCCCTCATCGATCGCTTCTGGCCGGGTCCACTCACGCTCGTGCTGCCGGGCGGCGCGGCAACGCTGCCCGACGTGCTGAGAGGTCCGGAGGGAGGCATCGCCGTGCGCTGGACCGCGCACGCTGGTATGGCGCGGCTCATCGCCCGGCTGGAGATGCCGCTCACCTCGACCTCCGCCAACCGCCCCGGAGAGTCCACCGCTCCCGGACCCGGGGCCATCGCGGATACCTTTCCGGGCCCGGTTCGGCAGGGAAGGCTCCTTGTGCTGGACGGCGGGGCGCTGGGCCAGCGGCCGCCGTCAACGGTGGTCGACTGCACGCACGCGGCGCCGAGGTTGATTCGGGAAGGAGCCATTTCGTCGAGGGAGCTCCGCGCAACGGTGGAGAGCTTCGCACCATGACCAACGTTCTGCTCGTTTGTACCGGCAACATCTGCCGCAGTCCGCTGGCCGAGGCGCTGCTCCAGCGGGAGTTGGGGCTGCGCGGGGTCGACGGGGTCAAGGTCTCGTCTGCCGGCACGGGAGCGTGGGAGGGGGCGCCGGCGTCGGAAGGCGCCTATCTCGTCGCGCTGGAGCACGGGCTGGACCTCTCCGACCACCGCGCGCGCCTGCTGACGCGCGACGTGGTGGGCGCGTCGGACCTGATCCTCACGATGGCCCGGCATCACCGCGCCCGGGTGAACGAGCTGGGTGGCGAGGGCCGCGTGCACGTGCTGGGCGAGTTCACCGGGCGCCGGGGGCCGGGCGCCGAGGTCGCTGATCCGTTCGGCAGTGACCTGGACATCTATCGGGACACCTTCGCCGAGCTGGAGGTCCTGATCGAGTCGGCGGCGGACCGCCTCATACAGGAGCAGGCCGATGCGGATCGGAGCGACTAGCCGACTCCTCGCCGTCCTCGGCGACCCAGTCGCCCACTCCCTCTCGCCGGCCATGCAGAATGCCGCCATCACGGCCCTTGGGCTGGACGCGGTCTACGTCGCCATTCGCGTGGAAGCCCCCGGCGTCGCTCACCTGATCCGCGCCTTCGAGACGGTGGGGGTCGCGGGAAACGTGACGGTGCCGCACAAGCTCGACGTAGCGCGCCTGCTGATTCGGCTCACCCCCATCGCCTCGGAGCTCGAGGCCGTCAACACGTTCTGGCCCGAAGGAGAGCGCCTCGTTGGCGACAATACCGACGTGCAGGGCGTGCTGGATGCCGTCGACGCTCTCGAGGCGGACGGCCCGTGGCTGCTCGCCGGGACGGGTGGTGCCGCACGGGCCGCCGCCGCCGCCGCCCGGGAACGGGATGTGTTCCTCCTGGTGCGGTCCCGTGAACCGGTACGCGCGCGTCGCTTCGTGGCGTGGGCGCGTGAGCTGGGCGTCGCAGGAGTCGCGGTGGACGACGGACGCGCCGTGGGCGTCGCGATCAACGCGACGCCGCTCGGGCTCCGTCCAGACGACGACGAGCCCGTTCCGGCCGACCGTCTGGAGCCCGGAACGGCCGCGCTGGATCTCGTCTACGCTCCCGGTCTCACACGGTGGATCCGTGCCTGCCGCGACCGCGGGCTGCGCGCCGCGGATGGACGCACCATGCTGGTCGCCCAGGGGGCACGCGCCTTCGAACGCTTCTTTCCCGACCGGACCGCCCCCCGAGCCGTGATGGCCGCCGCGGTCGAGCGGGCGCTCAGGGGGTGATTGCCGGCAGCCTGCGGGCGCTGGAGCGACTGCTCCTTCCCAACGCCTGCGTCTCGTGCGACGGCCCCGTGGCAAGCCACGCCCCCGACGACCTGCTCTGCAGCCTCTGCCGCTCCCGACTGCGCGCCCCGGGACGCGGGTGCCTCCGATGCCAGCAGCCACGCCCCCCGGTGGGGCCGTGCCGGTTCTGCGCGGACTGGCCCGATGTGCTGTGGGGGGTGCGGAGTGCCGCGTGGCTCGGGCCGGAGGCGCGGGAGATCGTGCACCACCTCAAGTACGAGGGATACACCGCTCTGGGACGGCCGCTCGCCGACCTGATCGCGCGCGCGGTCACCCGCCCGCGCCACGGCGTGCTGGTTCCGGTCCCCCTCGGACCCGCGCGGCAGCGGGAGCGAGGCTACAACCAGGCAGCCGTCATCGCCCGCGCCCTCGGGGCCGTGTGGCGCGTGCCGGTCGCCGCGCCGCTGCTGCACCGCGTGCGGGACACTCGCTCGCAGACGACCCTCACTCCCGACAAGCGGCACGCCAATGTCGCGGGCGCCTTCAGGGCACGGGCGCCCCGGAGTCGTCGCCCGGCGGCGGTTATATTGGTGGACGACGTGCTCACCACGGGCGCGACGCTGGCAGCAGCTGCCGTCGCGCTTGCAGCCGCCGGATGGACCCAGGTGGGCGCCGTCACCTTCGCTCGGGCCCTCCCGTTCGAGCTACGCGCGGACGGTACGGTGGAGCACGGGCGGATGGGACACCAGGGAACGTGAACGAGAGGTGACGATGGCTACCAAAGTTGGCATCAACGGATTCGGGCGGATCGGGCGTCTCGTGCTGCGTGCGATCACGCAGAGTGGGGCGGACCTCGAGGTCGTCGCGGTCAACGACATCACCGACGCGAAGACCCTCGCGCATCTCCTGAAATACGATTCGGTGCACGGCCGCTACCCGGGAACGGTGGAGGTCAAGGGCGACGGCTTCGTGATGGACGGGAGGAGCGTGAAGGTCCTCTCCGAGAAGGACCCCGCCAGCCTCCCGTGGAAGAAGCTCGGCGTGGATATCGTGCTGGAGGCGACCGGGATCTTCCGCAGCCGGGACACCGCCGGCAAGCACCTCGACGCCGGGGCGAAGAAGGTCGTGATCAGTGCGCCCGGCAAGAACGAGGATCTCACCATCGTGATGGGGGTGAATCACGAGCGGTACGACCCCGTCAATCATCACGTGGTCTCCAACGCCTCCTGCACGACGAACTGCCTCGTGCCCGTGGTCAAGGTCCTGCGTGACACCTTCGGGTTCGCGCGCGGCTTCATGACCACGATCCACGCCTACACGAACGACCAGCGGATCCTCGACCTGCCGCACACGGACCTGCGGCGCGCCCGGGCCGCGGCGATGAGCATCATCCCCACCAGCACCGGCGCCGCGAAGGCCACGGCTCTCGTGATTCCGGAACTGAAGGGGAAGATCGACGGTGTGGCGCTGCGGGTACCGACCGCAAACGTGTCGCTGGTCGACCTCACCTGCGTGGTCGAGACGCCCACCACGACGGAGAACGTGAACGACGCCTTCCGCAAGGCCGCGGCCGGCCCGCTCAAGGGGATCCTGGCCGTGAGTGACGAGCCGCTGGTATCGATCGACTACAACGGCGACCCGCATTCCAGCACCGTCGACGCGCTCTCGACCAACGTCGTCGACGGCACCCTGGTCCACGTGTCCTCGTGGTACGACAACGAGGCGGGGTACTCCGCGCGCTGCGTGGACCTGATGCAATACATGGCGCAGCGGCTCTGATGAAGCGCACGCTCCCGTCACTCGAGGGTCAACCCCTCGAAGGACAGCGCGCCTTCGTGCGGGTCGATTTCAACGTGCCGCTCGAGCGGGGCAGGGTGACCGACACCACTCGCATCGTCGCCTCCCTGCCCACCATCCGCTGGCTCAAGGAACGGGGGTGCCGCGTCATTCTCGCGTCACACCTGGGCCGTCCGAAGGGCAAGGCCGCTCCCGAGTACTCGCTGCGCCCGGTTGTACCCGAGCTGGAGCGGGCCTTGGGCGCGCCCGTGCAGTTCCTGGAGGATCCGCTGGCCGAGGAGGCACCGCACCGCACCCGGCAGTTGAAGCGCGGTGACGTGCTGCTGCTCGAGAACACCCGTTTCTACGCGGGCGAGGAGCGGAACGACCCGGAGCTCGCGGCCGCCTTCGGGCGGCTGGGGGACTTCTACGTGAACGACGCCTTCGGGAGCGCGCACCGGGCCCACGCCTCGACCGAGGGAATAGCACACCTGCTGAAGCCCGCCGTCGCGGGGTTCCTCATGGCGAAGGAGCTGGAGTACCTGCAAGGGGCGCTCGCCGACCCGGCCCGTCCCTTCGTTGCGGTGCTGGGCGGTGCCAAGATCTCGGGCAAGATCGACGTGATCGAGGCGCTCCTCCCGTCGGTCGACACGATTCTCGTCGGTGGGGCCATGGCGTGCACCTTCTTTGCCGCGCAGGGCTTCGAGGTGGGGAAGTCACTGGTGGAGCCGGACCGGCTCGACATGGCCAGGGCCTTGCTGGACCGGGCCGGGCCCAAGCTGGTTCTGCCTGTGGGCGTGACGGTGGCAAAGGAGCTCTCGTCGAGCGCGGAGATCAAGAACGTGCGGCCCGACCAGGTCGGCGCCGAGTGGGCGGTCTACGACATCGACGAGAACGCGGCGGACCAGTTCGCCAGGCTGATCACCGCCGCGCGGACCGTGGTGTGGAACGGACCGATGGGCGTGTTCGAGACACCCCCGTTCGACGCCGGCACGGTGGCCATCGCTCGCGCCCTCGCGGCCGCCACCAGCGAGGGGGCCACCACCATCGTGGGCGGCGGAGATTCGGCCGCCGCCGTCGTCCGCGCGGGACTTGCGGACAGGGTGAGTCACGTTTCCACCGGGGGTGGGGCATCGCTGGAGCTGCTCGAGGGGAAGGAGCTCCCCGGCGTTGCGGCCCTGGACGAGCTATGAGCAAGCCGATCTTCGCTGCCAACTGGAAGATGCACCTGGGACCCGACGCGGCCCGGGAGTTCCTCAGGACCTTCCTCGAGAGCTATCCGCCCGCGGGCGACCGTGAGGTGTGGTTCTTCCCGGCCGCCGTGGCGCTCGAGACCGTCGCTCGCGCGCTGGCAGACCGCTCCGACATCCGCGTGGGAGCCCAGAACGTCCATTGGGAGCCCAAGGGGGCGTTCACGGGGGAGCTGGCCGTCTCCATGGCGCGTGCCGCCGGGGCCCAGGCGGCGCTGGTGGGGCACTCCGAACGGCGTCATGTGTTTGGCGAGACCGATGAGGAGACGGGCCGCAAGGTGCGGGCCCTCCTGGAGGGTGGTCTCATTCCGATGCTGTGCGTGGGGGAGAAGATCGAGGAGCGGGAGGCCCGAGCGACCCTGAAGGTCGTGCAGCGGCAACTCGCAGTGTTGGATGGACTCGATAGTGGCGTGCTCGAGCGCATCCCGATCGCCTACGAGCCGGTGTGGGCGATCGGCACGGGGAAGACGGCCACCCCCGACGATGCCGCCGAGGTCCACGCCGCCATCCGAGCGTGGCTCGGGGAGCGGGGTGCCGACGCCGCCGCTGTGCGCGTGCTGTACGGCGGGAGCGTGAAGCCGGACAACGTCGCGGCCCTCGTCGCCGAGCCGCAGATTGACGGTGTGCTGGTCGGGGGCGCTTCCCTCAACCCCGTCGCGTGGAGCGAGATGGCCCGCGTCGCCCTCGATTGACTTGCGACGCTGAGATCGGGTATCTTCCGCCCCGCTCGAGGAGACCCATGTTCCTAGTTCTGCTGATCGTCTTGATTATCATCTGCTTCGTGCTGGTGGGCGGTGTGCTCATGCAGGCGGGGACCGGTGGCGGATTGGCCGCGATGGGTGGCGGCGCCTCCACCGATACCTTCCTCGGAGGACGCCAGGCGGCGACGATCCTGACCAAGGCCACCTGGTGGCTGGGCGGGATCTTCCTGGGCATCTGCCTGATCCTGGCCGTTCTCTCGACCCAGTCGGCCACTCCCAGGTCGGTGCTCGAGGGCGAGCAGGTGGCCCCGACCCCCGTCGCTCCGCAGCCGCAGCAGCAGCTCCCGATCGACGTGGAGCCGCAGCCCCAGCAGCCGACACCCAATCCGAACTAGCGAGTGACGACAGCTCAGCCCGCCTACGTTCTGCTCGAAGACGGCGCGTGGTTCCCCGGAACGGCGCGCCGTTCGTTTGACCAGAGTGCAGGGGAGGTCGTGTTCACCACGAACCTGACGGGCTACCAGGAGGTCTTCACCGATCCGTCTTACCTGGGGCAGATCGTGGTGATGACCGCGCCCATGATTGGAAACTACGGGATCAACGAGGAGGATCTGGAGTCCGAGAAGCCGCAGGTCAACGCGGTGGTGGTGCGGGAGCTCGCGCGCGAGTACTCCAGCTGGCGCGCCAGCGGGGCCCTGGAGGAGTGGCTCGCGGGGCGGGGGATTCCCGTGATCGAGGGGGTGGACACTCGCAAGCTCACACGCCACATCCGCTCGGCCGGGGCCATGCGGGGCATCGTGGCGCCGGGCGAGGCCCCCTCAGAGAGCGTGCGCGCCGCCCTCGATGCCAGCCCGCGAATGGAGGGATTGGACCTCGCCTCCCTGGCGACGGTCCAAGGCGAGCGGGAGGTGGGTCCCCCCGGAGCACGACACCACGTGGTGGCCTACGACTTCGGCATGAAGCAGAACATCCTGCGCATCTTGGCGGCCCTCGGATGCCGCGTCACGGTGGTGCCCGCCAGCACCCCTGCGGCTCGCGTGCGGGAGCTCGAGCCGGATGGGCTCTTCCTGTCCAACGGTCCGGGCG
>Ga0209536_100014696_pt1 | contig 11221 bp, 9 predicted proteins | sample DeeMarSeWOR28_12_FD_187461 | JGI IMG/M metagenome (GOLD analysis project Ga0209536, IMG submission 187461) | Marine sediment microbial communities from White Oak River estuary, North Carolina - WOR-2-8_12 (SPAdes) (version 2) | ecosystem: Environmental > Aquatic > Marine > Intertidal zone >... | reverse complement strand
CTTGAAGTAAGTGAAATCGGCGTGGCCCGGCCGGAATTTGTCCTTGATCTTGCTGTAGTCGCGCGAACGCTGATCGACGTTCCGGACCAGAAGCCCAATCGCCGTGCCGGTGGTTTCGCCTTCGAAGACGCCGGACAGGATCTCGACGGTGTCGGGCTCTTTCCGCTGCGTGACGTGACGGGAACGACCCGGCCTTGGCTATCAATGGTCAGATACCGGTCGCGGATCTGTTCCCAGGGAACCTCTTGGCCATAAACAGTGAAGGCAGCCCGTCCGATCTGCCAGGCGACGAAGTCGAGGGAACTGTTCTCGTCCGTGGTGAATTGCTTGTACAGTCGCGCCCGGCTCCCCTTGATCAACGGCTCGCTGTAGACTGCTTGCGTCTCGCCCCATGGTGAAGTGGTCAGTGGCACGGAACCGTCCCAGGCGATCTCGAAATTCTCCCACGGCACCATCACGTAGTGGATTCCGTTTTCTTCTTGAGCCCAAGGGAGTTTCTCGAACCGCACCAGCTCCGATTTGAGACCGAAATAATTCTCGCTGAGCGAGTCCGCCACGTAACCCAGTCCCATACACACGAGGATAGGCAGGGCCAAGAAGGCAAAGAGTTGGCGACGCGTGAACGGTAACGGATCCAGTAAGCAGAGATTCGTCACCGCAAGGGAAACAATGGCAACGAAGAAGTACCACCCCAGGGGGATGTACAGGTATGTCATTTCGGAGACATCCAGCAGGCCAAACAGCGTTCCGTGGTAAAGAGATCCCAGAAAAACAGAAAAGAAGAGTAAGGCCCACAGTTTGGGATGTCCGTAGAAGGTGATCCAGATGGTGCGGAAGCTCAAACCAGGGCGGCTCGAATCCGTGGACACGAATTCCAGGCCCGTGTCACGGCGCAGTTCCCCTGCCGGGACAGCTGAATCAACGGCTGTGGCAAGCTCGATAGCCGGGGGCAACGCCCGATAAGACCAGGACCCCAGAGCCAGGGCGAATCCGAGGGTCAGGACGGTCAATCCAAGCGGTTGGGCACACAGCAGCACCAGCAAGCCCAGTAAACCCACCAGACCGACCATGGATACCACGAAATATGAGCCGCTCCAGAGCAGCCTTTGCTTGGTGATCTGACGGCTCTGCAGGAACACCGCGGCGAGGATCAATCCCGTCACGAACTGGGGCAAGAGGCCGGCTATGTCCGGTCCACTCATGGGCCCCTTTTCGCCGTACCATCTCTCGAATCCCCACACTTGAAGCGTCAAAACAGTTGTAGCCAAGATCAGGATGATCGTACCGGCCACGACGATCGCCAGGAGGTGTACCAGCCAGAGGCGGTGCGCTGCCACCGGCAAGGTCAAGTCGAGTGACCGGTAGCGGGGCAGGCTCCCCACATACACCAGGAATATGGACAAGGGCAACCAGACCGAAAGAACCAAGAGGATCAAGTCGGTCGCATGGGACACCTGCTCGATCTCTCGGTCAGCATAGTGGTAGGCACGAATGCCCGAGAAGAGCAGCACATTGGCCAGCGAAATAGCGAGCCACTTCGGAAGAGCGCGCAAAGCAAAGTCGCGTCTTAGCAAAGCCAGAGTCATGAACTCCCTCCCACCAACTCGACGAACATGTCCTCCAGAGCGAGAGGAGCGCAGCGCGTGTAGGCGATGCCCAACTCATGAGCCAGCAAGGCTTGCGTGCTCTGGGAATCTTTCTTGAAAATCGCGTGAACAAAGTCGTCACGCCGACGCGCGCCCACGCAGCCTGCCAACCGGAGTAGGTCGCGCGGAGCCAGTGCGGCAGCATTGGGTATCAAGGCGAGGGAATATCCTTCCTTGAGGTCGTCCACCTCGCTGTCCAAAAACAGGTAACCGTCGTGGATCATCACCACGCGACGGGCGAGGCGTTCCACATCGGTCAAATGATGGGACGAGAAAACAATGGTCGTTCCTCCATCACTCAAGAGACGGATAGCCGTTTCGAGGAATTCCCGCCGCGCCGCCGGATCCAGGCCCCCCGCCGGCTCATCCAACAGCAACAGTTCGGGACGGTGAGCCACAGCGCAGAGAAGTGCCACCTGACGCGCTTGTCCCTTACTCAAGCGGCTGATTCGCGCATTCGGCGGCAAGGGAAAGTTGGCGCTCAACTCCCGCGCCAGTTGGTTGTCCCAGTTGGGGAACAGGCTACGGTGCAGGGCGATCACTTCCGCAACCGTCAAGAAAGACGGCAAGTTTTGATCTTCGGCAACGTACCCGATGCGCTGCTTCACCTGCACTCCGTCACGGCGCGGATCCAACCCAAATACCCGCACGCGACCTTTCTGTGTTTCGAGCAATCCCAAGGCAACACGTATGAGAGTGGTCTTGCCAGCTCCGTTCTTCCCCAGCAAGCCGACCACTTCCCCCGCCTCGACGGAAAAGGTCACGCCGTTGAGAACAGGCACATCTTTGCGGTAAGACCGGTGAACATTGTCGAAATCGATGATTTTCATGAATGGTCCTCCTCCGATTCCCCTGATGATTCCCCTGATGATTCCCCCAAAATTCCCCTTAAAACGAATCGGTCTCGTCTGGCGTATTTGTCCCGTCTGGTTTATCCGATTCGTCTGTCAACATCTCCCGCAGAACTCGCAAAGCCGCTTCATGGTCAATGCCTAGCTGCCGCACCACGGTCACCGTGGAAACGAGACTTTCCCGCAGCTGGTCCATTTTCTTGGCTTGCATCTGGTCATCCCTGAATTCCTTGACAATGAGGGGACGGCCCGGGCGCCGCTCCAGGACCTCGTCCCGCTCCAAGTAACTGTAGGCTTTGCTGATGGTCATGGGATTGATACCCAGCTCGGCCGAGAGAGCTCGCGTCGACGGCAGATCGTCCCCCGCTTTCAGAACTCCACTGGCAATGTGGAACTTGACTTGATCCATCAATTGCCGGTACACGGGAACACCACTGTGAGGATCGACGACGATCAGCATGTCTCTGACCTCGGGGGGTATTGTGTGATGACTTTCAATGTATCCCCTCGCTCAGATGAGACCGGCCGATAAAACCGCCACCCCTCGCACGAGCTGGAACCAGCGGGAAGTGTATTGAAGCAGTTTGACGTGCGGTTTGCCAACCCAGGCAGATGATGTCGGAGCAGCCAGTACTGTGAAGCCGCCATCGCCAGCCGGTAGGGACATGAGGGCTGTGGCCGGCTCATCTTCTAACTGGATGGTGATGTTGATGACTATACAAGGGGCGGCATCAGGGGCGGCAACCGACTCTGCAGCGAACACCAAGGGAGCAGGCAAGAGCCAACCGACTATCAGGGAACATCCCGCCAGTAAGACAACCGTTATGCTCGTGGTATCGTGTCGTCGCATGGGTAACCTCTCTTTCCCCTCTTTCTGGCAATTAGGGTGCAGTCATAAAAATGAGCCCCAAATGTTTGATTGAAGTGCCGGACTGTACTACCGGACTGTCCTGCCGGACTGTACTGCACAACATTAGTGCATTACAGTAATAATACACTAAGGCGGTTATCTGAATTTGTCAAGGGATTCGTTCAGCTGAATTTGGGAGAAAAAATTGCTGAATATAGGGAGAATTATTTTAAATAAAATATCTGTTTATTTTTCAATAGGTTTTGACTTGCGACGCACCAAAACCAACAGCATCAAAATCCCGACGGCCACTGCCAGAATCACCCCCGGTCCGAAAGCAACTCCCCTCCGCTTCAGTAATTTCAGGTGCAGATCCCCATCTCCAACCAGGACGAAACCGGCCCAATAGAAGGGATGCGAAGTGGTGGATTCTTGGAAAAGTTGAAGCTGGGACTGACGCAGAGCCGACTTGGCTGATGCCCCCTCGGCCATCAACTCATAAAACATGTGCATCAACCGCGCAGTCGTCTGATCGTCCACGGGCCAAAGGGAAGCGACGACCGTGGGCACACCTGCACTCAAGAAGGCACTCGTCAGACCCAGGACACCTTCGCCCGACAGCACCCGGCCACCTGCTGATTCACATCCCGAGAGAACAACCAGGCGAGCGGGAAGATCGAGAGCTGCAATTCGTGATGCGCGTAACGGCTCACCCTTTGCAGATTCTCCTACGCGATGCTCGGCAGCGAGGGAGTCAGACACGCTGGCCCGGTCGAGAAAAATACAAGAACGCCAGGGGTGTTGGTCATCCACCGAGGTATGCGCCGCGAAGTGGAGGACATCGAAAGCCATAAGGTGCTCGGCGGAAGGTGATCGCGGCTCAGAAACACCGCCAAGCCAGACATCGACGTTTTCGTAACGACGACCCAACAGGCGAACCTCGCGCATCGCACCCTCGAGCGGGACACCACTATCCGTTTCCCAACCCGCCACGGCCAGTACGCGGTCAGGATTTCGAGATAACACTTTTTTTGTGCGATCCCGCATGCGACACAGGAGGGTCGCCGAGGGTACACGCACGATGTCACACCGGGTCATGAGCGGTTGTAACGTACTACTTTGTTGCGCAGGGCCGGAAAGTTTTTCCAAAAAAAGTCCACCCAATGGAATCATGTTCAGAGGTCCGTCAGGTGCGTAAAAGACATGGGGGTGGGCTGGGAGGAGATCCCCGATCTCACTGAGAATGAGCCGGGAGATAGTCGCACTGGTCGTCCGGATATCTGCAAGATCGTCAGAGTGCTGCCCTCCGGTGGGAGGTCCAACCATCAATTCACGGTATAACGAGAGCTTCGAGCCCAAACCCGTATCCTGGCCAGGCAAGCGCACAACCCGACATTCTTCCGTCGTCACGGCAAAGAGAAACGCGTGGTGCGGCCCCACGAAAACATCCAAAAATAGCTCGCCACTCTTCAAACCCTCGTGCTGAACCCGATGCAGATTGGCCAGGTCGATACCCGCGATCAGCGAATCGACGGCTCCGCCCCCAGGACCCAGCATGCGTTCCAAGAGCGTCCGAGATTTGAAACGTTGCAGGATATCGAAGGTTCGCTGAATTCGTTCCAAACTATCGCGGGATGCGGGATGATCCAATAAAAGATCGGCCAACTGTGTGTAAACCAAAACTCCTGCGGCCCCACGATTTTCCCGCCATGTCGGGTCCATGGGAACTTCACGACACCGCTCCCAAACAGCGACTCCCCGCTCCAGACAGGCCACGGCGCTGTCCGGCTTGGACAGGGCACGATAGGCTTGCGCTGATAACGGCAGGGTTCGCAACAGCATCTGGTCCCGCCCCAAGCGGACGGATGTGGCGAGGCTCTGGGCGAGGATAGGCAGAGCCTCGGCAGGCCGGCCAACTCGAATCAACATCTCGGCGGTCAAGTGATCGATGAGAGACTGTTTTTCCAACGATACTCGTGTCCGCAGTTCCCCTGTCTCCCCTAACAGGATAGCGAGAGCTGCCGAGGAGGAATCCATGGCGGCTAAAACCTGGGTCAAGCCGTTCAGAGCATCCACCCAGTAACCCACTTGATTGGTGCCCCGGACCAAAGCCAGGGCTTCGCGGTAACTGCGCGTGGCATTCTGGTTGCGACCTTGGGAGCGGGCAATTTCCCCCAGATTGATCAAAGCTCCGGCTTCGTAATCGCTGTAGCTCTGGGCCCGGCATACGGCCAGTTGCTCTTCCAGCAGCGCAATAGCTTCGTCGTAGCGACCCAATTCCCGCAAGGCGATGGCGGCATTGGCGGCGGGAACCGTGGCAGCGCGAAGACGTCCTTTGTCTTTCAAGAGTCGGTATGCCTCGAGCCAGCGTTCCGTGGCACTGCCCGGATCTCCCAGAGACATTTCCTGACGAGCCAGATTGTTCAGGCAGTTCCCGATCATTCTGTCGTTACCGGTAAGCCGCGCCCACGCCAGGGATTCGAGCCAACAAGATCTGGCCTGACTGTGATCTCCCATTTTGTCCGCGACGATCCCCAAGGCAAAAAACGCTGAATATTGTCCGACTTCGTCGTCGAATCGACGCATGGTGGTCAGGGCCGACTCGATCTTCGCCCGCGCTTCCTCCAACTCACCGCTTCGCAAGAGACGGCGCGCCAGCATGAGCCTGCTCCGAGCCGCGTGCATTTTTTCACTGCTGGCTTCGGACACCGTGATGGATTTCTCATAGAGAGGGACCGCACGAGGAGGCCTTCCCTGGGCATCGGCAGCTTGCGCCCACTGAAACAGCATCCCAGCGAGGGTTACCGAATCCTTGACCGCTTCAGCAAGAGCTGCAGCCTTGGCGAATACCGGCTCCGCCTCCCGGGCACGGCCGGACTGTTTCAAGATTCTCCCTTTTTGACCCAAAAGGCGAATCTGTTGAAGACTGTCCCATGCAGCGTGCGCTTCGTTTAAAAAGGGTGAGATGAGTGCTAACGCACTATCAGCTTGGCCCACCTTGCGCAGGGAGTCGGCAACTGTCAGGGCTCGGTCCACCCGCCGAGCGAAGTCCGTATCCGTCGGTTCCTGAGCCGCAACGGCCCCGAAAGTGGCGCCACCGAGATAAAAGAGGCTTACGACAGTGAACAGCAACACGAGCGACATGTCGGCACCCTCTCGCGGAGCAGCTTCACATTCGTTCACCGGTTCAGGACCGGGAGATACTTCCGCCACGGACCCACTTCCGACTTGTACTGCTGGGCCATGGTGCGTGCGATTTGAGCGATGTGGCCCAAATCGTGAGCCACCCAAGTCGACAAGAGCTCTCCGAGTGTCACACTCCCGAAATCCGGATGACGTCCTTTGCGAGCCAGATCTTTCTGCGTCAAATTCAGACTGCGCCATTCACCGAGGTTCTTGCGACGCAAAGTCGCGAATTCATCGAGCAACTCGGCGATACTCCGTCCTTCATTGGCCGTGATTTGGGCGAAACGATCGAACGGCTCGAAGGTCTGCGATTCCCCATGTTCGAGGATGAACTTCGCGCGGGGAATCCAATCGGTTTTTTCGCCGTGAATCAAATGACCCACGACGTGGAACGGACTCCACGATTCTCCCCCCACATTGTTCATGAGCCAAGGCTCGGGCACGTCGCGTAACCACACATCCAAAGTCTCGGGGGTTCGGCCCAAAATGATTTTCGCTTCTTCGATATCGAATTTCATGGCTCTTTCTTTCGGAGTGCGTTCACGATTGCAGTGTGATCATGGATCTGTGCCAAGCTCAACGCTGTTTCACCGGCCTCGTTTTCGAGTGTCACGTCGGCACCGGCTGCTAGCAGAACATCGACAGTCTTCCGATCCCCGTTCTCGCACGCCATCATCAGCGCCGATTTCCCGTCGGCGGCCTGGGCGTCGACCTCGGCGCCGTTGGCGAGCAGAAATTCGACCAGCTTGGGCTGCTCACCGCTGGTGGCGAACATCAGTGCGGTCCAACCCTTGATACCCTCACCCGTCAGTTGGGCGTTCACATCCGCGCCTTCGGCAAGCAGCAGCTCCGGCACCTCGACAGAAACCGATTCACTCAGGACACCCATGACCGCATGGATCAAAGCTGTCATCCCGTCGTTGGCTGTCACGTTCACGTCGGCCTCTCGTTCCAGCAGCATCTCCACCGCCTGGAGCGATCTGGCGGCTGCCCAGATCAAGGCCGTCCGGCCATCGTTAGACCGGGCATGCACATCGGCGCCGTTCTCCAACAACAGCTCGATCACATTCTCGAAATCCTGGTAACTGCAAGCCAACATCAAAACAGTGCCACCAGTCTGCTCTGAACGAGCGTCGACATCCATCCCACTGGCCAACAGCTCCTTGAGACCCTCGATGTCTTGGAAGACGACTTTCTCGGCTAGAGTATCGAAATCGTCAGCGGCAACCAAACTCACCATCAACATCATCGATATAACCAGGGAGGTAAACGTTTTTACACTTGCCACGACTCTTCCTTGATTCATGGTCCCACCCCCTCACGGTTTGAAACTGGTCTACCAAAGCTTGACAGAGTATGCTCCACGTGATTAGGGATTTGTCACCCTAGGAGCGTACACCCTTTCCCCGCGTGCCGGCAAGAACTGTGGGAGAGAGCCATGCCGAGAATCCAGTTGAAGCCTCTACCATCCTACCCTTTCCATTGCGAGATCACTGTACGAACCACGGATCTCAATTACGGCGGCCACCTGGCCAACGACCGGCTACTTTCATTGATCCACGAGGCCCGCGTCGCCTTTCTGGCGGCTCACGACATGATCGAGAAGGATTGCGGTGGAACAAGCCTGATCCTCGCCGACACGGGAGTGGTTTACCAAGGAGAAGCCTTTGCCGGCGATGTCCTATGTTTCGAGGTTGGGGCGGGAGAACCCAGCCGTTGCGGATTCCGCCTATTCTACCGGGTAACCCGGCCGACCGACGCTGCTGCCATCGCCCTGGTGGAAAACGGCATGGTATGTTTCGATTACACATCCCGGCGCATCCAACCGTTGCCGGAGGCAGTTAAAAAGATCTGCCAGGAATCGGGTAGCCATGCCTTCTAATATTCGCACCATCACCAGTTTACAAAATCCGCAGGTGAAAAACCTGGTCAAGTTACGGGGACGCCGGGCCCGTAATGCCCAGGGCCTGCAAATCATCGAGGAACCGTTGGTCATCCGGCGGGCAATGGCCGGTGGTATCGTCTTCAGGACAGTATTCTTTTGTCCCGAACAACTGACGGATCCCGCAGCGGAAACGTTGCTGGCGGACTTGCGTCAGTCACCACCACCCAGCCTGGAATTCGTTAGGCTCACGCCACGACTGATGACCAAAGTGTCCTATCGCGCCCACCCCGCCGGGTTGCTCGTCTTGGCTCAACAAACCAGGCGCCAGCTCACTGATCTGAAGCTTTCCTCCCGGCCATTGCTGGTTGTCTTGGTTGGAGTCAGGAAACCCGGCAACCTTGGCGCGATCCTGCGGATTGCCGATGGTGCCGGCGCTGACGCAGTGATCTCGTGCGTACCCGGGCCCGACCCTAGCAATCCCAACGTCATGCGGACTTCCCGGGGAACCTGCTTCACACTGCCCATGACCATCGCGCCGAAAGAAGAGATCGAGACGTTTCAAATCCGGAGCGGATGAGAGCTGAAAAGAAAACGATCCATGGCAAGCGACAATATTTCACATTATCTCGAAGGGGTGCTGTCCCGAAACCGGAGAATTCTGGCAAAAACCATTACCCTGATTGAGAGCGCCCTTCCTGCGCACCAGGCGATGGCACGGGAGATCATCGAACGACTGCTGCCCCGCTGCGGGAGCGCCATCCGGCTGGGCATCTCAGGTATACCGGGGGTCGGGAAAAGTACCTTTATCGAAAGCCTGGGGATGATGCTGATTCAGAAAGGCCATCGGGTGGCGGTTCTTGCGGTAGATCCCAGCAGCACAAGAAGCGGCGGCAGTGTCATGGCCGACAAGACGCGTATGGAAAAACTGGCCGTCCAGGAAAATGCCTTCATACGACCATCCCCTTCCAAAGGTACGCTGGGAGGTGTTGCCGGAAAAACCCGTGAATCAATGATTGTTTGTGAAGCCGCCGGCTTTGACGTTCTCATCATCGAAACCGTGGGCGTCGGGCAATCCGAAACGGTAGTGGATTCCATGGTCGATTTTTTTCTACTGCTGGTTCTTGCGGGTGCGGGAGATGAGCTTCAAGGAATCAAAAAGGGAATTTTGGAATTGGCCGACGCGATTGTGATCAACAAGGCAGACGGTGACAACGTGGACAAGGTGCTCAAGGCCAAACAGATGTTCGAGGCGGTTGTGCACCTGTTTGTCCCGGGTGCATCCGGCTGGCAACCCCCGGTGTTGACCTGCAGTTCGATCGAATCGAAAGGGCTGGTTGAAATTTGGCAAACGGTGCTGGAGCATCGTGACAAGGGATTGGATTCCGGTGCTCTGGAAGCGAATCGCCGGCAGCAGGCCTTGGACTGGATGTGGTCCCTGGTCGACGAAGGGCTCAAGGCACGATTCTATCAGAACCCGCAAATCGGCATGCGTATCCGGGAGATGACCCGGGCTGTAGAAATCGGAGAGACGCTTCCCACCGTTGCGGCCGATATACTGCTTAAGCATCTGGATCGGTCGCGTTAAGCGCCATTTACTCCGGTCTGGCACCCGGCTACTTTCCTTCAAAACCCCTGCTGGACACGGGGCTTGAGGCTTGAATGTTAAATTCATGCCATGTTTTTTCGTTATGGCGTAGGGATCTATGAAGCCAACAGCTGGATGCCGGATGGTCGTTTGCAAATCCACGGCATGGCTTGCAGGAATGCACCTGCGGCAGTCCCGGCAGCGGCAACAGCCGGGGAATTTGGAAAACGCCCCGCACAGACGAATCTCATACATGACCCATGGAGGTGAGGATGAAGGCCAGAAAAGCAACCTTTGCCGGCAGCTGGTATCCGGATCGACCGGATGACTGCGAGCGGGAGATCAGCGCCTTTGTCAAAGCGATGGATGTTTCATCCCTTTCTCGGGAAAAACCGGTCGGCGGCATCGTGCCGCATGCCGGATGGTATTTTTCCGGAAGTATTGCCTGCAATGTGATCCGCTGCCTCGGCAGCGGATCAACACCGGAAGTCATCGTGGTTTTCGGCATGCACCTTTCCCCCCGGTCGCCAAACTACATCATGGCCGATGGTGCATGGGAAACTCCGTTTGGTGATATACAGATCGAGGAGCCCCTGGCACGGGCTCTTTTGCAACGATTTCCCTTTAAACAAGAGACGGTCGATGATTACAACCGTGACAACACCATTGAGCTCCAACTGCCGTTTATTAAATATTTCTACCGGGACGCAACCATTATTCCCATCGGCGTGCCGCCGGTAAGGGATTCGCTGCAAATCGGCAGGGCGGCGGTGGAGATTGCCACCCAAAAAGGTCTGAACCTGAAAGTGATCGGTTCGACGGATCTCACCCACTATGGCTTCAACTATGGTTTCGTTCCCCAGGGAACCGGGCCGAGGGCAATAAAATGGGTTCGGGATGAAAATGACAAGAGAATCATCGATACCATGCTGTCTCTGGACGCGGAAAAGGTGATTGCAGCTGCACAAAAACACTTGTCTGGCGAGAACAAATTCAATGAAGCGTTGAGACTTAAAGAAGAAGCGCAGCAGGTGCAGTCAGCCTCTTTAGGCGGGATTCTTGCTCAACAGGGTGCCGCTGAAGCTGCTTTGCTGCAGTTGAACCGGGAGATGTCCCGGCCCGGGATTACTTATATAACCGGCAGCGACATGGAGAATTATTTTAAAGAGGCCGTCCGTTTATCCGGGCACCTGCAGGCGGAGTTCGAAGCGCTGCGGA
>Ga0209536_100014695_pt1 | contig 11221 bp, 8 predicted proteins | sample DeeMarSeWOR28_12_FD_187461 | JGI IMG/M metagenome (GOLD analysis project Ga0209536, IMG submission 187461) | Marine sediment microbial communities from White Oak River estuary, North Carolina - WOR-2-8_12 (SPAdes) (version 2) | ecosystem: Environmental > Aquatic > Marine > Intertidal zone >... | reverse complement strand
GGGACTGGCTGATGGCGACCAGGATTTCATTTAATGAGACCAGCTCGATCGTGCGAAAAACGATCTGCGAATCCAGATCGAGCTGGCGGTGCTCTTTTGTCTGTCTTCTCCACAGGTAAACTACCAGCCCTATGCCGACAAAGACCAGAAATACCACTGCCAGCATCCAGCGATATTGCCAGAATGGCAGAGTGTCGAATATGTCGTTGGGGGTCATGATCGAGCTTGCGTTCATGCGCCGTGCGGGAATATCTCCTCACATTTATCTTAGCATAAATTCATCAGAAGGGCTATTGTGATGGGATATGGTAAGCCAATCCTACCATCGACGATGACGTCACCGATCGCACCATTGAGTTCATTAAGAAGGCTCATGCCGATGGGAAACCTTTCTTCGTATGGTGGAACTCCACGCATATGCACTTCCGCACCCACATCCCCAAAGAAGCCGAAGGTCTGAGTGGGCAGGGAACCTACAACGATGCCATGATCCTGCACGACCGGGCCGTCGGACAGCTGCTTGACCTGCTGGATGAGCTTGGCATTGCCGAAGATACCATCGTGCATTACTCAACCGACAACGGCCCGCACTACAACTCCTGGCCGGATGCCGCGATCACGCCCTGGCGCAGCGAGAAGAACTCCAATTGGGAGGGTGCCTACCGCGTGCCGGCCTTCGTACGCTGGCCTGGTAAGTTCGAGGCTGGCAAGACCCTCAATGGTATCGTCACCCACCAGGAATGGCTTCCCACCTTGCTTGCTGCAGCTGGCGAACCACAGATCGTCGACAAGCTGAAGCAGGGACATCAGGCGGGCGATAAGACCTTCCACGTCCACATCGATGGCTATAACATCCTGCCCTACCTGACCGGCGAGGTTGACGAGAGCCCGCGAAAGTTCTTCTTCTACACCAATGATGATGGCCAGGTTACAGCCATCCGCATCAACGATTGGAAGATTGTCTTCATGGAACAGCGCGCCAAAGGCATGATGGTCTGGGCGGAACCTTTTGTATCCCTGCGTCTGCCAAAGCTCTTTAATCTGCGGCGTGACCCCTTCGAGCGAGCAGATGAAAGCTCCAACACCTATTGGGATTGGGTGCTGGACCATGTACCCGCTATCTATGCCGCTCAGGCGTTGACGGCTCAGCAGATCCAATCATTCGCAGAGTTCCCGCCGCGCCAGAAACCAGCTTCCTTCAATCTCGACAGTGTGCTGGAAAAGATGCAACAAGCCACAGATGGCGGCATGCACTAAGGGCTGTCTTAATTTATCGTTTCACCCTGCCGCAGGTTTGAACCTGCGGCAGGGCACCCAAGAATATGGATGATTCGAAGCCATCCTCGGTGCAATGTTCTTGTTTTTGGGATACCGCGTTTACCTGGTAATGCTGTCCATTTGGTGATTCATCGTCGGATTCAAGTTAGGTGCCATGAGAATTTCCCTATTCAAAGGCCAGGGTTTCCTGGCGACCACATCCAGTTGGGTGTTTGGTTTCATCTTGGGCGTGAGCGGCGCAGTCCTATCCTATCTGTTTTATGGTGCAGTTGTGATCATTATCGCGGCCCCGGTGAGGTCAGCCGTTGCCGCGAAAGAATCCTGGATGGCACTGATTGAGACTGGACTCATCGCTCAATTGCGTGCAGACTGCTTGGACATCTTCGAGCGTGATAAATACGTTGAGGCATGGGGATAATCCCCCAAGCTTGGGGTTCATTTCCAAAGGAACAATATGGAAACGGGAATTGCGCTTTTCTTTGCTCTAATCGTCATTTATACCATAATGGGGTATGCCTTAGGCCGTGTTTCAATCACGATGCCGATGTTTTTCGTGGTATCCGGAGCGATCGTCGGAGCGTTTGGACTGAGGTGGATTTCTTTTGGGTTGGAAACATCTGAAGTTGAAGTGCTCACGGAAGTAACACTGGCACTGCTTTTGTTTGCCGATGCTGCATCTCTAAAGTTTGATGAGGTTCGCGACGATGCCAAGATGCCCAGTCGTTTACTATTCATCGCCTTTCCCTTAATTTTGTTTATGGGCACGCTGTTTGGTTATCTTTTGTTCCCCGCCGAAGAGATCGGCTTTGCGCTGCTACTGGGGGTTATTCTGGCTCCGACCGATGCTGCTCTGGGTCTGCCGATCTTTAACAATGCCCGAGTACCAGTCCGCATTCGCCGGGCGCTCAACGTGGAGAGCGGCCTGAATGACGGTTTGGCGACTCCGCTTGTTACCCTGTTCATTGCCTTGACATTGGATCAACTAGGGGCTCCTAGCCAGCAAATTTGGCTGCTTTCAGCAACCAGTGAGATAGCCATTGCTGTGGGCGTTGGCATTGCTTTAGGCTTTGCGGGCGGCTGGCTGTTCGCCCTGGCTGTGCGCAAGAACTGGACATCCAATGTGGCTCGCCAGATCGGCAACCCTGCTCTGGCTCTTCTGGTGTTCTTTACCGCCAAAGAGTTGGGTGGTAATGGTTTTGTGTCGGTCTTTGTAGCAGGTATTTTGTTTGCTTTTATCTCCCGCAATCTATTGCACCAGGCGATTGAATTCACCGAGATCACGGGCACCTTTTTATCACTGTTCATTTGGACGATCTTTGGCTCGGCGATTGCGATCCCTTTGTTGGAAAACTTTAACTTCCTGGCATTACTGTATGCCATCCTGAGCCTGACGGTGGTGCGTATGGTCCCGGTGGCGATTGCACTGATTGGCACACATCTGCGCCGGGATACGGTCATTTTAATGGGCTGGTTAGGCCCGCGCGGGCTGGCCTCGGTGGTCTTCCTGATTATGGCTTATGAAGCCGCCCACGAAGCTCATGTTGAAACTAACCTGTTGGTCGCAACTGTAGGATGGACGATCTTGCTCAGTGTGCTGCTGCACGGGGTTTCTGCCCTGCCCCTAGCAAATTGGTACGCCCGTCGGTTGGAAGGTGCTAGTCCAGAAATCCCGGAGATGGCCGAAGTCACCGATTCAAAAACATTACGCCGCCGACCCTTCCACGCAGGCCTGCTTGACCAAATCAAGACAGATTGAATGAACCAATCGGAGTTTATGGTGAAACGATCAGTTTTCATTTTCAGTTTGATGCTCCTGGGGATGGCATTGCTGCTGACATCCTGTGAATCTATAGGATTGTCAGCCTTGGAAGAATCACAACAAACTGTAACTCCTTCTCCCGCGCCCACCGATGAAGAAATCATTATTACGCCAACTCCCAAATTGACTGCAACTCCAAGCTTGATCGATCAATCCGTCGCTGAGATCTCTGCTGAAACCGGATTGAACCGGCAGGTATTTCTAGGGTTGACGGGAGAAGATTGGATCAACCTGGGTATTTCAGCGCTCATATTCATTTTTGGAACCCTGATCCTCAGCCGAATTGTGCACTATGTACTGGGTATTATCTTTCGGTCAACTCCAAGCAAGCGAGACAACGAATTTTTTATTGCCATCCGCAGGCAGATAGACTTATTGATCAGCCTATTGGTGCTTGAGTACGCTACCAATCGCTTAGCGTTTATACCGATTTTTCTGAAAGAAACGCTGGACCAGATTTACTTCGCGGTTGCTATTCTCGCGATTGCTGCCATTTTCTGGAAGCTGATTGATTTATCTGTTATCTGGCACCGGGCCAAAGACGTTCCGGAAGGGCAAGTAGATCATAGCGCCTCGCTGCGCTATTTGTTCATACGCTTTTTGCGGGCGCTGGTGGTGATCACTGCTGTAACAGTTGTTTTGAACAATTATGGGGTCAATATCACCTTTTTCCTTGCGGTATTGATAGCTGTCGCGGTTGCTTTGCTGATCGCTGGGCAGGATATGCTCTCCGATATGATTTATGGCTTCATTTTGTTGTTCGACCAACCTTTTGAGGTTGGGGATCGGATTGAAATCAAGGAATTAAGTACCTGGGGCGATGTGGTTGAGATTGGCGTGCGCTCCACGAGGGTGCGCACGCGTGATAACCGCCTGGTTATCTATCCTAATTCGATCATCGGTCGCAGCCAGGTGATCAATTATTCAAAACCTGACTTGCAATTTCGAGCCCAGATCGAGATTGATGTAGCTTATGGTGAAGATCCAACCCGGGTTGAGGCCGTAATCGTTGAGGCCGTCCGTAAGGTTAAAGGTGTGACAGAAGATGAACCCGTGGATGTGCTGCTCAAAAAAATTTCAAAATCCGGGTTGACATTCCGCCTGCGATGGTGGATGCAAGACTATCAAGATGGTCGCTACTCAGCGGATAAGGTACTACGAGCTGTATATGCTGCTATGCTTCAAACCGGGATTGAGATGTCCCTGGATGCTTATGACTTGAACATATTTATGGAAGAAGAAACAAGTCAGCGAACCATCAAAGGTAATCCATTAAAGGTAGAAGATGGATAAGAAAAAACCGGGTGGGAAGCCTTGGCGCTGCGATTGGCATGACGAAATTAGCCGAGTTTAACATTTCCCTGCTCGGATGAACGGAATGGAGAGTGAGTGATGGAGCCAAAACAAAAGCGCAGGCGACCATGGATCACAATTCTGGTGATCGCAGTGGTCGTCATAGTGTTCCTGGTCTTATTCGATGTGCGAGCAGTGATCGATGAGATCGTCAACGCGGATTGGGTTTACCTGGGAGCTGCAACTGCTGTCCTGCTGATCGGCTATCTGATTTTGGCCGTCCGCTGGAGGTACTTGTTGGGCGACCGGCCTGGAACGAGGTATACGTTTAATACCATGAATGTCTCCAACATGGCAAACCTGATGACCTTCATCCCGGTGACAGCGATCCGCATTGTGCTGATGGGGGAGCACGCAAAAGTCACCATCTCACAAGCCACTTCCAGTGTTTCACTGGCAGTTGTTGTGGATTTGGTGGTGAAGATTCTATCGCTATTACTGGCAATCTTGCTCGGGGTAGCTTCCAGGTCATCTACCACCATCTTGATCATCGGTATTTTATTGATTGTTGGGATGGTTGTGGGGATCATCCTTGTGTTGGTGAATGCGGAAAAGATAGCAGCGAAAATCATTCCAATCTTGGCCAGGATTCCGAGGATCAGCGAGGATCAGGCCCAAGGGATGGTTTCTTCCTTTTTGGAAGGCCTGGAAGGGGGAAGGTCGCCCCGCAGGTTGATGGTTACTTTTTTGTTATCAATTTTGATCTGGATTTGTATGCTCGCTTTTTATTACCTGGGATTGCTGGCTTTCGGTCTCAGCTTTCCGGTAAATCGCATGCTGGTAGCCGTGATGGCAGCTTACTTCTTTGTTAATCCAGCTTCTCCCTATCTGCCGGGAGTATTTCAAGCCCTGCTGGTGGTTCCGCTGTATTTTGTCTTGCGGACGGATGTCGACACCCTGATCGGTTTTTCCATTGTATTGCACGTTATCCTGCTGGTGATCTGGTTTGGATTGGGGTCTTCGGGCTTGCGGCGGCTCAATCTCAGGTTCAGCACGCTTCGCCAGCAAATCTCGGACAGTGTACATGCTATGCAAAGTGAGGATGAATCCACCAGCATAGCGGAGGATCAAATTACACCATAAAGGAGGTATGTAGGATGCCTAACCTGCAAGAATTGAAAGATAAATGGTTTATCGACCTTGACGTAAAAGGGACATTCCCCCCAAAAACGCGGCACGAGGGTGCCCTGGTGAAGCCTTATACCGACGGCAACCTTGTCGAACCGCTCGTCGATGGCGCCGCGTTGATGGCTGAATTCTATGACCAGCTGCAAATGATGTTAAGCGACGACGATCCCAGCCAGTGGGAGCTGTATGTCTCCGCGATGAACATCCAGGCTGTCAAACTTCTGGGTGAAAATAACCCGGCTCCAGACGTGATGACTATGCTGCTCCAGGCTGCCGAATCGGGTATCCAGGTGTATTACCTTGGTTCCGGACATAAAGGTGCTGATGTCACTTCCATCAAATTTGCAAAGCAGTTGATCGAAAAAGGCAGTCATGGCGCTGCGGACAAACGCTTCCCCCCCTTCGCGGGTCAGCACCAGAAATTCACTGTCGCCAAAGGACCGGAAAACACTTGGCTGGGGACGCTAGGGTCGGCAGACTTTTTCAAGACCAACTGGGACACCTCAGACCATTTGCCGACCAACCCCAACCGCCCCAAAGGGGGTGGGCCGATACATAACGTCTCGGTTCGTGTGCAGGGACCAGCAGTTCATGATATTGCCCTGACCTTTGTTGAGCGCTGGAATGATGAGCCAAGCTGGGGTCAGACGGAGCCACGCATCGCCTCCAAAATCCCCATAGATTTCACAGATGACCCAATACCAGTTTTTGGACCGCACTCTGTGCAACTCCTGCGCAATTACGGCTTAGAATCGAAACCCGGTGAGAGCTATTCCTGGGCGGACAAAGGTGAATTTACAGTGTGGGCTTCTTACCTAAATGCGATTGCCAGGGCTGAGCGCTATATCTACATCGAGGACCAGTATCTCTTTCCCTTCCGGGCTGATACGTTGATTTCCCATTCAGATGACCACGCCCGACTGGCAGATATCTACTTTCAGCTTGGCGAAGCCTTGAAACGTGGGGTAGATGTTATTTGTGTGGTGCCGGGCCGAAATGATGCCTTTTACAAGCACTATGAGTTTCAGCAGCGCGGCATTGGTGCTGAGTATCTGAACCACATCCGTGATGAGCATCCTGAAGCGGGGCATTTTGTTTTCGCCAAATTGCGAGTTGGCAACAAGGATCCGGTCGTGCATGCCAAAGTGATGCTGGTGGACGACGAGTTGGCACTGGTCGGCAGCACCAATATCGCCCTGCGCAGCATGGCATTGTGCTCAGAGATCCACATGGCGATCATCGACGAGGAAAATAAATTTGCCCGAGACCTGCGCCTGCGTCTTTGGGGCGAGCACATGCTGACCTGGGACTTCGATCCTATCCTGGACCCGGCCGAAGGTGTTGAGGCTTTCTATCAGAGCGCGAATTTAGGGCTCGGACATCTGCAGTTGCTCCCCGTCGAACGGTTGAACACGCAGATAAATTATGGCAAAATCTGGGATGATGTCATCGACCCGTATCGCGGCCCGGATCCAGATAAATAATCTATGAACTTCAGGTAGAAGCTGAGTGCTGTGGTAACGTGGGTCAATGGGATCCAGTTGAACGTAAGAATACTTAGTGTTGTACTGATCTTGTTCCTACTCCTGCTCCTGATCGTGTTTTCCAGGAGGCAGATAGGGGATTATTCTAAGCTGGAAGATCCGTTCTATGCCGGTTCTTATACCAGCGAGCCGGGACAGTTCGACGGTACACTGCGGGTCGTATCCTGGAATGTCCATTATGCTGAGAATGTGGACCAGTTTATCAACATCCTTGAATCTGCAGAAGAGCTGCGCGATGCGGATGTGATGCTGTTCCAAGAAGTGGATATCGAGGGGGTGGATAGGATCGCTCGCAGGCTGGGCTATAACTATGTGTTCTACCCGGCTGTGTTCAGCCGCCGCTTCCGAGAAGAATTTGGAAATGCCATCCTGTCGAAATGGCCGTTAAGCGATCCTGAAAAAATCGTACTGCCGAATGCGATACCCGGTTGGATCGAGACCCGTAATGCCTCCCGGGCAACGCTCACATTAGGGGACAACGCTATCCAGGTCTACAGTGTCCACCTGGATACAACCTGGATCATACCCAAATGGGTGCAGTCTCAGGGGCTATTCCTGGTTGATGTGATTGCCAGAGAGGATAAATTCGTCATCTTGGCAGGAGACTTCAATACCTGGACGCAAGGTGGCATATCGACATTGGAGAACGGACTGAGCAAAGTGGGATTGATCCGGCTTACCAGGGGCACAGGTCATACATTCGAGACAGCTGGATTGAATCTCACACTGGACCATATATTCAGTCGAGAAGTGGTTGAACATCAGGCGGGTGTGTTCCGTGGGACAGACGCCAGTGACCATTTCCCGGTGTGGGCAATCTTGAGGCTTGAAGAAGTGAATAAACATGAGTAAAAAGAAATCCACGGCAGAGCAGGTAATCTTATTAAGAACGGAAGCCTCCACAAACCCCAATTTTCAGGGCTTATCCGAGCCCGAAGTAGCCGCCAAAACGGCTCATATCGATCTGGACACCATCCGAAAAAGAGAGAGACGACGCTTCATATGGAAAGCCCTACGAAAAAACTTTTTTACGTTATTCAATTTTGATCTGATTGGGATGGCCATCATGCTGTATGTTTTAGGCAGCACTTTAGGCGCTTTGGGATCCCTCTTCGTTTTGGTCATTGCAGTAGGTTTGAATACCTTCCAGGAGGCATATGCCAAAAAAGAACTAGAGAAGATTTTAGAAGATATTCAGCCGCAAGCCACCGTGATCCGTGATGGGCGCTTTCACAGCATAGACCGTTGGCGGGTGGTGGAAGATGATCTCCTGGTGGTTAGACGCGGGGATCAGATTATGGTCAGCGGCGAGATCGTCCAGGGGACTTCTCTCACGGTTGAGGAGATGTTGGACGACAATCAAGCCACCCAACGGTTAGAAAAACAGGTTGGCGACCAACTTTTAGAAGGCAGTTACTGTGTTGCTGGCCACGCGACGTACCGGGCCAGCGAATCGGGTTCGCAATACCTGAACGCCCAAAGTGATACCCAAATTAAGTTATTCGATGAGGAACCCACCCCCTTGCAACGCGTGATGCGTGTGGTCTTCTTGGGCTTGTTGGGCCTCGTGATCATTTTCTCGGTTTTGTTGCTGGTGGATGCCATTTACAAAAATGCTCAACTGGTCAGCGACGAATACCGTGATGGCTTTTCGATTATTTTCGCGGTTGGCCCTACCAGCTTATTTTTGGTGTTGATCGTACAGTACGCCATGGGGACTTTACGCTTTATGGATTACGGGGCTTTGATCATTAAATCCACCAAGATTGAAGCGCTCTCCAATGTTTCGGCGGTATGTTTCAGTGAAGAGAGCCTATATAGCCAGTTACAGGTTTGGATTGAGCCGATCCCCTTCTCAAAAGGTGAACCGCAACTCTCTGAAACTTTGATCCAGCGATTGCTGGGCGATATTCTACACAGCATGCCAACCTATTCATCGAGAGCCAGCGCCCTTGCAGATTCGTTGCCGGGTGAAGTCTATCAACCGATCGAAACAGTACCCTTGCTGCGATCGATAGGGTGGTATGGGGTTACTTTTGATGAGATCGGTTTGCGCGGCACGTTTATCATCGGTAAGCCGGATGCAGTCGAGGGTGCACTACTCAAAGAAGAGAAAACAATCAGCGAAAAAGTGGACCACTCTCTCTCAAAGGCCAGGAAGGGCTTACAAAGCTGGTTGCAGAAGGTCACGCATAAAGAGACTGCCGATGAGCAAGAATTAGATCCTGAGGATACGCTGACAACCGCCATCGTTGAAGCGGATGCTGACAGGGAAAGTAAATCTATCTGGCGACAGCGCGTGCTGCCCAAGATCATGGATTTGCTGGAATCGATCGAGGAGAAAGAGTATATTCTGGAAACCGGATCCTGGCAGGGAGAGGAAACTTTCATATTTGCCTATTTGCCTGATCCAATTTCATTGATTGCCGAAAACAATCAGCCGCAGTTGCCTGCGGATTTGCTTCCGCTTTCCTATATCCATATCTCGGATGCTATCCGTCCGGAAATCAGCCAGGTTTTACACGATCTGGCAAAGGATGGCAATGATGTCAAGGTGCTTTCGACGGCCTCCCCGGAACGGGCCATCGCCACGGCTTATAAACTAGGGCTTGCAGAAGAGACCATCAAAACCACCACTGGAAGTGCGCTAAAGGATTTGCCCCCTGAATACTTTGCTCCGATTGTCAAAGACAGCAATGTGTTTGGCAACCTGACCCCTGCTCAGAAAGCCAATATCATCACATCGCTTCGGCAGCAGGGTGAATATGTTGCTATGGTAGGCAATAATATAAGCGATATCCCCGCCATGCGACAGGCTCAGATCAGTGTGGCATTACGCAGTAGCGATCCTGCTGTGATGAAGTACACTGATATCGTGCTCTTTGAAGACAGCCTACAAATTTTGCCCCGTCTGCTATATTTAGGCCAGCGGATGGTGAATGGCGCGGTCGATACGTTCAAGTTGTATCTCAGCCAGGTGTGTGCCCAATTGCTGATTCTGATCTATATGCTGGTCTTTAAATTCGAGCAGTTTCCCTTCCATCCCACACAGGGCGGCGTGATCAATGCTTTCACGATCGTGGTTCCGAATATCCTGCTACCAATTTGGGCCGCAGGTGGGCGGCTGGATACGAAGGAAATTCGCCGCCGCCTCATGCACTTTATCCTGCCCACGGCCTTGTTATTAAGCATCTTGGGTGCGGTGGTTTATACTCTTTTCTTGAGAATGGATTTTGGCTCACATTACCCTCCCGCAGAACTAATCAAGCAATTGAAGATCAGTGATCCACAATTATTTTTTGCCCAACAGGCGGTGGTTTACGCATTTCTGTTCGCCGGTTGGCTGCGGGTTTTCTATTTACAGCCCCCCTCGATATTCTGGGTCGGCGGAGCTCCCTTCAGAGGAGATCGGCGGGTCATCGGACTGGTGATCGCTTCTATTCTGACCTTCATCGTTGTGTTGATTTTCCCCTGGCTGCCACTGCAAGAATGGCTGCGGATTACCTGGCTGCCATCGCCTCGGGATTGCCTCATCATCGCCGGGATTGTGTTCATTTGGGCCCTGATTTTGCGTGCCATCTGGCGTTTGCAATTGAAGCGTCTAGGTATTAATTACAACACGGATCGCCCCTGGAACATGACTGAAAAGTAAAACTCTATAACAATACCTTCGCCAGTTAAGGCGATGGAACCTGCACATTAACATGATGAAACCAGCCCAAAGAGGCCACTTGTCCGAAAATCTGAGCCAATAAAATGGATTCTGGTTTTTGCGGAAGCATTTTTATTGTCTCGTGGAAGTATTTGGCGGCTCGGAAGTAGGCTTTCAGATCCAGGATGCTGCTATCGGGGATGGTCTGACGAAGGTCACACAGTAAGACCTGAGAAAGATTGACCATGAATAACGCCAGGTTGAAAGCATTCGTAAGCGGGATTTCTTTGACGTTCATGAAATCTTCCAAGCCCCAAAACTGTTTGGCATCCCTGAAATTAAACTCGGTTTGGAAGCGCAAACTGTAGAAGTCGATGATCTTTTCATAAGGCAGTTCCAGGTCGCTTGAGAACAGGTTGACATTGGCAAAGGCACCGGTCTTGAGAT
>Ga0209536_100014694_pt1 | contig 11221 bp, 9 predicted proteins | sample DeeMarSeWOR28_12_FD_187461 | JGI IMG/M metagenome (GOLD analysis project Ga0209536, IMG submission 187461) | Marine sediment microbial communities from White Oak River estuary, North Carolina - WOR-2-8_12 (SPAdes) (version 2) | ecosystem: Environmental > Aquatic > Marine > Intertidal zone >... | reverse complement strand
GAGATTGCGGGGCGTCAGGTACTGCACGAAACGGGCGGCGTCGGGGCCGGTGATCTCGATCTGGCGCTCGCAGGCGACGTCCCAGACCGTCACACCCTCGACGAGCTTCCAGTACTCGTCCAGGGGATCGGTGTAGCCGGTCGGCATGTACATGTGGTTGTAGATCGTGAACGACCTGGCTCCGTATCGTCGCGTCGCCTCGAAGAAGGGCGACTTCCGCACGCGGGGTCCGATCGTCAGGCAAGGCTCAACCGGCGCCTGGGACATCCTCGCTCCAGTGATCGTGAGGCCGTTCGTAGCACCTGGGACGTACGGCGCCCAGCCCTCACGCCCCGCTCCGGAGCCATCGCAGCGCGCCCGCCGTGGCTCGAGGCGCGCCGGCGTCAGATCGACTCGTCGATGATCGCCTCGACGGTCCGCTCGACCTCTGACGCGGCCTTGCCGAGCTCGCCGGATTCGGAGATCAGGCCCAGCAGAGCGGTCGGGCGGATCATCCCGATCCGGGTCCGGCCGGCGTCTTCGTAGACCGAGATGCGGCATGGCAGCGCCATGTTCACGCGCATGTCGCTCCGGAGGATCTCGCTCGCCTGTCTCGGGTTGCAGACCTCGAGCACGCGGCACTCGTTCGGGAGATCGAAGCCCTTCGAACGAAGCGTTGCCTTGAAGTCGTAGCTGTGGAGAACGCCGAAGCCGTGCCGCTGGGCGGCCGCTTCGACGTCGGCGGCCGCCTGCTCGACCGACTTGTCGCTGCTCTTCACGTAGATCATGGGGGACCTCTCGATCGGCTCGTCGCCGGCCACTGGAACGATCGCCCGGACGCCGGTCGGATCGCCACCGACCGCCCGGAGAGCCCGGGTTCGTCGGCCAGACTCTACCGGAGGCCGGGCGCCGACTCCGCCACCGGGGACATGCGATGCCCCGTCGCACGCCGGGCCCCATCGCGACTCAGCGTCTCACGAGCCGCCTCTCGCCGCGCTGATGGCCGAGCGTCGCCTCGTGCGCGACGTAGGCCTTGATCTGGTCGGCCTCTGCCGCGCTGAGGTATTCCCTCCAGGAGGGCATGCCGTTGCCCGCGAGCGCGCCCTCCATCACGATGGACTGCCAGGCCGGGTCGAGGTCACCGATGCGATAGCGCAGGTCGGGCACGATCCCTCCGCTGATCGCATTGCCGCCATGGCACACCGCGCAGTACTCGTTGTACAGGGCTCGTCCCTGTGCGGTTGCTTCGGGCGTGCCGGCGACCAGACCGTGCGCCGGCAGGGATTGCTCGACGGTTTCGATGATCGGCAGCTTCGCGCTGCCACCGAGCTCGAAGACGAGCAGCCGGCTGATGTTGACCATGTTCTGCGGGCCGCTGATCGCTCCGAAGGGCAGACTGCTCTCTCCGCCCCAGCCCTGGGCGACGGCGACATACTGCACGCCGTCGAGCTCGTAGCTGATCGGTGCCGCCATGATCCCGCCCTGCACCGGGTACGCCCAGATCTGCTCGCCCGTGTCCGCGGCAAACGCGTTGAACTGGCCGCTCAGGTCGCCCTGGAACACGAGGTTGCCGGCAGTGGAGAGAACCCCGCTCCCGGAGTAGAAGCCCCTCGAGACGCGCCAGACCTCGCGCTGACGGGCCGGATCCCAGGCGATCAGGATGCCCGACGCAGCCTGCGGACCGATCGCGAGGCGCTCCTCGACGGTCAGCTCGTCGGGGAGTCCGACCATCTTCTCGACGGCGAAATTCACGTACCAGAGCATCGGTCGCCGCCGGGTCGCGAAGTCGTCGCGGTAGACGCCGCTCGAGACCTTGGCGGGGATGTACACGTACCCCGTCTCGGGGCTGTAGCTCATCGGATGCCAGTTGTGCGCACCGCTCGGCCCCGGCACGATCAGCTGATCCGACTCGGTTTCGCGCACCCCGGGTGCCTCGACGGGGCGACCCGTCTGCATGTCGACGTGCGTGGCCCAGGTCACCGGCATGTACTTGTCGGCGGCCAGCAGCTCTCCGGTCCTGCGATCGAGCACGTAGAAGAAGCCGTTCTTCGGGGCCTGCATGATGACGTCCCGCAGCTTCCCGCCGATCTCGATTTCCGCCAGGATCATGTGCTGCGTAGCCGTGTAGTCCCAGTGGTCGCCGGGCGTCGTCTGGTAGTGCCACGCGTAGGCGCCGGTGTCGGCGTCGACGGCGACGATCGAAGAGACGAAGAGGTTGTCGCCACCCTCCGGGCTGCGGATCTTGCGGTTCCAGCTCGCGGCATTGCCCACGCCGATGTAGAGAAGGTTGGTCTCGGGGTCGTACGCGAACGAGTCCCAGGCGGTGCCTCCGCCCTTGCCGTTCTTCCACCACTCCCCCGTCCAGGTACTGGCGATCCATTCCTGCGTTGCGTCCTCGAATCCGTCGGCCGGATTGCCGGGCACCGTGAAGAAACGCCAGACCTGCTCGCCGGTGTCGGCGGCGTAGGCGGTGACGTACCCGCGCACCGACATTTCGGCGCCCCCGTTTCCGATGATGACCTTGCCGTTGACGACGCGGGGAGCGCCCGTGATCGTGTACGAGTCCACGTCGTTGATGCGTGTGTCGACCACCCAGACCACTTCGCCGGTGTCGCGGTCGAGCGCCCTCAGTCGACCATCGATGCTCGCCGCGTAGACGCGCTTACCCCACAACGCCACGCCGCGATTGACGACATCGCAGCAGGCGTGGCGCCCGTAGTCCTTGGGGACTTCGGGGTCGAAGTGCCAGAGGAGTGCGCCGGAGCGCGCGTCGTAGGCGAGTACGTGACCCCAGGATCCGGTGACATAGAGCTTGCCGCCGGACATCAGGGGGGTGGCTTCGATGCCGCGCCGGGTCGGGAGGTCGGCGTGCCAGGCCAGACCGAGCTCGGCCACGTTCGTCTCGTCGATCGCCGCGAGCGGGCTGAAGCGCTGCTCGCTGTAGGTGCGACCATGGCTCAGCCACTCTCCGGGCGTCGCGTCCGCAGCGACGATGCGCGCCCGGTCGATGCCCGAGTCGCCCTCTGCGGCGGCCGCGGCCGGGGTTGCCGTGGGCTGCGTCGGCACCTCCGACGTGGGAGCCGGCTTCTGCCCGCCACAGGCGACCGCCCCTCCGAGCAATGCGACGATGCAGCAGGAACGAACGAACGCCTTCGACATCAGATCGATCTCCAGTTCGAGCCGTCGGGTCTGGCGCGGTCTCGCGCGCACGGCGAACGCTCACCGATCCCGGCGCCGAATGCCACCCGCGGCATCCGCGCGCCCCCGCGACAAGACGAACCTCCACGATCTCTCCCGTCCTAGAATGACGACCCTCGACGGGAGTGTCCCATTGAGCCTGCCGTTCGTAGACGAATCTCCGGTCCGAGAAGCCTAGTGCGGCGAATGCGACCCGTGTCGGCGGACCTCCTGCTTGGCGCCGTGCTCGTCCTCGTGATCTTCGCGGCCTACCTGCCCGTGCTCGACGCGGGCTTCATCTGGGACGACGACGGCTACCTGACGCGCAACCCGCTGGTCCTCGCGAACGACGGCCTGCGGCGCATCTGGTTCACGACCGAGGGCAAGGACTACTACCCCCTCACCTACACGTCGCTCTGGCTTCAGTGGCGCCTGTGGGGAGAAGACCCGACGCCCTACCACGTGCTCAACGTCGTCCAGCACGCACTCGCGTCGCTGCTGCTCTGGCGAGCTCTGGCAGCCGCTCGCATCCCCGGCGCGTGGATCTGCAGCCTGCTGTTTGCCGTCCACCCGCTCAACGTCGAGAGCGTCGCGTGGATCGCCCAGCAGAAGAACACGCTGGCGCTGCTGCTCTTCCTGGGATCGACGTGGGCGTTCACGCGCCATCTCGATACCCGGGGGCCCGCGAGCTACTGGGTCTCCGTCGGCCTGTTCGTCCTCTCCCTGCTCGCCAAGCCACTCGCGGTGTTCTGGCCGCTCCTGATCCCGATCTACGCTGCGTGGCATGCGCGTGGCTTCGGCAGGCGGCATCTGACGGCGTCGCTTCCGTTCCTGCTGGTGTCCGCCGTGTCGGGAGTCGTCACGATCGCCTTCCAGCGCGCGCACTCGCTCGGAGATCTGGAGGTGGCCGGCGACGGGCTCATTGCGCGTGTCGCGCACGCGGCCGGGGCGTGGCTCTTCTACCTGAGCAAGGCCCTCGCGCCAATCGACCTGTGCGCGATCTACCCGCCCTCGGCGATTGCGCTCGATCGACCGGCGTTCTGGCTGATCGCGCTGGCCGTGATCGGCGTGCTCTGGGGCCTGCACGTGCGTCGAAAGGGCCTCGCGGCCCTGCTCGCGGTCGGCTTCTACACGGCGATGCTGCTCCCGGTCTCGGGGCTCTTCGCAGTGGGGTACCTGTTCTACGCGCCGGTCGCGGACCACTGGGCCTACGCCGCGCTGATCGCAGTGGTCGCGGCGGTCGTGTCACCCGCGGCGGCCTGGGTATCGCACCCCCGAAGCGGGCCTCACGCGCGACAGGTCGGAATCGTCGTCACCGCGCTGCTCGCGCTCCTCTTCTCGATCTCGACCCACGAGCGGTCCAGGGTCTTTCGGGACGAGCAGACGCTGTTCGGCGACACCCTGGTGCGAAACCCGGGATCCTGGGCCGCCCACACGATCCTGGGGACGCTCGCGTTCGAGCGCGGCGAGCTCGGCCCGGCCGAGTCCCACTTCGAGAAGGCCCTGCGGCTAGAGCCCGGGTACTGGGAGGCGCTACACGGTCTGGGCGTGGTCTACGCCACACGCGGGCAGCCGGCTCGCGCGATTCCGTTGTTCGAAGAGGTGTTGCGTCTGCGCCCGGGTCACACATACGCGAGAGCCAATCTCGAACGCGCGCGGGACGCGCTCCGCAGGAGACGACGGGCCGGGCGCGCCGGATCGCGAGCCCGAAGCCGATAGCGACGCTGGAACGACGAACCGCGTCGGACGGCGTGGCGCAGGCTCAGGCGCGCTCGCGGCACTGGCCCTCCGATCCCACCCGGACCCAGGTGGTCGTTCGACCCAGCAGCCGGATGCCCAGGTAGCCCCGCAGACGCAGGCGATCGTCGTCGTCCATCTCGACGACGGCGCTGTAGGTGTACCCGCTGCCCGGATCGTAGATCTCGCCGCCGCTCCACTCCCCCGGATCGTCCGGTGAGCCCTCCAGATCACGCAGGATCTCCAGGCCGACCACCGGACGACTGCGCAGGGCCGGCTGCGGATTCTCCGCGTCCCGCAGCTCGCAGCCGTACTCGTCGAAGGGATGGCGGAGCCAGACGACGTGACCGCAGAGCGCGCCGTCACCGCAGTCCTGGATCTCGACCTGGGCCGCTCCACCCTCGGCCCACCAGAGACCCCTGGGATCGGCTGCGCGCGCCGCGCCCGGCAGCAGAGACAGGCCGATCAGCACGAGGAGCGAGCTGCGCTGCCAGGCTCGCGCGCGCCCTGGCGCAGGCACCGCGACCGGGGGGCCGACCGGTTCGCTGCGGGGCGCTCCACGCAACGGCTTCATCCCGATCAGGCAGCGCGTCGGCCGGAACGGGCGCGCACCGAAGTGGTAGAGAGCGAGCGTGACCGCGACCGAGCCGACCAGGAGCAGCACGAACTTCGTCGCGATCCCGAGCGGGAGCAGGATGACGCCGGCACCCACTACGACCACCACGGGCTGGTGCAGCACGTAGATCGGGAACGCGGACTCCGCCAGGTAGCGCAGTCGCGGACCGGAGCTCGTGACCCGCTCGCGCGCGAATCCCAGCAGCGCCACGACGAAGCACCAGCCGGCGACGGCGCTGCCCGCCAACACCACCGGCGAAGATTCGAAGACGCCGAGCACCGCGGCCAGCAGCACCCCGGTGGCGGCGAGGCCGAGCCCGAGGATGCGGCGCCACTCGCTGCGCAGCCGCTCCTCGAATCCCGGCACCGCGGCCAGGACGAAGCCGCTCGCGAGGAACGTCAGGTAGAAGGCCACGCTCGCCCAGTCGTTGTAGAGGTTGTAGGGGCCCGGGAAGCGCTCGCGCAGCGCGAGCTGGATCCATGCCAGCGGCAGGATCGGCAGGTAGACCCAGACCCGCGAGATCGGAGCGCCGCTCGCTCCTCTGCGCGCCAGCGGGACCAGGATCGGCAGCAGCACGAGGGTGAACGTCAGGAGGTATGCCACGAACCAGAGGTGCGACCAGGTGAAGCGGTCCAGGTCCGTGAAGAACGTCGGCAGGAAGCCGAGGAAGCTCTCGTCGAAGGGCTCGGCCCGGGGCAGGTCGACGGGGAGTACCGAACGCATCGATGCCTGGACCTCCTCGCTGACGAAGAGCCCTCGGTGGTTCAGATCCTGCCCCGAACGCAGCTCCAGGAACTTGATCGGCGGAGCGAGCAGGATGCAGCCCGCCACGAGCGGCACGGCGAGCTTGCTCCATCGCTCGCGCAGAAAGACGCCCACTCCACGGCTGCGGAGCGAGACGACGGCGGACCAGCCCGCCAGCAGGAAGAGCAGCGGCATGTGCCAGAGGCTGATGAAGCCGCACAGGATCAGGAAGAGGATGCTGGACTCGTCGTTGCGGACGTGGAAGAAGGGCGCGGGGTTGAAGACCATGCCCACGTGGAAGAGGAAGAGCAGGTAGCAGGCGAAGGTGCGCAGGGCGTCGAGGTCGTGGCGCCGTTCGGGGGACGGGCTGGACATGCGGGTGCCTCCGATTCGGACGGGCTACACGGGGTTCAGAAGGGCGCGCACGACGAAATCCACGACGGCCCGCTCGGCCGCCGTCTCGTCCACGGCCTGGGGCGACGGGTCCCAGTGACGGTGGACCGCCCAGAACACGGCCGTCTCGAGGACGATCCGGGCGGTCACCGCCGGATCCTCGACCGGCGCCAGGCGACGGCGACGGATGCGGTCCTCGAGGTAGCGACGCAACAGATCCTGCACGCCCTCGCGGCCCGTGCCGTACCAGACCGCCGACAGCTCCGGGTGATCGTGGGAGCAGCGGTCGAGCAGCTTGATCCCGACCCGGTGACGAGTCAGCAGCGCGTAGAGCTCCCGCACGATGGACTCGACCTCCGCGCGAACGTCGACGACCCGGCGCCGGGCGAGTGCGTCCGCAAGCACCGGCAGCCCGACGCCCGCGACGCGCTTGCGGACCTGCTCGAGAGTCGCACCGGGCGGCGGCGTCCGGACGGGCAGCTCGTCGGGCAGCTCGATCTGCCCCTCGCGATCGGCGTGGCGCACCACCGCATCGAAGAGCGCCTCCTTGCTCTCGACGTAGAGGTAGACGGTGCCCTTGGCGACTCCCATGCGGGCCGCCACGTCGGCCATCTGGGTGCGCCGGTAGCCCTGCTCCAGGAAGACGCCGGTGGCGGCTTCGATCAGCTCGTGGAAGCGGTCGGCCGGGATCGTCCGGGGCATGCCGGAGACAATACATGACCGTATTGGTCAGTCAATGACCCGATCAGTCACTCTTGACGACCGCCGATTCCCTCGGATCCCCGGACATGGGTTGGGGGCGGGCTCCTGCCTCCGGTAGCGCTCCGCCCACGACCCGTGGAGCGCACCCGATCAGGCGACCGGGACCGACTCGCCCGCGCACTTGGCGCACACGTGCGTATCCGGCGCGTCGCGCAGGCGCTCGAGCGCGATCGGCCCCCGGCAGCGAGCGCACATGCCATAGCCGCGCCCGGCGATCTCCTCGAGCGCGCGGTCGATGGCGTCGAGCCTCCCGATCTGGAGCTGGTGCAGATCCTCGTCCCAGCGCATCGAGATGGCTGCCACGCCGAACTCCCACTGCTCGCTGCGGGTGGCCGTGCGCTCGCGGCGGTCCTCGGCACCGGCGGCCTCGGCGAGCAGGCGCCGGTTGTCCGCGACGATCTGCTCCCGCTCCGCGATCAGGTCCCGGGCCAGCTCGAGCAGCTCCTGTCGCCGTTCGGCATCGATCTCGCCGAGCGGGCTGGCCCCACCCTCCTCCTCGCGCATCCGCGTGACGCGGGTGCCGAGCAGGTCCCGCTTCTGGGCGGGGGTCAGGATGTCGCACTCGGCCAGTCCCACGCAGCGGGCGAGCTTCCGGGCGTCGCAGAGCTCGTCGAGGATCGCGCTGCCCCCGCGTCGCTCACCGGAGAGCTGGCTCGCGTCGACGGCGACGACGCGCAGGTTCACACAACGATGGAAGTGCTGGCGCATGGCTCGACCCTCTCGCTTGGAGCCCCCTGCGGTCGCCCGATCATCCGTCGGGGACCGCGCCGGACTCGGGCGCATCCATCTCGGCGGCGTGCTCGAATGCCGGGTGCTCGGGAACCAGGTCACCGCGAAGCGCGGCATAGACGACGATCCCGACCAGGATCCCGAGCAGGAGGATCATCCACTCGCGCGTCCTTACGCGCGGCGGTCTCCCGGTCGGCTCCCGGAACGTCGTGCTCATCCCGCCCCCCGACTCCAGAGCGCGTCGCCGCGGATCTTCGCGCCGAGCTCGGCGAGGCAGGCGTCGAGCACGCGTCCGGCGAGCGCGGCGGTGGGCCAGACGAAGGTCCGCTCCACCTGCCGGCAAGCGAAGGTCCGCTCCTCGGCGGCGGCGCCCGGCATGGCCACGGCGAGCTCGAGCTCGATCTCGCCTACGACGTCCCAGTAGAGCGGGGTGGTGTCGGTGTGCACCCAGAAGCGGCGCACGCTGGCCTCGACGACCGCGTCCTCTCCCGACTCCACCACGCGCACGCCTCCGGCCCAGAGATCGTCGATCAGCGCCTCGCGCATCAGCTCCGGCACGCGGCGCGAGAGGTGCACGTCGCCCATCGAGACGCCGAAGGCCGCCTTTCGCTCGCCGATGCGGCCGCGCTCCACCCGCTCGTCGCGCACCGACGCGATCCGCACGGCGCGTGTGTCGCCGGGGGGCTCCAGCGCCGCGGACTGGTCCGCACGCGGGGTCACCGAGACCACGAACTCGCCGCCCTGCTGGATGCGCACGCTCAGATCCGCCGCGATGTCCTCCGCGACCCAGCCGAACACGCTCTGCCAGGCGCCGATCGTGTAGGCACCGCCCCAGTGGACGCTGCGCCGGTGCAGCACCGTCGCGGCGAGCTCGTCGGTGGCGGCATCGCGCAGGCTGCCCTCGACGGCGAGGACCGTGGCGCCCCAGCCGGGCGCGAGCCAGCGCTTGAAGGCATCGCCCGGCCGGTAGTCGCGGATCGCGAGACGCAGCACGAAGCGATCGCCGACGTCGCCCGGCTTCCACGCGAGCCCCTCCTGCTCGAGCGATCGGGTCATCGCCTCCTCGAGCAGGCGGACGGCGTCGACCCCGAACGCATGGCCCGACGGATTGGTGACCTCGCGCAGCTCGATGCGGGCGCCCGGTCGCGGCAGCAGCTCGGACTCGGTCTGCGTACCCGTCGGGGTGGCGCAGGCCAGGACCACGAGTGCGACGACCAGAACGCCCCTATCGCGTCTCATGACGACCCCTCCCCCGGAGATCACGCAAAGTTCGTGCCACCCTTGGGGTCCCGGGGTCGTCGAGCGATCTCTCGTGACCCGCGGGGTCTCCGAGGCCAGGAGCGGCTCTTGGTTCCAGGTCGATCGATCCAGGAACAGGTACCAGTACCCAATTCGACAAAGGCGCTGCGGAGGGGACGGCCGACGGGTCATCGTGTAGGGCGGCGGCACGGCTCGCGCACGTACCGCCCGGCGCGCGACCGCCGCGATCACGCGCGACCTCGAGGAGGGTGACCCATGACGGACCGCGAGCCGCGCGCCTGGTCGCGCCGCGATTTCCTGATCGGCACCGGCGTCGGTCTGGGCGCGGCCGCAGGCGCCGCCGCCCTCGGACGCAGCCGCTGGTTCGACGACCCGGAGCGGCCGCCGCCTCTCTACGAGTATTTCGTCGACAGCTACTGGATGGAGACGTCGGGACTGCGCCAGGATGTGCTGCGCGCACCGCTGCGTGGCGCCGCGAAGGCCGACGTGGCGATCGTCGGCGGAGGCTTCACGGGCCTCGCCACGGCAATCGCCGCCGCGCGACGGCGACCCGAACGTCGCATCGTCGTGCTCGAAGGCGCACGCTGCGGCTACGGCGCCAGCGGGCGCAACGGCGGCTTCGCGGACGTCACCTACATGGGCTTCCCGGACTTCGCCGCGTCGAACGCGCCCGAGATCGCACGCGGAGTGTACGACGTGATCGGCACGGGGCTCGCGGCGATCGAGCGCCTGGTCGCCGAGGACGGCGTCGACTGCGAGCTCGAGCGCAATGGTGGACTGCGTCTCGCAGCGACCGACGTGCAGGTCGAGGAGCTCGAGCGCGCACACGCGATCCTGCGCGAGATGGAGGTGCCCGCGCGCCTCGTCGACGGCGCCGAGCTCCAGTCCCTCGTGCGGACGGAGCGATTCCACACCGGACTCGTCGTGCCCGATACCGGGATCCTCCACCCGGGCAAGCTGGCGCGCGGCATGGCACGGGTCGCGGAGTCGCTCGGCGTGCAGATCCACGAAGGCTCGCGCGTCGTGCGGATCGAGCCCGGCGCCAAGGTGCGCATCACGACCGAGCTCGGCCAGCTGGACGCGACACAGGCCGTCCTCGCTACGAATGGCTACACGCCCCAGCTCGGCGGCATCTACCGCACCCGGCTGCTTCCGCTGTGCAACTACGTAGTCGCCACCGAGCGCCTGACGCGCGCGCAGTGGGACGCGCTCGGCTGGTCGCAGCGCCATGCGGTCTCCGATGCCCGCGTCCTCTTCATGTACCTGCGACCCACCGCCGATGGGCGAATCGTCGCGGGCGGCGAGTCGGCGCCCTACTACACCGGCAGCCTCCCGAGCAGCGGCAATCACGCGCCCGCGATCGCGAAGCTCGGGCGGAGCCTCGTCGAGACCTTTCCCGCGCTGGAGGGCGTGCGCTTCGCGCACGCGTGGGGGGGCACGATGGCCTTCACGAGTGACTTCACCCCGCGCATCGGGTCGCTCGACGCTGCGCCGAACTGCTTCGCCGGCCTCGGCTACTGCGGCGAAGGGGTCGTGATGACCCAGGTCGCGGGCCGCATTCTCGCCGCGATGCTCGACGGCGACGGCGGCGAGTTCGCCGCGCTCCCCTTCGTCGGGGGACGCCCACCCTGGGTGGGCCCGGAGCCCTTCCGCACCCTCGGCGTGAAGGGCATGGAGCGCGCGCTGCTCGCCCTCGCGGGGGAGGGATGAGAGCGGATCGGGTGGGAGCAGTGCGTCTGGCAGAAGATGGCAATGGTGGAGGCGGCGGGAATCGAGCGCGCGCCCGTTGGGCAATTCTTCGCGGGCCGACCGGGTTCTACGGCG
>Ga0209536_100014693_pt1 | contig 11222 bp, 11 predicted proteins | sample DeeMarSeWOR28_12_FD_187461 | JGI IMG/M metagenome (GOLD analysis project Ga0209536, IMG submission 187461) | Marine sediment microbial communities from White Oak River estuary, North Carolina - WOR-2-8_12 (SPAdes) (version 2) | ecosystem: Environmental > Aquatic > Marine > Intertidal zone >... | reverse complement strand
AAAAAGTCAACAAACGGAAACAGACTTTCTTTGACTCACGGAACGGAGGTCTTTGAATACCGGTAATCCGCCGGCCGCGCTAATACTAAATTCAGGAGCACGGCTGAAATTCGGATTGTGGGTCGTCGCCATTACGGGGAGAAGCCGACTTCAGGGCACTGGAAGGGATCGCTGTATATCTTGATGGGCTCTGCGCCGTTTTTCATGGACTGTGGATCGTTCCAGGCGTCGATCACCACGCGCAACTGCTGCCCGGATTCCACTCCATAAAAAGCTTTGCTTATTTCAAAGCGGAAGTAGGCTTCTCTATGAGGTTTTAAGGTGATACCGAATACTACATCTCAGGCTTGCAGGGATTTTGATTTCTGTCCGGTGAACCACGGACGGATTTCTCTGGGGGTGAGTCTGCGCCGTTTTTTCAGCGCTTGCCGCGCGGCCCGGGCTTTCGGGATGGCCCGCAGGAGCAGGGCTATCCCTGCAAGCGAACTTCTTTCCACAAGCAGCACATATACAATGGCGGCAATATCCCGAGAAGTTATCGGGATGAAGTTCCTCATGTAGGTGCCTGCATCCATGTTTTTGATGCGCAGAAGGAACCGGTTTTTGAACGAGTGCATGTTGATGGCATCGGGCAGCGAGGAACGCCTTGAGGGCAGGACTTTCCTTTCGTGGAATCCCCTGGCTTCCGGTATGTACAGGCAGCGCCATCCCATCCACTGCGCCCGCCAGGCCAGGTCCGCGTCCTCCCTGTAAGCGAAGAAGCTTTCGTCGAAATATTCCATCCCGTCACGGATGTCATCCAGCATGCTGCTGCGACAGAGAGCGGCCGCTCCGGAGGCCCCGAAGACATACTCGTTACGATTATACCGGCCGGCATCGATCTCGCCCGATCCGCGGTCAAAGTGACGCTGGCTGCGCGTGAAATAGATGCCCGTGCTGTCGAGTTCCAGCTGTTTGGACAGGGCGGGCAAGGCGTCCGTGTCGGACGTAGCTCCGTGCCAGCGATAGAGCTTTCCGGTAGCGGTGCCCGCATCCGGGTTCCGGTCCATTTCTGCAACCAGGATTTCTAGAAACCGGGCGTCAAGAATGACATCCGGGTTCAGCACAAGCACATAATCCGACGAAGTGGAACCGAGAATCCGGTTGTGGGCCGCGCAAAATCCCAGGTTCGTTTTTGAAAAATGAACCGATTTCAGAAAAGGCCGGAATCCCGTAATGATTGAGACAGTATTGTCGTTGGAGGCATTATCGAAAATATGCACCTCGAAATTCGAGAAGGTTTGCTTCTCGAGGCTTTCAAGGCAGCGTTTCAGGTGCTGTCCGGAGTTGTAGGTCACTATACTTATCCGCACCGTTGAGCTCATAACCATGCCTCTCTGCATGTTGCAATGCTGCAAAGCGCTTTCCAGAAAATGCCGGCGGATGCGGCGCGCGATACATGTGGAACCAGAGGATGGACCAGAGATATACCGATACGGAGCAGCAGCCCCAGTATCACCAGCTTCTGTACGTATAATGCAGCCAGTCGTCCGCGGTGCTTGCGGAAATACCGTATTTGATTTTTGTGGAAATAGCCAAGGAAGTCTTGCCGGCTCATGTTGTGCAGACTGTAACCTCCATGGTGCAGAAAGCGGGCTTCCGGATGGTACTGTATCCTGCCTCCCCCCTCGTGGATTCTCCGGCAGAGGTCGACGTCTTCAAACCAGGCGGGGTAAAAATCCTCGTCGAAACCTCCGATCGATTCCAGGACGGTTTTCGATGTCATGAGGCAGGCAGCCGCGGGTTGCTCGACATCTGTGGCCACACCGGGATGAGAACCTTCGGAGGAACGGTTCCGGCGGCAAACCCGGCCTATTTCATCCATGAAAAACACCTCCGCGGATACACGGCTGATTGTGGGAAAAGGACGGACATTAAATTCTGTCTGGGGTCTGCCGTCCGGAGCAACGAGGCATCCCCCGACAGCACGAACGGAATCATCCGCCGTCAGGGTTCGCTGCAGGCACTCGACGGATCCGGAGAAGCACTCCGTATCCGGGTTCAGAAACAGAATATATTCCCCCCTGGCCGCTTTCCAGCCCCGGTTGCAGGCGGCTGCGAATCCCAGGTTGTATGGGTTGTGGAGAACCGTGAAATCAGAATCCGCTTTTACGGGAAAGTGCGTACTGGCATCGTTGGAAGCGTTGTCCACGACAATGATCTGGCAGTTCGGGGCATTTGTCTCCAACGAATGAACGCACCGTTGTAAGAGTCGACCCGAGTTCCAGTTGACGATGACAATGGAAATCATAGCGGCAGACAGTACTCCGTTCAGTCCTGGACCATTTTGCGAAAAAGCTGTTCGTATTGCTCAACGACGCTGTCCCATGAATATTCTGTACGAATGCGCTCCGATGCCGCGGTTTTAAACGCCTCAAACCTGTCGGGGTGATCGGCGATATCCTGCAGGCACTCCCGAAGAGCCTCCACGTTGTTTTTGGGATATAGCACTCCGGCATCTGCAACGACTTCACTGTTTTCCGGTGTTCCATTAACGACAACGATATTGCCCTGTCCCATTGCTTCAATGAGCGCCGGATGGGTTCCTCCCACCTCGGTTGCGTGAATATAGCAGAATGCGTTTGCCTGCAGTTGCCTGTATCCTTCTCCGTAGATGGCCCCGGGAAAAAGGATTCTTGAATCTTTTGTTTCGCGCAACTTTTCAATATATCCGGCCGCATACGGGGCGTCGCCCACTATGACAAGCCGTTTGGAAGTTTTTACACCTTCAAATGCCCGAACCACAAGATGCGCGTTGTTTTCAGGTTCCAGCCGGCTTACGTAGAGAAAATAGTCTTCCGGGGCCAGTTGAAGCTTCTTTAATATATCCTGTCCCGAAGGTTTTTCAACGGTAGCTCCGTAAGGAATGAAAACGGATGCAGTCCCGTAACGATCCCTGTAATAGCGCTCCATGACACGTGCATCGGTGACAATGGTATTGGGCAGCAGCGTTGAAACGTATTCGCTGAGGCGATAGTACATCCTCCCCGGCAGACTCCATTTCCGTCTCATTCTTTCAATGCCGTCTACATTGACCGCAACCGGTGTACCGAACAGCCGGGGCATCCAGGCGAAGATGCTGTTGGCTGCATTGCATATCAGGATAGCGTCGTATTTCCGGAAAAGGGAATGTAGGATCGAGAGAAACGAATGGACAATCGTGTCGGTGTATTTCCACGCCAAAGTCGGCAGAACAACCAGTTTTACGCCGCGGTGTGAATTCATTCCTCGGGGTACATACCTGCAACGCCCATAAACGGTGACCTGATGTCCCCTGGCCACGAGGCCTGCGGAGCACTCTTCGGCAAAGGTTTCAAATCCACCGTAGTTGGCCGGAATGCCGCGTGTTCCGATGATTGCGATTTTCAATGAGAGCCTCTGCTTTTACAAGGGGATGGAAAGTTATGCATTCGAAATGCCGGTCCTGATTGAAGATTTCGCCATTGTCTCTGTAATTTCCCGGGAATAAGCATAGGGTGCGCTCATTATGAAAAGAAACAGTGTGAGAACTTCCGAGTCTCCGAAGTTATATTCAAACAGCCCGGCGATCATCAGTGCGGCCCAACTGCCTAGTGCGGCGGATGAAACCAGGGTCGCTTCCCATCGGCTTTCTTCCCCGAGTGGAAACGAGTTGGACCTGGCAAAACGGTATGTGCGCAGGGAATCCCAGGCAAATTGAACCATGAGCCATAGCCAGATGAGGAGGCCGGGAATGCCCTTTTCCGCAGCGATCTGGAGAAAGTTGTCGTGCATGTGCTGGTATAACCAGTCAGGGAACTCATTATGATTTCGGTATTTCAGCGCTTCCTGATACACATTATCCGGTCCCCCAACCCCGAACCAGAGGTTATCTTTGATCATGCGCAGTGAAGTGTCAGCCAGCTCAATACGGGTTCGTGTGGTGGTATCCTCGGGATCCAGTCCCGAACGGAAGCGCTGCTTCATCGAGGCCGGCGCCGAAAAGTAAAGAACCGCGGAAAAAAGGATGTAGCCCATGAAAAAAATAATAAAGCGCTTTTTTTTCTCAAGAAAGAGTGCCAGGGCTATTATGACAAAAATCCCGATATAAACCCCCAACATTGTATTCCGGGTTAGGGAAAGGGCAATTGCCAGGGATATCAGCGCGGCGACCGGAACCCAGAGAAAAAATCTTCGCCACTTCGCGCGTATGCCATAGGCAATCAACAGGATCAGCGCCAGCATCAGTAATCCCGAGTAGGTCATCCAGTGACTTACCAGGCCGCATATTCTATGTAGCAGATCATTTCCCTTAATATCCGTGAAGCGTAAACTTATCCCGACGATAGACGAAATCAGAGCGACCGTAAATATTGCCGCGTATATCGGTGACAACCCTTTTTGTCGGCGCATAAATAGGGGGACAAGAGGAAATAGCAGAGCAAGCGGGAGCTTATTGCAAACAGTGAGCGCCCACTTTTTTTGTAGCGTTATCAGGAAGCACACCATGGTCCAGAGGCAGAAAATAGAAAGAGGTAGAAAAAACCACCAATGACTTATAAAGGTGAACATCCTCTGCAACGGGTTTGGGGCCTGGGTGTTTAAGAAGAATTGACCGATTCCAACAGTCGAAGAGAATACGGCGACAGTAAATATAGCTTTATATATCCACCACAACCTGTTTTGGCCGCGTGCAATCAGGGGGACAATGGGGATAATGAGGAAAAGATAGAACTTCTTAATGCTGGTGAGAGCCAACGGTATATTGGACGCCATCAGCACGGTCAGAATCGTCCATGCAAAGAATATGACAAGAGGCAGTAAGATCCGCCTCATGAGGGAAAAGGATTCTTTGTTGAATGAAGGCATGAAGACTGAGGCTACCAGCACAACTGCAAGCAGGATCTGCGAAGAAGCGATGGAGATCAATGCCAGTGAGACACATCCGGCGAGCCCTATAAATGCCGTTTTTTCTGCGCTATTTTCTAAAGAAGACGGTAGATATCTCTGGATTCTGTCAAGCATCGGGCTCCCCTGATTTTGTTGATGCCACGAGGGTACAGCATAATTCTTCTGTTTCCAGTACTTTTCTATCAAGTGTGAATTTTTGCTCCACCAGCTCCCTTCCTCTTATACCCATTTGTCGTAAAGCTTCAGGATTTTCCACCAGTTGTATAATTGCCCGTGCAAGACTTTCAGGGTCGGCCGGGGGTACCAAAAGACCGTTGTCGCCATTTTGTACCAATTCGGGAATCCCACCGACTTTGCTGGCGATAACCGGTAGTGAGCTTGCCATTGCTTCCATTATAGCCGAGGACAACCCTTCGGAGAGGCTCGGAAGCACAAACAGGTCAAACTCTTTCAACAAAGCCTGGATGTCGGTGCGAAATCCCAAAAATTGGACGCACTCCTCCAATCCTTTCTTTCGAACAAGTTCTTCGAGTTTTATTCGAAAGTGGCCCTCGCCTACAATGACAAACCGCACACGGCCTTTCACATGAGGGATCAGCGATGCCGCTTCGATTAGGTATCTCAGACCTTTCTCATGACTCAAGCTGGAAACAGTGCCGACTGTAACAGGTTCGGTCAGCGCAAGTCTATCAAGTTCCGGTTGTTTGGGATACAGAGACAGGTCTATTCCCTCATGGATGGTTTTAAGGAGGGAGGCTGGAATGCCGCATTCAAGCAGCTGTGACCTGATGGAGCCGGAAATCGCAATGACACTGTCGATATTCCAGCTGTATTTTATGCGCGATATATGCCTGTTGTGCAGTGGGAAACTAACCCTTCGAAAAATAATCCGGGCGCCGACTCGTGCAAAACGCGAGGCCATGTTACCTATAAAAATCGGTTTAGGCGTATTGAACGCAAGAATATCGGGATTTACGCTGCGAAGTACAGAAATAAGACGTAAAAAGGAAATCAGTCCTGCTTCACTCCAGACCGCTATGGGATGCACGGAGATACCAAGGTATTTGGCCTTGGCTTCCAGAGATGTTCCCGGGAAACAGACCAGGTGTATCTTGTGGCCGCGCTGATGCAATCCCTGGATAAGTGTGAAGAGCTGCACCTGCCCTCCCCTCCAGACACGTTCGGAATCAATAAAAAGAAACGAGAGCATTATTTTGTTGCTTTTTTACTGTTGAGGAAAATTTTTCCGGACGGCAGATTCGATTTCTTCCAGCCTGCTTTGAATAGACTTCCGTTCGGAATGGATACGATGCAGCGTAATGATGGCCCAAACACCTGCCGCAATAGGCACTAACCAGGTGATGACTATTATGAAAATCCCTACCAACTCGGTGGGTCCTATTTTAGGCATATTTGTTAATCCTTATATTTGCCGCAAGTAAAAAACAATTTTAACGAGAGCTGGAGTTATTTTACTATCAGGTTGCGATATTGGAATGGCTATTTTGAATTTTTTACTTTTTAAACCGGCCTTGTATGTGCTGTACGTGGGATGCAGGGATCGCCTGTGATAGAATTGTGATTATGAAAACAAGGATTTTTAGCAATGGAATTGAAGCACCTCTTACAAAGTTTATAGCAAATTTTTTAGGGAACGTATGTGTCGGTATCACTGCCTCTTTAAAAACTCCTAAACCAATCCGGACTCTGAAATATGAACTTGAGGGAGATGATGTTCGTATTGAAGTCAATCAGGTGCCGGTCTCGATGGATCTGAATAGCGGATTCTCGAAGGTTATCGTAAGCAGTACGATTCGGGGGATGGTTCATCATTTAAAACTGGATGATCCCGACGGAACCATTCGGATTGAGGTGGATAGGAAGATTCAGCCCTGATACGGCTTGTTATCTTAAAATGACGGATGACGATTGCCTCTAATTTACGCCGGTTTTTGATACTGACTCTAATTGCTGCAGGGAATAGGAGGTAGATAGAATGGTTCGAACCGTTAAAATACGCTCAGCTGCTGCGCTTTTTACCCTGGGATTTTTTCTGCTACAGACATCTTTAGCCCAGTTTAATACAGGACGACGCCGTTCGGATCTCAACCCCTTATCGCTTCCCGCCGGATCTGCGGTAGAGTTTAAATCCTTCGATTCCGAATGTCTCGGGACACAGGCGCATTACAGCATTTTCCTTCCTCCTTCCTATTCCGGAAATGCTGAGAAAACATATCCTGTGATCTATTTTCTTCACGGTCTTAACAATGACGAAACCAGCTGGACGGTGGAACGCTATGGTCATATTCAGGGAAAAATTGAAACGCTGATGGTGTCCGGGAAAATTCCCGAGTTTATTATGGTACATCCTCGTGGAGAGAATGGTTTCTACTGCAATTACCTGGACGGAACCAGACGGTACGAGGATTTTGTAACAGAGGAGCTGACGGCATATGTAGAAAAGAATTATAGGGTGCGAAAGGAGAAGGAAAACCGTTCCATTGCCGGCACCTCCATGGGCGGCTACGGCGCGTTAAAGATAGCCATGAAGCATCCGGACCGTTATTCATCCGTAGTCGGCCAATCCCCCATCCTGTTCCCGGGATCGAATCCTATGCAGATACAGGAAGAGATGAAAACCAATAGATTTTCTTCATTTTTTATCCGTATGCTGACGCCCGTCTTCGGCGACCCTATCCGGCAGGATGTCTGGGATGCGAATAATCCTCTGATCCTGGCAAAGAGCCGTGAACTGGATGGGCTCAGGATTTATTTCGATTACGGAACCGATGATCGCTATATCTCTATGGTTCATCTCGATGAAGGCAGCAAGGCACTAGACAGGATATTGACGGAAGCTCATGTTAACCATAGCTTCAGGATCCATGAAGGAGAGCCTCATGGATGGGCCCTTGTCGCAGCGCACCTCGAAGAGACCCTGCCGTTCCTTTGCCAAACCTTCACAAATTAGACATTTAAAAACAACCGAAATCCGTTCTGCTTGCTGGTTCCTCGCATAGAGGTTGATCGGGATAATAAAGGCGCCTATCTGAAGATCCGTTTTGGAGATTTCACTGAATAACCTGTTACCGCTCAAATTACGAATTAAAAGGGAAGCCCGAAAATTGGGATTTTTCCAGGCCGGAATAGCATTGGTAGATTCTGCTCCCCATTACGATTTTTTCCTGAAATGGCTTGGGGATGGTTGCCATGGAGAAATGTCCTATCTATTTCGCCAAGCTCCAGAACGGAAAGATCCCCGCCTGGCATTCTCCGAAGCCAGGTCCATATTAGTTTTGGCGATGAACTATTTCCCGGGAGAAAAATTTCCCGATTCCCCCTTGAAGGGAAGAATCAGCCGGTATGCATGGGGGAAAGACTACCACAGCGTCATACACGAGCGGCTGGAAAGATTGCTTCACTTCATACAAAAGGAAGAGCCTTCCGCAAAAGGATCGTGTTATGTCGATACGGGACCGGTTATGGAAAAAGCCTGGGGCGCCCAAACGGCTGTCGGATGGATGGGAAAGCACACGAATCTTATTTCCAGGCAAAGGGGCTCTTGGTTTTTTCTAGGTGTTATTTTGCTGAATATTCCACTCGAGCCGGATGCACAGGAAAGAAATTTTTGCGGTACCTGCAACCGGTGCATAGAGGCATGTCCGACCGGCGCCATTGTAGCTCCCTATATTCTTGATGCCAGAATCTGCATTTCCTATCTGACGATTGAGTATCGCGGTCCCATTCCCCGACATTTGCGGCATCTCATCGGGAACAGAATTTTCGGATGTGATGAATGCCAGGAAACCTGTCCATGGAACCGATTTGCCCGGAAGACTTCAGAAAAAGGTTTTTCCCCCGGTGAAGGATATGAGATGCCAGACCTTATCACCCTGGTCGGAATAACTCCGGGTGAGTTCGAACAACGTTTCAAAAAAAGTCCGATATACCGGGCAACACGGGATGGATTTGTGCGAAATGTAGTGACAGCGCTTGGAAATTCAGGAAGGCACCAGGCAATTCCGGTTCTTGAGGAAGCCCTTCTGGATTCGAGTGCCCTGGTAAGAGCTTCAGCTGCATGGGCACTGGGGGCGATATCACAGGATCCGGCGCGTGAAATCCTCCTGAAGGCTCAAAAGCGTGAAAACAATCCGCTCGTTCTTGAAGAAATCAGTTTCGTTCTCTCTTCAGAATCCGTAAAAAGGATTCGCGAGGAGGGTACTGCTTCAGACACCTAATCCGTTGTGATTGGTTGCTGTGTGCGTAAAGCTTCCATCAATCCTTGCCGATAATACACGATTAGGGATCACTACTGTCCCGTTAAGGATTTTGAAATATGTTATAATTCATTGTATTCGAACAGTATGGGAGAATTTATTGCCGAGATTGATTTCGAACGCACTAAATTTTATTAATGTTGATTCTAAAGAACTTGAAGGATCGAAAGAGGGAAATTTTCATCTAACGGGACAGTAGTGATAAGAGATGAAAAACAATTTATACTCCAATCTCTCAATGGGAAAGATTCAAATCGATAGGCGTTCAGGATGCGACCGCAGGGATCGTGTCTCCATATTCCCCTTCTCCTATCTGGGACCTCTCCGGAGAAGAAAGGGCGGTCGCCGGCAAAACGATACAGGCTATGTCGATATTTATGACACCCGGACGTGGTGTGTCGCTATTGCCGTAATCATTCTTTCTCTGATGGATGCTCTTTTAACGCAGCGGCATCTCATATCTGGAACGGCGCGGGAGTTGAATCCAATAATGGATGCCGTCATCAAATATGGCGGTATATCGGCTTTTTTCTGGTTCAAAGGCGCATTGACCATTATTGCAGTCTTGATCATAATGCTTCATAAGGAATGGGCGCTGGGCAGACACGCGGCGCGGATTTGTCTCTGGGCCTACATCCTTCTTTCCCTTTACCACATTTATCTCGCCATGTACTTTTCTTAATTCGAGGCAGACCTGCTCCATTTTATGATAATTTACTGGGGAGAAGGTTAGGAGAAATCTGTAATGATCGGCCATTCACGGCGAAGTATTCTGTATGTGCCGGGAGACAGCGAGAAAATGCTGCAGCGGTCGGCTGGATTACCCGCTGATGTTCTACTGCTTAATCTTGAAGATGGCGTGGCAGTATCAAAAAAAGACCATGCCCGTGACACTGTCGTGCAGGCTTTGGATGAGGTCGATTTCGGCAGCCACGAAATAGTGATTCGGATCAACAGTCCGGATTCCGACACCGGCAGACGCGATCTGGCAGCGGTTATTCCTCTGAAGCCGGACGGAATCTGTCTGCCCAAAATTGAAAATAAGAATGAAGTTCTGGCTGTCGATGATGCAATCCGTGAATTGGAAAACCTTCACGGCATTCCTGAAGGAACTGTTCGATTGCATGCAATGATCGAATCGGCTTCCGGGGTGCTCTACTCAGCCGAAATCGCGGCTGCATCCCCAAGGATGGCCTCGCTGGTTTTTGGATCAGCCGATTATGCAAATGATATCCGGTGCCGGATTGGGGAAGATCGACAAGAGATTCTGCTGGCATTGCAAGCAATCGTTCTTGCCTGCCGTGCAACCGGAATCGATGCGATTGATGCTCCCTGTTTTGATATTCCAAACAGCAGCCTCCTGCGCAGGGAATCTAAGCATGCCCGGAGCCTGGGTTTTGACGGCAAAAGTGCCCTGCATCCGGCTCAACTTGCCGTCATCAATCATGTTTTTGATGTTTCCCCTGAGGAGATCGCTTGGGCGGAAAAGGTTCTTGCTGAATTGGACGCGGCCGAACAAAGAGGCAAGGCATTGTCTACGCTGGACGGGAACCTTATTGATAATCCCCATCGCTCCGCAGCACAAAGAATTCTGCGTCGAAATAAAAATTCAAAATTGAATATCGAAGATTAACAGTCCACTGGTCGTAATACATAGAAATGCGGCATGGGCGTGGTACACTAAATCTTTGTTTGTTGTTTATGGGGGAGGTCTTAACAGATTCAGATGGATAGATTTCAAGGTACCGATAGCTACATTCTTAGCGATGCATTGCGTGAGATTGTGAATGCATCAATTGTTCTCAAACGGCCGCTGTTGATTAAAGGGGAGCCGGGAACAGGGAAAACGGAACTGGCGCAGGTGATTGCCCAGGACCTGGACCTGCCCATGATCCGGTGGAATATCAAGTCCACTTCAAAAGCAAGCGAAGGCCTGTATGTGTACGATACCGTTCAGCGGCTGAATGATTCCCGGTTTCACGACAAAGATGTGTCCGATATCAAACAATACATCAAGCTGGGCAAACTGGGAGAGGC
>Ga0209536_100014692_pt1 | contig 11224 bp, 7 predicted proteins | sample DeeMarSeWOR28_12_FD_187461 | JGI IMG/M metagenome (GOLD analysis project Ga0209536, IMG submission 187461) | Marine sediment microbial communities from White Oak River estuary, North Carolina - WOR-2-8_12 (SPAdes) (version 2) | ecosystem: Environmental > Aquatic > Marine > Intertidal zone >... | reverse complement strand
CCGGGATAACCGGACGGTCACACAATCAGCGTTGGGCCATAATCCGGCAATACTTGTTTGCGGCGATTACAGGTGTAGGCTTAATTGGAGCTGGCTACATACCTGTCCTAGTTGTATTTTTGCCCAATTTATCTGGTATTGGATCAAGGTTTAACATTTTTGCCACTATCGGCGGCGCTGTTTTCATAGCTTCTATATTGATGATTGGATCATTGTTGTTTGCCAAGAATCGGCAGCAAATTAAATACTTGTTCGTCGCTTTTGCAGTCCCGTTTGTCGTGCTAGGGATTGTCACCCAAGCCTCGGTCCAGTATCATAATAGGGTTGCCTGGCGAGAGCAACAGACTATCTGGCAAGAACTTTTTTCAATTGCCCCAAGTTTCAAAGATGATACGTTTGTGCTTTTTATTCTGCCTGGTTACCAAGATCGGTCGGGCTATTTCAATTGGCGACGAACTCCACTATCCGCATCCTGGGAAGCTTCCAGCGGAATCCGTTTGCTCTATGACAACGTGAGGCTTTCTGCGGATGTCTACTTCCCGGATATTGAGGAACCTATTGAGCCTGTTTTGACGACGGAAGGGGTGTTGACTCGAGAGACCGGCACGATCACCCCGTATGCCCGGACTGTGGCTCTTTTTTACGATAATAATACTGGGGCCCTGAGTCAATTGGACAGGCTTCCCGTCGAGCTGATCCCGGGAGCCACAGAACCCATCAAGCTATGTTCAGATTGTGTCCTTTCTGAAAGGGTTATGAACGTTCCCTTACGTACGTTGGTTCAGGATTAGGCCGGAGCATAGCTACAACTGTAAATTAATGATGAAAATTCTATTTCTATCACGCTGGTTTCCCTACCCACCCAACAACGGTTCTAAATTGCGCATTTATAACTTGCTGCGTGGGCTGGCTCGATATCACCAGGTAACGCTGCTGAGCTTTGCCGACCAATCAGGTGTCGACCCGGAAGTACCTGAACTCCGTTCGTTGTGCCACCAGATACAAGTGATACCCTGGAGACCTTTCAATCCTCGCAGCCGGCAGGCCAGGCTGGGTATTCTGAGTTTGACGCCCCGCTCAGTCGTGGATACCTTCTCGTCAGGGATGGCGGGGCGCATTGTGGAAAGACTGTCCTCAGGGGATTATGATCTCGTCATCGCCTCTCAGTGGGCTATGGCCAGTTACGTGTCCTGTTTCCAGGGGCTGCCTGCCATATTTGATGAAGTGGAGCTGGGCGTGCCGTACGAGCAGTTTGTCCTTGCTACCTCACTCTGGCGTCGTTTTCGGCATGGCTTGACCTGGGCCAAGCATCGGGCGTATCTATCCCGTCTGCTACGCCACTTCAGGGCCTGCACCGTGGTGTCCGAGCAGGAACAACGGTTGCTCTCCAGGGCCGTACCCGGTTACCGGGCTATTGAGATCATCCCCAACTGCATCGACCTGGCCGAGTACAGCGATGTTCGTGAGAGTCCGCAGGCGAACAGCCTGATCTTCACCGGCTCCTTCCGCTATTTTGCCAACCACGACGCCATGACCTGGTTCTTGCAGGAGGTATATCCGCTTATTCAGGCCCAGATGCCCGAGGTATGTCTGGTCATCACCGGTGATCACGCAGATCGGCCCTTACCACCCGCAGATAATGTCGCACTGACTGGCTTTGTAGGCGACGTGCGGCCACTGATCGCTTCCGCGTGGGCCAGCCTGGTGCCGATTCGTGTGGGAGGTGGAACGCGCCTGAAGATCCTGGAAGCCATGGCCCTGGGCACGCCGGTGGTGGCTACCTCAAAAGGGGCAGAGGGCCTGGAGGTGCAGGATGGTGAGCATATTCTGATCGCTGACACCCCGGAGGCTTTTGCCAGGGCAGTGCTTCGCCTCTTAGCCGATCCTGGATTGCGCGGGCGATTGGCCGACAGGGCATCAGAGTTAGTCCGTGACAGGTACGATTGGGCAGCGGTTATGCCGGCCTTTCTGGACTTGATCGAAAGGGTGGTTCACGCGTGAAAGCGTAGCAACTGTTTCTAACTTCCTGGCACTTACCGTGGGTGAGAAACAAGCTTATGATCAGCCTTTTGTTCTCATTCGAAAACACTATCAATAATCACATACTCGGCCCTCCGCGACATTGGCTCGAACACTATATGCCAGCCTGGTTGCCTCCGGCCGTCATCGCGGGTGTGCTATTGCTCAGCGCTGCATTACCTATGGTGGTTCCCTCTCGCCTGCTGGTGCTCTTTCTTGGCCTGCTGCCCGCCGTCGGCGCGCTAATAGCCTTTGTGCACTGGCCGCCTCTAGGTCTCATCGCCCTGATTGTAACTGCCCTCATCGTTCCTTCGCCGAGTCTACCGGGTGGCTTTAACCTTGCTGTGCTGCTCCTGGTTCTGTTGATTGGTCTGTGGCTTGTGGATCTGATCTTGGGCCAGCGTGAGGCAAGGCAGGTATCGTCCCGGACGTTCAGGCCTTTGTTGGTCCTGGTCCTGGTGGCCACGCTGGCTCTTGCTATCGGTCAATTGCCCTGGTTTACCCTGGCCCAGTCTGCTCCCCTGGACGCCCAGATTGGCGGTCTGGCCATCTACGTGCTGGCTGCTGGTGCGTTTCTGTTGGCAGCCCACCAGGTGCGCGACCTGCGCTGGCTGCAATGGATGACCTGGCTGTTCCTGGCGCTGGGAGCGCTGTATGTCGCTGGTTGGCTGGTGCCAGGGCTGAATCGGCTTACGAATCGTCTGTTCCAGCCCGGCACTTATAACAACAGTATGTTGTGGACCTGGCTGGTAGCTCTGGCCTTTGGCCAGGCCCTCTATAATCGAAAGCTGCATCTGGGCTGGCGACTGGCATTGGGCGGCCTGGTTGTGGCTACTCTGTTTGTCGCCTTTGTTATGAACAGGGATTGGAAATCAGGCTATTTGCCAGCTATGGTTGTCGTGACCGCCATGATTGGCGTTCGCTCGTGGCGTATGGGGCTGGCAGTCGCGCTGGCGGGGGTTTTGCCAGCCACATATATTGGGTCTCAGGCTATTGCTACAGACCAATACAGCTATTCGACACGCCTCGAAGCCTGGAAAATCGTGCTTGAGATGGCCGAGGTGAACCCCTTGACAGGTTTTGGCCCGGCCAATTACTATTGGTATGCGCGGCTCTACCGTATCAGAGGTTATTCTTCGGTGTTAAGCTCCCACAACCAGTACGTAGACATGATAGGCCAGACCGGACTGCTGGGGCTGGCCTGCTTCCTTTGGTTTGCCGGGGAGGTGGGTTGGCTGGGCTGGCGGTTAAGGAACCAGGCGCCAGCCGGTTTTGCACAGGCCTATGTCTATGGCGCACTGGGTGGGTTGGTCGGGACCCTGGTTGCCGGGGCTTTGGCCGACTGGATTGTGCCTTTCGTCTACAACATCGGTCTAACCGGCTTCCGAGCCAGCATGTTGGCCTGGTTGTTTCTGGGTGGGTTGGTGAGCATAGAGCAGATGGTTCGTCGCCAGGCGCCAGCCCAGGCGTCCGATCGTGCCCTGTAAAGAGAAAGGAACTGACAATGAATGAAGAACTGATCGGCCTTATCCCGGCCGCTGGCAAAGGGGTGCGCCTTGGATTGCCTTATCCTAAGGAGTTGTATCCCGTCATTCGTGACAATCACTACAAACCGATTGCCCAGTTTGTGGTCGATAACCTGACCACGGCCGGGCTGCGCCATGTGGTTTTCGTCATTAACGAAACCAAGCACCAGTTGATCGGCTTCTTCGGAAATGGCCAGCGCTTTGGCTGCCATATCAGCTATGTGGTGCAAGAGCAGAACAATGGTCAAAGCAAATCCACATCACCGGGCCTGGCCCACGCCCTGGACTCGGCCTACCACTTGACCCGGGGCAGGACGGTGTTCTTTGGCATGGCGGATACCATCATGCAACCTAGGGATGTCTTCGCCCGGGCCTACGCAGCCGCCCGACCAGAGGATGACGTCATCCTGGTGTTGTTCACCACGGAGCGACCGGAGAAGTTCGGCATGGTACGCATGGATCGTGATCAGCGGGTCCTGGAGATTGTGGATAAACCTCAAAGGACCGACCTGACTGAGATGTGGGGTTGCATCCTGTGGCGACCACGATTCACCGAGCATCTGCACAACTGTGTTAGCCAACAGGGCATATCCGATTTTGCCTTGATTATGAATAATGCCATCGGTGATGGCATGCATTTCCGTGGTTTGCACGTAGTGGATGGTACCTACATTGACCTGGGCACCTATGAGGAGATTATGGAAATGGATCGCCGCTTTCGAGAGGAGTGAAACATGGAAAACCAAGTGTCAACACCTATCATCGATCCCGCCACCACAGTCGAGTCGGTGCCCGATATGTCCATCGTCATAGTCTGCTGGAACAACAAGGCCTATCTAGAACCCTGTCTTGAGTCCCTATATGGGGCTGGTCTGCGCAGCAGTTTTGACGTGGTAGTTACAGACAACGGTTCCACCGATGGCAGCCAGGCCATGCTGCGTGAGAAGTTTCCGGAGGTGCAGCTCATCCAGAACGAACGCAACGAGGGACTGAGCCGGGCCAGCAACCAGGGCATTAAGGCGACCCAAGGGCGCTACGTGTTGCTGTTGAATGATGATACCCTGGTCAATGCCCCGTCGCTGGACGCTATGGTCGAATTCCTGGAAACCCATCCCGGAGCAGGCGCGGTGGGAGGGCGGTTGCTGAATGCGGACGGATCGTTCCAGGCCGGTTATGCCAATTTCTCCTCGCTGCGTGAGGAGTTTTTGATCGCTAGCCATCTGGGAGAACTTCTCTGGGCGGGCTATCCTTCGCACGAGGATGATAGCCAGATCCGGCCCGTCGGCTGGTTGAGTTCCGCCTGTCTATTGCTGCGGCGCGAGGCCCTGGATCAGGTGGGCTTGCTGGATGAAGAATACTTCATCTACGGAGACGAAGCCGATCTCCAGTATCGCCTGCAGCAAGCGGGCTGGCAGGTGTACTATCTGCCAGGTGCCTACACCATTCACTTTGGTGGCCGCAGTATGAACCGCTGGCGGCGGCGCAAGATGGTCTACCGGGGCAAAATGCTGTTTTACCGGAAAAACTACGGTCCAGTGCGGACCGGGCTGCTGCGGCTGATGTTTGGTGGCATGAGTCTGGTCAAGATGCTGCCCTGGGGGGCGGCCTACATGTTGCCTCAGCAGCGCGAGCGGGCCCAAAAAGAGCTGAAATCCAACCTGGATGTGGTCAAACTGTGTTGGAAAATGGCATAGGAACCCAGTTCTCTCGCTCCGTGTCTTGTAGTAGCGTCGAGCAGCAACAAAGGTGATCAAGGTCATTCATGCGCATTCTCTTCCTAAGCCAAGTTTTGCCCTATCCGCTAGACGCCGGTCCAAAGCTACGTAGCTATTTTGTGCTGCGGCATCTAATCCAGAAGCACGAAGTGACCTTACTAAACTTCGTGCGCGACACAGATCGACCGCAGGACATCGCCCATCTGGCCGAGTTCTGTCATGCGGTTCACACGGTGCCTATGCACCGCACCCGGCTGCGAGACCTGAGATTCTTGACCCAGAGCCTATTGGGCCAACAACCGTTCCTCATCATTCGCGATCAAAGCCCGGCGATGATGGAAAAGATCCGACAATTGGTCGGTTCGGGGCCATTTGACGTGATCCATGCCGATCAATTGTGGATGGCCCAGTATGCACTGGCAGCCAAGACAGCTTCTATGCGGCAGACCGCGCGATTGCCAGACACCGTTCCTCAAATTAAGCTGATCCTTGATCAGCATAATGCCGTCCATCTTATCCCCAAACGCCTGGCTGGGGATGAGACACATCCCCTCAAGCAGCGCTTTCTGACTCGCGAAGCCCGGTTGCTGGCTGCCTACGAGTCTGAGATATGTAATCGCTTTGATCATGTAGTTTGGGTCACTGAGGAGGACCGTCAGGCTGTAGCTGCCTTAACTACGACCGCCACCAATGGACGGCCTCCTTCAACCGTCATCCCTATTTGCGCTGACCCAACGCACATCAATCCGGCGGCTCGGACTTCAGCGCAACGGCGCATCACCTTTCTGGGCGGCTTGCACTGGCCACCCAATACCCAGGGGGTCATGTGGTTTGCCGACCACGTGTTTCCAGAGATACGGACGGCAGTTCCCGAGGCTGTCCTAACCGTCATCGGCAAGAGTCCACCGCCTGGCTTGGAGCGAGACGGAGTTGAAGTGACAGGTTACGTAGCCGATCTCTTGCCCTATCTGTCCGAAACAGCGGTCTTCATTGTACCGCTGCATGCCGGTGGCGGAATGCGGGTCAAGATTCTCGATGCCTGGAGTTGGGGATTGCCGATCGTCTCAACCACTGTCGGGGCTGAGGGAATCGCTGTCGAGAACGGGAAAAACCTTCTCCTGGCAGACACCGCCGAAGCTTTTTCTAAAGCGGTGATCCAGGTGCTCAAGGATCCGGGTTTGGGAGAGCAACTGGGGCAAAACGGAAGACAAACCGTCCTTCAGAAATACGATTGGAGAGTAATCTATCCGGCCTGGGACAGCGTGTATCGTGGGTTGAAGGGTGACGGAGCAGGCTCTTAATCGGTACAAACCGGAAATAGGCACCTAAAGTATGAGAATCGAGAATGGAAGATAGCAAAGCTGGGCCTCGTTTCCCCGTCTGGGGAGCTATGGCGGCTGCTAGAGTTGATCGCTCCCTGCTGCTAACCGTTATTGCCTTGGTGGCCATCTTACTTCGCGTAGCTATGGCTTTTTACCTGGGTGACCGCGTCATTGAGTTGCCGGGGACATTTGACCAGATATCCTACGACATGCTGGCTAAGCGTGTACTCGGTGGCCACGGTTTCACTGTAGGCAGGCTATGGTGGCCGGTCACCCCGGCAGGCGAGCCAACTGCCCATTGGTCCTATCTATATACTCTTTACCTGGTCGCCGTTTACGGCATATTTGGCTACCATCCTCTGGTCGCCAGGTTGATCCAGGCGATCCTGACCGGGGTGTTGATGCCTTGGTTGGTCTATCGCCTGGGACGCCGTCATTTCGGCCGCAGTGTAGGCCTGGTGGCTGCGGGCTTGATGGCATTATACGTATACTTCATCTACTACTCGGCGGCTTTGATGACCGAGACCTTTTACATCATCGCCATCCTTTGGACTTTGGACCTGGTCAGCAGCTTGGGTCAGGCTTCGGAAGAAGGCCCTAGGCCAGGCCTCAGGGCTGAGTGGCTTTTGTTGGGTCTGGCTTTGGCCGTGGCTGTATTACTGCGCCAGGTTTTCTTGCTCTTTATTCCTTTCTTGTTTGGCTGGTTGCTGTGGCGTAGCTACTGTTGTCGGAGCCAGCCGGTCAAGCAAACTATAGTCGGGATAGCGATCGCCACGACAATCCTGGTACTGTCGATCGTCCCTTGGACACTTCGAAATTATCGCGCCTTCGATAGCTTTGTTCTGTTAAACACCAATTCCGGTTTTGCCTTTTTCTGGGGCAATCATCCTATCCACGGCAATAACTTCATCTCTATATTGCCTGCCAATGGCCCCTCATATCAAGATCTGATCCCACCGGAACTGCTGGGGCTGAACGAAGCAGAACTCGATCGGGCCTTGCTCAAGCGGGCACTGGGCTTTATTCAGGCAGATCCCGCTCGCTATCTGGTCCTGTCTATCAGCCGCATCAAGGATTATTTTATGTTCTGGCCTACGTCTGAGTCAGGCCTGATCAGCAACCTTTCGCGCGTTCTTTCGTTTGGAATTCTGTGGCCCTTTATGGCTTTTGGCTTGATTTACTATTTCTGGCACTCATGGTCATCGGAGAGGCTAATTCTTTATATTTTTGTTGCCGTCTATACGGCCATTCACCTTCTTTCGTGGGCCTTGATCCGGTATCGGCTCCCTGTTGATGCAATTCTGCTGGTTTTCGCCAGTGCTGCCATAGTAGATATCCTGGCGAAGCTGACACGCGGTTGGGGCAATGCGGGGAGAAGTCACAAATCAACGCCGATCCGATCCGGAGGCTAGACCAAGATTTCATAATCTACTTTGGGAGGGCGACTCGAGCGAGCCATGTCTCAGAGCTCCGACGGCCCTTGAGCATCAAAGCGATCAAAGCATTTGTAGATGTTGACATTCGAGGTGTTGTATATCTCAACAGTCTACCATATTTCCTGACTCTACGCTCGTTTCTGTTGTCATAGCAGAACCGTTGGACTTGTTAGGTTAGTTTTTCCGACCTACTTAATAGTTTCCTGTGTAGTGCCTTAAGTGACAGTAAAATCCAGTGCCCTGGCTGTACCTCCCTGCGGTTAGCAGGTACAGCCAGGGCACTGTTGTTTCTGCCGGTACATTGGAGCGTTGGTCCGGCGCAGAACTTGCAGTGCTCATTGGTGCTCAGCTACAGGTGAGCGCAGAAGCGTTTTCAGCGATGCTACGAAGTGCAGCCACCAGCAGAAACGATTTTGACGGCCACATCTGTGGCCAGTCCATTCGTCAAGATCACGATTGATCCGTCAGCTTGAGATGTAAGGTTGTCGGTCCGAATGATTTGGAGGGCTGGGTCAGGTTGATAGGGGTCCCACCACTCAATGCGATACCTGGCGCCCGGTTGGAACCCTGCTACAGATACCGTCCCCGAAATAGTTGGTATTGCAACGCCATCTAGAACGTTCTTCCAGGTATGTTTTTTGTTTTGAAGCCACAGATGAGCACAACCATGAACTAAATCTTTTTGACCCCAGGCGCGCAAATTTCCATTGGACACCGCGGCTTCAGCATCGCGGTAGCGTCCGTTATTCAAGGGGATATCTTCGACGAAGTTGTGGTATGCTGCGTAGTGGTGCCGGTGGTCAAACTGATACGTTCCATCCCAGTTCCGGCGGTAAATGTGAGTTGTCTCATACCAGTATGATTCGATGAGCCCTCCGGGGTTGATGCCTCCCCAGATGAAGTTGTGCAACCAGATACCTTGAGTGTCATTCTCAAGTAAATCAACAGGTGGCCAGCTACCTTCTTTGACGAATCCTGTCTCCCCCCGAATGATTGGTTTGCCCGCCCCACCCGGCCTTAGTGCGCCGTACAGCGTGCTGACCTCGTAGGTCGCCTGAGCCGCATCGGCAAAGACCGTGTCAGACTCAGGAATATAACGATGATAATCGGCAAAATCGACGTCTGGATAGGCCGGATTGGCCCAGAAGCTCGACTGGGGAAAGGAGTGCCAGAAAGAAGTGGAGACAAGATGATGATTCGGCTGGAACCCATGCATGTATTCTCCGAATTGATCTGCAAGAGTGAAATGGCGATCATTGGCCGGATCCCCTTCATTAAGCAGTTCCCAGGAATGAATATGGGTGGAATAGCCCCAGCGGGCCTGGAGGTAGCGCCACCACGCCTGTTGTAACCAGCGCACTTTGGTCACTGTCCGGTAGTTGCCATAAAACCAATCGTTGGTGGCATCGGCGGCGAAGTTTCCATTGTAGTCGATAAGATTCAATATCCGCTCATTTTTCTCCAAAACCACCGGGCGCAGGTAAATACCGTTTCGTTCTGCCAGCGCCAAGAGCTTGTCAAAAGCATATGAGTTTCTCTGTTCAAAGTACATATGCTGGGCCATCCAAGGTTTTGACACGATATTGGGACCGTATTCCCCGTTACCCAAATCCTCTTCGATCCAGACATAATCTATATAAACTTTGCCGGCATCCACATTTTCAAGTGTCAAAAAGAAGTTGGGCAAGAAATCTGTGTCACCAATAAGTTGGCGGCTTAGAGACCCCTCCAAGATCCTCCAGGTGGGTTCCTTAGAATCAGGGTAGGAGCGCCAGCGTTTGTTCCCGGAAGGATCTGGGTAGGTCGCCCCAATGACGGTGCCCACACCCGGGTTGTAACAATAACCACTGTCGGAAGGCCATAGCCATGCCCCGATCTTAACCACAAAACCGTAGGGACTTGTGGGGACGCGAGGCCCGGTGATGCCGGTGGCTTTGTAGCGAACTCTGAATCGGTAATCTGTGTTTCTCTTGACGGCTGGTTTGGCCTTCCACTGGCCAATAAACATACAGGCGCTGCGCCAAGGACTGTCCCAGACCAATTCCATTGAAGTTTCGTGATCGGGATAGGCCTCTTCGTGAGTCATGCCGGGTTCGGGGATATATTCAGAATGGAGATCAGGCTCTTGTGCATTCCACGGGCTCCAAGCCGATGTAAAAATCCCCCACTGCGACAGCCAGATGCGAATGAGCTGGATTCCATTCTGGGACATTTTTTGGAAGTCTTCCTGATTGTCCAGGGTTGGATTGATCCAACTCACGTGGTCGTAATTCATGTTGTAACCAAGCGCCGGAAAATAGCTGCCATCTTCAAATTCGAAGTAGCGTGGGTCTCTGCTGCTGACGCGGATGAAGCCGGGATGCTCACTTGGGACCACCGTGAAGGCTTGCGGCGTCGTTTGGGCGATGCCGGTGGCGTCAAGTGCCGTCAATTTATACTGCCAGGTACCTACCTGGTTGGGGGCAAAGCGCACCTTCCAGGCAAAACTCTCGGTGGGGTAAAACCACTCCTGGCCACTCCTTACCTCATCAACAAACTCTTGATAATAAAAGGCAGGTTGTCTATACACAGTCTGCCAGTTGTCCGGCGTAAAAAGGGCATTGACCGTTATGCCGGTACCCGGCTCGACGCCAGGGGGAGGGACGGGGTCATAGGGCCACTGTAAGTTCTCGGCAACGGTGTCGATGTCGAAGGTTAGCTCCAACTTCTCGTAACGGGGGATTTTACCATTGGGATAGTCGGTCAGGTTTGTGGCAATCGGGCCGATGGCTGGCCCGCCTGCTGGGTCATCTGGCTTCAAATGCTTCAGGATAAGAGGCAGAAAGATACTACTTGGATCGGGGGTATCTTGGGCCAGGACAGGTTGCAGGCAAAGACTGAGGGTAAAGAGTAAGGCAAAGGGAAAGCAAAACTGGGCGGAAGGCCGTAAATGCTGCCTTGTTTTGCCCGCACCAGATGCTGGTGACTGGTTCTTTCGTAGCATATCTGGATTCTGTGTCATAGTTACCTAGTAGTTCAGCAAACATCTATGGTCGGATAAAGTCGTTTAAGTTTGATGCGAGCATCAGCAGTTGCAGAGCGCCAGTTAACGGTTGCCGAAGCGTCATTCCGTTTTTGTTGCCAGGCTGCGACCCGTTTTATCAAAGTTGGTTGATCGGGAATCCGAGCTTTGAGAGACTGTCGATGCAGAACGCTGAGTTCGATTT
>Ga0209536_100014691_pt1 | contig 11224 bp, 10 predicted proteins | sample DeeMarSeWOR28_12_FD_187461 | JGI IMG/M metagenome (GOLD analysis project Ga0209536, IMG submission 187461) | Marine sediment microbial communities from White Oak River estuary, North Carolina - WOR-2-8_12 (SPAdes) (version 2) | ecosystem: Environmental > Aquatic > Marine > Intertidal zone >... | reverse complement strand
TGAAACCATGGCCCTGTATTTTAAGGATCCGGTCAGGGTTTCTTATCCTCAGCTGGAATTGTTCGCCAAATCCATCGAATCCGCGCTCCCCAATACCATTGCGCATAAATTGCCGGTCATTCTAATTTTTGAAACCGACATCGCCTGCAGCGTGGGCAATGTGATTCGACGCGAAACGGAAGTAAAAACCAACCTGCTGTCTCTGGACGAGCTGAAGCTGAAAGAGGGCGATTGGATTGATATCGGTGAACCGTTGGTGGGCGGCCAGGTGTTTCCGGTGACGGTTAAATCGCTAGTCTTCCATGGCGAATAAGATTTTAGCCGGCTTTCTCCATTAAAAATAAGATTTACAGGCTTCTAATGGTGTCAGGTTTCAGGTGTCAGTATCAAGATGACCGATGTCAGAGGACAGAGGACAGGAGGCAGAGGCCAAACAGCAATTGTCAGAATTACTGATTGTCATTCCCGCGCAGGCAAGTGTGCTGTAATTAAGAAGCCACCAAAACTTGCGTATCGTCATTCCGGGCTTGACCCGGAATCCAGGGTTTTTCTTAAACTTGTTACACGTCTGGATGCCGGATCGAGTCCGGCATGACGATGGGAAATTTGGCGTTTTGTGTAATTGTAAATACTCTGGCGGTCATCAATCCAGTCAGCCATGATAATCGGGCCGAGCGTCATTGGGCTAGGCCTTGCCCAGAAGTTGCTCCTGTATCCGCTGGCTGATGGCCCCGGCCGCAGCGTGCGTTTCTCGGGCAAGCGTCTGCAATTGTGTCTCATCGAGGCTGGCCTTGAATCCGACGGCCCAGATGGCTGAGCGCAGCTGGCCCAATCCAATCAGCGGCGCTGCGACAGCTCTGACACCCAGGATGTATTCTTCGTCGTCAACGGCATAGCCATTTTCCCTGACCTGCCTCAATTCATTGAAATAGATATCCCTATCCACGATTGAGTTGTCCGTAAATCTGGGCAGCCCTTTGGATCGGATCATTTTGTCTGCCTGATCTTCCGGCATGGAGGCGAGAAATACCTTGCCGACGGCTCCGGCGAACAGCGGTATGGTCGAACCCACCGGTGCGGTAATATTAAGGTCCCCTCTGGCCTCAACGATGTCTAAGATGGTCACCTGGTCCCAGTTTAAAATGCCCAGAAAAACCGATGTCCGGGTCTTTTCCATCAGTTCTTCCGTGACCGGCCTGGCCGATGTTTGCAGGTCTATCTGGGAATAGGCCGAGCGGCCGATTTCAAGCAGGGCGAAGCCCAGTTTGTATTTTTTGGTGAGCGGGTCCCGCATAACGGCCCCCAATTCCTCCAGAGCCGAGGTCATGCCGTGGACTGTGCTCTTGGCCATTTTCAGTTTTTTGGCCAAATCGCTGACACCCATGCCATCTTTGGATGACGAAATAACGCTCAGAATCGCAAAAGCCTTTTTTACGGATGGTGCTCCATATTTTTTCATAATCATCGTTCACCATTATAAACTTTCTGCAAGCATATAATCCATGGCCAAGTTTGTCAACAACCATTTTGAATTATGCTTAAAATTAGTATCTTATGAGAGATTATTTTAAATTTTTACTTAACATCATACCTGATAAAAGATTAAAAATAGATGCTATTAGGAAATATAATTCATAATGATGAACAACAAATGCTGAACGTCCCGGCAGTTGCCAGATATTGATGACACAAAGCAGAATTGTTCATCCAAATGAACAATATAAATTAAATGAGCCTTTCGTTTCTGCAATCATAGGCTAATCTTTGCTATGAAACAATATCAATTATGTTGAAAATTGTCTGAAAAACAACCAAAACTGATATTTTCTCTTGATCAACAGGGGATGGCGTGGTATGAGAATATTTAATAAATTAGTTCATAATAATGAACCTCGTCTATGAAAGAAGAACAAAGGAGGCGATCATGGCAACCAAGAAAAAAAGCCAGTCAACGTCCGAAAGCCTGCTAAAGAAGCGGACCTATGGTAAGTTTAGATGCCATAATCCCAGCTGCATGGAAAGAATTCAGCCGGGCAAAGGGGATAAAACCGCCAAATGCCCGACCTGCGGCATGGAATATCGGGTCCACTGGGTCAATCCCACACTGCCCCGGATTCGAGGACCGGTCTGGGACGTAAACCGTAAGCTGGCCGAAGAAAAATTAAAAGAGAAGGGAGTAATTTGATATGGCATTAAACAGGAAGATAGCATATATCGATCTTACCACCGGTGATATCCAGACAAAGGCTATCCCACTGGAAGTCAGAAAAAGATTCCTGGGCGGCCGGGGTTTGGATGCCTATCTGCTATACAACCATACCAAAAAGGGCTGTGATCCGCTGGGGCCTGATAACGCCCTGATTATCAGCGGCGGTATCCTGACGGCCACCTGCGCTTCGGCCACGGCCAGAACGCATGTCATGGCCAAATCACCCCTGACCAATATGCTCGGCAGCGCCAATATGGGCGGATTTTTCGCCCCCGAGTTGGCCTGGGCCGGTTTTCACCACCTTGTCATCAAAGGCAAGGCCAAACACCCCTCTTATATTTACATTAACAACGGCGAGATCGAGATTCGGGATGCCCGCGGTATCTGGGGGCAGTCCGTAACCGACACCCAGTGGTCCATCCGTCAGGAGCTGGGGGATGAGGAAGTTAAGAGCTGCGTCTGCGGGCCGGCTGGAGAGAACCTGGTTCGGTTTGCCAATGTGATGACCGGGGTCAAAAACGCCGCCGGCCGCACCGGCATGGGATGTGTCATGGGATCCAAAAACCTCAAGGCCGTGTCGGCTCGCGGCACCATGGATATCCAGATTGCCCACCCGGTCGAGGCCCTGGAATACAACAAAAGCTTTATCTCCCAGATCACCAGCGCCAAGGTAAGCCAGACCCAGGGAACCCTTGGAACCCCCTTTATCTGGGGCGCCACCAACTCCTGGGGCGGGGTTCGAACCCGTAATTTCCAATACAACCAGTGTGAATATTCCGACGATATCGAGCCCGAACGCATCGACGAGATCTGTGAAGAGACCATGGGGCCCTATCATATGACGGGTTGCTTTGGTTGCCAGGTACATTGCCGGGCCCAGTATAAAATTCCCGATGGGCCTCTGGCGGGAAGATATGACGAGGGTCCGGAGTATACCTCCCTGGGTGCTTTCGGGGCGGAAACAGATACCCCGCGGGCAACGACGGTGCTTACCGGCAACCACCTGGTCGACCAGTTCGGAATGGATAATCTTGAGACCGGCAGTTTGATTTCCTGGGCCATGGAGCTTTACGAGCTGGGCATTATCACCGACAAAGAAACCGATGGGCTTGATTTGAGCTGGGGCAATGACGAAGCGGTTCTCGAGATGATCGAGCGGATCGCGTACCGCAAGGGTTTTATTGGTGATGCTCTGGCCGACGGCGGCATCCCCGCTTCCAGGAAGATCGGCAAAAAGTCTTTTGATTATCTCGTCCAGGTTAAAGGGATGAGCAACCTGCATTCGGATGAGCGGGCCACCCCGGCACTGGCGCTCAATGTCGCTACGGCATCCAGAGGGTCGGATCATTTGAGAAGCCGGCCGGCCATCGACCTTTATCATCTGCCCGAGGAAGTTTTAAGGAAAATATACAGCAACCCGGTTGCTTATGACGGACCGTTGAGCTCTGAACATACGGAGTACATCGGCAAACCGTGGCAGGTATTCTGGCAGGAAAACCTGTACATGGGAGTCGACTGCCTGGGCATCTGTAAATACCATACGGTTTTTCTGGGTGTCACCCTGCCGACTTTCGAAGAGTGGTCCAAGGTATTGTATTACAATACCGGTCTTGAAATGACCCCCGAGGAGATTTGGGAAGTTGCCCGACGCTGCAACATGGTCGAAAGGCTTTTCAACCTCAGGGAAGGGCTGAAACGCAACGACCTGGAAAAGGGCGATATGCTGAACCACCGTTACTTCGATGAGCCCTGTCGAAGGGGGGCCCTGGATGTCATCGGCGCCAAAATAGACAAGAAGAAATTTATCAAGATGGTGGATGAATTATACGAGCATCAGGGCCTGGATAAAAACGGTGCTCCCAAACCTGAAACCCTGGAAGAGCTCGACCTGACAAATGAGCCGTCTCATTTGGTTTAGTGCTTATTGAGTTAAAACCGGTTTACTGCCAATATAATCTAACCACGAAGAAAGAATTTGGATAATTGAATATATAGCCTCATCATAAACTTCGTGACCTTCGTGGTGAAAAAAAATCATTAAATGCAAAGAACTCTCGCTAACGACTCTGATTAAATGTTTTTTGCAGCATATGAGTAGGAGAAAATAAATGGCTAAAGTATTATATGTAGATCACGAGAAATGCACGGGCTGCAGGCTCTGCGAGCTTGTGTGCGCTGTTTCCCATGATGGAATATCCAATCCTGCCAGAAGCCGCATCCGGGTGCTCAAGTGGGAGGCCGAAGGCCTTTATATCCCCATGACATGCCAACAATGTCAGGATGCGCCCTGTTTGAATGTCTGTCCGGTCAAGGCCATCTCCCAGGACGAGGAACTGGGCCGCGTATCTGTGGACTACGATACCTGCATAGGCTGCCGTTCATGTGTCAGCGTATGTCCTTTTGGCGCCATGAATTTCAATAGCACTGACCGGCGGGTTCTCAAATGCGACGTCTGTGACGGCGACCCGCAATGTGTCAGGTTCTGTGAAGTGCAGGCCGTTGAATTTCTTGAAGCCGGTGATGTGGCCATCAGGAAAAGCCGCAGGGCGGCCAAGCGCGTTTCGGATGCCGGCAAACAGGCTTCTGATTTACAGGCCCAGATTTAACTGATAATTTTCAGCCCTGTACTAGTATCCAAATTACCGGGGAGGTTCCCGCGTTCGGCGGGAACCTCCCTTTATGCTTCATTGCAACTCATCGTGCCCACCCCTATCAAGCAAACAATCCTAAAGCATTTCAAGCTCAAAAGTATAGTCATCAATTTTTTTTCTATTTGGATTTAAATTTGGATAAGGAATGGATTCGATCTTTATTAACTGCTTTTAGACAGGATCAACAGGATTTGAAGGATTTTTTAATTTTTCATTTCCCGGATGGAAATAAAAAAAACTCAATGCGCCAAAGGCGCATAAAATTATTCCTCAATGATAAAATCGTTGGCAGCAGAATTTATAGTTTAATCATAAAACTGATTATATACCCGGGTGCCAGCTTTTCGCCGAAGGCGATGGGGTTTGGTCGTTTTCATCTGGAAAACGACCAAAAGAAATCTTGTTTATCCTGTAAATCCTGTCTAAAATTTTTTTAAAAATCGAATCCATTCCTTAAATAAATCTGATGACCAAATACGGCAAAGACAAGCACTCCAGCAAAAAAATGGCCATTATTGCCGGCTATTTTGAAAATGAAACCTACGGACTGTTGGGTCCTCAAATGGCGGCCACCATCATCCAGGATCATACGCCCTACGAGTGTATCGTAATTGCGGTTGGCCGGCAATATGACAGGCATGATCTCATCAAACGGCTGGCGGATTATTTCGGGCCGGCCCAAGCGCTGATCGGTTTTTCGGCGCTAAGCGGTCGAAAGGACCTTTTCGCCCTGGCCAAGGCCCTCAAGGCTGAAGGTGCTATCACCATGCTTGCAGGGCCGCAGGCAGATGTTGATTTTTCCGGTGAGGAGGGCTGCCGGGACCACCCGCATCGATTTAAGGGGCTTTTCGAAAATTTTAATTTTGGTTTGCATGGTCCGGCGGAGCAGGTGATCGAGCTGTTAAATAACCTTGATGCGAAAGCGGACTGGTTGCATGTGCCGGGCCTTTTATACAGCAACCCCGGCGGAGATGTCCCGGCAAATCCGTCCATTGACTGGAACCCCAGCTATCTTGGGAAAGTACGCTGGAACAATATATACCAGATAACAGATAAAGGGCTTGTAGCCGTTAAAATCCGTCTGGGTCAGGTGCTGCAGCGCATCGGCTGTCCCCATGCCAACCGGAAGATTCCGCTTAAGATTGACTATCCTGCTTCCCTGAGGGATGCTGAGCCGCTGGCAGAGCCGGTCGAACTCAGCCTGAAGGGCTGCAGTTTCTGCGATGTCGCAATTGACAAAGGATATTTCGGCAAACTGGACAGGGACACGGTGATCAGCCAGATAAATTGTCTGCCTGAAGACGCGCACGGCAGAAAGATTCCCTTTGAACTCATCAATGAAAACCCTCTGCCAGGCCTGACCGAGTTATTGCATGCAGTCCATTCCAGGGGTGTCAAACTTTCCCAAATCAATCTCACCTTAAGGGCGGACTGGCTGTTGTCCGGCGTTCGGCATCTCGAGCAGGCGCTGGAGACAGTTGCTGATATGGGGGTTTACGTGCTGTTGAGCTCCATCGGTTTTGAATCCTTCGACGATACCATCCTGAAAAATCTCAACAAGGGGCTGAGTGCCGAGAAAAATATCGAGGCGATTCGTCATATCAGGCAGTTGAAAAAAAAATTCCCCCGCTGGCTGGGGTACACAACCGCAGAAGGCGCTGTCCATGGGTTCATCCATCCCACGCCCTGGGATACGAAAGAAACCGCAGCAGCGATTCAAAAAGCCATTGTGCTTTATGGCCTGCACAACGATATCCTGCCGCCGCACAGCACCCCGTTGATTATCCATCACGCGTCCGGACTGGGGAAATGGATCAGAGAGATAGAACGCCGAAAAAAACTCTGCTTCAAGCGACTTGGCCCGATCATTGCCTGGTGGGAGCCGCCCCGGCGCTGTGGTTGACACGATAAGCAATCCTCAATTTCTTGATTTTTTTAACGATTTTTTCCTGGGCCATACCATTGATGAAGATCAGGTGCTTTTTTGTATAAGCATATCCTGTCTCTTTAAAAGGGATTGACTAATTCCGATCGATTTGTCTATAAACTAACCTGATCCATTTCTAAGGCACCCATTCCGCCTGACTTGAAGCGGTTCTGAATTTTTGAACTGAATCGTGTTTCTCATCCGACTGCGCTGCCCTTTGAATTCTCCAACATAATAGGCGAAGTAAGGTCTGGTTATGACACGAGCGTACAAGCCCCACACACCCCGGCTGAAAATCGTGGATCGGTATATAAGGGATTTATTCAAAGACGAGCTGCCGCAGGGTATCAAATACCATGACGGCGATCATACCCTTCACCCTGGGAGGGGCGTGGTTGCGACAGCCAACAGAATCGCCGTATCTGAGAAGATCTCCAAGCATGAAAGAGAATTGCTCATTACGGCGGCTTATTTTCATGACTCGGGCTACATCAGGGAATACGGCAAAAATGAGCCGATCGCCGCCCGCATGGCCGGCAGAATCCTCAAATTGATCGGCTATCAACCCGACGAAATCGAAACGATACAAAAGATGATACTGGCAACCGATCTTGCGGTCAAACCCAAAACCCATGCAGAGAAGATTCTGTGCGATGCCGATCTCGACCACTTCGGCAGAGATGATTTTTTTGAATTGGATGCCAAGCTGAGGGAAGGACGGCGTAGCCGCGGCATCGATGTCAGCGATGATGCCAAATGGTACAAGGGGACACTTGAAGTTATCACAAATCACCAATATTACACTGAATCCCAGAAAAAACTGAGAAACAAACAGAAGCAGGAGAATATCAAAACGCTCTTAAGCAAACTGGAACAAATCGAGCAAAGGAGATCGTAGATGGAAGTTAATGAAGAGACCTGGAAATTCATGCAGCAGCATCTTGGCTATACCGATGAGGAATTGGAGGTTTTCCGCAGTAATCCGAAGAACGTCGATATCATGTCGAAAGCACCTGAACTCATGAAAAAAACCATTATTGCTGAAGTCGTCGCTTCCCATGGATGCGCCAGCCAGCATAAGGTGGGTGATAGATTCTATTTCGACGGCGCCGGCAATCTGATAACCAAACTAAATCCCAAGCGCATATGCGTTCATGCTTTGAGTGTCCTTTCCGGTCCCATGGTTGTTGTCAATGAGCTGTTTTATGCGGGCGTGGACCCCAACGAGATGCGGCTCAACCGGGTTGGCTGCTTCGATGTGGGTATCCAATGCGGGGGCTGGGGACACATTGCGATGGAGGTAAAAGTAGAGGAGCGCAAATAAATGGCGGGACATTGCCATGGTCGGTAGATTTAAATAAGCGTTTTATTCCAATTTTTTCCTCCGGCGTTTTCGAATCTCTTATATGCCCAAAACCAGGGATCAGATAATCATGCGCGGTTCAAAGATTTCAGTTTTATTGAGTGTACTCCTAATTTACAGTGTTGGCTCAGCGTCTGAAAATGATGTCTTTGAGATAGAAGCTGAAGGCAGCTATCGAATGGCAGCGGGCGCCTCAAATGACTTGGCAGAAAAAATGGCCTTGTACGCGGCTAAAAGAAAGGCTGTGGATCTGGCCGGGAAATACCTTTCACATAAAGGCCTTATCAAGGTCTATGAAAAAAACCGCGATGAAATTTATAGTTTGGCGGCTAGGGAAATCCAGGTAAAAATACTGGCGCGAAAACTGGAAACAATCGGAGAAACCCCAGCATGGCGACTATGGGTCAGGGCCCGGGTCAAGGCTTCTGATTTTATCACCGCAGAGATGAAAGACGCCCAGCAGGAGAAAAAAGAGGCAAAAGAGTCCTGGCGTGAAGAAATGGAACAGCATGTTTCAGCAGAAATTGATCCGGGAAGAGATATTGCCAAGGCATACCGGCTGATCCGTGAAAAAAAATGGCGAATCGCCATGATTTATCTGAACCATCTGGAAAAAAAATACCCAAATTGGGACAGCATTTATATGGCGAAAGCCATAACTCATTACATTCTGCATGAGCCGGAATTCATGAAAAAGGCACTAACCCAAGCCTGCCAACTGGACAATCAAATCGCCTGTGATGACTTAAAACAGCTGAAAAGATTGCACGAACACGATTTTGGGCTTTCCGTCATTGATTGAGTGAGGACCCACCTCGCTTAAAATAATCGTACCTCGAGATTTTATTCGCAGGTGTGTTATCTCTAAACCGCCTTCAGCGGCGAGCCGTTTTTCCCGGTGGTTTTCGTTTCCTCTCCCCAGCGATTGAAAAGATTGTGTTCGATGCCCATAAAATCGAAAATTTTGCCGATGGTCTGATCGATAATATCCTCGATGGTTTTGGGTATGTGGTAAAAGGAGGGGACCGGGGGAAGAATATGGGCGCCCATGTCGGCGGCCATGGTCAATAAGCGCAGGTGCCCTTTGTGAAGCGGGGTTTCCCTGACCACCAGGACCAATTTACGCTTTTCCTTCAGGGTCACATCGGCCGCTCTTACCAGCAGGTTTTCATTGTATGAGTTGGCAATCCCCGACAGCGTTTTGATGGTGCACGGCACCACCACCATCCCTTCGGTCAGGAAGGATCCGCTGGCCAGCGATGCGGCGATGTTTTTATGATCGTAGACATAGTCGGCCATGGCTTTTACATCGGCCGGATCATAGTCGGTCTCAATCTGAATATTCAGCTCCCCGGATTTAGAAATGATTAAATGGGTTTCATAATCCGTATCTCGAAGCACCTGCAGTAATCTGACCCCATAGGTGACCCCGCTGGCACCTGATATTCCCACGACGAGTCTTTTGGGCATGACGTCCTCTCGTGTTTTTTAATTAAGGGCACCGATGAGCACAGATTACACAGATTTATGCTGCGTTTACTTACCTATCGGCTCATATTGCAAAGATCCGTGTTGGTCTGTGCAACTCCTTCTTCCATGTTAAAATATTTTCAAAGCGTTTTCAACCACTGCTTCGGCAAACGCGGGATCTTCCATGTTGGCGTTGACCTCCACTATCTGAACATCGGGCTTGAGTTTCTCCCGCAGTAGCTGGGTAAACAATTGATCTTCGGCCGGGTCATGGGTCTCGTTGCCGGGCAAATCCGCCGACGACCATCCGTCCAGCGGGATCACAACGGTTACCGGCCCCTTGGCCAGGTTCAGTTTTTCGGCAAAGATGCCGGCAACCTCTTTTAATTCCCCGGGCGACAGCCGGATCCAGGTGCGAAGTTTATCCAGGTCGAACTTGCGCCGCTCGTGAAATTCCGGCTTATACCTGGATCGGGCCGGAGTCATGTGGTTTACGCTGCAGGTGGAGATTATTTGGGGGATGCCTGATTTCCCGGCGGTTTCCAGGCGATGAGGTCCGGCATCTCGCATAAATCCGAAATGATGTTCGCCAACACCGCCCGGAGCCAAATCGATGACTCCCTGAAAAAATCCCTCCCCGATCATGTCCTCCATGGCGCGGTCGCCAATGCCGGCGGCCGAAAATCCGATAACCTGGAAACCTTCTTTCTCCAGGGCCGTTCGCACCGCGCTGGCGCATTTTTCACAGGGACCCAGCATGGTCAGGGCGATGGCTTTGCCTATTTCGGCTTTCGGAGCTGTAATGTCGTCGGCAACCATTCCTGCCAGAGCATGGGCCGCGCGGTCCATGACATTTTTGAGCAGATTGGAGACCCCGGATATTTCGACGACCGAATGAAAAAGGGCGATATCCCCGGTTCCGATATAGCGGGTGGAAAGCCCCGGCAAGGCGGCGGTGGATGAGATCATGACTTTCGGAATCCCGAAGGGCAGGGATCGCATGATTTCGGTGGCCATCAATGAGCCGGTTGATCCGCCCAGGGCAATTACGCCGTCTAGTTTGCCCTCACTTAGCAGTTCCGCCGCAAGGTGCGAACCGCCTGCCATCAGGGTGTTGGTGACCCGGGTTCGATCCCGGGAATTTTGCATTGCTTCAAACTCCCAGCCGCCTGCCGCTGCCACACGCGACGCATGAATGTCGATACCGGCAATATCGCTGCCGCGTCCGGAGATATCCATCAGAATAGGTACCAGACCAATGGTATTCATTTTATCTTTAAGATATAGGGTCTCCTGCCCTTTGGTATCCAAAGTAGAAATGACCAGTACGGATTTTGGCATGGCTTATCCTGCATTACGCATTAAACATATTTTGGGTATCGCCGAAGAATTTAAACCGGAAAACGGGCATAAAATTATCCTAATTTTCCTGTTAATCCTGTCTAATTCGTTAAATTTAAATAGAATCCATTCCTTAATATCAGGCCTCTTTTGCTACCTTTTCCGCGATGTCCTTCTTCAAGGTTTCTTTGTTTACCTTGCCGGAATCACCCACGGCCGGGAATTCATCGACCACTTCAAGGCGTTCGGGCAGCTTGTACATG
>Ga0209536_100014690_pt1 | contig 11224 bp, 5 predicted proteins | sample DeeMarSeWOR28_12_FD_187461 | JGI IMG/M metagenome (GOLD analysis project Ga0209536, IMG submission 187461) | Marine sediment microbial communities from White Oak River estuary, North Carolina - WOR-2-8_12 (SPAdes) (version 2) | ecosystem: Environmental > Aquatic > Marine > Intertidal zone >... | reverse complement strand
CATCGGTTCACAGCTGCCATTTTCATTCCAGCCTTCGTTAAAACCATTATTAAACCAGTAGCCCTTTTCTGTCACAAGATGTGCCTGGTAATTTGAACCCTTCCAGAAGACAAATTCAACGGGTGCTTCATCAAAACGGACAACTACATCTGTTCCTTTGTCGACATTCCACAGGGCGTCATAAGCCTCGTAATATTTTAAATTTGTATTAATAACCCCAAACCATTCTGCTTTGAGCGGCCCGGTCGGCATAACCCGTTCCTGAAGATCAGGTTTTATATCTGAATTGACTGAGGAATATGACTTTTTGATCGCGTCAGCAGATAGTTCCGAATCATAGATCTTAATTTCATCAAGCAGTCCGTCGTAAAACATATCGTATGGTTGCGTACCATAGGGTCTGATTGTCCCATACGGTCTCTGAGGAGCCCTGCTTTTTCCCATTAAAACACTAACATGGTCCTGGGCTGGTTTGAATGGATAGTCAGGCATTTTTGATCCTACCTGTTTTCCATTGATATAAATATTCAGACCTTTTTCTAGTGAGTAGGTTCCGGCAATATGTGTCCATTTAAAAATAGGAACCATCTCTGTGCTGACAATTCTCTCATCCCTGCCATTTGTGGCAATTCTTAAGATAATACGTCCCAGGGCATCCATACCAAAAAAGTATCCATTGAAATATCCCTCTGCCGGGTCCCTTTGATTGTCAACAATCGGGCAGACATTATTTGGATAGGCTCCCATAGCCACCCAGGCTTCGACGCTGAAATCGCCCTCCACGCTCGGAACTTGGTCTTCTTCTACGACAACATACGATGTATTGCCATCAAGCAATAATGCCCCGCCTTTAACGCCTTTGGCCTGTTTGAAATATTTTCCCATAATTTCACTTTCCGCTTTGTCCACACTATTGGTGACATAGCCGAAGAGTTCTTTGGGTAAGAATGTTTCTCCCCGAACCATTTCCAGCTCTTTCAGTTCGGTACGAACATTGTCAAAGGCAAAGTGTCCGACCAGCTTTTGCGCCATGACGGGTAAAACCATGGCAAACAACAAGATAAAAATGATAGATTTGTACATAAAATGACTCCCTTAATAAATTTTAGTTTTGTTATTTGAAGAAGATTAGAAGTAAAAAGGCAAAAGGAAAAAGTAAAAAACTTTTATGATCTCATTTTCTCCTTTTTACTTTTACCTTTTTACTTTTACCTTAATCTTGTTTAATTAATCACTTGGGATAACCGGTAACACTATATGTGACGGATATTCTTTTGAATGATAGACCTTTTGATGGGCGATGCGTAATTCTGAATCCATTCCGAAAGTATTCCCTGTATTCGGATTGCGGTCGAAACGCGGGAAATTACTACTGGAAATTTCTACACGGATTTTATGACCTGGCAAAAACACATTACTTGTTGCCCACAGATCGATGTCATATTTATAAATTTTATTTGGTTTAATCAAGACCGGTTTTAAAGGATTTTCATTATATCGTGCACGAATGATCCCTTCACAAAGATTGAACGCCCTTCCATCCGGATACACATCTATAAGTTTTGCCGTCCAATCTGTATCTTTCCCATCGGTTGCTGCATACAACACGACTTTTACCGGTCCGGTGACCTCAATTTCATTTTCAATGATATCGCTTGTATAAACAAGTACATCCTTTCGTTCCTCTACTTCACGTTGATCAAAGGCACCAAATTCACCAAAAAGAATTTGACCACCTATAGTTGGGACCGGATTTTTCGGATCATAAACATAGCTATCTGATTGAGCATTAACCGTCATTTCTGTGGTTAATTCTCCATCTCCACTTAAAGAATTAGCACCCTTAGTACTTGTAAAATAATAATTTACATATTTTGTTCGGTCCAAAGGCCAACTATCTTCATCACGCCACTCATTTTTGCCCATTATAAATAATTTAAGTGAAGCGAGAGAATCAAGAACCATCGGTTTATCTTTTAGCCAGTGATCAAACCAAGATGCTTCCAGCTGTTCCAGTGGCAGGATATGAGTATCGCCAAATTCTCTTTCACCGGTGACATAATTCGGGGCATGCCCCCAGGGCCCTACAATTAAATAGTGATTTTTCTTATTCTTTCTCTTTGCATCACTGTGATAACGAAGAGCCTGATTGACAAATATATCATACCAGCCGCTCACGGTGATAACAGGTACCTGCATTTTTGCATAATACTCATTCATGTAGAATTTTGGCCAGATTGGATCGGGATGTGGATGTTTAATCCATTCACGTACCCAAGTTAGTTCCACTCCAAGCGGCTGATCGAGATCAATAAGAGGTAACATGCGAAAGGCCCTTGCCAAGTCAAGATCAACTTCATCATACAATGCACCTTCACCTTGTTGTGGCGTTGCCATTTCCGCACTCCATGAGAATACATCTCCCAGACTAAATGCACCACCATAATAGACAAAATCATACCAGTCAAATAATGGAATAAAAGCAAAAAGTGCTAAGGGTGGATTTTTCACCTCGGTCGCTCCAGTAAACTGCGTATATCCAAGATAGGAACCACCTGAAGTACCGATTTTACCATTACTCCATTCCTGTTTAATAATCCAGTCACGGGTATCAATCCCATCCTGATATTCATGAACGCCCGGATTCCATTCGCCCCCTGATTTATTTGTCCCCCGACAATCCTGTACAATATAGACATACCCCTTTTCCACCCAATAGAAACCAAAATCATCTTCATGATCCTTTCCATAAGGCGTACGAACTAAAATCACCGGATATTTGCCCTCTGCTGATGGTTTTGATATATTTGTTGCCAGTTTGACGCCATCGCTCATTTGGATCATCACATTTTTCTGGACAATGAGATCATTTTTGGATGAATCAGTTTGACAGGAAAACAGGATTGTAATTAAAGTAATGGTTGAGATAAATCTAATATTCATCGATAAATCCAATGTATTTATAGTGATGGTTGATAAATTTATTGTTTCGAAATATTCAGCGTCGTGCCGATGGCACTACTAATGATGAATCGCTTCTTTACCTGGCACTTCCGTGCCAGGCTAGTCTTGCGTCGCCCCTCCGGGGCTTGGATCTTCGCCAAGTGACAATTTTACTTGATACTTGGATATTCCTTGTTGGATATTGGATCTTAAAACAATTTGCACGGGGCGAGCACAGAGACTCGGCCCGTCTCTACAGGATCGTACCTTCCCGAATAATACACCCACTCCACATCCAGTATGGGCCTGGCACCCGTAAAACGGGGTTTTCAACATGCAAAGCCCCTACAATGGGTAAATCTCTAGTTATTTACGCAAAAATATTGGTTTGGTATATTCAATTCAGAATCACACATCGCATATCTCATATCACATATCCCGTATCACGTATCAATTCTCTCCACATACACATAGTAAGCCCCATGCGTCTGCCCATCACCCATGTCGTTTATAAACCAGGCCTGTACGCGGGTTTCGCCTTTTTTCAGATTTACCTGAAAGATCACTTCTTCATCATCAGGCTGTACCAATTTTGACTGGTCAAAAGCGGCAATTTTTAAACGGGCAGTTGTCGCTGTGAATATATCGTCTTCCGGTTCATGGCGATGAACAGAGAGAGGATCTGTTATTGGTTTATTGACCTCTCTGGGCCATCTTCGCAGAGAAAACTGATACAATCCATCTTCTGCAATTTTTACTGCCCAGAATCCATCACTTCTTTCTGCTTCCGCTACCTGTTCATGATTCCAGACAACCTGACCATGAATGTCGTGACTCATCAGACAGGTTGGGTTTTGAGCAGCTGATCCAATAATAATAGGACAGTATTCATCAAAGCGTTCTGATACACTTTGCCACCACATTTCATACCCATTTCGAAGTTCTATCACGATTTCAGGATAGTCTTGCGCAAGATTTTGACTTTGCCCGGGATCATTTTTTACGTCATATAGCTCTTCACCGTTAATCAAGCGCCATTTATCTTTCATTGTAGCACTTTTACGCCATTTTAAGGGATGATCGATACGCTGGCTGTCAGTAACCAAAATTCGGTCGTCTAGTGATTTAGCCGAACCCGATAGGATAGTTTTTAGACTTAATCCGTCAAATTTTATGCTTTTATCATAGTCTAAGCGACAGAGATCGATTAATGTTGGCAGAATATCAATATGCGCTGTGAGTATTGTTATGTCTCTCCCACCTTCGATTCCTCCAGCAGGCCAACTGATAAAAAAGGGCACGCGATGTCCGCCATCGTAGGGACTGCCCTTAAATCCTCTCATACCTGCGTTATATTTACCTTTGATATAACCCATCTCACCACCGTTATCGGTCGTAAAGATAAGAATTGTATTTTCAATCAGATTGAGTTCAGCCAGTTTTGTATACAATCTGCCAAAATTTTCATCAATATTGACAATCATGCCATAAAATTCCGCTAAGGGTGATACGATGCCCTTTTTCTTAAATGGTTGACTGTATTTTGCAGGTACAAAAAAAGGACCATGGGCAGCGTTCGTTGGCAAGTAGCAGAAAAATGGATCATCTTTATTCTTTTCAATAAAATTTATCGCTTCGTCGAACCATATGTCTGTACAATATCCCGCAAATTTTTCCGGCTTGCCGTTGCGCCTATATGTATCATCAAAATAATCATTGCCAAAATAATCCAGTCCCTGGCCAATTCCCCCGCCTCCATGATAGAGCGCTGTTTGGAAACCTCTATCATGAGGTCTGAATGGATAGTTATCCCCAAGATGCCATTTACCAAACATGCCCGTTTTATAACCGTTAACCGTCATAATATCGGCAATAGACACTTCATCTTCTCTCAACAAAGATCTTCCCATGATCGTGTGCCAGACGCCGGTACGATTATTAAACCGTCCGGTCAGCAAAGCGGCGCGGGTTGGTGAGCAGGTTGGGCTGACATGGAAGTTGGTTAAGCGCACACTCTTATTATAAAATTGATCGATATTTGGAGTTCTTAAATCGGGATTTCCATGACAGGAGAGATCCCCATAGCCCTGGTCATCGGTCATGATGAGGATGACGTTGGGTTTCTCGGCACTCGGTTCTCGGTGCTCGGGACTCGATGATTGAACTGTGCTTTGACAGAATATCAGGATTATAAATGATAAAAATAATAGAAATGATTTCATGGTTTTCCTATTCGGGCTTTGCACGCCAAGCCCCTACACTGGGTAATTCTTTAGTTTATACTCAAAAATATTGGTCTGGTCTTTTGATTTCAGAATCACAAATCCCGCATCTCGCATCACGTATCTCGGTTCATCTCCCCCAAATCGAATTCAATTCCCTGACTTTTAAGCTGGTCACTTTAGTGGTGCCACCATTAGAATACATCTGAATACCCTTCTTTGTTTGAAGAGGAAGCGCACGCATTGGCATATATACCCTTCCATTATTGGCAAATATTTCTATTGAGACGCGGTCCGCCAGGATTCTTAACTGTACCTTTCCATTTTTTGGTAATACTCTGACAGTATTATCACCACAACTTAATTCTTTTTTCACCTTGTCATACGAAATCGTATACCCATTAATAATAAATCCAAACTCTTTGCCCTGCCCGGTATAAAATTCTACATCAATATCAAAAAGCTCTCCATTAACATAAGCAAGTGTCAGGTCGTTTGGTTTTACATAAATATCAGCCCAGCTATACGCTCTGCCGTATATATTTTCAATTTCTTTAACCGGATAGGCAAATAACCGGGGTCCTTCCTCGGTTGTTTTTAGTGTTAATTCTACCGGAAACAATAAAATTTGATTAAAGGGCATGCCTTCTGTGGGGATAGTACCCCAGGCCACCTGAATCCTTCTATCATCCTCCCGAGGGACGTCATTAAAGGTTTGTGATGCATAAAAACCATTCCCATAATTATATTTGATTTCTTTGGTCTGTGGTTTGAACATTATTCCATCAAAATCCCCGAGCATAGAGTGGCCTGAACCACCATATAGTATCCACTTTTTATTTTTTTCATTACCATCAATCTCCAGCTCAAATAATTCGGGACAATCGACAAGAATCTCACTTTCAACTTCACCCTGAAATTCCCAGAATTTCAGATCTTTTGATGTAAAAAATCCCATTGCCCGTTCATCGAAATGAAGGATAATGATCCATTGTTGTGTTGGTTCATACCAAATCGCCTTTGGATCACGATTGATATACTCAATATTCGATTGTACGGGATTCCCTTCATAGATCGTAAAGGTTCTTCCGCGGTCATTGCTGTAGGCAAGTGACTGAGTAAACTTTTCATTAATTGACCAGGGGCTTCTTCCACCTGCTGATGTGTAAATGCAGACAATCGGTTTTTCATCTCCCGTTTGAAAGCCGGTTGTATTATTGAAATCTACCACTGCGGAACCTGAGTAAATCGGTCCCAGATGATCCGGATGAATAGCACCGGGCAACTCCCTCCAATGGACCAAATCGGTACTGACGGCATGTCCCCAGGTTTTATTATAATCATTGCGACTGTGGTCCCAGTTAAAAGGATTATGTTGATAGAACAGGTGCCACTCTCCGTCGTAATAGACCAGTCCATTTGGATCATTGATCCAGCCACGTTTTGAAGAGAAATGAAACTGTGATCTGAGAGGCTCCAGATATAAACTGTCTGAATCTAGGATACCATCAGCCATTGTGATTCTGTCCAGAATGGATGCATCTTCAATATCATATTGACGGGTACGAATTGTTACTTCCTTACCCTCCCACTGCCTCAAATCGGTGACCACCCAATAATCAATGTCATTGCGGGCGAGCTCAACATCGGCAGCCCGGATTTGTTTCCCGTCCACCCACAGTTCAATGTAATTTCTGACAGATCCTTCTTTGACAGGAAAATTCATCTTGAAATTTGTGAGAGACAGTTTTCGTTCGACAAGCATTCCCTCGACGGGAATATTATTTTGTACGATCTGATCAATATCCAGATGTGCCCACGCTCGTTTATCATTATCGATAATTCGGATCTGAGCCTGTTGACCTTTAAATTCAGAGACATCCCAACCACGCCAGAACATGGCATGGAACTCATCCGGAACCTGTGAACGGACAACTTTATCATCAATTAAAAGTTGAATAGCGAGATCATCCGGATTTTTCATGAAATCTGGACCAGGTAAATAATAGATTTCATGAGAGCCTATTAGAAAATGAATCGAGTTTCTTTCAATCAGGAATGGTTTAGAGGTCAATGATCCCGTTGCTGCTCTATCTTCATAATGAATACTGGCCGCAATTCCTTTCCCCAGTTGCCCGAGCATATCGTGCGCCTCCTCACCTATAGATGGGCCAGCGGCAAAGGCAATGCCTTCAGCTACCCATTCTCCCCATGTATCTCCTTCAAAATCTTCTATAATAATCGTATCGGATGATCCCGTACATCCATATATGAACGTTATACAAATGATAATAATGAAAATCGATCTCCATATAAATCTCATAGACAGCTCCCAATAATAGTATCAAGTGACTATTTTTTTTGTGTCCACGGATTACACTGATTTTCACGGATTAATATTTTATAATTATGTTATCCCGAGTCCAGTTCTATGGGAGAGGAATCTTAGCTGACACGAAAATTTAAGATTTCTCGTCTCCGCCCGCTGGCGGAGCCTCGAAATGACATTAACGATAAATAGAATTATTAATCCCTGAAAATCCGTGGAATCCGTGGAAAAAAATACAGTATTTCACATACCACTATTTTTAGATTAAAGCGAGTAAACCGACATCAAAAAAAGCGGAGCAAGAATACTCTTACCCCGCTCTCCTGAGAATTCACCAACTTTATTTGTATTTTATTCTCTAAAATACACCAAGCAAATTGCAGATTCAGATAGCATTTTATAGACACCGGATCTAATATCTCTAATCTCGTGCAGGCTATATTCGATTTCCGACACAGTGATGGGATCGTCTATATTCAAGATGCTTCCCTTACGGGCACTTCATCCAAATATTTTAAGTTAAGTACTTCGCTTAAGATCAGAGCAACCGCCCCTTTGGTTGCGGCATTTTCGCCAAAGGTAACCGGTTTTATGATGACATTTCTTGATCGTGTATTTATTGCACGTTCTTTTGCAATTTTTTTAATCTTATCCAATATTAAATCCTCAGATTTAGCGCCCCCCCCCCCCAAAAGAACCATCTGCGGGCTGACCAAGTTGATCATACTCGCAATCGCTGAACCCAAGTATTCTGCAGCATCACGATAGATTTTTTGTGATAAAGGCTCTCCTTCTCGTGCAGCCTCCGCAACCAGTTTTGCGTCAATTTTCCCTAAATCACCGCTTACTTTTTCTTTCAGAATAGTGTTATCATTAGTTTCGGCCTCCATAATTGCTCTGGCGGCGATGGCATGGCCGGAAGCAAGGGCTTCAAGGCAACCATAATTCCCGCATTCACATTTTACCTGGGAATCTTTCTCGACAGTCATATGTCCGAATTCACCGGCCATCCCGTAGGGCCCGTAAAGAGGTTTTCCATCGATAATAATCCCTGCGCCAATACCATAGCCTACATTTATGACACAGAAATATTTAACTTCACGTCCGATACCATACCATAATTCGCCCAGTGCCATGACACGTGTGACATTATCAAACTTAATCGGTAAATCGCATTTGTCTTTCAAATATTTAACAAGATCAACATGTTCCCAGTGAAGATCAGGCGAGATCTCGATGATATTTTCTGAGCGGTTGACCAAACCAGGGACAGCGATTCCCACACCTAGCACCTTTTTCTTTTTTGTTCTCGGATGCTGCATCAGTCCACAAATGACATCACCGATTCGGTCGATGATACTCTCAAAGCCCTCTTCAATATGCGTATCATACCTGATCTCATTGATGGTTTCTGCATTGAGATTTGACAGAACGCCATTTATGTGTGTCGTGCCTAAATCAATACCGATAACAAAATTATCTTGTCCGGAGAATTCCACAAGCGTCGGCCGTCGCCCACCACTGGATATTCCGACACCAATTTCCTGCACCAATCCTTCCTCATGAATCAAACCATCGACGATCCTGGTAACGCTCGGGGCACTAATTCCACTTAGCTTCGATATTTCGGCTCGCGATATATGACCTTTTTCCCGGATAATATTTAAAATACGAATTTTATTCAGTCGATTAATATACTGAGGACTTCCTTTTGGATGTGAATCACTCATCTCAAATCCGTCAACTCCTTGTTGTAATGATGGATTCATTTCTTATTCTTTGGGAGCCGTACCTCCATGATTCCGCATAATATAAATTCATTTCTTTTTACTTAGACGCACTCTTCCTCGATGACAGATTATAAAAAAGGTAAGAAAAAATGAAACTTCCAATAAAAAAAAATTCTCGTGCGTGCCCATTTTTGCCTAAATATAAGAATTTATAAGGAATTTAAATTGGAAAATATTATACACTACCAATGGTCTCCATAGACATTCTAATGGGCAGTGTTAAAGTATTTATTCCACTTCGGTGAGCTGTATGTTGTCAAAACCATTAGTTACTTACTAAAGTTAACTAAGTAAACTTCATCGAATATATGTTAAAACGTATTTTTATGCAAGGATTTTTTCTGGTATCTCGGTCCTCGGCACTCGGTTCTCGTCAAATCTGGCTAAATCAGGAAAGATTTAGTCCCGATTTATTTTCTGGAAGAAATTTTTTTTAATCGGAAATGCTCGATCCCTTTTTTGAATTATTGGAGCAATGGATTTGGGATGCCGATGCCGGATACCGGATTCCTGATGCGAGATAAGGAAATCGGAGGCTACAGGCCGGTCGGAGCGTAGCGGAGATCCCGACTGGTCGGGAAGACCGATTCGTGATGCTTTTGTTAAATTAATCTCTCGTGACGGCGCAGCGAAGCGCAACGACGCAACGAAAACTATTTTTCCCTTTCGGGGAATCGAATATTCGATGATTTGCATTACCCAGGGTGTAACCCTGGGCTATTACTGCACAGTGGTCGGGTTCGCCTACCGTTGTGACCGACCCAAGTTCTGACGGACTTCACCCCCTAGCCCCCTCTCCTTTGAAGGAGAGGGGGAAATTATTTCGTAATTATGACTATTCCTGCATCAAAGTAGGCTCTTCTGCCGTTATTCTTCGTATGTACCGCGAGAATATTATCACCCTTTTTTAAGAATGATTTGACCTCATCATCGAGTTCTATGAATGTATAGGTATTCGAATGTTCAGGGGATTTCGCAATTTTTTCACCATTCAGATAAAACTCTGTTTCATTTTCAAACTGGTGAAAGACCTGGATGTATAGCGGATCATCTTTATTACCACTAAATTCGAATTTTTTCCTTAACCACAATTCCCTTCCCTGCCAATCTGTTCTAATAACGGGATTGCTATCTTTTGGATCACCAAAACCTCCCTCACCAACTTTCCAAACCGTATCATCATAGTCTGACTGTTTCCAATTCTCATCAGGTTTTTTAAAAACATATCGCCATTTTTGCCCTGTTTTCTGAGAGGTTGGAATGACTGATTTAATCTGAAACAATCCCGGTTTGATAGAATAGAGTTTGTTCGCGATTTCATTTACACGTTGTTGATCCATTTTGATAACCTTGCGGTCGTAGGTCATCAAACCGTTCGCTTCATTTTCGACATCGGTAATCTGGGTATAAATTGCTGCAGAAATACCTTCGGAGACATATGGATGTAGTTTAGTAATCAGTGATTCGTAAGCGTCTTCAAGTTCTTTCGTATTTTTATAATTGACATAACCCCAGGCTTTGTTCTCATCCCAGAGATGGCCTTTAACCGGAAAGCCCAAACCACCAAATTCTCCCAGCGTGGTAGCCCGTTTCTCTTCCAGGGCCGCACCTGTGGGACCCGGATAGCCGTGAACATCATGTACATCACCAACCCTTTTATCAACAAAACCACTTGCACCAATGACTAATCGGAAAGGATCTTTTTCCTTTGTCCAGTTGACTAATCTTTCCGTGTCATATTGTCCCCAGCCTTCATTAAAGATGACCCAAGTAACTATGCTTGGATGATTGTATAACTCTGATATCATCTGTTCATACTCTAACTCGAATTGAGCCTTCGATTCTTCAGATCTCTCCGTGCCATATTCACCCGCTATATCCCCTGGCGTCATATCCTGCCATACCAGGATTCCCTGTTTATCGCACCAATAGTACCATCT
>Ga0209536_100014689_pt1 | contig 11224 bp, 7 predicted proteins | sample DeeMarSeWOR28_12_FD_187461 | JGI IMG/M metagenome (GOLD analysis project Ga0209536, IMG submission 187461) | Marine sediment microbial communities from White Oak River estuary, North Carolina - WOR-2-8_12 (SPAdes) (version 2) | ecosystem: Environmental > Aquatic > Marine > Intertidal zone >... | reverse complement strand
CCGGATCAGCCGACGTGAAGTCGGCATACGGGTTGGCCTGTTTTGTATCTGGGGATGCAGCCACTGCCAGAAATGTATGGGAGGAACTGGCAGACGAGCATCCGGACGACGTACGGGCCAACGCTTATCTGGCCATGCTGGCTAGAGGGGCTGATGCCTAGCCTGCTTGGCAGGCTGCTGGTGGGGTTGTTCTGCCTCAGCAGCCTGGCGTGCGTGGACACTGCGATGAAGCACGAAGCGCTGGGCGATCGCGCCTACGTCGAGCGCCGCTACAGTGACGCGCTCGCTGAGTACCGTGTCGCCCTGGTGCAGCGGACCGACGATCGTGACATCCGCGTCAAGGCTGCAGCCGCAGCCCTCAATGCTGGCGACCTCGTGGCAGCAGCTGAGGAGTACATAGCCGTAGGCACAGCTGGGTCAGACCCGATCGAGTCGGAGGCCGGTGACGGTCTGACTCGGGTGGCGCAAGCGGCGGCCGACGCAGGCGATCAGATTGCCCTCGCCACTGCCGTTGACGGCCTCAGACGAATCGCTCCGGGACGTGCGCTGGGGCACTTCGCTGGTCAGCTCGCCATGCAGATAGGGGAAGCTCCGGCATCGAATGAAGTGCTCTCCGTGTTGTTCTATGCAGCTGCAGCTGCGCCCGATGCGCGACTCCAGGACTCGCTGATGTATGCGTACGCAGCGACGTTGCGACGGCTGGGACAGTGCGAGGATGCGATTCCGGTGTTCGAGAGCCTAATGCGGCGTCAACTGGAACCAGTGGTCATGGAGCGAGCCAGGGACGCCCTCGGGTACTGTGCTCTGCTGCTCGGGCAACGCGCGGTCGATGCGGGTCTTCCACTCACCGCAGAGGAGTGGTTCCTGAGAGCTATCCAGCGGGCCGGTTCCACAGTTCATGGGCGGAGGGCGTATTTGGGTCTCGGAGATGTCCTGTTCGCACGAGCTGATTACGTTGGCGCGGCGGTGGCGTATGAAAGCGCCCTGCTTGGAGGTGAGCCGGGGGGCCCAGTTTACGAAGAGGCGCTGGCCAAACTCAGTATGGTTGAGAGAGCTGGAACGGGAATTCCGTAGTTGGGGTAGACGGACGGGGAATGGAATGTAAACAGATGGGCAAATCAGAGAGCCTTCGCATAGGTGGAACGGCAGAGCGTCAGCAGGTTGCTGCAGTCCCGGCATTCCGCCGACTCACAGTGGTCAACTGCCGTTGGTTGGGGGGGGCGGTCCACGTAGTGCTTCAAACGTTGCTGGTGGGATGCGGGGCCCGGTTCGATCCGTCTATCTACCCCAGTCCCGAGCAGCTGTTTGAGGCGTCACTACAGGAGTTTCAGAGCGGCGACTGCACTTCAGCCGATATTGGGTTTCAGCGCCTGGCCTTTGAGCTGCCGGCTCGCGACCCGAAGCGTGCTGAGGTTCGTTTCTATCTGGCAGAGTGTAGTTTCAAGCGCAGGGACTACTTGGAGGCAACTCGGAACTTCCGGCGCGTGGCAGACGAACACGCCAGCGATTCGCTGGCACCTGTGGCGCTACTGCGAGCGGGTGATGCGTATGCCAGACTCTGGCGCCGACCGGAACTCGACTCACAATACGGCGTGAGCGCGCTGGCAACGTACCAAGAGTTGCTCAGACGCTATCCCTCCAGTCCGGGCGTTGTAGCTGCCAGGGAGCGAATAGCCAACTTGAATGAGTGGTTTGCGATCAAGGCCTACAAGGCGGGAATGTACTACTTCCGACTCAAGGCTTATGACTCGGCGATTATCTACTTCAAGGACGTTGTGGCTGAATACCCCGCAACTTCACAGGCCCCAGAAGCGCTGCTCCGGCTCGTAGAGGCGTACGACCGCATTGGATATGAGGAGGACATGCGGGACATGTGCCAGCAGCTACAGCGGTTCTACGCCGACTGGCTCCCGCGAGCTGAAGCCTGTCTGGCCGACACTTCATTCACACCGGGCCGCGGGTGAGACTGGGCATCTTTGGTGGATCCTTTGATCCAATCCACATAGGGCACCTGATCGTGGCGGAAGCAGCCGCGGACGTCCTGCGGCTCGACCGAGTTCACTTCATTCCTGCGCACAAACAGCCGTTCAAGACAGGCCCTCACCTGGCATCGTCGCAGGATCGCGCGGCGATGCTGCGCAGAGCCTTGGCAGGGAACTCCAGATTTGGACTCGATCTGAGAGAGATCGAACGGGGCGGAGTCTCCTATACCACGGACACTCTGAGGGATTTGCGCCACGAACTCCCCAGCGATGAGCTATTTTTAATGGTTGGGGCAGATGCTGCACGGGAACTTGGCAAGTGGCGTGAGGCCGAAGCTCTGGCCCGCCTTGCAGAAGTGGTTGTTCTGTCCAGGCCGGGTCAGCAACTGTCCGACTGTGACGTGCCCTGCCGGTTCGTCGAAGTCCCGGCGATCGGGGTGTCGGCATCTCTGGTTAGGGAGGCGGTGCGCCGCGGAACCTCGATAAGGGACTTGGTACCGTCAGCGGTCGCAGAGTACATAGAGTCGCATAGTCTTTATACGGTTTAGGTGTAGATGCTGAAATCGGTGGTGACCAAGGTGATCGGTACTCGCTTTGAGCGCGAACTCAAGCGGATTCAACCAATCATCGACAAGATCAAGGAACACGAGCAGCGCCTCGCGGGTCTGCCGGACAGCGAGATTAGCCAGCAGACCGTCAAGCTACGTGGTGTTGTGAAGGAGCGCCTGGGCGTGCTGGAAGCGACGCTCCGGGACAGAAAGGCTGAACGACACGGGTGTGCCGATCCGCGGCAAAGGGACTCGTTGAACCGTGAGGTCCAGCAGATCGAGGAGGAGATGCGGGGGAAGACAGCCGAGCTCCTCGACGAGCTGTTGCCGGAAGCTTTCGCCACCGTTCGAGAAGCATGCCGTCGTTTGGTGGGAACCAAGGTAGTGGTCACAGGGCACGAGATGACCTGGGACATGGTCCCTTACGACGTGCAGCTCATTGGAGGCATCGTTCTCCACCAAGGTAAGATCGCGGAGATGGCAACGGGGGAAGGCAAGACCTTGGTCGCTACGCTGCCCCTTTTCCTGAACGCTCTACCGGGTCGAGGAGTTCACCTAGTCACGGTGAACGACTACCTGGCTCGGCGCGACTCAGAGTGGATGGGGCACCTGTTCAAGTTCCTCGGACTGGAGGTGGCCTGTCTAGATAACACCGAACCTTCTTCACCCGAAAGGCGTGCGGCATACGGGGCCGACGTCACCTACGGTACGAACAATGAATTCGGCTTCGACTACCTCCGCGACAACATGGTGTTCTCGGTGGACCAACGGGTGCAGCGGGAGCATGTCTACGCGATCATCGACGAGGTTGACAGCATCTTGATCGATGAAGCCCGAACGCCATTGATCATCTCCGGCCCGGTGGGGGGGGAGTCAGACGCCGAATACGCGAAGCACAACGGTCAGGTGATCCGACTAGTGAGGAAACAGGCTGCGGTAGTGAACGAGCTTGTTTCGCAAGCGGAACCTCAGCTGAAGTCTGAGGAGACGGAGTATGAAGCGGCAGTCAAGCTCTTCAAAGCCCAGCTCGGGATGCCGAAGCACAAGCGACTGATGAAGCTGCTTCAGGATGGAGGCAACAAACAGCTGGTGCAACGAGTGGAGCTGGATCGCATTGCTGACAGGAAGCTGCCGTCGCACCAACAACGGTTCCGTGACATCGAGGAAGATCTGCACTTCGTTATGGATGAGAAGGGACACTCGGTGCATTTGACGGATCGTGGTGTTGAGGAGATGAGTCCCAACGATCCGACCTTGTTCGTCGTTCCGGATATCTCGGAGGAAATCGGTCACCTCGAAGAGGATGATGCTCTGTCGGCTGAGGAGAAGCTGGAGCAGCGGGCGCAGATCGAAGCCGAGTATGCGGCCAAGAGCGAGAAGCTACACATCATTCATAAGCTCCTGCAGGCCCATGCCCTCTACGAAAAGGATGTGGAGTACGTAGTTCAGGACGGGCAGGTGTTCATCGTTGACGAGTTCACAGGCCGTATAATGCACGGGAGGCGCTGGTCAGACGGCCTCCATCAGGCAATCGAGGCCAAGGAGTCCGTTAGTGTCCGGGGTGAGACCCAAACGCTCGCCACGATCACCATCCAGAACTACTTCCGAATGTACGAGAAGCTGGCTGGAATGACCGGAACGGCGGAGACTGAGGAAACCGAATTCTATCAGATCTACAAACTCGAAGTCATGGTGATCCCGACCAACCGGCCTGTGCGGAGAGTTGATCACCACGATCTCATCTACAAGACACGCCGCGAGAAGTACAACGCGATCGTCGAAGATGTCGAGCGGCAGCACGAGCGGGGTCTTCCCGTTTTGGTTGGGACGACCAACGTCGAGGTGTCAGAGACCCTGTCTCGGATGTTCAAGCGGCGTGGGCTGAAGCACGAGGTTCTCAACGCGAAGCAGCACCAACGAGAAGCGGAGATTGTAGCCAACGCTGGACGACCAGCAGCAATCACAATCGCCACCAACATGGCGGGCCGCGGCACCGACATCAAACTGGGGTCGGGCGTGAAGCAGTGCAGGGTATGCGGTGTCAAATCCAAGCTGGCGCCGTTCGGACAGGTCGTGGAGGAGCCGGATCTCGATGCAAGGGAGTTGAAGCAGCGGGCATGTCAGGAAGAGCCCCCCTGTGGACTGGTCATAGTGGGAACTGAGCGACATGAGTCGCGCCGTATCGATCGCCAGCTGCGCGGGCGTTCAGGTCGCCAAGGCGACCCTGGTCAGTCGGTGTTCTTCTTGTCTTTGGAAGACGATCTAATGCGTCTGTTTGGGTCCGAGCGCATTGCGAAGATCATGGACAGGACCGGTGCCGAAGAAGGTGAAGTGCTGACGCACCCACTGATCACTCGGTCCATCGAGACTGCCCAAAAGCGTGTAGAGCTGCAGAACTTCCAGGCCCGCAAGAGGCTCCTGGAGTACGACGATGTGATGAATCAGCAGCGAGAAGTTGTCTACTCGCTGCGCCTGTTCGGCCTCGAGGGTGGTGAGGAGCTGAAAGCCGAAGCGATTCGGATGATCGAAGCGGCGTTCGTCGGTTTTGTGGGAGAGCATGCAGGCGATCCTCCGGACAGGTGGGACCGCAAGCTCATCGCGGCAAATCTGCTGCGGCACTTCCTGATCTCCGCCTCCGACATTGAGGACAGTGAGAAGGTTCCGGATGCCGAAGCCCTAACCCGGCTAGTGAACGAAGCTGGGCGCAAAGCATTCGAGGCGAAGCTCGCCACTTGGGAAGAACTCGGCAAGAGATATGGCATCGAGAATCTTGCGGAGAAGGTGTTGGCGCACCTCGTACTGCGGGTGTTGGACGACAAGTGGAAGGATCACCTGTGGGAACTCGATCACCTGCGGAGCGGGATCTACTATAGGTCGCTAGGCCAGAAAGACCCCCTCATCGAGTACAAGAAAGAGGCGTTCGAAATGTTCGTGGACCTGCTGGACGACATCAGGGCCACGTTTAGTGAGACCTTCTTCAAGCACCAGCTGCAGGTGGGGGCACCACCGCCGACACGTAGAGTCACCGGTGTTCCCGTGCGCCCTGCTGAAACTGCAGAACCGAAGTCCGGAGCGGATCTGATGGTCCCAGGTGCTGCCAGGACCCGTCCCCTACCATCCCAAACGACTGCGAGCCACGGAGACGGCGCCTTGGCTCAGGTTGCCACCCGCAAGAGCAGTGTCCCCAAAGTGGGGCGCAACGATCCCTGTCCGTGCGGCAGTGGGAAGAAATACAAGAAGTGCCACGGGGCCAGGACGTAGGCGGCCACCGCCGGCCGTTGCCGCAACGCCTGCCGTCGCGCGCCGCCCCACACTTCTGAACCGCCACGCACTGAAACGCCTAAGCGCCCGCTGGCGATCCCAGCCACCATGCAGGCATGAATCTGCGGCTTTGCGAGACGGTGGCAGCCGAGAGACCCCGCGAGAGGCTGTTCGCGCTCGGCCCGGCGGCGTTGACGACAATCGAACTCCTCGCCATTCTGATAGGTACAGGTACGTCTCGGGCCGACGTTCTAGTGGTGGCTCAGGAGCTATCCCGGCTGACCACAGGATCTCTCCGCGAACTCTCGCGGAGGCCCGTTGGGGAACTGGCGAAGGTGGTTGGGATGGGGCGAGCAAAGGCTGCTCGGGTGGTGGCGGCACTCGAATTGGCGAGGAGATTGGCGGAGGAAAGCCGGGCAACACCTTATGAGGTGCGGAGCCCGTCCGATGTGCACCGGTGGAGTGGTCCGAAGATGCGCGATCTGGCGGTCGAGGAGTTCCATCTCCTGACTCTCGATGCGCAAAACAGGATCACTCGCGATCTCGTCATCACTCGAGGGATTCTGGATGGCTCGCTAGTTCACCCGCGTGAGGTGTTCAGGGCAGCCGTTGCTGAAGCTGCTGCGGCGGTCATTGTGGTGCACAACCATCCCAGCGGGAATCCTGCGCCGTCTGCCGATGATCGGGTGGTAACCCGCCAACTCGCCGAGGCGGGGCGAATTTTGGACATTCCGGTGTACGATCATGTGGTGGTCGGTGGCGACCATTATTTCAGTTTCACGGAGGCGGGCCTATTGTGACAGGTATTCTGGCCGAGAGCAATACTGGGTTTGCCAAGGCCCTGTCTGACCGTAAGGATCGGTTGGAACTGGCGCTTATCGAACATGCTCTCGAGTTCAGCTCCGCCGCCCATCGTGGACAGAAGCGCCTCTCGGGGGATGACTACGTCTCCCACGCTGTGGAGGTCGCGAAGATACTGGTTGACCAGCAGCTCGATTCAGTCACCATCGCATCGGCTCTGCTTCATGATGTCGTTGAAGACGCGGACGTTGGCATTCACGAAATCCGTGATCAGTTCGGAGCGGAGGTCGCTGGTCTCGTGGACGGCCTCACCAAGATCTCGACCCTCACGTTCCGATCGGCGGCAGAGGAGCAGTCGGAGAACTATCGGAAGCTGTTGCTGTCCATCGCTCGAGATGCTCGGGTGATCATGATCAAACTGGCCGACCGGCTGCACAACATGCGGACGCTCGAGCACCTGCCGACAGAGAGCCAGAAGCGTATCGCTATGGAGACTCGGGAGATCTATGCGCCTTTGGCACATCGATTCGGGATGGCCGGAATCAAGGCGGAACTGGAGGACATCGCCTTCAAGTTTCTGGAACCAGATGAGTACCGGGAGTTGGAGGAGCTGATCAGAGAGGAGCGTAAGGAAAGGGAGGAGATGATCGAGCGGCTGCGGGTTCCTCTCGAGGCTGCGTTGCGTGAGGCGGGGATCACCGACTTCGAAATAACTGGTCGCCCCAAGCATCTGTGGTCCATCTACAAGAAGATGACGCAGCAGAGCAGGCCGTTTGACGAGATATACGACCTCATGGCCGTACGCGTATTGGTGGACACCGTACCGGACTGCTACCACGTTTTGGGTGTGATTCACCACAGCTGGACCCCGCTGCAGGAACGGATCAAGGACTTCATCGCGTCTCCCAAATCGAACGCCTACCAGTCATTACACACGACGGTGTTCGGGCCAGGTGGAAGTCTGTATGAAATACAGATCCGCACCTTTGAGATGCATCGAACGGCGGAGTACGGCATCGCGGCTCACTGGATCTACAAGGAAAAGTCGGGCCGTGATGAACTCGACGACCATTTCACTTGGTTCCGGCAGCTGCTGGAATTGCAGCAGGATGCTCACAGTCCGGAGGAGTTCCTCGAGTTCTTGAAGATCGACCTGTTCCAGGACGAGATCTTCGTATTCACCCCTGAAGGAGATGTGAAGAGGTTGCCGAAAGGGGCGACCGCTATCGACTTCGCCTTTGCGGTACACACAGAGGTTGGGCTGAAATGCCAGGGCGCCAAGGTCAATGGTAGAATAGCTCCACTGCACCGGGCGCTGAAGAACGGTGATACGCTCGAGATACTCACCGGCCCGCACGCCCGTCCGAGCAAGGATTGGCTCAATCACGTGAAGACCGCTCGGGCTCGGCAGAAGATCCGACAGTGGATCAATCGGGAAGAGCGGGCGACCTCGATTGCGCTCGGCAAGGACATTCTGGCTCGCGAGCTGAGGCGCCGCCGGCTTTCCGTACCTGGCGAGGGCGCCGTGCGGGCTGCGGCTGCAGATCTGTCTCAGGCTTCAGCCGACGGCCTGTACGAGGTTCTGGGCAGGGGTGACGTTCCGATCGGACAGGTCATTCGAGCACTGTTCCCCGATCACGTCGCGCAGGAGCTGGAAGCCCCGAAGCCAAATGTTTTTGGCCGTGTACTCGACCGCATTCGCTTGGGGCGCGGCGTACGTATCCATGGTGTCGATGGCCTGATGGTTCGTTATGCGCAGTGTTGTCAGCCCGTGCCCGGAGACCAGGTTGTTGGATATGTAACGAAAGGAAGGGGGATCTCGATTCATCGGGCGGACTGTCCCAATCTACTCACGATGCCGGACGACGTTGACCGCAGGGTCGAGATCGACTGGCAGAGCATTCAGGGCGAGCTGTTTGTGGTCTGCCTTGGCGTGTCCGGGGAGGATCGGCGAGGTCTGTATGCAGACCTGATGGAAGCTGTCTCTCAGACCGGGACGAACATCAAAGCCACCGAACTGTGGAGCAAGGACGGAGCCATGTTCGGTTCCGTGCTAGTCGAGGTCGAAAACCAGACCCACCTTGCCAAAGTCATGCGAGTCATGAGGCGTGTGAAGGGCGTGAGCTCGGTGGATCGGCGCGAGCCGACGTCGAGCACAGTGAGCCGCGGCTCGTCATGAGTCAACTTACGCGAACAATCTAGCCACTTCAGGTTCGTATGGGTGTTTTCCGACTCGAGATGCCTTTTGAGTTGGCTGGGAATCAGCCGGATGCAGTCGCTGAGTTGAGCCGCGGGCTGACGCGAGGGGATCGCTATCAGACTCTTCTCGGTGTGACCGGATCGGGTAAGACGGTCACGATGGCCAACGTAATTGCCAACTACGAGCGGCCCACTCTGGTCCTATCCCACAACAAGACGCTGGCTGCGCAGCTATACGGTGAGCTCAAGTCGTTCTTGCCCGCCAATGCCGTGGAGTACTTTGTCTCCTACTACGACTACTATCAGCCGGAGGCCTATGTCCCGGCGACTGATACCTACATAGAAAAAGATGCCTCTATCAACGAGGACATCGATATGCTCCGGCTGCGAGCTACATCCAGCCTGATGGAACGTGAAGACGTTGTCATCGTCGCCACGGTGAGCGCGATCTACGGGTTGGGCGATCCAGTAGAGTACCGCCAGCTGATGGTGACAGTGCGAGAAGGGGAAGACACGCCGAGAGATGTGATCTTGGAAGCGCTGGTGCGAATTCAATACCAGCGCAACGATGTTTCCTTGGATCGAGGTGCATTCCGTGTCCGCGGTGATACGATCGAGATCCTGCCGGCATATGAGGAGCAGGCAGTACGCATCGAGCTTTGGGGTGACAAGGTGGAGCGAATCTCCAAGATCGATCCGTTGACGGGCAACGTAATCGCTCAGTTGCAGAGATGCGCCATCTATCCCGCAACCCACTTCGTCGTTCGAAGGCCAACCGTCGAAAGGGCTGTTCGGCTCATCCAAGGTGAACTGAAGGAAAGACTGGTTGAGCTGCGTGGCGCTGGCAAGCTCCTCGAGGCACAACGCCTGGAGTCACGCACGAATTTCGACATTGACATGCTGCTTGAGATCGGGACTTGTGCCGGTGTCGAGAACTACAGTCGGCATCTCACTGGCCGTCAAGCAGGTGAGAGGGCTGCGTGCCTGCTCGATTACTTCCCTGAGGAATACCTCACAATCGTGGATGAGTCTCATGTGACGGTACCGCAGTTGGGGGCCATGTATCAAGGCGACCGTTCCCGCAAACTCACACTTGTCGAGTACGGGTTCCGGCTTCCCTCGGCGCTGGACAACCGACCTCTGAACCACGACGAATTCATGGCGCTTACGCCTAAGATCTTGTTCGTCTCAGCGACTCCGGGCAGCTTCGAACTGGAATTGTCTGGAGGCGTAGTGGTGGAGCAGCTCATCAGGCCCACTGGGCTCGTCGATCCCACCACAGAAGTCCGACCAGTGAGAGGGCAGGTTGACGATCTTCTAGCGGAAATCAGGAAGTGCGAGGCCAGAGGTGAGCGAGTGTTGGTGACGGTTCTTACGAAGCGCATGGCCGAAGATCTGACTGACTACTTGGTGCAGGCAGGCGTGCGGGTCCGCTACATGCATTCGGACATCCAGACGATCGAGCGCATGGAGATCGTGCGTGGCTTGCGGTTGGGAGAGTTCGACACTCTGGTTGGGATCAACCTACTGCGGGAGGGTCTGGACCTACCGGAGGTTGCCCTGGTTGCGATTCTCGATGCTGATCAGGAGGGATTCCTCAGGTCCGATCGCTCGTTGATCCAGACAGTCGGCCGGGCAGCCAGAAACGTATCAGGTCGCGCAGTGCTCTATGCCGACAGGATCACGGGGTCCATGCGGCGCGCACTGGATGAGATGGACCGGCGTCGGGCAGTCCAGGAAGCATACAACGCTGAGCACGGGATCACACCACGGTCTATCTTCAAATCTGTGGACCAGGTGCGGTTCGTAACCAGGGTTGCTGACGTCCGTACAGCGCAGCCGAAGGAAACAGCCCCGCCAACGGAGAAGATATTGGATCGCGAGGCTACGATTGCCACGCTAGAGCAACAGATGCGAGAGGCGGCGGCAGAACTCGACTTCGAGCTGGCGGCGCAGCTTCGCGATCAGATCTTCGACCTCAAAGCGGCTGGGGATCCATCCCGCCGGACACCGCGAGGACTTACCCGTGGTGCTGCCACGAGACGCCGTGCCTGAGTCTCGGACAGGGTCACAACAGACGGTGTCGTTGGAGGATCTCGATGCCTACGCTGTGGCCTTGTGGCGGCAACTATCGCCTGGGTCAGTAGTCTGGTTGACCGGGGACTTGGGTGCTGGCAAGACAGCTTTCGTACAAGCTTTGGCCCGAGCGGCCGGAGCGGAACCGGCGCGCAGTCCCACGTTCGCCCTCGTTCACGAGTACCCCGCAGATGAGGGCCTCCTGATACACGTTGACTGCTACCGTCTGCGGTCGCCAGAGGAAGCGGTCGATATCGATTTCCCGCAGCTCGTCAGACAAGCGAGGGTGGTCCTGGTCGAGTGGCCGGAGAGAGCGGGTTCGTTGGTGCCGGCCGCGGACGTCCAGATCCGCGGGGT
>Ga0209536_100014687_pt1 | contig 11225 bp, 7 predicted proteins | sample DeeMarSeWOR28_12_FD_187461 | JGI IMG/M metagenome (GOLD analysis project Ga0209536, IMG submission 187461) | Marine sediment microbial communities from White Oak River estuary, North Carolina - WOR-2-8_12 (SPAdes) (version 2) | ecosystem: Environmental > Aquatic > Marine > Intertidal zone >... | reverse complement strand
AACCTCATTTTAGCCTGATGGTGCGCCCGATACAGCGTTTTCGTCGCCGCATCGAAGACCAGGCGTTGCCCGCAGATGAAGTATCAGCTCCCGCTGCTGCCGGCGGTTGCCGTGCCTGTGCGAGGTCGATCTAGCACGTCCGCGAGCAGCGCGAAAGTCACCCGGGCGTTCGAGACCGAACGGTAGAATTGAATCAACTGGTCCCATGGATCCGAGATTTTCTGGAATCCGGACATGAATACGACCAGCGTACTGACGCTGGTGTCGCCGCGAATTACCATGTAACCGCCAACCATCAGCACCACCAGAATTCCGAAGGAGGCGAGGAAGTTGCCGAGAAAAGTCAGGAAATATTTCTGCCGGTAGATCAGCATCCGCAGTTTGAAGATGATCGAGGTGAGAACATCAGCCCGGGAGGCCTGCCGCAGCCGGACTTTGTCCTCGTTCTCCAGGACATCGACGGCTTCGAGACTCAGCCGGCGCATGACCTGGGTGCGCCGTCGCGACAGCCGATTGACGTTCCGCTGGATCTTCGGCACCAGAAATATCTGCGGTGCGTAAATCACGATCGCGAGGCCGGCTATCAGCGGCTCCACCCAGATTAGATAGGCCAGCACCCAGGCGATTGTCGTCGTCTGCAAAAGCGGTGTGGACAGGCAGCTGCTCGCGAATTCGCCGATATTCTCGGACTCGGAAGTGAGCATCGAGGCCATGGTGCCGGCATTCATGTCCTTGCGGTCGAGGCCGTCTTGTCGCAACCTGACCGATTTGTGCGCCAGCGCGCGCCGGCGCAGGTCGCGCGCTACCGTTTCATGAATCCGCCCCTTGATCAGGTTGACGAGGTATTTCAGGCCACCCTGGATCAACAGCACGACGAGATAGGTCGAACCCAGCGCCGCCAGTAACAGCAGGTCCGGCTCCGAGACGACGCTGTCGACGATTCGGCGCTGTAACTCGAGCGGCAGCACGGAGAGAAAGGCGACCAGTCCTGCGAGCAGACAGATCCGGATCTGGCCCGTGCGGCAGGTTCGCCAGACGTAGGCGTAAATCGACTTGCCTAGCATGGGCCGATACCGCGACGGCGGAAATCAGCAGGCGGAGAATATATGCAGCGCACGGAAGTGGCTGGCCTCGAGCACTGCCGGCGTGGCGGCGCTTTCGTCGCCGCTTTTTCGCCTGAGCGGGCAGGTGTAACCAGAAACGGGAAGTCGATTGCGTACAATGCAGGAACCCCGCGGCGGTTTCCGGTTCCGGCGCGGATTATTCTCCGCTCTCCGCGGCAGAGGGCGGCCTTGCGGGTTCCGCGTACCAGCGTTCCTTCGGCACTATCTTTGGCTCGGGCGTGTCGCTTTCGTAGGCCGGCGTCATGATCTGCACCTCGTACTCGTTGAACACATCCTGGATATTCTGGTGCAGGCGATCGTACAGCCGCGGGCTTTCGCTGGCATCGGCGCAATGGACATTCAACTCGTAGTTGACGGCGAAATCGCCCAGGCTTTTCTGCAGCACGAATGGCTCCGGTTCCTCCAGCAAACCCTCGGTGCGTTCTGCCGCGGCCAGCAGCATGGCGTGCACCTGGCGCCAGGGAACCTCGTAGCCGATACCTACGGTGGTGTGCAGGATCAATCCGTCTTCCTGCGCCAGCGAACTGTAGTTGACGATGTTGCTGTTCAGGACGATCGAATTGGGAATGACGATTTCCTCGTTCTTCACGGTTCGCAAATGGGTCACCAGCACGCGGATTGCCGTGACATCACCGATGTGCTCGCCAACCTTGATGCGGTCGCCGACCTTGAACGCGCGGCGGTACGGCAAGGTGTGGCCGGCGATGATGTTGGAAATGAACGATGACGAACCCAGCGAGAAGATAACGCCGAGGAAAATCGAAATCGCCTTGAAGGCCTCGGAACTGGATCCCGGAATATACGGGTAGGCAACTACAAGGGCCAGCGCAATCACGAGCATTCGAACCAGTCGGTAGGTCGGCATCGACCATTCGTGCTCGAATCCCGAGATCCTCATACTGCCTACCGCGAGACTGATGAAGAACAATCGCGTGATCTTCAGGAAATAGCGGGTTACGAAGAAGAGGATAACCAGGAACACGATCTTTGGCAGCGCGCTGACGAATCCGCCGCCGATGGTTTGCAGCGGATCGAGAAACAGAGAAAGCAGGCTGCTGCCGAGACCACGGGTCCACGGGAAGAAGCCCATTACCTGCTGAAGGTAGACGTAGAACAGCACCATCCAGAGCACTATTTTCACGGAATTCGTCAGTCGGCACAGGATTGTCCACAACTGCTCCGTCCTCACCAGTTTCAGCACCTTCATTTGCGATGAGTCGAGCCGGGATTTATAGCGCCCCTCGAGCAGCCGGTTGAGCCATTCGAAGAAGAGGTGAGTGATATAGGCGAGTAGCGCCACCAAAAGGGTGACACCCAGGGCATACGCGGCGGATGCTACCAGGTGGGATGTGCTGCGATCTTCTCGGTATCGCTCCATGGCTTCGCGAATTCGCGCGACCGCGGTCTCGGCAAATAACTGCTCCGAAATCTTTTCGAGTTGAGCATCTTCCCTGAACACATTCAGAATCGTGCCGTGGTCGCTCATTACCGCGATACGATCGGGAAGCTGCTCTGTGCGCAGCGAATCCGGGGAAACCGACGGATCAGCGGCCAGTTCCTCGATTCGCGCGGCAATTTCCGCGGCGCGTTTATTCGCCGGATAAGCCGATACACCGCGCACCAGGAATAATTCACGGCCGTCCAGAACGACGGCCGCCACGCTTTGTTTCGACAGCGAGGGCGGCGAGGTAAATGCGGGGGTATCGGAGGCTGCAACCGGGGGCCCTGAGGCTGCGTTCGCAGACAGGCTGCAGCAGGCCGCCCACAACATTACGGAGATCGCCACGAGGAGGCCTGGCATCCGGATACCTGTGCATGGCTTGCGCTCGATCGTGTTCATGGAACGATATCGAATAACCTCAAAACCGTGATGGCCGGGGCTGCCGCTCCGATCCTGGAAACTTGTTGTCGACCATGACACAGTTGCGATCTTGCCGAATCCGACGGCAACTAAAGATACCACGAATCCCCTGGCTCAAGAACCCGCCTTGATGCAGTGTATTGCGCGGGCCGCGGCGCCCGGCTGCGAACAGGTATCGGGGCACTGTCATCCCGGCTGCAAGCGCGATACGAGGGAATTTTCCGGCCGCTGCCGGTATCGATTGCCGGCCGGGCAGCTCCTGACCGGCAATCGCGCTGAATCGAGGTCGGCCGCGCGGCAGGCTTGCGCCTACTCGTCGGTAATTTCGAGCTTGGCGAACTCGTCCATGTCGAGCCGGCCATCGTTGTTTTCATCGCCCTCGGCAAAGGCGTCGGGCAGCTCGGCGTGCGCCAGGGCCTCGGTTTCGGTGATGAAGCCGTCGCGGTCGACGTCGAGTTTACTGAATGCGCTGATGTTGTCGTCCGCGGGCAGCGGTTGGATCAGCAGCGCGCCAAGCAGCGCCGCCATCGAAATGACAGTGCGGGAAATTTTCATTCTGAATGCTCCGGAAAAAGGGATGTCGAGCAGGTAAGCTTCAGCGGAGGGCAGGGTCGTTCTCGTCAAGGCCGGCAGGGGGGCACCGACTGACCAGGTCTGAAGGGAGCTAGCAGCCACGCGGCTACCCGCGCGAGAATTGTATTCCTATTGTGTATACATGCAATATGCCGATGAAAATATTTTCGCGCCGGGCAGGTTCAGGTCAGCAGCCGTGTTAACACTTCCCCGGCACGGGCCATCTCGTCGCGCGATCCGATACTGATGCGCAGGTGGTTCGGCAGATCGTAGGAGCCCATCGGCCTCAGGATGACGCCGTTTTCGCGCAGCCGCGCGTCCAGTACGGCGGCCGAGAGCGGCAGGCTGGCCGGGCATTCGAACAGGACGAAATTGGTCGCGCTCGGCATCACTTCGAGGCCAAGCGAGCGGGCCAGGTCGATGAAAGCGCCGCGCAGCTCGGCGATTTCCTGGCAAACCTTTTGCAGGTAATCGCGGTCGCGTATCGCCGCCTCGGCGGCGGCGAGGCTTGGCGACGCGGTGCTGGTCGGCGGACGTATCTTCTGCAGCGTTGCGACCACGTCCGCGGGCGCGTAAGCCCAGCCGACGCGCATGCCGGCGAGGCCGTAGGCCTTGGAGAAGGTGCGCAGCACGACCAGGTTCGCGCCGCTGTCGACCAGGTCGAAACCGGTCTCGAAATCATTCTCGTGCTCGGCGAACTCGGCGTAGGCGCAATCGAGGACCAGCATGACCCGCTGCGGAATACGCGCGCGCAACTCGCGCACCGCGCCGGGCGCCAGGCAGGCGCCGGTGGGATTGCCGGGATTGACGACGAACACCAGGCGCGTGTCGTCGCCGACCGCGGCGGCGATGGCGTCGATATCGATCCGCATGTCGGACTCGGGCACCACATTGAGGCTCGCGCCCGCGGCGGTGCACAGCACCTGGAAGAACTTGTAGCCGTACTGGCTGACGACTACATCGGTGCCGCGCTCGCAGTAGGCGTTGGCGAGCAGGCCCATCAGTTCCAGCGAACCGGCGCCGATCAGGAGCTGCGCCGGGTCGAGCCCGTGCACATCGGCGATTGCCCGGCGCAACTCCGCCTCGGCCTCGGGGTAACGGTGCATCGCCCCGAGCGCGGCGCCGGCGGCGCGCACCGCCTGCGGGCTAGGCGAAATCGCGAGTTCGTTCTGCGCCAGCTGCACGATGGTTTCGCAGCCGGGCAGGTCAAGGTCCGGCAGCGAGTACTCGGGGAGCCGTGCGATTTCCGCGCGTGCCGGTGTCGTCATGATAATTCCTCTTCGCTGATGATGGCGCCGAGCCGGTCGAAGGCCGCCGCGGCGCGCTGCCCGGCGAGCGGCGAGTGGTCGGGGGTGATGCCGAGCCGGCGCAGCGCCACCAGCATCGACGCCTGGTTGCTGGTCACAACGGGCTTGCCGAGGCGATCCTCGAGCTCGTCGATCGCCTCGGTAGCGCGGTAATCGGTGCAGGAGATCACCAGCGCCTGCGCCGCCGGATGATCGGCGCCAAGCGCAGCTTCGATGATTTGCTCGGGCCGGGTATCGCCCACCGCTTCGTTGCCGAGCGGCTCCGGCGCGTCGGCGCGTTGCACGCAACGCATGCCGAATGCCTCGATGAAATCGATCGCGAGATCGTTCAGCGAGGCGACGTAGGGCGAAGTAAAGGCGAAGCGCTCGATGTCGAGCGAACGCAGCACCAGCGTCAGCGCCGAGGCGGCGGTGACCGCCGGCACCCCGGCGAGCCGCTCGATGTTGGCGCGGAAGGCACGGTCGTAAGCCGGGCCCTGCGCCAGCGTCGCCGATGTGCAGCCGTAGACGATCAGGTCGGAGCGGCAATGCACCAGGCTGGTGATGACGTCGTCGACCGGCGTGTCCGAGTATTGCCGCATCTGGCTCTCGTCCGGGATCCGGTCGAGGTCGTAGCCGCCGGCGCGGGCGAAGTGCAGCGACAGGCCGCGCGGCGCCAGCAGCGCCATGTCGGGCTCGAGGTTGGTGTTGCTGACGGGCACGACGATGCCGAGCCGCGCGCGTCCCCTGCTGTCATAGTTAAAGGCCGCCATCATGCCGCTCCCGCGAGCAGGCGCTCGCGCAGCGCCGCGGTGGCCGCCTCGTCGAGGCTGCCGTCGGCGGCGAGCACGACGCCGTATATGTCGGCGGCGGCGCCCGGAGAAACCAGGCCCAGCCGCAGATCGCGCAGCACCGCTTCGGGGTCTCGCTCTCGCGGGTCACCGTAGCCGCCGCCGCCGGGTGTTTCCCAGATCAGCAAGTCGTTCGCCGGAATCAATTGCTCCCCCTTGGCGCTGATGATGCCGCCGGAGCGCAACCTGCCGCGGCCGGGCGCGCCGTCGCTTCCGCCACTGCGGCCGCGAGCCGGGAACTTCATGCGCTCGACACCCGCAAACAGCAGCAGCGGGGCGCCCTCACTGCTCTCCAGCTCGATTACCTGGCCGAGCCCGCCGCGGTAGCGGCCGGCGCCGCCGCTGTCGCAAATCAGCTCGCGCCGGCGGATACGAATCGGCGTGGTGCTCTCGGCGATTTCGACCGGCGTGCCCCACAGGCCGCTGGGAAAGGCGGTGGCCGACAGGCCATCCTGGCCGGGCCGTGCGCCCATGCCGCCGGAGTGGCAAAGCTCGGTGGCGAACGGCGTGCCCGCGCCGTTATTGCCGGCGGCGGCCACGCTGCGCAACGGCAGGTCGTACAGGCAGGACGCGCCCTCCGCCGGCGCGCTGTCCGGCAGCGCCTGGTGGGCGCAGCCGAACATCAGGTCGGCGAGCATTTGCCCGGTGCAGTGGCGCATCGCCACCGGCGCCGGGTATTGCGCGTTGAGGATGCAGTCCCGCGGCGCGACGAACTCGAACGGCGCCAGCGAACCGGCGTTGTTCGGCACCTGGCTGCCGATCAGGCAGCGCAGCGCGAAGGCGGCGTAGGCCTCGGTGTACTTGATCGGCACGTTGATGCCGCGCGCCGAATGCCCCGAGCTGCCGGCGAAGTCGGTGGTGATGCGTGAACCGACCACGCGCATGGCGGCGCGCAGCCGGATTTCGAAGTCGTAACCGTCGGTCAGCAGCTCAGACTGGTAAAGGCCGTCGGGAACCGCGGCGATCGCGGCCTCGGTGGCGCGCCTCGAGGTGTCGATGATGTGCGCCGCCAGCGTCTCGATGCCGTCGAGTCGGAACTCGTCCAGCATTTCGGCGAGGCGTGAGGCGGCCACGCCGCAACAGGCCATCAGCGCGTAGAAATCGCCCTCGTTCGCCAGCGGCGATCGCGAGTTGGCCTTCATGATGTCGATCACCAGCGCGTTGACCTCGCCGCGGTCGACCAGCTTCAACGGCGGCAGGTAGAGGCCCTCGTCGAACACGTCGCTGCCGTCCGGACCCATGCCGAGGCCTCCGAGATCGTAGACGTGCGAGGTGCAGGCGGTCAGTGCGACCGGCCGCTCGTGCTGAAAGATCGGCGCGACCATGACCACGTCATTGAGGTGGCCGGAGCCGATCCATGGGTCGTTGGTCATGTAAATGTCGCCGGGCCGCATTTCGGCGAGCGGGAAATACGGCAGCATTTTCGATACCGCGGCCGCCATGGTATTGATGTGCCCCGGCGTGCCGGTGACCGCCTGCGCCAGCATCCGGCCGTCGACGTCGAAGATACCTGCCGAGATGTCGCCGCACTCGCGCACGATGGGGCTGAAGGCGGTGCGGATCAGTACCTGCGCCTGCTCCTCGACGATTGCCAGCAGGCGGTCCCACATGACTTGCAGGTCGATCGCCGAATGCGCGCTCGCCCGAGCCGCGGCGGATTCGCTGCGTGCCCGGCGGCGCAACACGATGTTGCCGGCGGCGTCGATCCGGGCGCCGAAATCGGCGGCGACGAAAGTCGTGGTCTGCGCTTCGACGATCAGCGCCGGGCCGTCGAGCCGATCGCCGGCTTCGAGTTCGGCGCGCCGGTAGACCTGCGCTTCGATTCGCCGCCCGTCCTGTCCGAGGCGCAGTTCGCGCCGGCCCGCCGCCGTTGGCCGACGTTCCGAGCCCGTGTCGGCAATCGCGGCGACCGGTGCCGGACGGTTCTGCACCGTGACCGACCAGTTCATGACTTCGATCGCCATGTCCGGCACCACGCGGCCGAACAGGCGCCGGTACTCGTCCTCGAAGCCTGCGACCAGCCTGCCCAGGCCCGCGGTATCGATTTCTCCCGCGGGGATCCCGATTTCGATTTCGTGACCCTGGCCATCGTAGCGCATGAAGGCGATGCGGCGCGTTTCCAGATGCTCGCCGGGCGCGCCGGCGGCGACTACCTCGCGTGCTTCGGCGTCGAGGTCGGCCAGCATCCGGTTGACGTCATCGAGGGGAAATTCAGCGATCCGCACGTGATGGCTGCGCACGATTTCATAGGCTACCGGAGCGTGCAGAAAGCCGAGCGCCGAGCCGACGCCCGGCCCCGGCGGCACGATGATCTCGTCGATGCCGACCTTTTCCGCGACGCGCGTCGCGTGCAACGCGCCGTTGCCGCCGAAGGCAACCATCGTGCAGTCCGCCAGGTTTTTTCCCTGCTCCACCGCGTGCATGCGCGCGGCGTTGGCCATCGCTTCGTCGACGGTTTGCGAAATGCCGTCTGCGCCGGCTTCGACGGAGATCGAAAGCGGTTTTGCCAGGGTTGCCTCGATCGCCGCGTGAGCGAGATCGGGATCGAGTTTCAATCGGCCCTCGGCGAAGGCGGCGGGATCCAGGTAACCGGCGACCAGGTCGGCATCGGTCACGGTCGGCGCCGCGCCGCCGCGGCCGTAACAGGCCGGCCCGGGGTCGGAAGATGCGCTCTGCGGGCCGACGCGCAGGCGGCCGAGCGTATCTGTCGCCGCGATCGAACCGCCGCCTGCGCCGATTTCGATCATCTCGATCACCGGGATGCGCGCCGGTATGCCGCTGCCTTTCATGAAGCGGTCGCTGCGGTCGATTTCGAAGCTGCGCGAGCTGCGCGGGCGGGCGTTCTCGATCAGGCAGACCTTGGCGGTGGTGCCGCCCATGTCGAACGACAGCACGTCGGCAATACCGCGCTCGGCGGCGATGCGCGCGGCCAGCACGGCGCCGCCGCTGGGGCCGGATTCGACCAGCCGGATAGGGAAGCGGATTGCGGTTTCGAGCGTGGTGATGCCGCCTCCCGAGGTGATCACAAACAACGGGCAGGCGAATCCCGTTTGCCTGAGCGCGATTTCGAGCTCGCGCAGGTAGGACGACATCAGCGGCGCGATGTAGGCGTTGCACACCGTGGTGCAGAGGCGGTCGAATTCGCGTACCTCGGGCGAGACCTCGGCCGACAGCGAAACCGGCAAGCCAGGCGCCCGCGCCTGCAGGCGCTCTCGCACCCGGCGTTCGTGGCAGGGGTTGCGATAAGCGTGCAGCAGGCAGACCGCGACGCTGTCGACGTCGCAATCGAGCAGGTCGTCGATGACGCGGTCGAGCGATCCCTCGTCGAGCGCCTCTATCATCTCGCCGCCGGCGCCGATGCGCTCGCGCAGGCCGAATACGCGGTCGCGCGGCACGATCCGGTCGGGCTGAGCGATGTTGATGTCGTACTGGTCGTAGCGCCGCTCGTAGCCGATTTCGAGAATATCGCGAAATCCCTCGGTGGTAATCACGCCGACATTCGCGCCGCGCCGCTCGATCAAAGCGTTGGTGGCGAGCGTGGTGCCGTGAATGACCGAGCGAAATGCCGAGGGCTCGATGCCGGCCGCTTCGAGCGCGTAGCCGATGCCCTGCAGTACGCCCTCGACCGGGCGCCGCGGCGTGGTCAGGGTTTTCGCGGTATGAATGTTCTCGCCGACCTCGATCGCGATGTCGGTGAAGGTGCCGCCGATGTCGACGGCGAGCCGGGCCTGGCCGGAATGTTGCATCGAATTGCCCTCGTTTGAGCCGGGTTGCGGCGCGCTGGCGCCGTTCATCAACGGAGTCGGGGCGTTTTACTGTCGGGTTGGATAATAAAAGACGCCGCCGATCCCGCACGCTCCGCCGTCATCGGCGGGCGCAAGGCGGCGCGTCTCAGGGGACGAGATTCGATTTATCGTGTCTTCTGCCGATCAGCAGGGTGGGGTGAGCGAGCATTGGCGGCCTCTTGCCTCCCGGTGCTTTCGGCAAAGCTAGCACCGACGTGCCGGGAGTGTCAATTGCCGCCAGCGTTCGCCGGCAGAAAACGGTATCTCCGGAAAAACGGCAGCCCGCCTATTGTTGCGCTGTGGTCCGCCGAGTAGAATTCTTCTGCACCCATCTTTTGACTTAGCAACTTCAGGGCAACCATGTTCGAAAAAATTACCGCGGCCCCGGCCGACCCGATCCTCGGCCTCAACGAAAAATTCCTGAGCGATCCGCGCAGCGACAAGATCAACCTGGGCATCGGCGTCTATAAGGACGACAACGGCGAAACGCCGGTGCTGAATTCGGTAAAGAAGGCAGAGCGGCGACTGCTCGAAGCCGAGAACAGCAAGACCTATCTCGGCATTCCCGGCAGCGCTGATTACGCGCTCGCGGTGCAGCAAATACTGTTCGGCGCCGATTCGCCGATCATCGCCGAAGGTCGCGCGAAAACCGCGCAGACTCCGGGCGGCACCGGCGGACTGCGCCTCGCCGCCGAACTGATCAGCCGGCAGATCCACTCGCCGCGGGTGTGGGTGTCCGACCCGACCTGGGCCAACCACATCGGTATCTTCGAGGCCGCCGGCCTCGAAATCGCGCGCTACGCCTACTACGACGCGAATTCGCACGACATGGATTTCGATGCGATGATGGCCGACCTCGAGCAGGCCTCGGCAGGCGACGTGCTGTTGCTGCATGGTTGCTGTCACAACCCGACCGGCATCGACCCCGATCGCGAACAGTGGGCGCAGCTCGCCGAACTGTGTGCGAGCCGCGGCCTGTTACCGCTGTTCGATTTCGCCTACCAGGGATTCGCGCGCGGGCTCGACGAGGACGCCGAGGGCTTGCGCCTGTTCGCGGAAAAATGCCCGGAAATCCTGGTCGCCAGTTCGTTCTCGAAGAATTTCGGCATATACGGCGAGCGCACCGGCGCGTTCACGCTGGTCGCGGCCAATGCCGAGACCGCCGAGACCGTTTTCAGCCAGGTGAAGAGCATCATCCGCGTAATTTACTCCAATCCGCCGAAGCACGGCTCCGCGCTGGTGGCCGCTATCCTGACCGATCCGGAGCTGCGCGTGGAATGGGAACAGGAACTCGCCGCGATGCGCGAGCGCATCAAGCAGATGCGCAGCCTGCTGGTGACCACGCTGAAGGAGAAAGGCGTCGATCGCGATTTCAGCTTCATCGAGCGGCAGAACGGCATGTTCTCGTTTTCCGGGCTGTCGAAGGAGCAGGTGCTGAAAATGCGCGAGGACTCGGGCGTATACGCGGTCGATTCCGGGCGTTTCAACGTCGCCGCGATGACCACGGGCAACATGGACGCGCTCTGCGACGCCATCGCCGCGGTAGTCGATTAGGGTCGCCCCGGTACTGCCTGGTTTAGGGTTCTTGATAGCATAGCCGACTCGGCATCCGGCGAGCGCGATCAGGCGGTCGACGCCGGTCGACTACGCGCTCGCTGGCAGGCGGGTCTTTACAAGCCGCGTTGGTTCCTCGCGGCGCTTCGCTCAGTGACCGGCGGTCGAGCCGCCGTCGATCTGCAGTGCCG
>Ga0209536_100014686_pt1 | contig 11225 bp, 10 predicted proteins | sample DeeMarSeWOR28_12_FD_187461 | JGI IMG/M metagenome (GOLD analysis project Ga0209536, IMG submission 187461) | Marine sediment microbial communities from White Oak River estuary, North Carolina - WOR-2-8_12 (SPAdes) (version 2) | ecosystem: Environmental > Aquatic > Marine > Intertidal zone >... | reverse complement strand
TTGTATAACAGAACCAAAAGGGGAACTGGAGGCGAGATAAGCAATATCCTCAATATTTCTAAGTTGAATGTGCTTCATTTTACATCAAAGAATAAAATATATTTTCCATATAATCTGTAAGCTCTTCATTTGTAGCAGGCTCACGTCCATTATCCCGCACAAAAATGTCTATTGCTATTTCATGTTTACCCCAGTCTAACAAATCCATTTCATATGTTATTGAATAATGATCATTCAATTTCAGAGCTTTTTTTTCACGTTTCATTGCCAGCATGAGAATTTCATTCTACCCCATGCCTTTTTAATATTTCAAATCCACAACATAATCACTGCACTTAATACCCGAAATCCGGTGTAGGAAAATCCAACTCAAGTGTGGTAAAAGCCGACAGGGTTATAACTATTTAAAAATATATCGATAAATGATGTATTCGTATCAATAGTGATGCATTTATTTTGGGGGTTGTTGAAAACTTCAACGCCTGGAAGTCAAAGCAGCAAAAGGTTGGCGATCTGGAATAAATACTGATTATTTAATAATTACAAACAATTAAAATTGATACTGGTTGGAATTGACAAACCTGGCACACCATTTGCTCTATATAGCCACCAAACAGTAAACTTTAATTATTCAAAGGAGAGAGAAATGGCTGACAAAAGCAAAAAAGACCGCAGAAGCAGCGTGGGGTTCGGATCGACGTATCGAAAAGGGCAAGGACAGGACCTGGGCTCGAATCAGGAAATCGGGTCGGTGGTCGGCGGCCAGGTCTGGCTGGTCAAACCCAACAAAGAAGCCCAGGCTTCAAATCCCTGCCTGTGGATGCAGGCTGGTGTGGTGAAGTTTAAAAACTGCGATAATTATTATGATTGCACCACGTGCAAATACGACCATGCCATGGAATCGAAAGCCGCCAAAGGCAAGCAGCCCACCTGGCAGAACGCGATGAGAAGGCTGCCGGACATGGACCGGGTCTGCCGCCACAGCCTGACCCATCGGATTGACCGACGGGCCTGTGCCTATGACTACCAGTGTGGCAGCTGCGATTTTGATCAGTTTTTCGAAGATGTCTGGACCACCAAAAGCAAGAGCATGCCCCTTGAGGTCCAGCAGGTCAAAGGCTTTGACGTTCCAATGGGCTTTTATTTTCATGACGGCCATGCCTGGGCGCGGATTGAAAGCGGTGGTTACATTCGCATCGGGCTCGATGATTTTGCGCTGAAAGTGCTCGGAAAAGCCGATGCCCTGGATCTTCCCCTAATGGGCAAGGAACTGGACCAGGGCAAGGCGGGCTGGGGCTTGAAACGCAAGGATAATCAGGCGGATGTGCTTTCGCCCATCGATGGGGTCATTGTGGAAGTTAATTCGCAGCTAAGAGAAAAACCCGATATCGCCAACCGTGAGCCTTACGGAGATGGCTGGCTGTTTATGGTGCGCACGCCGGATGTCAAAGCGACCATGGGAAAACTCATGATCGACCAAAGTAGTTTGAGCTGGATGAACACTGAAGTCTCAAACCTGGAAGGTATGATCGAAGAGGTTGCCGGTCCACTGGCTGCCGACGGTGGCTATTTGGCCGACGATATTTACGGCAATCTGCCGGATCTTGGATGGAACAATTTAACCAAGAAATTCCTCAAGACCTGAGGCCAGGGTTTATTAAGTTGATTTGTTGATTGGTTGATTACGTTATACATCGGCGGGAAATTCGCTCGAATAACTTATAACCATTAACTCAAAACCTGAAAGTATAGGGCAAGGTTTCGAAAAATGGAATCGAATCGAAAAATTACGAATGCCTCCCAACACCGCACCGCCTGCATCTGGATGCAGGCCGGGGTGGTCCGCCGTAAATTGTGCGAGATCGATTATCACTGCGAGGCCTGCCGATTTGATCGGGCCATGCGGCGCACCGCCAGAGAAAACAACCAGCTGCGTCAAAAAGGTGAAATTTCCAAAGGCAAAAGCGGCAGGATCGTCTATTGGAAAGATCGATTGCGGGAATTGCCGGCCTGGAAGCAGCCCTGCCTGCATCACATGAAAGGACGCATCGACTTTCGGGCCTGCACCCATGATTATCAATGCGGCAACTGTGAATTCGATCAATATTTCAGTGATCAGTACACGGTGCACGCCGTGGTGCGGCCGGTTGATGTCCTGGACGTCAAGGGATTTAAATTACCCCATGGATACTACCTGCACCGGGGGCATACCTGGGTTAAAATCGAAGAAGGATCAACGGTCAGGATCGGACTCGACGATTTTGCCCTGCGTCTGCTGGGCCCCCTTGATCGGGTTGAAGCGCCTTTGATGGGTAAACATGTAAAGCAGGACCGCGATGATATCCTGCTGAGCCGGAGTTCAAACACCGCCCGGGTGCAGTCACCCATCAGCGGGGTAGTCACCGACATTAATCCCGAGTTGAGGGACAAAGGTAGCCTGGCCAACCAGGATCCTTACACCCGTGGCTGGGTGATGCGATTGCACTCCGACAACCTTCGGCGTGACCTCAAGAATCTGATGATCGGCGAACAGGCCGGTGAGTATCTTGACGATGAGATCGATCGTCTTTACCGGGTGATCGAGGAGGAGGCCGGACCGCTTGCCGCGGATGGCGGTTACCTCGGAGATGACATCTTTGGCAATCTGCCCAAGACCAGCTGGCAAAAGCTTACCCGGCTTTTTTTGAATACTTAAAAATCTGAGGTTCATCGGTTTGGGTCTTCGCGCGATGCGCTTCGCCCCCACAAGCAGGGTTCTGGGTTCAAGGTTAGGACTATTCTGAACATCAGATTTTACCCTTGAACCCAGAACTTTCTACAACCATTTCTCTCAAAATAAAAGGGGTTACGGTAGCTGCCGTAGCCCCTTTTCCGTACCCTCCAGTTTGAAACCGCTTCTATCCTTATTTCACTTTGATCGCTACCATAGTGGCATCATCCTGTAGCTCGTCGGATTTCACGAATCTTTGCAGTCGGGTATTAATCTGTTCGATGATCATATCGCTGGATTCATGCGCAAATTCGGTTATCACTGATTTCAGACCTGATGTTTCAAACATACGATTTTGTGAATTGGTGGCCTCCGTAACTCCGTCCGAGTAAAGGAGCAGAAAATCGCCCTGGTTTAGATAGATCTTTTCTTCTTTCAAATGCGCGCAGAACTGCTCATTTTCCACCAGGCCGATGCTCATCCCCCTGGGTTTTAGCTCTGCTATGATCCGGGTTTTGGCGCAATAATATAGCGGCCAATTGTGCCCTGCGCGCGCGATGGTTACCGATTTTTCGGCTACATCAAAAAAGGCGATTACCGCCGTGATAAAATCGCCTTCGCGCAGCCGTTTGCTGATCAGATTATTCAGATTTTGAAAGATATCCGATGGTGATAGGCCGGTTTGCGAAAACGACTGAAACATGCTCTGGGTGTACGCAGCGTATAAAGCAGCCGAAATTCCTTTGTCGGACACATCACCGACGATACTGATCATCCGGCCGTCGTTTGGTTGGACGATGTCAAAGAAGTCTCCGCCGACAACCTTGGCCGGCCTGTAAAAGGTGGCGATTGAAAGCATCGGCGATTCGGGAATTTGGATCGGTTGCAGGCTTAATTGAATTTCCCGGGCGATTTCCAGTTCATCGCGGGTTGTCAGTTTATCGACGAGTTCCAAGGCCAGCAACAGGTTCAGTACAATGAAAGATCCGAGCATAAGCAATGAGTCGACCTTGATCAATCCAACCAAAAAACCGGCAAATCCAAGGCCGTAAAAAAAGCGCCGCGCCGGTGTCAGCTGCATCATGAAACTAATGAATATTTCTTTGCCCATATAGAAAAAAGTGCCGACAGATCGGCGTTTCGGAGATTGCTCGGCAATTTTGGTTTTTGCCTTGAAATAGGTGAATGCATCCACCGTATCTTTTTTCAAGAGCTGCTCGATTTCCCCGTGGTTGAGTCCACTGGTGTATAGGTAGAAAAATTTTTGGATTTTTCTTACCCGTCTGTTTATGCCTGCGGCTATCTTCATTTGAGTTACCTTTTCCGGTCCCACCGGTAAACTCGCTAACCCGTGGAGTTGCTTTGCGCCATCCATTTCCAATCAATTTCTAAAATCTGTATGATTCTAATCAACTTCTAAAATCTGTATGATTTTCCCCCTTATATTGCAAGCTGAAAAACTTTTGCCACGCAAATTATAAGCCTCTTAAATTAACCTCCCGCATCGTTATTCCCAGGGCATTCACAATTCGGGTGCGATTTTTTGGGGGTAAAAAATGCAGTCTATTGGCTTTTTTTGCTATTATTTAGCAAATTTTACCATATAAATTTGGGCAAGATATATTTAATTGTGAATTGAATCAGTCGGTTAGGAAATAACAAATCATTGGCACGGTAAATGCTCAATAGTGATCTAAAAAAAACAAAGTTAGCCGAATAGGGAGGCAAGCCATGGGAATTTTCACAAGATTTCGCGACATAGTCGGTTCCAACATTAACTCCATGTTGGATCGAGCGGAAGATCCGGAGAAACTGATTCGAATGATGATCCAGGAGATGGAGGATACCTTGATTGAGCTGAAAGCTGCCTGTGCGGGCGTGATGGCAGACAGCAAAAGAGTTGATCACCGGCGGGCAGCGACCGCAAGGCGCATCGAATATTGGGATCGCAATGCCCAGCTGGCCGTTAGCAAGGGGCGGGAAGATCTGGCCAGAGAAGCGCTGGTTGAAAAACGCCGGTTTGTTCAGAGAATCGAGTCATTAGCCAATGAATCAGTCGAACACCAGGCCCTTTTAGATCAGTACCAGGATGACATCCGACAGCTTGAAGCCAAATTGAAATCAGCGCGCGAAAAGGAGCGCTTGCTCATTCAACGCCACATTTACGCCACCCGCAAAAAACAGGCCCAGCAGAAAATACGGCGAATGGACCACACGGATACCATAATCAAATTTGAAGAACTTGAAAACCGCATCGACCATATGGAAGCCGAAGCCGACTTGGTAAATTTCGGACGCAAACCGAACCTGGAAGACGAACTGGAAAGGTTGGCCCTGGATGAAGAGATCGAGCAAGAACTCAATTCCCTTAAAACCACCTCCGTGGGCCAGATGGAAGGCCGTGTCGAAGCGCTGGAAACGATCATTGATGGTAAATAGTGTCTTTATAGAAAGGAGAGGAGAAAACGATGCGCCGCTACAACTCGATACCCGGAAAGGGACTATACCGCTCGCGTGATGGCATCGTATTGGGGGTTTGCCGGGGAGTTGCCGATTATTTTGACTTTTCAGCTTTCTGGATCCGAGCCATTCTAATTGTTGTGTTTATATTCAGCGGCTTCTGGCCGGTCATCGGCATATATATATTGGCCGCCATTTTGATGAAATCGGAGCCAGGCTTATCCGGTAAGAAAGAAGCCAAGCGCAAATATCATTGCCGCTATAACCGGGCCAGACGTGAAACCTCCGAGCGGATAAAGCGCAAGTGGAGACATCTGGAAAAGCGAATCCGACGGATCGAAGACAAGGTGACGTCGCGAGAATTCGACTGGAAAAACCGGTTTTATGGCTAAGGAGGTTCAGAGGTTCAGGGTTCAAGGGTTCAGGGTTTCGCTTAGCCCCTGGCTGAATAATCCTAATTTTGTAAAGGACAGCGCATGATACCTCTTTTTGAACCCGAAAAATAGCTATATACGGTTATGCGGAAAGCTCAAGTAGTTCATTTAATACCACGAAGCGCACGAAGGACACCAAGGGCGAATGGCCTATTTTTCTTTCTTGCCTTCGTGTTCTTCGTGGTGAAATAGCACACGATCGAATTCAGCTGGAACTTTTCAGATAACCACGTATTTATAAATAGGGAATTGGGACTATCTGGAGGTCTTATGAATGCTCCTTATTGGAAAACCGTCGGCGAGAACATCGCCAGGGGGGTGGGCGAGAAAACGATCAGAAGGCTCGGTATCGGTGGAAAATTTATTGGCCGGGCAGGCGCTGTGGTCGGTATGGGTTTTCTGGCCTATGAATTATTCAAGCAATACAGGGAAAACATCGAGGCTGAGCCGGCCTGCCGGGAGATGCGGATTTTGCAGGCCGAGCTTGAAAAGTGGACCAGTGCCATCTCCTGTCTGGGCCGGGAGCCCTTTAATGACAGAGAATACGGCTCCCCGGAGGAGGGCGGCGCCATCAATGCCCTGTATAAAAAAAAGATATTAACAGGTCCGGGGACCAGGGGCGCCGATCCCCAGGAGGCCTATGCCCTCATTGGCCGATGCATGAACTATATCCGGCAGACTGAAAATATTCTGGCGGATGCTAAATTTGCAGAAAAAAAGAACGCCCTTGTATCCAGTTTGAGGAAAATACAATTACAAATCAGCCAGGTCGAGGATTACAGGCCGCTGCAACATCGGCTGGCCCGCCTAGTCGATGACCTCAGGCCCATTGAAAATGGGTATGCGGCCCGCATCTGCGACTGCAGCCGGAAAATCCAGAAAACCCTCGGTTCAAACGCGGCCTGGGCGGCCGTCTCCATGACCACCCTGGGTCTGGTGAACAAGCCGAAACCAGAAGGAGAGATGTGACACCTTCATGTCACGTCATGCCTGGTGAGAAGAGATCTCTACTGAGGCTTGAAACTGTTTCAAAATTCAGAGTGAAACGACCATCGAACCCAATCTTCATCGACAAACATGAGAGTCAGCTTTATTGGCGCTTTTATACATTCCAGGCGGCAAAACGAGGAATTTAGTGCGGCATGAATCGCATTCGAAGTGTTTGCTCGTCGGAATAAGGCGCATCCATCCTGCACGCCTGATTCGATACAGGGAAAGACCCTGGCAATGAGGACATGCTTTGTAAATTGATAAACTGAGCATTCGGTCACCTTGATAAAAATATAGATTGTTTAAATCCGCCCCCGGTATTTATACCGCCTTTCAAAAATAAGTTCCGAAATACGAAGATTGGTATAAGTGGTTGCAGAAAAAAACGTTCAAATAACGGAACGTTTTTTTGACAACCGCTTTATCCCTGATTTTTCAGCAAAATTCCCTCAATTTCAAAGGATGCAACTTATATACCAAATTTGTTACATTTAACATTAATGTTTAATTTCAATTAGTTGTAATACAGTTGGAAAGAAGGAAACTCAGCCCTGTGTGAACTTTAGGTGAGAAATATATGAAAAGAATTACAGAATTAGAAGTAGCCAAACAGTAAATTCTAATCGATGGCTTATGGCTCTCGATACTCAAATAAAACAACGGTAAGATTGTCGTGCCCGCCGGCGTCGTTGGCCTTTTTAACAAGCTCTTGACAAATCGATTTTGCCGGTTGCGCTTGATTAACAATCCGGTAAATTTCTTCATCGGCCAGCATATCCCAAAGACCGTCCGAGCATAGCAGAACTTTGTCTCCGTTTTTTAAGGCAGTGTAATTGTAATCGGGAATGATTCCCAGCGGGCTGCCGATGGCCTGGCTCAGCTCATTTTTCAAAGGGCTTTGGCGGGCTTCCGCCAGGGTCATCTGCCCGGCTTTGACAAGGTCCATAACTTTGCTGTGATCGGTGGTCAGCAAATTTATGCCGTTTTCGTCACACAGGTAAGCCCTGGTATCTCCGACATGACCCATATGCAGGGCACCCCTCTCCACCAGCGCCACCACGAGCGTGCATCCCATTCCCTGGCAGCTCGCATTGTTCTCCGCCAAATCGAGGACCTTTTGGTTGGCGATATACAGGCAGTCATTTAATTCGTCATTGATTTTAGTCTTATCGCCCTTGATTTCGGTCAGGATTTCGGGGGTGAGGTGGTCGTTTACCGCCTCGGTCGCGTTCAGGCTGGCGACCTCGCCGGCGTTGTGTCCCCCCATGCCATCGGCTACAATGAATAAATTTTTGGAAAGGTTAACCAGAAAGTAGTCTTCGTTGTTAGCACGATCCATTCCCACATCGGTGGTACCATAAACCGATTCAAATAAATCTTCGGCAGGTGATTCTTGTTTGTCGCGACCACCAAATAACTTTTTGAGTATGTTCATAATCATCCCCAACCACGGAAAGTTAACCTTTGCTGATCGATATTGACTTCCAGCGGTCTGCTTCCATTTTCAGTATGAACTTATAGGATTTGTATTTGCCCTATCAAATAATTGATATTAATAAACAAATGTATAATTATACACAATTGCTCATGGGGTCGTCAAATTAAAAAATGGGAATTGGGGTCACATCCTGACTGCCCATCTTAGTGCTAAATCTCAGGGTTGATGAATCAGCAGTGACTGTTCGGGCAGCAGCCAAGTCCCTCCCCTATTTGGCTCTGTGTCGGAGCATACCCTGGCGGCATCGAAAAACGCTTGTGACATCCATTTGAAAACTGTACTTCGGGCGGAGTACCGATTCTGCCAATATCCGTAACTATGGATTTCGCCCAAGTAAGATAAAATCGCTAATTAATCGCTTGTTAAAGATGTTATCCCACTTTATGATCATATTACGGACACGCGCATTTTCTACTGTGACTTCGGGACACGTATGCGCAGGCAACGATATGAATAAAAAAGCCGAATCAAATCAAGTTATCACACCTGTACGGTCAAAAGATAAATTTAAAAATTGGATTACCACACAGATGCTTGCTGATGGGAACTACTTGTCGGTAACCTGGGATTGGATAAAGGGAGGAGAAAGGACGATACCGAATGGTGATATTCCCGTTGCGGTTTTGAACGCGAAACCATTTCCAGAAACAATTCATGAAGGTCTTACCTTCTCCTGGTTGGGTCATTCCAGCGCACTTCTTGAAATTTCAGGATCCAGGATTTTGATAGACCCTGTATTCTCAAAGTACGCGTCTCCGATACCATTATTCGTTAAGCGCTTCAGCCAGCCGCCCATAACCGCAGAACAGTTACCGAAAGTTGATCTGGTTTTGATCACCCATGACCATTATGACCATCTGGATAAAAATGTTGTGAAAATATTGTCACGGCAGAAAACTTATTTCATTGTCCCAGAAGGAGTAGACGGTCACCTCAGGGCTTGGGGGATACCCAGGGAAAAAATAAAAGCATTAACGTGGTGGCAGCAGACAAGATATAACAACCTATCATTAGCCTGTGTTCCTGCCAGACACTTTTCTGGACGGGGGCTTTTTGATAGGGATGAAACCCTGTGGGCCGGCTGGGTTATTCAAGGCAAATCGAAAAGTGTTTACTGCAGTGGAGACACTGGATATGCCGACCATTTCCAGGCCATAGGCCAGGCTTATGGGCCCTTTGATTTAACCATAATTAAAGTTGGCGCATATTCAGAGAAATGGCCGGATATACATGTTAACCCGGAAGAGGCCGTACAGGCACATATGGAGGTGCAGGGAAAACTACTTTTACCAGTTCATTGGGCAGCATTCAATCTTGCGTTACATCCATGGGACGAGCCAATTATTAGAACCATAAAGGCCGCCAAAAAAAATAATGTCCGGCTGACAATCCCGCTTATTGGTGAAATTGTAAATATCGAGAGTACGGCCGAAAATAAAGAATGGTGGACACACATCCAGTAAAGGCCAATGGAGATGCCGCCTGATCATGCTGCCGATTTCCCCTTGCAGATTTCATCAAATTGATTCAATATTAGATGCTCGCGTGAAGAAATTTAGATCATTTCAAGATTTAGTCCTGAATCGAATACAGTCGGCAACCTGTCGGGGGGATGGGTATTGATGATGGAAAACAGGAAAATTCTGGTGGTGGACGACGAATCGGACATGCAGATTTATCTGTCGACCGTCGTGGAGACCATGGGATTTGAACCGGCCGTGGCCGCAAACGGCGCTGAGGCCCTGGAAAAGGCCAGAGCGATCCTTCCGGCGCTGGTGATCCTTGACGTCATGATGCCTAAAATCGAAGACGGCCTGGAAACCTATCAGCAGTTCAGAGAAGATCACGGGCTTCGACGCACACCCATCATCATGCTGTCGGCCATTGCCAAGAAAACCTTTTTCCATTCTATCAGAATGTTGAAACCTCTGAGCGGAAAGCAGTTGCCGGAGCCTGACGCCTACATGGAAAAGCCCCCCGATGCCGCTGAGCTCAACCGTTTAATAACATCGCTTTTATTACGGCATGTCCCTGTCCTTTAGCCATGGTGAAATTTTTACAAAAAATTTGGAGCAGCCTCGTTCCCAAACTGCTCATTCTGGTGGGCCTGAGCCTGTTTCTGTGTGTTTCCGTCTGGGCCTACTTTAATATCAATTACCAGAAAAAAAGGCTGATGAACGGCGTCGTTTCGAGTGCCGATACCCTGACCACCATGATTAAGCTCGGTACCCACTATGCCATGATGAACAATCTAAGAGATGATATCAACCGGATTATAGCCAAAGTTGCCTCTGAGAAAAACATCAAAAAGATTAGGATCTACAATAAAGAGGGCCAGATAAAATATTCGAACCTCCATGGGGAAGTCGATCAGGTCACCAATATTAGAGACGAGGCCTGCTATGTATGTCATCGCTCGGAGCCGCCCCTATCGCAGCTGAGCCTGGTCGAAAGGACCCGTATCTTTGCATCTCCGCAGGGGCACCGGCTGCTGGGAATCCTGAGCCCGATCTACAGCGAGCCCGGGTGTTTATCCAATAGCTGCCATTTCCACCCCGAGGGCAAGCTTGTTCTGGGGGCTTTGGATGTCGTTGTAACGCTTGAGGAAACCGATAAGGAGATATTGCTTTTTCAAAAATGGTTGTTGGGATTTGCGATATTAATATTTGTGTTTACCTCCTCAGCTGTTTTATTTTTTATTCTGCGATTTGTTAAACGTCCGATCAATAATATAATTAATGAGACCAAGCTGATTGCCAATGGAGAATACTACTCCCGAATCGAAATCGACCAGGAAGATGAAATGGGCCGGTTGTCCAGGGCGATTAACAAGATGAGCAGCAAGATCGGCGAAAAGCAGCGGGAGCTCAATAAGCAGCGAAACGAATACCAGACCCTGTTTGAGCGGGTGCCCTGTATTATCACCGTTCAGGATCGCGACTACCGGCTGATCCGCTACAATCGGGAATTCAGCGAAAAATTCAATCCCCGGCCCGGTGATTACTGTTATGACGCCTATAAGGGACGGAAACAAAAATGTGAGATCTGCCCGGTTGAACAAACCTTTGAAGACGGCCGGCCGCATTTCAGCGAAGAGAAGGTAATGAGCAAGGACGGCAAGCCGACCCACAGG